>Ga0187784_10004023_pt1 | contig 11904 bp, 10 predicted proteins | sample 1015_SJ02_MP15_2_FD_132964 | JGI IMG/M metagenome (GOLD analysis project Ga0187784, IMG submission 132964) | Tropical peat soil microbial communities from peatlands in Department of Meta, Colombia - 1015_SJ02_MP15_20_MG | ecosystem: Environmental > Terrestrial > Soil > Wetlands > Peat | place... | reverse complement strand
CTTCGCCCGGCGTTTGTGGCAACAGCCTTGGCTTTTGCACTTCGCGGATGGATCGCGTGCTGCCCGGCTCCGGCACATTCGCCAACGGCGCACCCCGGCAGATGGAGTTCGGAATCCGGGTCACGTTTTGAGGTATTTCCGGTCTCCGTCAATCCATAGATTGCCAGAGGATTGGTCTGAGATTCTGGTGTCAAAATGCTACAAAATCGGACTCTAATAGTGTGATTTTCCGCCACTTGGCAGTGTTTTGCCGCAAGAGCGCAAAGTTTTTATCTTTACAAAAAATTTTTGCCGAAAAGCTTCGTTAAACCCTTGACTTATTCCGGGAATGCGTTAGATTGGCGTGCAGTCGGTGGGGACGATCCTCTTCCCCCAAGTCCGCTGTTCACCGACTTGTGATGTTTTGACTCTAACGTTAGAATCACAAACTTCCAGGAGGAAATTCTCAATGAAGAAAATGTTGCTGCTGTTCGGTTTGGTAGTTGTGTTCGGGACCTTCGCGTCGGCGCAGACCGGTTCGTGGTTTTTCTATAGCTCGTCTGGCACGGAGATCTATTGCAACTGGGAAGTGTTCCTGACTAACTCCGGCGGCGTGGTTGCCGGCTATGACAACCTGACCACCTATTGCGGCGCCTACTACAACAGCCCGGCGATTGGCTTTGACGCCAGCGTTCCGGCTGGACCCGAGGCTCATGGCAAGGGCGCAGTCTACGGCGATGGCATCTATGATGCCCTCTACGAAGAGTACAGCGGCCTGCAGTGGACCGTGTTCACCAAGTTCACCGCGAACAAGCTGAATCACTATGGCCGTCCAGTCGGCGCGTATGGCTGGGAAGGCGTAGCGGGCAGCGAAGGTGGCTACTTCTTGGGCGACAACTACGGCTTCCTCGGCGCCGGAGCACCGCGCGCAGAGAAGGGCAACGTCACAAAGAAGACGAACGCCGCGGTCAGCAAGTAATTTTGTTGTAGCAGTTCAGATTGTGGGCCACGCCGATTTTCGGCGTGGCCCTTTTCTTGTATGCTTAAAGTTCGTCCCAATTAAGAGTTCGCCGGGATAGAGTTTGTCCGAGTGGGTTCGGGGTAGGACGGCTTGGCACCCTCCCGCGGAACGAATTTGCGACTACTACATTTAGGAGAAACCGAATCAATGGTTCGATGGATCACACTCGTGTGTTTTGCAGGCTGCCTTACATTGGGAATGTGGGCGCAAACCTCGCCCTCGCCGGCCGGAACGTCGGCTCCGCCCCCAGCGCCAACGCAGCAACCTACAGCGCCGGCTCAAACGCCGGCGACAACCCAGCAACCCGTAGCGCCGGCTCCGGCGAGCCAGGCTCCCGCCTCCACCGAACAGCCCAACTCCGAAAATAAGCCCGCTCCCCGGGAAACCACCGAATATCCTCTCGATAAGTTCCAGCAGTTCTCGGCTCTCATGACCGGAGGCAGGGTTCCCGGTTCCAACTGGGAAGGCCATGTCTACCGCTCCGGTTCCCTCATGAGAATCCAGGCGCCTCCTCCGGCGCGCTCCTATTTCGTCGTTGATATGGCGAAGCCAGAAGAGCACGGTCTGTCCATCTCGGGATGCCTCAAGATGCCCTATCTCCATTCCCGTACTTTCCCCTTTTTCCTGTCAGGACCCGGCTTCAAATACGAAATCTCCCCGGTTGGCGAGGATACCGTGGACGGGCATCCCTGCCGGGTCGAAGATATCACTGCACACGGTCCCAAGAACCCGACTTATGTCTTCCGCTTCCGCATGTATGAAGCCGAGGACTTGCAGGGTTTTCCCATCAAGATGGAGGATCTCAACCAGCACGAATATCGCTGGACCATCCATTACACCAACGTGAGACTGGAGCCGCAAGATCTCACCCTGTTTATCTTTCCCGACGAGTGCCAAACTGACAAGGACATGAGGCCGGTGCAACAGCATCACGGGCCGCCCCCGAATACCAAGGCTCCGGAAAAGCCGCAGCAGTAGAGAGGGCAGGGCGCGGGGAAACTGCGGTAATGCCCGCGTATCCGCTCTCGGACCGGGCTTCCGAGAGTTGTGTAAAATAAGAGAATCCTCCCTCATTCCAAGGACCAGTCATAATGCGTGGAATTCGTTGTTTTGCGTACTTCGCCGTCTTGTCGATCAGCGCCCTCGCCCTGGACGCGCCGAAACCTCCCGCTCCAGATCAGCCATCCAGTCCGCCCACTCCAGCGAACTATTCGAACATCATCCTGATCACGATGGATACAACCCGCGCCGACCGCATGGGGTTTCTGGGATCGGAGCGCGGCCTAACGCCCAACCTCGATGCGCTGGCGCTCGATTCGGTCGTCTTCACCCGCGCCTACGCGCAGGCGCCGCTCACCCCGGCGTCGCACGCCACCATTCTCACCGGCACCTATCCGCAATACCATCAGGTATTCGCTTTCCCCTTGCATCTGGAACCGACGCTGCCCTACCTGCCCCAGATCCTGAAGGATCACGGATATCACACGGCGTCGGTGGTTGGCTCCATGGCGTTGGATCCGAAGTGGGCCGTTCCCGGGTTCGATCGCGGGTTTGACTTCTATGACGCCGGCTTCACCACCAATCTCAAGCCCGAACAACGTTACGAGACCGTCGAGCGGCGCGCCGGCGAGGTCGTCAAGCGCTCGCTGGCTTGGCTGAATACTCGCCCGCCAGGGCCGTTCTTCCTGTGGGTCCACTGCTTCGATCCGCACGATCCCTACGACCCTCCCGAGCCCTATAAAACCCGCTACGCCAAAGCTCCTTATGACGGCGAGATCGCCTACATGGATTCCGCCCTGGGCGACTTCTTCCGTCAATTGAAAACCAGCGGCCTTTATGAGAACACGCTGATCGTTGTGACAGCCGATCACGGAGAATCGCTCGGGGCCCATGGCGAGGACGAGCATGGCATTTTCCTCTACGACGAGACTATCCATGTGCCGTTGTTGATCAAGTTGCCGGGTAACGGTGCCGCGCACAAGCGGGTCGAGGACCGCGTGGAACTGGCCGACATCATGCCAACGGTGCTCGGACGCCTAGGCATCGAGGTGCCGAAACCGGTACAGGGCCAATCCCTGCTCGGGTTCCTGGAGCCCGATACGCCGGTCGGCAGCGCGGCCGCCAGGGGGTGGCAGGATCGTGGCGCTTACTCGCGGGCCGATTACGGCCATCTGGCCTTTGCCTGGAGCCCGATCGAGTCCTTGCGCACGGGAAAATACTTGTACGTTGAAGCTCCCCGCCGTGAGCTTTATGACGAGTCAACCGACGCGAAGGCGGAACACAATCTGGCCTCGGCATCGCCGGCAGTTGCCGCCACTCTCGCGGCCAAACTCAACGATTTCCAACAGAGGACATCCAATGCTGCTCCCTTGCCCCGCAGTGAGGTGAGCGAAGAGGGAAGTAACCAGCTTTCGGCGCTGGGATACATCGCCCGCGCTGAGAATCCTGGTTTGTCCACCTCCCCGGACCGTGGCGCCGATCCCAAGGACAAGATCGGAACGGCCAACGATGTGGTTCGGATCAACGATATGCTCGACAACCACCAGTGCCCCGAGGCGATTCCGGAGCTAAACAAGGCGATCGCCAAGGACCCCAACATCCCCGTCTTGCATTTCTTTCTGGGCGGATGCTACCTGGAGGCAAAAGAGTTCAAAAAGGCGCTGCCGGAGCTGCGCAAAGCGGTGCAGATGGATGCCACCTTTGCCCACACGGAGCAGTGGCTCGGCCGCAAATTTGTGGAGCTTCGCGACTTCGACAATGCGATAGTTGCCTTCGAGGATGTGGTCAAGGCCGACCCGAACAACCCGCGTCTTCTGGACTCCCACATTTACCTGATCGGCCTTTATGGCAGGGCCAACCGTTTGCTGGATCAAATCAGGGAGTGCCACGCCGTGCTGGCGGTCATACCCGAGAACTACGGCGCCAATTTCAATCTCGGCAAGGCGCTGTTTCGAACCGGGGACACTGAGGGCGCCATCGCTGCTCTGCAGAAGGCAATTGCGGCTGAGCCGCACCGCCCCGAACCACACGCAGTGTTGGCTGAAGCGTACGAGGAGCTCGGACGCCACGAGGATGCGGTTCGCGAAAAAGCCGAAGCGGAACGCTTGGCCTCGAGCTATGAGGTACCAGTTGCCCCGCCGGACAGCACGCCGGAAACCACTCAGCGCCAATAAGCCGACCTCACTCAGGTCACGAACTTTGTCGAATGAGATTCATCTGGGGCGGTACCTTGCGCAGCGAGATGTTTTGCGGCCTGCTCGGAATCGAATCTAATCCCGCGCCATAGCCAGCCGGTCAGCAATGATCGCGTAGGCCGCTGAGTTGAACACCATGCCGATGTGCGTTCCCGAAACCTCAAAATCCCGGCCCTTTTTCAGGGTCATGCAGTACCGCCAGTTCACAACGCCGTCGTGGCGCGTGTAGATGGCGGTTTCGCGGACCAGTCCCGGGACGTTCCGTTTTAGCGACCCGACGAAGTTACAGGTGCAACGTCCCGTATAGCAGCCCGGCAATACGCCATCACCGTGTTCCCGCAGAATTCGTAGGCGCACCGCTTCCGCAGCGCTGAGCACAGTCTGGTTGGCGACGGTTCCGCGAATCGGGGAAGCCAGCGTGATGACGGAAGCCACGTCCTTGGCTCTCTGCCTGGCGACCGCGCGAGCAATTACGCCCCCAAGGCTGTGTCCGATGAGGTGAATTTTTTTACCGGTTTCTCCGAGAGCCCGGTCGATCGTCGCATTCAGTCTTCTTTGGATCAGCAGGTTCGGGCATTCGGCGTTGATCCCGATTCCTGAGAAATATGGCCGATATCCGATCCGCGCTAGCCAGCCATGCAGCTCGGTCAGATAAAGATCTGTGCCTAGGAATCCCGGAATGATGACCACGGCGGAGCGATCACCGTGCGTCACCCCAAACCCGTAATATACGGGACTTGCGTGCAACAGTAGAACCTCAGCTGCGAGCAATGCTTCGGTCCAAAGCGGAGCTGCGGAGACCGGACGGAGCGTTTCCTGAGGCGTTCCGTTTTCGCTGGCTCGAGTGCGCCCCGGTTGACCTTTGGCTCTTTTTGTCTTGGCCAATTGAATCCCCGTTTCCTGGAGGCAGGCTTATCGCTCGGCGCGCCCACGTCGTTCATTTCTTGGGCTTCGCCCGTTTCGTTTTCGGCCTGCGCTTCGCTGGCGCTTTACTGAGCCGTGCCTCCAGTTCTGCCACCCGCTTGCGGAGGGCGCTCAGTTCCGGCTCCTCCTCGGTTCGCGTTTGCGATGCTGCCGTTCGCAGTAGCTTTTGCATCGTTTCCATGGGAGACCGAATCGCCGCCTGTACCTCGCCAAAACGGCTCTGCACCGCGTCCTGCACTTTCTGGTAGGTGTCAAACGCTGACTTCAAATACCACATCACGAATTCCTGCCTCACCTCATCGGAAGCGATGATGAGCTGGCGTAGCAACTCGAGCGGCAGCCCCGTGGGTTTTTCCCGCGCATCCTCGGTAATGATCTGCGTGAGTGTCACGCGCGTCAGGTTCTGTCCGGTCTTGGCGTCGACGATCTGGACTTCTTTACCTTCCCGAATGAGCGCGGCAATACCATCTAGATTTACATAGCGGCTTCCGGAGGTGTCGTAGAGACGGCGGTTGCCGTATTTCTTGATCAGGACAGCGGTGGGTGCATTCACGGTCTTCATTTTGTCCCTTGCATGCTGCTACGCATATAGGGGCCTTCTCATCTTGACACAATCAATTTACGCTTGTATAGTTGCAATCGATGCTGCAATGCAGCATAAGGGAGGTATTCTATGCCGGCAACCATCAAGAGCGAAGGCCGCGCGCGGGAGTCATCCGTCGTGTCTATTCTCTCCGGTTGGGCGCAACAGGGGGTGCAGACTTTTTTCGCCTCGCAAAGGATTCTACTGGACCTCGCAATGCGGCAAAATGCCAATATTGTTCATGCCGTACGCGAGCGATTGTCCGATCCACATCACTCTCCGGCCCGCATTCTCAGCGAAGTCGCAGAAGAAGGCATCTCAAACTTCATTAAAGGGCAGGAAATTCTTCTTAATCTGGGTAAGCAACAGAACGAACTCCTCACCACTGGAGTGAAAGAACGCGTCGGTGACTGTCCGCGGCGCATCGCGGCCGTCGAACTGCTGCGGCGCAGCGTCGAGACTTTTATCCATATGCAGGAAGAGTTCCTGAAAATTGCCGGCAAGAGCACCGAAACCTGGGCCGCGGACGTGAAAGCCGGCAAGACTTATCAGCCTCAGCATCTGGCGGACATGGCTCGCGCCAGTATGGATAACTTTATCAAGTCGCAGAAGAAGTTCTTGGATGCAGTTGCGGACGAGACCGTAAGGGCAACCAGCGGCAAACCGTCCAACGGCGCGAAAAAGACGAAAAAGGCTGAACTGTCCGAGATTGCTCGAAAAGCCACAGAATCTTTTATCGAAGCTCAAAAGAAACTCGTCGATCTCGTCGCCGAGCAAATGAACGCCAATGTCAAAGCGGTCGGAAAGACGGCCGAGTTGTTGCGGCCATTCCCGTTTCCACCACTGGCCGAGTTGACGCGCGAAGCGGTGAAGAGCTACGTCGATGCCCAGAAATCACTGATGGATGCGATTGTGAAACCGAATGGACATGCTAAGCCGCACAAAGCACAAGATCGGCCCAGGCGGCCAGTCCGTGGACACAAGCGGCCCACGCCAGTCGCCGCGACGGCCTGATGCAGCGTTAGAAATGGTGCTCTTGCGGTTTTGAGAAACTTAATCGCATTTAACATAAAGGCGTTTTCGCGCGAAGCTATCACCTTGGCGCGAAGATGCCTTTGTTGTTTCATCCTTGAGAACGGTCCGTAGCCTCATGCCGTGGCAGGGCTTGTCAGGGGAGCCATACGGAACAACCGGTTTAATAGCGCGCGCTCCGCGTCTATACACCAGCGGCTGGGAAATAGCAATGCGCCGGAGTGTAGCCCAATCCAGTCTCCAAGTTTCAAGGGCGACTGGAATACAGACCGGTTGGCAGCCCAGTGTTGCGCGACGTGTCGCGCAATTGTGAAACCCATTCCTTCGCTCGACCCGCCGACATCGGCAAGAATTCCATCCAGCGTGAAGATCACCTTCGACAGCATGACCAGCGAACCCGGAAACAGGATGCCCTGCAGTGCCACGCGCTCCAGCAGTCGCATGGCATCGGCGCTGTTCGGCAGGCTCGTCAATGGCAGTTCGTCAAGAAACTCCCCCGTCGTTTTGCGAATCATGTGCCCCCGCACCGATCTGGTTTCGATCCGCCGCTGGCTCAGCGCCCGGATTTCGTCACTCGCTCCCACGGGATCGCGCAGGCTCACCCTGAGGAAAAGCAGCGCCAGATGCCGGCGTACGTCGCGTGTCAGACGCACACTCAGCGCCCAGTCCAGTATGGTCAACTGGTCGCCTTGGCTGTCATAGAGCAGATTGCCGGCGTGAGGATCACCATGGAACACGGCGTTCTCCTGCGCTGACAAAAGCGGAACGGCGATCAATCCTTCGATGATCTCCTCAGCGATTTTTCTTCTTCTTGTCGCTGGCAATCCGGCGGCGGCATTCGTCACCTTCGTCCCATGCTCCTCGCTTAATGCCGTAATCCTGCCCGTGCACAGCGGTTGAATGAGTCTGGGCACGCGCACTCCGGGAATCTGGCGATAAAGCGGCATTACCTCAGCGAGCGTTTTTTGCTCCTGGACGAAATTTACTTCGTGCTTGAGCAATCGCCGAACTTTCTCGAAGGTATCGGGCAGAAGATCCGCGGGAAACCCGTAGCTGTGACGCCGGTCGGCGAAGTGCTGCGCCAGACCCTGCAGGTAGTCCATGTCTTCGGCGAAATACTCAGGAATGTGCGGTTTGAGAACCTTAAACACTCCACGTTCGCGGCGGCCGCTTTCCGGATTCCGCCAACTGAAGCGCATGACCGCGCTGACGCTCGCCTCGGATAGGAGCAACGGTGCGATTCGGACGGCGAACCGATCCAGCCGCGAGCCTAGTTCGTGTTGAATAATCGCGCGCACATCGGCAGGTGCTACATCGCGAATTCCGTTCTCCAAACGCGCAAGCGCGCGCCGAAGGGCCGGGCGCAAGTGCCGGTTTCGCGCAATCACCTGTCCCAGTTTTTGCAACCCAGGAACTTTTGCGATCAGCCGCAGCAGACGCTGCTCCGGTGGAGTATTCGCAGGAAGTTCAATCTGCTCGACCAGTTTGGGCGCAAGTCGCGCTACGGAGAGACGGGAGACCACGAAGGTCATGGCTTGGCGCACCGGCGCCCGCCACTTCCCGTAAGCCTCCGGGACCAGTCGCTCGACGGGGACCACTTCATCGACGATCCATTGCGCCATTACCCCGCGCAACGTTTGTCCAATTGGGCTGCGCAGCGCGGCTTCGACGATCGCGATTTTCTTCGCCGTCGACGCGTTTTGCGGTAGGTATTTTCCCAACGCGGAACGCAGTTGCCCTGGCGCGAACTGTAGTAATTCGAGGCTAGACGCATCCACCATGGAAGCGAATCGCTATTTCAACGCTAACTCGACTTCTCACATTGTGCAGTGATTCTGGTCACGGGGTCGTTCTGCTTTGAATTTTCACAGAACTATGTGGTTGTCAGTACTAGGTTGGTTCCGGATATTCGAACACTCCCCGTCCCGATTTTCTTCCCAACCTTCCAGCTTTTACATATTGGGCCAGCAGGGGACAAGGTCGAAATTTTTCTCCCAGCGTTTTGTGGAGATATTCAAGGATATGGAGGCGTGTGTCGAGGCCGATTAAATCGACGAGTTCGAAGGGGCCCATCGGATAGTTGAGGCCGAGCTTGATCGCCTTGTCAATGTCTTCGGCAGTCGCAATGCCTTCCTGCAGCATGTAGAAGGCTTCGTTGCCGATCATGGCGTTGATTCGACTGGTGATGAAGCCGGGAGCTTCGCAGACGACCACGACTTCTTTGCCCATGCGCTTGCCGAGATCGACCGCGGCGGAGAGGGTCTCGCCATCGGTTTCGAGGGCGCGGATCACTTCGAGCAATTTCATCTTGTGCACGGGATTGAAGAAGTGCATCCCGACGCATTTTTTCGCACGGTAGGTAACGCTGGCGATTTCGGTAATGCTCAGCGAAGAGGTGTTGGAAGCCAGGATCGTCGAGGGGCGGCAGATCTTATCCAGCAAAGTGAAGATCTCGATCTTCGACTCCATCTCCTCGGGAACAGCTTCAATTACCAGGTCGGCCGGGCGCGCCGCTTCATCGACCGAACTGGCGTACTCGATGCGCGAAAACGCGGCATCGGCTTCGCTGGCCGAAACCTTGCCCAGTTCGACCGCTTTGTCCAGATTCGCGCGAATCTCGCTCTCCGCCTTGCGCAAGGCGTTGGGGAGGATATCCTCGAGGATGGTGCGGCAACCGGCAATGGCGGCTGCATGGGCAATGCCGCGGCCCATGATTCCGGCGCCGATGACGGCAACCGTCTTGACTTCGGCCAAATCTCCTTCTGGCACTACTTGGCCACCTTGTCCAGTTGCTTGTCGAGTTGTTTCAAGATGCTCTCCAGGCTGGGATCGGACTTGCGTATGTACTCGGCCAGGCGCGTCTTTTCCTCGTCGCTGATCGTGGGAAGGGCGGTGTTGATGCGGCGCAGAATCGCGGCGATGTCGTCAACATAATTCATCAGACGGATGAGTTCACCAGTGGCAGCCATGACGCTCCTTGTGTGCAACTGAACATTGTAATGTAGCTCTTGAAATTTTGGCTTCTGCGCTCTTCCTTTGGCGATGGGAGTGTCCATTACAACGCCGAGGGGCAGCAGTGGCGCGTGATAAACTCACTTAGAGCATGTCAATGCCGATTGCATGCGGAGTCGGCAGAGTCGGCGAATTTGGCGTTGACGGAATAGGCCCGTAGCTCAGTCTGGTTAGAGCGCTTCCTTGACACGGAAGAGGTCGATGGTTCGAGTCCATTCGGGCCTACCATGTTTCCACGTGCTTAGACACTGCGAACCGCCCCGCGCCCCATCGTGGTTCGCTGATGAAACCCAATTTTTGGCATTGCCAGAAGCCACGCGCCCCGGGTTCAGTTCTAGAACCTCTCCTAGAACGCCACAGCTACTTCGGCGTCAAATCCATGGCCTCAACGATTCGTTTAAATGGGATCTTCGCCGTTTCGTTCAGTTCCTTGACCACATCAGGGTTCGCTGCCTCGAAGAAGCACATGCAATGCGCTTCACCGGGCACGAAGGCGCTGCGGATGTACCGCACCTTCTTGCCTTGAGCAGTCATTTTCTGGCTGAGGTCAATTGCCGTCTTCTGGGCCGCGGCAAGTTGTTCCATCTGGATTCCCGGCAAGTCACGGTCAACCATGTACACAGGCATCTGCCACCTCCTCAGGAAGTTGGGGTAGAAGCTTATCCCTGCGCCCCTCGGATTGCAAACTGCCTTCCCCACGCACATCCTCAAACACGAGCCACCCGACGTCAAACTCGCGAGCGACGACGACCGAAGCCTTCGAGCCATCCTCGCTCGCGCACGTGCTCCTCTTCTAATCGACGCAAGCGCGCAGCCATAATGCCCGACCGCCCCAAATACCCAACTACGCGAGTAGGATCATAACGGTCGACTACCGGCAGGCGCCCAATGTTGTTGCGCAGCATTTTGATCGAGGCATCGTGTAAAAGCTCGTCGGGATAGGAGACGATGACGTTCTGATTTCCCGCTTCAAGAACCGTGATCTCGCCCGACGGATCCCGATCCAGAGCGCGCATGACGTCTCCGCGGGTGATGACACCGGAAAGCCTGTTGTTCGCATCCACAATGAACATGCCCTGGTGCTGGCTCACCTCAGGGTCATGGCGCGCGATGCGGTTGGCCAGTTCGCGCACCTTCATGGTGTGCCGCAAAATCGGTGCATCCGGGTCCATGGTTTCCGATACCCGTACCTGTTGCAGCACGTCCGCTTCGTATTCCTGATGGATGTGAAGGCCGCGGCGGGCCAATTTCTCGGTCATGATGGAAGCCTTCGGCATGAGAAGGATGGCGATGCCGTCGGCGATTACACTGACCAGCATCAGCGGCAACACCGAGTTGTAGTCGCGGGTAATTTCGAAAGCGAAAATGATGAAGGCGAAGGTGGCACGCGAGGCCGCTCCAAATACCGCTCCCATGGCGACGAGCGCGAAGGCGCCGGGTGACAGGTTTGCCGAAGGGAAGATCCAATTGATGGCCATGGCAAAAACGCCGCCTAGGGCCGCGCTCGACATGAACATGGGAGCGAGCAATCCGCCCGAGGTTCCCGAGCCAAGCGAAATTACCAGCGCCACTGCTTTGGCGACCATGACTGCGAGCAACAACTTCCAGGCGAGGTTTCCATCCAGGATGTCGCCAATCGTGTCGTATCCCACTCCGAGCACGCGCGGCACTAAGTAGGCGATGATTCCCAGACCCAGACCGCCAATAGCTGGCCACCAGAGCTCATCGAAGGGCAACTTCTCAAATTGGTCTTCGGTCCAGTACAACAATTTGCTGAAGCCGGCCGCGGCCAGTCCGCAGACCAGCCCGAGCGCCAGATAGAAAGGCAAAGCGCGTGGGATGCCAAAGTCCAGCACAGCGATTTTGAACATCGGGCCTGCGCCCAGCAGTTGCATGTGCACCGCTGTAGCAAGCGTGCTGGCGATGACCAGAGGAATAAAAGAACGGGCCTTGAACTCGAACAAAAGCAATTCGATCGCCAGGATTACGCCCGCGATCGGGGTGTTGAATGTCGCCGACATGCCGGCGGCAGCTCCGCAGGCCAGCAATACCTTGCGCTCGGACGCCGTCGTATGAAACATCTGGCCGACCAGCGATCCGACGGCGCCGCCCGTTTGAATAATCGGCCCTTCGGCGCCAAAAGGTCCGCCGGTGCCGAT
>Ga0187784_10004022_pt1 | contig 11905 bp, 14 predicted proteins | sample 1015_SJ02_MP15_2_FD_132964 | JGI IMG/M metagenome (GOLD analysis project Ga0187784, IMG submission 132964) | Tropical peat soil microbial communities from peatlands in Department of Meta, Colombia - 1015_SJ02_MP15_20_MG | ecosystem: Environmental > Terrestrial > Soil > Wetlands > Peat | place... | reverse complement strand
TTAAGTAAATGGTTGAAAATGAAGATGACACTTTATATGATGAAGTTGAGTATCCCTATTTTGAGGAAGAAAAGGACCTTAGGGATAATGAGGAAGGCGGAGAGGAGAACACAGAATGGGAAGAAGAAACCGATTTAACAGAAATATTTGATACCCCTGAAGAGTATGAGCAATTTCTTCTTGGCAATTCTCCAAAATGCTTTGCTAGATTTAATCCAACAATGTTTTGTGTTTTTGGTTATTTTGCTGAAGAACCCAAATACCGCCAAGCATTAGGAAAATTGCTTCCACATAGAATTGGCAGAATACTAGACAAGTTGGGTTTTGTAACAGAAATATCATATGGACAGAGCAACGGAGTAGATATTAAGGCTAGAATTAACGGCAGACTAGTTTTAGTTATTGAAACTAAGAATCTTAATATTACAACCAAATTACCAGATGAAATCATACAAAACTGCATAGATAACTTACAAGCCCACCCCTACTGCAGAAGATACTTTATTTACACTCAAATGGCAAACACAAAATCTCTAGATAAATTCAAAGAGAAAGGTATTAGAGTATTAGAGATTGGTTACCAGCTTATGCCTAGATGGTTCTACTATTCATTGGTGCCTAGTATACGCTCTTACAGAGAAATTGATACTAGATACACAACCGAAGACATAAGACGAAAACTATTTCCAATGGTGCTTCCAATCTTGCTAGAAAACTTAGACTCGCTAGATGTGACCATTAGGGTGTAAGATAGAAGTGCTAAAGGAGTGCACTATAAGTTACGTCCTATGAGACTCTTTAATTGAATCTGCCCTGCCCATGCCAATTCGGCACTGGAGAAGAAGGCATTATAGCACATAACTTATACAAGTACTCCCTCTATTTAGGCTCCTTTTGACAGTAAATCAAGCAAGGAATAATGTTCTAGAATTAAAGAATCAGAGTTATCGCCAATTGGCTAGAGTCTGTTGCTTTAGCTAGTTGGCTTTAACAAATAAGTAAATTTGAGAGGGATTTTCTAAAATGAGTAAAATGTCAGTAGAGTTAGCTTTAGCTCTAGTAGCTAGAGCTCCATTTTCCATGAATAAGTCAACTAAATGTGAGAGAGGTGATTTGTTTGAGTAATGAATCCCAAGGAAGCATAGATACAGAAAGTATAGTTAGCAAGGAAATTGTTGAAGAGCAACCAATGGAAACTAAAGAAGTCGCTAGTAAAGGTAGTTGGAGATTAAGCCCAAAGGGATATGACTTCTTTCAACTTCTATCAGCTCTTCAAAAAGACATAAGGAGAGGAAATGAAAAGTATGCAGTTCGCTGGGCAATTGAACTAGAATCTATGGGTTCTAGAGCAACCACAGCCTTATGGAACAAACTCAAAGGAATAGCATCAGAAGACATAGGACCAGCGAATCAAATCGCTCCGATAGTGGTCTATCTATTAGAAATGCAATACGTTGGATTCAAAAAATCTCCTAACAAGAATAAACCAGAAAGATTACCCCTAGTCAATGCTATTGCTTTTCTGGCTAACTCGCTAAAATGCAGAGTTATTGATAATCTGTTAACAGCAGTCTATGGTGAAAGAGATTTTGAAAATTGGAATCCATCCATTCCAGATTATGCTTTAGACAAGCACACTATTAAGGGAAAACAAAAGGGAATGACTGGTGAGAAGGGTATTGAATACTTTTTTGATGAAGGAACTAAACTCAATCGTGAAGCTCTATAAGACCCCTACGAAGAGGCAGCATTAGCAATTTCCAAGAAAAGACTAGAGTCTATTGCTAAAGGTAAGGAGCAAGTGCAAATAAATACTAAGGTTCTAAGACCTTCTGGCACAGGCTTTGAATGGTGTATCAACCAGTATCATGGTTGCTCTCATGGATGCAAATATTGCTATGGAATGACGATGAGGAAGATGACTTATAGTAGTTGGATTAAGCCACAGCCTAGAAAAGATGTGATTGCCAATCTCAAGAATGATATTGAATACTTAGGAAAACATGACTTGCTTAGAAGCATTAAGGACATTTTCGTTGGCTCAATAACTGATTCTTGTCAACCATTAGAAAAAGAGCAGAGGCTGACTAGGCAAATAACAGAGATCCTCATCAAGAACAAACTTCCATTTACTATTCTAACTAAAGGAAATGGAGTTTTAAGAGACATTGATTTACTCAAAGGATATCCACTTTGGAGAGCTGGAGTAACTCTAATTTCGTTGAATGAAGCTGTTAGGAAAGACCTAGAACCAGGGTCAAGTAGCTATGGGCAGAGAATAGAAGTGCTTGAGGCTCTGAAGAAAAATGGGATATCAACTTACCTTAGCTGCGAGCCAATAATGCCGGTCAAAGAATGTGACCCCATAGAGATAGTTCAGAAACTAAGTGGGATCGTTGACTTATTTGAGTTTGGCAAATGGAGCAGATACAGGTATAAGCACATTCCCAAATACTACTGGGAAAACTACTCTGACAAATATTACATTGAAGTGCTAGATGAGACAATCAAGTTTTGTGAAGGGAACAAGGTAAACTACTGCATTGCTACACACTCTAAAGATTTCTGTGATAAGTACGGTTTGCCTTACAGACCCCATAAAACCATTTTGCCATAGTGGACCAACGTCCATTCCTTTTTCTATTGTTAAGGAGGTGATTTAATGCAAGTTATTTGTCCTCAATGTGGTGAGAGGGGACTACTTCAGAAGATAACTCCAAGATACTACAGAGTCAGACATTCTATTGTTACTGAATACCCAGGAAGACTCAATGGTGTTGGCAAACCATATAGAGTTAGAACCTTTACCAATTGCAGAGTTCCTACAGAGTGGGCTGAGGAGCAGTACAAGGCTGAAGAGGAAAAGTATCAAGAATTCCTTAGAGAGTTGTTTGCTAGAACCTATAATGTTATTCATTGACCCTGTCTGGTACACCTAGGAGAGCTAGTTTGCATCATAAAGGAATTATATGCTAACACCTAGTGCAACCAGTACCTAATGTAGCCAATACCTCTAATGTAATATTCCTAGTTTAATGCCTTACAAGAAAGAGCATTGTTGCAATTCCGCCAAATTGATTTGTAACAATAAGGGCTAGAGACTATTGACCCTGTACCAGACACGTACAGGGCTATTGATAAATTGTTAGAGGAACCTTGGCTAAATCACTGTGTTCAAAAGTCTTAAATCTACATTGGCATACATTGTTTAATCGTTAAGTTAAGGAAAAGGCTAGAGAGGCAAATTGAAAACTTGGCTTAAAAATCGTCTTGGCTATTATTTTGGTCTTTGTGGCTTTGATAATTTTAGGTGGTGTTGCTGAAATGCTTACTGTACCCAGTTCTAAAACTGGTACTTCAGCACCAGTGCTAACTACCACTCCATCATTAGCAACTCCTTACGTTCAGGTGCACTATCAGACAGTAGGCTGGTTTTATAGCAATTCAGGTGATGATTTATCTGACACAAGTTACAATTACACATATCTTGTTTTGAATGTTACCATCACTAATTATGACTACTCACAAGTTAACGTGATGGGAAGCAATGGTTTTTCCGTGCTAGTAGATGGTAATGAATATTCGTCCTTGGACTTTAATCCCACTTCAATGTTTAATGGTTCAACGACTGTTAATTCTATTTATAGCTTTCATAATAGCTACTCTTTTAATGGATTACCAAATTCAGCCACGTTGCTCAACACTGGAAGCGTGAATGGAATAGTCACTTTTCAGTTTGGCAGTCCAACCGTTTATCCTCAGCAACCACAAATTCTGAATGAACCTTTTACTCTGCGATATTCCATCACCTATGGAAATAGTTTTGATGCTATTACTGGGCTTGGAGGATCTTATGCAAGAGTTGTCATAAATCAAGCTGGGTAATAGCATGTTAACCCTCTTTGTAAATGAGAGTTATCTTAAATAAAATAACGAAAAACACTTCCGAGCAATTTATTGACCTTTGTTATATTATTACAAAGTCTTAAATCTGAATAGCGTAGAACTTGCCATAATAGAAGTGCATAGAAAATGGGTGGATTTCACAAGGATAAGAAAGGCTACCCTAGATGGAATGACAGCAACAGACGAGTTCATAGGGATGTGGCAAAAAATATGATTGGTGGACAAATAGGAAGAGGAAGAGTTGTCCACCACATAGATGGAAACAAGAGCAATTTCAAAAGAAGCAACTTGCGAGTAATGAGTAGAAGCCAGCATTCATCACTACATGCTAGAAGAAAACGCAATTGGTAGCCCAAGAATCTGCCGAGATAGTCTTTCTTCCACAGAGAATTAGATGTTCAAAAGTCTTAAATCCAAAAGTAAAGCAAATAGGAAAAAGGGTATGCAACATGAAGAAAATCTCTGACAAAATCAATACAACCACATTAATCTTAGCAATATCATGTTTGATATTATTAATAGCACTCATAATTGCTGTTGCTTACTGGGACAGTTCAAACTCAGCGTATATTAACTTGCAATCTCAGACTTCTGCGTATGTTAACGACCACTCTCACACTAACCAAGAATTTGAGAGCTTAAAGAGTCAGTTCTTAGCTGACGAAAACGAACTTAACTCTCAGAATAGTTCATCAGTTGCTGGAAAACTATTGGAAGTGCAAAATGAACTATCAACATTGGAAAATTTTGATAACACAACAAATTTGGTTTCTGATGCAACTGTTAATCCAATCGGCAGTCACTATTCATTTCACCTAAATTTCTCTGGTTATATTACCTTGACGTTATCTCCTACTGGGTCTAGTATTACCGACTGGTATGCACAGATAACTTGGACTTATTATAGTACCGTTCATTATAATCAAACCATAACTTTCGGAGAAAACGGATATGGCTTTGTAGCAGGATTCCCTGTGATTAGCTCGCCAAATGCCCCCTTGATTACAAATATTGTCATTGGCAACACAGCCCTCAGCAACACAGCCCAGACCAGTGTGAATGCAACAACCGTTACAATAGCTTACACTTATTGACATATGTTTCCAAGAACATCTGAAATAATTTGTTTTGCAGTGCTGAGGTTAATATAGCTTCTTTATGTTGGTGGTCTACTTTTATTGGTAAGAATAAAAACGCAAAATAACAACTTTCAAACCCTGACAGATACTATAAGCAAAAATTTACTAAATATTTTAAGCGATTAGAAACTTTGCTAGATTCTCAAATTCAGTATTCGTCTTTTTGGAAACATTTCCAAACTATGACAATTCTATCAGATAGCGAAGGCATAAATCTTGTACAGTTACGTGCTGGGTTAGGCTTTTAAGTGCTGACTGATAAAAAGGAAGCAAAGAAAATTAGCCCATGTGAAGGTTTAATGAATGTCAGAAACTGCTCATACTGCACTCAAGAAGTATCTAACTGAACTTGGAAAAACAGTCAAAGATTCTAAAGGCAAACCCTATTATGACTCATGCGGTTCTGGAGATTCAGAGCCTCTAGATATCAGATCTGGAAAGAGACATCTCGAGTATTATCCAGATGTGATTTGGGAAAGAGGTGGTAAGCACTTCCTAATTGAGCTATCTTTTACTGATGATTGGAGAGCAATTGTTGGGGAATTAACCCTGGCATCTATGTCAAAGGGACTAGGGGGAATTATAATAGTTACAGCAAATACTAAAGATGGCTGGGACGCTGACTCCATATCAAATCTTGTTTCTCTGATTTCTGGAGAGCTTGACATTGAAGCGCATTGGATCAATCTTGCTCAAGAAGACATTGATGATTTTGAAAAAGGGAAAAAAGCGCTTAGAGAATGGCTCAAAAAGTGGGGATGGATTTAGCTGGCTTGAAATACAAATAATCTCATGGGGTTAGTGCATTAGTTTTACGTACTAGCTTAAGCTTTTAAGTTCTAAGGAACAGATACAGCTTAAGGAGTTGAGGGGTTATCAGTGAATTAGTAGGTTCTCTGGCAGGCTCACTTGTGGGCATTGTTATCGGTTTCAGCTTAGATAGGTTGTACTCTCTTTATGCAGATAAAAAGAACAGACGGAAACTTAAAGGAAACTTGGTAAATGAATTGAAAAGTTGCCAGCAACTCCTAAAAGGATTAGGCAATTTATTGCCAACAACTATGTGGAATTCAGCTATTTCCAGTGGCGATATTAGACTACTTTCCTACACTGATAGGTCCAATTTATCATCACTCTATTTTGAAATAGACAATTTCAATTATGAAGCAAAGAGAGTTAGAGATGTTGCAGTTATGGTAAATACAACCCACAGTAATGATGCTATATCCTATTGGAAAGGTCTTACGGTTGATATGATGAATAATGAATTGCTTTTAAAAGAAAAAATAACTAAGGTGCTTGAAAGTAAGATGTGGGTGCGCTAGTTACGTGCCAGGCTTAAATTTTTAAGGGGTTTCTTCGCTTATATCCAATTATGAAATTATTTAGTAAGCAAGGACATCAACTTACCATAATTCAAGAGAAAGAATTTGACCTAGAAAAAGACATTCAAACAATTACTGAAAGGAATCTGAATTTGATCTTTGGTTATCAATTTGTTTGCACAGAGTTTCCGTTGGAAGCCTTCTATCTTGACACTTTGGCTTTTGATGAGGAAAACAAGTCTTTTGTGATAATTGAGTATAAGAAGAAACAGAACCTTAGCATTATGGACCAAGGAACTGCTTATCTTAATCTCGTGTTGGACCATAAAGCTGATGTTATTATGGCTTACAATGAGGTGAAGAACAAGAATTACAAGAAAAACGATATCAGATGGGACCAGACTAGAATCCTATTCATTGCTCCTGACTTTAGCCCTCACCAAAAAAGAGCAATAACTGAAAAAAGTCCCTACCAACTCTGGCAAGTTTCAATGTACGGTAATAACTTGATTAGTTACAATCAAATTCTACATCTATCCAGTCAATCACAAAGCATTCAAATATTAGAAGGCAGGGCAGCTAGTGAAATCAAAGTATTCTCAAGAGACGATATTGTTTCAAGAATGTCTCAGGCTCAGAAAGAGATTTTATCGGCAATTGAAGAAACCTTATTTCAGTTAGGGAGCGGTATTCAAGAGAATTCCCACAAAGAAGGTATTTCTTTCAATTCCCCAAAGACCTTTATTCAAGTTTGGCGAAGAAAACAGAAAGAAGACTCTCTAACTGTGAACTTTCCTCAAGGGAATAAACTTCAAACTAGATTTAAGGAATTGCAAGGGCAAGGCGAAGGCAGATACATACATATTCATTCCGTTGATGAACTGTTGGAAATAAAGGATTACATAAAACAAGCTTACAAGAATTCAATTAAAGAAAACTGAAAAACCTTATTCTTTTATCCGTCTAGGTTTTAGCCCTAATGTCTATCTATGGCAATTTCTAATTTCTTTTCTTTTAAGGCTTGATTAATCCAACATTTAGTCTGGCTAAAAAGATTTAAGCGTAAAGCACGTCCAGCATGATGCTGATGTTAGGAAAACCCTCAGATTCAAGCCTATCACATGACCTTTATGATTGATAAGAAAACTTTGGCTTTACGTGCCCAATTAGCACTTCTCTATTCCTTTGGTATAGCTTTCACGTTAAGTCTGTTATTTGCTTTATTATCAGGAGACTACTTCATTGTCTCAATAATAGTGTTATTCATAGTTCCCTGGGTGATAACATTCCTAGTACTGTTCTCTGTACTCATAAGGAGAAGCAATAAGATAGAGCATTAGTTACGTGCTAGGCTTAACCTTTTAAGTGCTGGGTCGCTATAGACTAAATAGCTATTTTGAGGCAGAGTTAAACGATGGCTGATGAACCTTTAGAATTTCAGATTAACCAACTTAAATTATGTAACAGAACTAGGCATGCCTATGAAGTGAAGCAGAATCCCAATACTCACTTGAGAGGAAGACCTAAGAAGAAATAACCCTGAATTATTTGTACTAGTTACGTGCTAGATTAATTGAAAAAGAAAAATAGGGGATAGAATTAAGCTATTTCCATTTTCATCTTTTCAGATTTCAGATTGTTTTCTAAGACAGGCAATAATCCAAGGATATTATCACTTAATAACTTTGGATTCTCCTTGAAGTAGTGCATCAAGAATATGCTCTTCCCTATTCTGCCCTCCAAGAGGTCTATCTGCTCAGACAATAGTCCTAGCTTTCTCATCTCTGTGGCGTAATAGCTTCTTAGCTTCTTAATCTTCATTGGCAAATTAGCTCTATTCAATCGTTTATCAATGGCGATATAGCTAATTTTGGTAGAGTTTGATATCTCATCAAGCAAACTCTTTGGAACACAAGAGACATAGCAGTTCTTACTGTTACGCAAGAATAACTTGGGAAATCTGAAGTGCTCTAGAAACTTTGTATTCTCATTATAGTATTCAGTCGTGTATTTGCTTCCCATGTCTGCCATTAGGTTGAAACTGTTTATGCCTTCCATTGCTCTAAGTCCACTTAACGCCATGTATCTGAGGTAAAGTTTCTCATTATCATTCAGGACAGCCATTGCATCATTATACCATTTGCCTAAACCATCATGAGCATTGCTGTTAAAGATTCTAGTGAAGGCTGCTATTGGGTCAGGCTTATAGCGAGTGATTCCATGAATCTTCATTTGATTCTTGAAAGTGTCATATGTGCCTCGATATCTGGTTAGGACTATCAGAGCATTTATGATATTGTTTCTAACTGTTGGCTTGACTAGCATTATCTGATTTACATCATTGAGATAGCTTTGATACTTACGTGCATGCTCAAAGATTCCAATTGCATAGCTGGGTGCATATTTACTGTAGATGTATTGCTTAAAACTTGACCAATCATGTGAGCCCAAGTCTACAAGCCTAGACCAAGCTAGCCGACAGCCCCTACATTTGCTGGAACATAATTTCTGTTGCATCATAAAAACTTTAGCCAGACCACTTACCCTTTAATTGCGGATTATTTCATTTTTCAGAGGCTGTTCAGCAAAGGAGTCACTTTTCTGGAAAAAAGAAAAAAAGAAACATTAATGATGCATTTAGGCATTTACTTTTCTGACATAGGATGAAGCGCGCATTGCAGCCATCGCGCCTTCCCCTGCAGCCGTAATCACTTGCATTCCGCCGCATGTGCAATCTCCAGCTGCAAAGACTCCTGGAATATTTGTTTTTTGCTGGCGATCAACGATTAAGCAGCCGGTTCTGTCAGTGGCTATTCCAGCGTTTTTGACTACGGCAGTCATAGGTACACCTCCTAAAGAAACAAAAACGCCTTTAACGTCCCTTTGCACTTCACGTTTTGAATCAAACTCAAGTATACTTATTGCCTGAACAACTTGTTCGCCGACGATTCTGACGACTTGGCCCCTGATGATTTCGATGTTAGGCTTGTTTCTGAGCCTCTCAAATAAAGTGCCTTTAAAGTTGAGTTCTTGCTGCTCGCTAATCAGCAGAATCCGACTCGCTAAATCAGCCATGAAAAGCGCATCGATTGCTGCTTCCTCCCCGTTGCCGACTACCGCCACCGCTGCATTCCTAAAAAATGGACCGTCGCATGTAACGCAGTAGCTGACTCCTCGACCTACAAAATCGGCTTCCCCAGCAACCAGCAACTTTCTTCTCTGAGTCCCAGTTGCAATAATCAAAGCAGATGCCTCATAGCTTTGCTTGCGTGAGACAATACGTTTGGATTCGCCCTTCAGGTCTAACCCAATAACCTCGTCCGCATCCTCAATCTGCGCGTGAAAACGCAAGGCTTGCAAACGCATCTTTTCAACCAGCTCATTGCCCTTAACCCCGAACTCGAAACCTGGAAAATTCTCAATTTTGGGAGCCAGCCATGCTCTTCCACCAACAATGCCTGCTTCCAAAACAATCGTTTTTAAACCAAGCCAGGAGGAGTAAATCGCGGCGGTTAAGCCGGCTGGTCCGCCGCCGATGATTAAAACGTCAATTTTTCGGCTATCCTCAGCCATCATCTGTCACCTAGAATCCTAAAAGTCCCAATTTATAAATTCGCCCGGCTGAACTAATACATTTTGGATTAGCCCTTTCCAGAACGATGAAGCGGACTAACAAGCTGGGTCTTGAAGATAAAAAAGAAAAAGTATGAGGATTTTTTTATTCTTCGCCTTCAGGGCCGCCGGGTCCGCCTGGACCTGGTGGTGGGCCTTTTGGTGATTTGGCTGTTATGACGTCATCTATGCGCAGTATCATGGCCGCTGATTCGGCTGCTGATTTGATGGCTTGTTCTTTGACAACGAGTGGTTCGATGACTCCGGCTGCAAGGCTGTCTTGCAGTTTACCCGTGAAAACGTTAATACCAACGTTCTTGTTTTCTTTGAGATCGTGCTTTTGGCGTAACTCGACAAGGATGTCTATTGGCTCGAGCCCTGCGTTTTCTGCTAGTGTGCGCGGGATCACTTCTACCGCGTCAGCGAATGATTCGACAGCGAGTTGTTCTCTTCCACCCACTTTAGTTGCATATTCGCGTAGTTCCTTGGCTATCTCGGTTTCCACTGCGCCGCCGCCTGCGACGATTTTGTTGTTTTCTACCACGTCGGAAACGACAGATAATGAATCGATCATGGCTCTTTCTGCCTCGTCAACGAGGCGCTCCAAGCCCGCTCGGATGAGGATGGCTACGCTGTGTGGATCTTTGCATTTTTCAACGAAGATCAGTTTATCATCGCCGATTTTGCGTTCCTCCACCAACCCTGCCATGCCAAGGTCTGCTGCTTTAAGGTCGTCTAAATCGCTGATTATTCTTGCACCTGTCGCTCTTGAGAGCTTCTCCATGTCGGATTCTTTTACGCGTCGCGCCGCTATTATGCCTTCTTTTGACAGGAAATGCTGAACCATGTCGTCTATGCCTTTTTGGCAAAAAACTACGTCTGCGCCTGAAGCTTTGATTTTATTAACCATTTTCTGCATCATGTCGTTTTCCTGGTCAAGAAACGCTTTCATCTGTGATGGATCTCTGATGCGGATTTCAGCGCTGATTTCGGTTTTCTCGATTTCGAGCGCGGCGTCGAGGAGAGCGATTTTCGCGTTTTCTTTCATTTTCGGCATGCCCGGGTTAACGACTTCTTTGTCGATAATTATGCCTTGGATCAACTGTGTTTCCAGGAGACTCTTGCCCGTTTTCTTTACAAGTTGTATGTTGTCTATGTCAGCGACGGTTTTGTCTCCGCGCTGCTCGGCTATCTGCTTGACAGCATCGATGCTTATTTCCGCCAGATGCTCGCGTGCGCCGCCCACCGCTTTGCTGCTCATTGATGTCAAAGAAACTTTAAGAAGTGTCTCTCGATCATTGACGTCTAGCGGTGCAGCTATTTTGTTCATGATTTCGATGGCTTTCTGGCTGGCTTTTCGGTAGCCGCTGACCAAGATTGTTGGGTGAATGTTTTGGTCGAGAAGCTCTTCCGCTTTGCGGAGAAGCTCGCTTGCAAGAACAACCGCGGTGGTCGTCCCGTCGCCGACCATGTCGTCCTGTGTTTTCGCGATTTCAACCATCATCTTAGCCGCTGGGTGTTCAACATCGATTTCTTTGAGGATGGCGGCGCCGTCGTTTGTTATCGTTATGTCGCCTAGACTGTCGATGAGCATTTTGTCCATGCCTTTTGGTCCAAGGGTTGTCTTGAGCACTTCGCCTATGACGCGGGCTGCCATAATGTTGTTTCTCTGGGCTTCTTTGCCTCGGTTTCGAGTTGTTCCTTCTTTTAGAATCAAGACTGGTTGTCCTGAACCTGTTGTTGTTAAATACGCCATTTGTTATCCCTACTTAGTAGAACTTTTTATTTTATCGGAAATAAGCAAAAACTCAACGGAAATATAAACTTTTAGCTTGAGAAAAGCGAGGTTTAGGGTTTTTGGGTGGGTTGTTGGTGATTTTCTGTTTTTGGCGGTTGCTTTTTTCGCGTTTATTTTTTTGTTGC
>Ga0187784_10004021_pt1 | contig 11905 bp, 8 predicted proteins | sample 1015_SJ02_MP15_2_FD_132964 | JGI IMG/M metagenome (GOLD analysis project Ga0187784, IMG submission 132964) | Tropical peat soil microbial communities from peatlands in Department of Meta, Colombia - 1015_SJ02_MP15_20_MG | ecosystem: Environmental > Terrestrial > Soil > Wetlands > Peat | place... | reverse complement strand
GACGATCGGCGGCAGCCTCGCCAACGCCGATCCGTCGGCGGAAATCGGCCTTGCCGCGCTTGCCATGGGCGCCGAAATCGAGGCGCGCTCGAAGGCCGGCGACCGCACGATCCCGGTCGCGGAATTTTTTGTCGCCCCCATGGTCACCGCCCTCGCCGCCGACGAGTGTCTCACGGCGATACGGTTTCGGCGCTGGAACGAGCAGGGTTCGCTCGGCACCGGATTTCAGGAGACGAGTATTCGCCGCAGTGACTTCGCGCTCGCCTTGGCGGCGGTTCAGCTCACCCTCGACCGCGGGGGAACGTGCTGCCGCATTGCCGTGAGCCTCGGGGCCTCCGGCACGAAGCCGCAGCGGCTCACCGAGATCGAGCAGGCGCTGATGGGCACAAAGCTTGGCAAAGCGGAGCTCACCGAAGCCGAGCGTCTTGCGCATGATGGCATCGATGCGGTTTCTGATATTCACGCCTCGGCAGCGCACCGGCGCCGGATTGCCGGTGTGCTCGCCGCGCGCGCCATCGCCGAGGCGCGCGATGACGCTCAGTCCCGGCGAAGCTGAAGCCATGTCGCTGCACGAGATCACGGTTATGGTGAACGGAACGGTGCACACCGCGCGCGTGCAGGCGCGGCTCACCCTGGTCGATTTCCTGCGCGAGGTGCTCATGCTCACCGGCACCCACACCGGTTGCGAGCACGGCGTATGTGGCGCATGCACCGTGATGCTGGACGGCAGCTCCGTTCGCTCCTGCCTCGTTTTCGCAGTCCAGGCCGCGGGCTCGCAGGTGCTGACCGTCGAGGGTTTGGCCCCAGACCCCGAAGGCATGAGCGTCCTGCAGGATTCGTTCTGTGAATTGCACGGACTGCAATGCGGCTTCTGCACGCCGGGCATGCTCATCGCCGCCCACGACCTGCTGCAGCACAATCTGGCGCCGACCGAGGAGGACATTCGCGAAGCCATCGGCGGTAATCTCTGCCGCTGCACCGGCTACAAACAAATCGTCGACGCGGTCGCACTGGCGGCCGAGCGGCTTTCGCGCGCCAACGCTCCGAAGGGTTCGGCCGGAGACGCGGCATGACCGCCGACGTGCGGGCCGGCTTCCGCTATATCGGCCAACGCCGCCGGCCGAAGGAGGATCGCCGCTTCGTGACCGGCTCCGGCCGCTATGCCGCCGACGTTACCCTGCCGGGAATGCTGCACGTCGCTCTGGTGATGAGTCCCCATCCGGCGGCGCGGATCGTCGCGATCGATACCGCGGCGGCGCTGGCGCTGCCGGGGGTTCGCGCGGTGGTCACCGGCGCCGAATTGATGCAGGGGACCGAGCCGATCCTCAGCGGCCTCGACCTGCCGAGCATGAAGCGATACCCGCTAGCGCTCGGCGTGGTGCGCTACGCCGGCGAGTGGGTTGCCGCGATTGTCGCCGAGAGCCGCGCGCTCGCCGAAGACGCCGCCGAACTGGTCGAGGTCGACTACGAGCCGCTGCCGCAAGTCATCGATCCCGAGGCGGCAATGCAGCCGGACGCGCCGCGCGTTCATGGCGATCTCGATGGCAACGTGCTCTATCGTCGCCGCTTCGTCTGGGGTCCGGTGGCGGCGGATTTTGCTGCGCCGGCTCACAAGGTGGCGTATCGGGCGCGTTGGCACCGCAGCGCGACCGTGCCGATCGAGACTTTCGGGGTCGTCGCCCGCTGGAATCCGGCACAGCAGCTTCTCGATGTCTGGGCCTCGGTGCAGATGCCGAAATTTCCCGAGCACCTGGCGCGAGCGCTGCGTCTGCCGGGCAGTGGAATTTGCGCCCATTTCGATGTCGACGTCGGCGGCAGCTACGGGGTCAAGCGCGGGCTGAAACATGCGATCCTGGTCGGCTATCTGGCCCGCAGCCTGGGGGTCCCGGTACGGCTCCTGGAAGATCGGCTCGACAACATGCGGGGCGGGGACGCCCACGGTCCCGACCGCATCTTCGACGTCGAGATGGCGTTCGATGATGATGGTGTCGTGCGCGCGCTGAAGATACGTGCCATCGACGATGTCGGCGCCTATGCGGGCCGCGCGGCGCTGCAGCTCGGCAAGCCGATCACCGCCATTGTCGGTCCGTATCGCATCCGCAGCGTGGCATACGAGCCGATCAGCGTCTGTACCAACAAGACGCCGGAAGAAGCGGTGCGCGGCTTCGGCCAGGGTCCGACCAATTTCGCGCTCGAGACCGGCATGGATCTGATTGCCCGGCAGCTCGGTCTTGATCGTGTCGAGGTGCGCCGGCGCAATCTCATCCGCACGGACGAGTTCCCCTACACCATTCCGAGCGGCAGCAGCTACGACAGCGGCGACTACCATGCCGTGCTCGATAAGGTGCTGGCCGCCGCCGATTGGAGCACGCTCGTCGAGCGGCGCGACGCCGCGCGCGCCGCCGGCCGGCTCGCGGGTGTCGGGTTGTGCTGTTGCCTCGAGCCGAGTGGCGGGAATGCTTCCTTCGAGCCGCTGTTCAATCCGCAAGCTTCGAACACGACGTGGATGGAAGGCTGCCAGATCAAGGTCGATCAGACCGGTTCCATTGTTGCATCGATCGGCACCAATTCGTCCGGCCAGGGTCATGAAACCCTGGTGGCGACGGTGGTAGGCGAGGTGCTGGAGCGCGATCCCGACACGGTCCGTGTGGTGCGTGCGGATTCCCTCGGGGCGCTGCCGAGTCATAGCGCGGTCGGCAGCCGCATGGCGATCATGCTCGGCGGCGCCGCCGCCGGCGCGGCCCGAAAGCTCAAGCAGGGCCTCATCGCCATCGGCGCTCACAACCTCAAGGTGGCGGCCGAGGCTTGCATCTATGTTGATGGCGCGGTGGCCCTCGCCGCCGATCCAGCCGAGCGATTAGGCTGGCAGCAGCTCATCGACATTGCCCACCGCCATTTCCACCTGTTGCCGCCCGGCACGGAGCCCGGTCTGCAAGCGAGCTACGTCTGGGAGGTTCCGACCGGTGGCGCTCTGCCGGGGGCCGACGGGCGGGTGCAGATGTATCCCTGTTATACGTTCGAGTCGCACGTGGTTTATGCCGAGATCGACCGCATCACCGGTCAAACACGGCTCGGCGGTTATTTTGCCGGACACGATTGCGGGGTCATGATCAATCCCGACATCGTCCACGGCATGACCTATGGGGGAATCGCCCACGGCATCGGCGCGGCGCTCTACGAGCGGTTTCACTACGACGACGACGGGCAATTGCTCAGCGGCTCGTTCATGGACTACCTGATACCGAGCGCGCACGAGGTGCCGAATATTGTCATCGTCGATCACTGCACGCCCTCTCCGCTGACGACGTTCGGCCAAAAGGGTTCCGGCGAGGCGGGTTATCTCGGGGCGCCAGCCGCGATCGCCAGCGCGGTCAACGACGCGCTGGCGCCGCTCGGGTTGCACATCGCGGTGGTGCCGATGACGGTGGCGGCGCTTGGCGATTTGCTCGCGACCAAGGACGTGCAGCGGTGATCGTCGACGCGCACGCGCACTACGTGCCGGACGCCATGCTCGATGCGCTCAAGAGCGAGCGCCGTCTTTTTCCTTCGATCGCGGTGAACAGCGAGTGCGGCGAGGTCACGCTCGCCTTTGCGGGCGGCGCGCCCACCCGGCCCGTTTCGCGCAAACTCGTCGATCTGACCCAGCGCCGCGACTGGCTCGCTAGGCGCAACATCGATTGTCAGCTCGCGGGCGGCTGGGTCGATCTGTTCGGCTATGAGCTGCCGCCCGAAGAGGGTGCCGACTGGTGCCGCTTCGTCAACGAGCACATGCGCAGTGCGGCGACGGCGCTGCCGGCGCTGCGGCCTCGCCGGCGGCGCTCCTGATAGATCAAGAGCACCTGATCGCGGCCGCGCAGCTTTGCCGATGCGGTCCCGCGGTGCTCGCGCCGCGATCCGCGCACCTCGAAGAGATCGGCAAAATCATTTGCAAACAGGATCGAAACCCGCAAATCGACCGCGCGATCGCTGTAGCTGCGGATGCCGAATCGCTGATAGGCAGTGTCGCGCCACAGAAGGATCGTGCGCAGGATATGCATCGTGTCTTTTTCCAGCACGATGTGCTGGTCGGCGATGAGGTCGCGATTGGTCAGATCGACGAAGAACGCCGAATTGTCGTCGCGCAGATTCGACCCGAGCAGCAATGGCGGATGGTCATTGATCAGGAGCTCGAGACGCGACAGATACCGCGTGTCCTGATGGAACAGGCCGGCGGAGCCGCCGGGCAAGGCCGGGATATCGCCGCGGCTGTCGAGAACGACGAACGTGTCGCCGTATTTGAGCGAACGGGGTGGCCGGGTCGAAGCCAGGGCGTCCGTGAGGTAGAATGGCGCTTCGGCCGGACTCTCGAATGCGGACACTTGCGCCGCGGTTTTCGGGGACATCGTATTCGCTCAAGCTGTGGCAGAACCCGAAATAGCGTCTCGCAAGACGATGTTGCGGCACGCCGTTACGCATGCCGGCAGCGTTCGTTTTGCATGGTGACGCTTTTGGCGCACGCTGCGGCATCCCGGCGAGAGGCGTTCGGCAGGACAGCAAGGGACAAGCATTGCCGAGACCAAGAGTTCCATGGGGATCGAGGAAAATTGGGGATGGGAAAACGATGACCACACCGGCCACAGCGGCTGATTACACATCGGTGCCGTCGTGGGCGCGCTGGGGTCAACTTGCTGGCGGTATCGTGAGCATGGTGATGATCGCCAACCTGCAATACGGCTGGACGCTTTTCGTCGATCCGATCGAACAGAAATATCATTGGGACAGCGCCGCAATTCAGGTCGCGTTCAGCATCTTTGTCGCGACGGAGACTTGGCTCGTACCCATCGAAGGCTGGTTCGTCGATCGATTCGGGCCGCGGCCGGTCGTCGCCGTGGGCGGCGTCCTCGTCGCCTGCGCCTGGGCGCTGGATTCGCAGGCGAGTTCGCTTGCGGAGCTGTATGGAGCGGCCGTGCTTTCCGGCATCGGCGCGGGCGCGGTCTACGGGACCTGCGTGGGCAATGCGCTCAAATGGTTTGCCGATCGCCGCGGTCTCGCCGCGGGCCTGACCGCAGCGGGCTTCGGCGCCGGCGCTGCCGCAACCGTCGTGCCGATCCGCGAGGTGATCCTGGCCTACGGCTACCAGTCGGCGTTTCTATGGTTCGGCCTCGGGCAAGGACTGATCGTCTTGGCTGTCTCGCAATTCCTTCGCGCGCCGGGACCGGGTGAAGCGCAGAAGCCGGCGACGCGGCTTGCGCAAACGCTGCGCGACTACACGCCGCTCGAAATGCTGCGCTCGCCGGTCTTCTGGGTGCTCTACGTCATGTTCGTCATGGTGTCGGCGAGCGGCTTGATGGCGACCGCGCAGATCGCGCCTATCGCCAAGGACTTTCAGCTCGCCGACCGCGAGGTGACGATCGCCTTCGTCACCGCCACCACATTGAGTGCGGCGCTCGTGATCGACAGCGTCTGCAACGGTCTCGCCCGGCCGTTCTTCGGGTGGATTTCAGATCTCATCGGTCGCGAGAACACCATGGCGATCGTGTTCACTATTGGGGCTGTGGCCTACTGGGGCCTCGACGCCTTTGGGCACACGCCCAACCTATTTGTTCTCGGAGCCGCGCTTATTTTTTTCACTTGGGGCGAGATCTTCAGCCTCTTTCCGTCGACCTGCACCGACATTTTTGGAGCAAGATACGCGACCACCAACGCCGGCCTGCTTTATACCGCCAAGGGAACCTCCGTCTGGGTGGTGCCTCTGGCGAGCTTGCTCAAGGCGACGACCGGCCACTGGCACTGGGTTTTCATCGCCGCTACGATGATGAATCTCACCGTCGCGGCGCTCGCGCTCTTCGTGCTGAAGCCGATGCGACGCCGGCTTGCGAGGCTAGGCTGAGCGCGACTAATAAGAGATAATGCGGGACGCGCCAGCGTTCGCGGGCGGTTGCGCCTTCGCTCGGCGAACGGTCGATGGCGCTCTGGCGGGTAGCACCGGTTTGATGCGTTTCATTGGAGAAACCCATGGCTGATGTGTTGGCGAAAGCGAAGACCCCGCAGACAACGACCGCAGAAGACACCCTGCGAAAGAAAAGCGCGGATGCCAACGTCGTCTCCGGCGGCCATCTGGTCGCCAAGGGGCTCAGGGCCGAAGGCGTCGATACCATCTTCACGCTGTGTGGCGGCCACATCATCGACATTTACGACGGCTGCCTCGACGAAGGCATCCGCATCGTCGACGTGCGCCACGAACAGACCGCCGCGCACGCCGCGGACGGCTATGCGCGGCAGACCGGCAAGCTCGGCTGCGTGGTGACCACCGCCGGCCCTGGCTGCACCAATGCGGTCACCGGCATCGCCACGGCGTTCCGCTCGGAAAGCCCGGTGCTGCACATCGGTGGTCAGAGCGCGCTGTCGCAATGGAAGATGGGCGGCCTGCAGGATCTGCCGCACGTCGATATAATGAAGCCGATCACCAAATTCGCTTCGACCGTCATGTCGACGGAACGCGTCGCCGATATGATCGCCATGGCGGCGCGCGAAAGTTTTGCCGGCGCCTATGGGCCGAGCTATCTGGAAATTCCGCGCGACGTCTTGGATCGCGAGATCGACGTTTCGCGCGCCGTATTGCCGCAGCCCGGACACTACCGCGCGTCGACCAAGGCGGTGGGCGACGTCCGCGACATCGAGCGGCTCGCCGACATCCTCGTCAACGCCGAGCGGCCGGCCATTCTGTTCGGCCAGCAAGTATGGGTGGCGCGCGGCCACGAGGAGGCGATCGCGCTGTTGCGCGGGCTCGACATTCCCGGCTATTTCAACGGCGCCAGCCGCGGCCTGCTGCCGCCCGGTGATCCGCATCATTTCGATCGCACCCGCTCGCTCGCCTTCGGCAAGGCCGACGTCGTCGTCGTTGTCGGAACGCCGTTTGATTTTCGCATGGGCTATGGCAAACGCATCGAGGTGCCCACGCTCGTGCACATCGATCTCGACTACCGCACCGTCGGCAAGAACCGCGACATCACGCTCGGTATCGTCGGCCATCCGGGCGCGGTGTGCGCTGCAGTGCTCGAGGCGGCTTCCGGTCGGCTCAAGGCCGATAAGCGCCAGCTCCGCAAACAGTGGATGCGCACGCTCTCCGAGGCCGAGGACGCGGCGCTACAAAAGCTCATGCCGATTTTCACTTCCAATCAGACGCCGATCCATCCCTATCGCGTCGCCTATGAGATCAACGAGTTTCTCACCGAGGACACGGTCTATATCGGTGACGGCGGCGACGTGGTGACGATTTCGGCGCAGGCGGTGCGGCCGCGTTCGCCGGGACACTGGATGGATCCCGGCGCACTCGGCTCGCTCGGTGTGGGCACCGGTTTTGCCATGGCGGCGAAGCTCGCAGATCCGCGCAAGGAGGTGCTCTGCTACTACGGCGACGGCGCCTTCGGCATGACGGCCTTCGACATGGAAACCGCCGACCGGTTCGGCGCGCCGTATATCGCGGTGATCGGCAACAATTCGGCCATGAACCAGATTCGCTACGGCCAGATCGCCAAATATGGCGCGCAACGTGGCAACGTCGGCAACAAGCTCGGCGACATGGAATTCTCGTATTTTCCCAAGCAATGGGGTGGCTGGGGTATCGAAGTGCGCGAGGCAGCGCAGATCGCGCCGGCGCTGCGGCAGGCGCGCGAGCAAGTCGCCAAGACCGGCAAATCGGCGGTGGTCAATATTTGGGTGGACCCGAACGAATACGCGCCGGGCACCAAGAGCCAGACGATGTACAAGTGAAATCCGCTCGGTCCCGCGAGGGCGGGACCTGGCGTATCTGAAAGTGTGTCGAAAGACGGGATGCCGCTTAAGCCGGCACGGGCGGAGATTGTGGATGGCAATACGCAGGAAGGCCGGCAAAGGCACAGTCAAGGGGAAGGCCAAGGGGAAGGCCAAGGCGGTGAGAAAGTCCGTAAAGAAAATCGTCCGCCTCAAACCAAAAAACGCCGGCATGCCGCGCCCGAGCGCGAAACCGTGGGGCCAAGCGGGCAGGGCGCTCGACGGCGTGCGCGTGCTCGACTTCACCCACGTGCAATCGGGGCCGACCTGCACCCAGCTCCTCGCCTACATGGGTGCCGACGTGATCAAGGTGGAGCGGCCAGGCGCCGGCGACATCACTCGCGGCCAGCTCCGCGACGTGAAGGGGGCCGACAGCCTGTACTTTACCATGCTCAACGGCAGCAAGCGGTCGATCACGATCGATTCCAAACATCCCAAGGGCAAGGAAATTCTCGATCGGCTGGTAAAGGCCTGCGACGTGCTGGTCGAGAATTTCGCTCCCGGCGCCCTCGACCGGATGGGCCTTACCTTCGAGCGTATCCACAAGCTCAATCCCCGCCTGGTCGTTGCCTCGGTCAAAGGCTTCGGTCCCGGCCCTTATGAGGACTGCAAGGTCTACGAGAACGTCGCTCAATGCGCCGGCGGGTCAGCTTCGACGACCGGCTTTCGCGATGGCCCGCCGCTCGTCACCGGGGCGCAGATCGGCGACTCGGGCACCGGCTTGCATCTCGCGCTCGGCATCGTCGCGGCGCTTTACCAGCGCATCCGCACCGGCCGCGGCCAGAAAGTGCTGTGCGCCATGCAGGACGGCGTGCTCAATCTCGCGCGGGTCAAGTTGCGCGACCAGCAGCGGCTCGCGCACGGGCCGCTCACCGAATACAGCCAGTACGGCGAAGGCGTTCCGTTCGGCAAGGCGGCACCGCGCGCCGGCAACGATTCCGGGGGCGGGCAGCCGGGCTGGATTCTCAAATGCCAAGGCTGGGAGAGCGATCCGGACGCTTACGTCTATTTCATCACGCAAGGGCCGGTATGGCCCGCCATCTGCGATCTTATCGGCAAGCCGCAATGGAAGACCGATGCGGACTATGCGACGGCGCCGGCGCGGCTGCCGCGGCTGCGGCAGATTTTCGATGCGATCGAGCAATGGACCGTGACCAAGACCAAGTTCGAAGTCATGGATATCTGCAACAAGCTCGACATCCCGGTCGGACCGATCCTGTCGATGAAGGAGCTGGCGGAGGAGCCCTCGTTGCGTGCGACCGGCACGGTGGTCGAGGTCGATCATCCGGTGCGCGGCGCCTATCTGACCGTCGGCAACCCGATCAAGCTTTCCGACTCGCCTGCCGACGTACGGCGGGCGCCGCTCCTCGGCGAGCACACCGACGAGGTGCTGCGCGACGTTTTGGGCTACGCGGAGCGCGAGATCGACGAGATCAAGCGCTCCGGCGCGATCAGCGCAGCCGACAAGCCGGCCAAGGCGGAGGCTGCGTAGGTTTCTTCTCCCTGTCCAGGGGGAGGCGACGGGCGCGCGCACCGGGGAGACGAAATACGATGCGGATTGTGGTTCACGGGCAGCAGGCATTCGGCAAGGCGGTGCTGGAGGCGCTCGTCAAGCGCGGCGAGGATGTGGTCGCCGCTTACGTTGCGCCGGAGAAGCCGGGCCAGAAAGCCGACCCGCTCAAGGAGGCCGCGCTGGCGGCCAATTTGCCGGTCCATCAGCCGGCGTCCTATCGCAAGCCGGAGGTCTGGGAAGCATTTCGCGCGCTCAAGCCCGACCTGCAAGTCATGGCCTTCGTGACGCTGTTTGTTCCGGAGGAGTTTTTGAAGGTGCCGACCTTCGGCTCGATTCAGTATCATCCGTCGCTGCTTCCCGCGTATCGTGGTCCGAGCGCGATCAATTGGCCGATCATCAAGGGCGAGACGGAGACCGGGCTGTCCATCTTCTGGCCCGACAACGGCCTCGATACCGGCGACGTGCTGCTGCAAAAGCGGACGCCGATCGGACCGACCGATACGCTCGGCTCGGTCTACTTTGACCGCCTGTTTCCGATGGGCGTCGAGGCGATGCTCGAAGCGGTCGATCTGGTCAAAGCCGGCAAGGCTCCGCGCGTCAAGCAGGACGAAGCCAAGGCGAGCTACGAGGGCCGTTGCGGGCCCGACAACGGACGGATCGACTGGGGCAAGCCGTGGATCGAGATCGATCGCCTGATCCGCGGTTGTAATCCGCAGCCCGGCGCCTGGTGCACTCTCGATGGCGTCGCGATCAAGATTTTCGACGCCAAACCCCGGCCGGCCAAGGACCCAAAAGGCATCGGGGGCAAGATGGGCGAAATAGTCGCCATCGAGAGCGATGGTTTCGCGGTGGTGTGTGCCGACGGCCGTTTCAAGGTCACGCGCGTCCAGGCCGACGGTCCCAAAGTCGCCGCGCCGGAATTTGCCGCGAGCGCCGAGCTGAAACCCGGAATGAGGTTCTCATGAGTGCGAGTCCCGCAACCGCGGCAAAGCCGCCGGCTGGCGTCGCGCAGCATTTGCATCCGAAATCCGACATCGAGATCGCCCAAGCCGCCAAGCCGCGGCCCATCCTCGATGTCGCGCGCGAAAGACTGGGCATTGCCGCGGCGAATCTCGAGCCTTACGGCCACTACAAGGCCAAGGTGTCGCTCGACTACATCAAGACGCTGCAGGAGCGGCCGAACGGCAAGCTCATCCTAGTGAGCGCGATTACGCCGACGCCGGCCGGGGAGGGCAAGACCACGACGACGGTCGGCTTGACCGACGCGCTCAACCACATCGGCCGCAAGGCGATGCTCTGCCTCCGCGAGCCGTCGCTCGGCCCGTGCTTCGGCGTCAAGGGCGGTGCTGCCGGCGGCGGCTACGCCCAAGTCGTGCCGATGGAGGAGATCAATCTGCACTTCACGGGCGATCTGCACGCCATCGGCGCGGCCAACAACTTGCTGGCCGCGCTCGTCGACAATCACGTCTATTGGGGCAACGCGCTCGGCATCGATACCCGCCGCATCAGCTGGCGACGCGCGATCGATATGAACGACCGCGCGCTGCGCTCGATCGTGTCGTCGCTGGGCGGCACCGCCAATGGTTTTCCGCGCGAGGACGGCTTCGATATCGTCGTCGCGTCCGAAGTCATGGCGATCTTCTGTCTCGCGCGCGACTTGCAAGACCTCAAGCGGCGTCTCGCCAACATCGTCGTCGCCTACACGCGTGAGCGCAAGCCGGTGCGTGCCGGCGAACTCAAGGCGCAAGGTCCGATGACGGCGCTGCTCAAAGACGCGCTGGCACCCAATCTGGTGCAAACCCTGGAAGGGACTCCCGCATTCATCCACGGCGGCCCGTTCGCCAACATTGCCCACGGCTGCAACTCGCTGCTGGCCACCACGACCGCGCTTAAGCTCGCCGACTACGTGGTCACCGAAGCCGGCTTTGGTGCCGACCTCGGCGCCGAGAAGTTTCTCGACATCAAATGCCGCAAGACCGGCCTCGCGCCGGACTGCGCGGTGCTGGTTGCCACCATTCGGGCCCTGAAGATGCACGGCGGCGTCAAGAAGGACGACCTCAAGACCGAAAACCTGGCGGCGCTCGAAGCCGGCATCGGCAACCTCGCACGCCACGTCGAGAACATGCAGAAGTTCGGCATCGTGCCGGTCGTCTCTATCAACCGCTTCTCGGCCGACACCGAAGCCGAGATCGCGCTGGTGCGAAACGCCTGCGGGCGCCTCGGCGTCGAGGCGCTGATGGCGGATCATTGGGCGCTCGGCGGGGAGGGCGCCGCCGATGTCGCGCGCGCGGTCGTCAAAGTGGCGGAGAGCGGCCGCAGTCGTCTCGAGCTGCTCTACCCCAACGACATGCCGCTTCTCGAAAAGATTCGCACGATCGCCAGAGAGATCTATCGCGCCAAGGACATCGACGTGGAGAAGTCGGTACGCGATCAGTTGACCGTGTTCGAGCAAATGGGCTGCGGCAAATTTCCGATTTGCATCGCCAAGACCCAATACAGCTTCTCGACGAATCCCGACGCAAAGGGCGCACCCGCCGATCACGTCATCAAGGTGCGTGAGGTGCGGCTCTCGGCCGGCGCCGAGTTCGTCGTCGCGGTCTG
>Ga0187784_10004020_pt1 | contig 11906 bp, 12 predicted proteins | sample 1015_SJ02_MP15_2_FD_132964 | JGI IMG/M metagenome (GOLD analysis project Ga0187784, IMG submission 132964) | Tropical peat soil microbial communities from peatlands in Department of Meta, Colombia - 1015_SJ02_MP15_20_MG | ecosystem: Environmental > Terrestrial > Soil > Wetlands > Peat | place... | reverse complement strand
TCTGTATTGCTCGACGGACCGCCTCAGTCGTTGTGGCGCTGCCGTGAAGAATTTGCCCCATAGCTCGTCCCTCCGGAGATCGTGATACAATGCACCACGATTCCTCGGGACTAAACACCTAGACTCGTTGATTGCTTCGCTAACTGCAAGGCTCGTAGGATCGAGGTCGAGCCGCCACATGAGTTCGTTGCTATCCCTAAACACTGTTTGCGCAATCTTGTGCGACGGCGTGATATCACCTGGATGACGCGGTGTGGCTCCCACGCCAGGAACTAATACTTGAATCTGGTGCTTCAGAGTGGGTTTTTTCTTCGTTAGGACCGGAATAATAGTAATGACCGGTACTTTGTTGAATACTTGAACGGTGCGGAGGTCGGCAATGCTATCAATCGCGAACTCTTCAAGAAGAAGCTTTCGAGAAGCCGAGGCGTATTTCTGAATGCAGTACGAAAATGGAATGATGAATGATAATTTTCCTTGCTGGCGGAGTAAGTTAAAGCTCTTTTCGAGGAAAGGAACGTACATGTCCCAATGTCGATCTGCTGAACGGTACTCCTTGGACTCATTCAGATAATCCCTGATCTCTGGGCTCGTTTCATACATAACCCAAGCGTTCACGTATGGTGGATTGCCCAAAACCACTGTGAAGCCGCCGCTCTTCATGATATCGGGGAATTCTTCGTTCCAATCGAAAGGATTCACGGCATCCCGTTTGGGCGCGGAAAGCAGATCAAATTGTTCATGGGTAAGGATGTCGGGTCCGATAAGGGAATTGCCATTTTTGATGTTATTGCCGAGGTCTGGCAGCGCTCGCTCGTGGAACATTTCTAACTGTTTCTTGAGAGAGTCGGCCGATTCACGTTCAAGGACCTTTAGCAAAAGAGAAAGCTTGGTTACTTCGACGGCTTGTGGATCGACATCAACCCCAAAAATGTGCGAGAGCAGGATGCGCTTTCGCTCTCTGGACGTGAGCCGCCATTCGCCGTCCTTGTCCCTATAAACTTTTTGCTTAAATTTTTCCGGCGTCTTGCCGAACTCTGTGAGATACCAGTCCAAGAGATATTCGTAGGCGGCAATCAGAAATGAACCCGATCCACATGCGGGATCGAGTATGCGGAGCGAAGTCGTCTGGTTGAGGGTTTTGCCTTGGAGCCAATCGCCAAGAGTATTCTCCACTATGTAATCAACGATGTACGTCGGCGTGTAGTAGACACCACCCGCCTTTTTGACCTCGGGCTTTTCCTCGACGACTGCACGATGTGCAGGGGTTAGGCGAATGACGCGGCCTAAGAACTGCTCGTAAACCTGCCCAAGAATGTCGGCGCCGAGTACGGAAAATTCATAGGGACTTTCGGGATAGTAGAGGCCCGAGATAATGTCCGCCAACGGGTCGTCATCTACGTGAAGGAGAGGCGTAATCTGATCGGGTTCTTCGGGGCGATTCTTTTCGGAACGAAAATGGAAAAGGCCGGAATTGTACCGATCATCGGCGCTTTGAAATAGCTTGAAGAGATTCTTGTAGATCCCGGCCCGTTTAGTAACTGTATGCAGTTGGCTGTAAGGCTCGATCCCTCTGTCCTCACAAATTTCGCAGAAATATAATTCGATCGATGGTTGCCTGGACAGCGAAGTTAAGATGCTGTTGATGGAGTGCAGGATTTCGTAACGCAATGTTCCGAGCAAGGATGTCTCGCCATTTCTCGATTTCAGCGAGGAATGCGTCATCGACCTCCGCCGTCCCCTTTTTAAGTTTCGTTGATTCAATGAAGCGGTCGAAGGCACCTTTGTAGACCGCAGTTTTGGAAAGAACGTTGGCGATTTCATCCCATCGATCGGCATATTGGTCATAGGTCATGTAGAGGATGCGGGCGACTGTAGGCTTGTCGTTCTTTTCGGGCTTGATGCGGCAATCGTAAAGAGCCAGTTCTCGAAAGCTGCTAATGACCGAAAGGGCGAGTTTTGCGGACCAGCCATAGCGTCTGAGTTGGAACGCCGCTTTGTCTTCAATGCTGATCGAAATTGCCGGCTTTTTGGCCTCAAGAAAGAACTTGCGGGTACCGCCCACGCGGAAGCTGTAGTCCGGCGCCCGATGACTGCCAGCGACTGTTATGGCCTCTTCGTGGACAACGTCCTTGTAGGCTTCAGAGAATCCCTGAGTGTTATCGATATCCCACCCAAGAGCCTTAAAAAAAGGATCAATGAATTCACGACGTGCTTGGGTCTCGTTGTACTTGGGTGAAAGATAGGTATCGCTCTGCTCTTCAAACCGCTCGACAAGCTGGGCAATCGCCGCCGGTACAACCATTGCACGCCTCCCAGTGAATCACTTTGCATTAGTAGCACTAAGCGGAAATCATCCAGCGACTTTTTTCCGCCTACGCAGCAGTCAAAATGATTGGTTCGACAATCGACCGATCATCGTTCTCCGGCTTGTTCACTCTTGTCGATATTGGCCAAATCCGCATGGGCTCCGCCGGGAACGGCTGCATAAGTTCGTCAGGATCGGCTTCGTCGCTCAGCCACCGCAAATAGTCGGCGGCAGCAAGAATCAGCGGCATCCGGTCGTGGATATCGGCCACCAACTCATTGGCGTCGGGGTGCGGCCCTTAAGCCGAAGATGCGGAAGGTCGCCGCCTCGTTCGATGCCGAGTTGAACAGGAGGCGAACAAGGACTGTCAAACCGGGCGGCTAAAACTGTCAACCCGCCCTACCTTCGGACCCGGCGGGACCGAATAACGCACGGAAAACTAAGCGATTTGTTGGTAGCGGAGGAGGGACTCGAACCCCCGACACACGGATTATGATTCCGCTGCTCTAACCAGCTGAGCTACTCCGCCAGCACGTGTGAGATTTCGGCTTTGCACCGGCCGGAGGGAGATTTAGGGCAGTTCGCCCGGCTTTCCAAGGGGCCGATGCTAAGGGGGGCGCGCCAGCACTCGGTCTGCCAAGCTCCTTGCTCTCGCCCTACCGTGCCGACGACGCGCCGAGTAATTTGACGAGCGATCTTGCTCGATTAACGCCTCCGCCAAGCCGTTGGTCTTTCGCGCGGACCGAGTTCCGCAGCCTCTACCTAGCCGCGCCGACCGCGGCGAAATCGCCGCCGGCGCGGCGGCCGATCCGGGCGAAGCGGATCAGCGAGAAATGACCGAGCGGCGGCATGGCGCGGCGCTCGACCACGCGCACGCCGCCGTGCCGCGCCGCCCATCGCGCCAGCCGCTCCCAGCGGAATTCTGGCCGCCAGCCGAGCCGGCGCGCCATCGGCGCGAACCATCCTTCGAACAAGGAGCGCAAGCCCGCTTCGGCGCCGAGATGATTCACCAGCACGATCTCGCCGCCGGGCTTGAGCACGCGCGCGAACTCGTCGAGCGTCGCCTCCGGGTCCGGCACCGCGGTGATGACGTATTGCGCGACGACGACGTCGAATACCGCATCCTGGAAGCCGAGATGCTGCGCATCCATCACCACGAGACCGTCGACATTGCTGAGCCGGTGCTCGGCGACGCGCGCCTTGGCCTTGCGCAGCATCGGCACCGACAGGTCGACGCCGATCACGCGGCTGGTCCACCGGTATTCGGGCAGCGAGATGCCGGTGCCGACGCCGACTTCGAGGATGCGGCCGCCGATGCGCTCGGCCGCCGCGATCGAGGCCCTGCGGCCGCGCTCGAAGACGGCACCGAACACGAGGTCGTAGACCGGTGCCCAGCGCGCATACGCTTTCGCCACCGCATCCTTGTCGAGTTCCGCCGCCATCGCGCCCCACTGTCGTCGCCGCGCCGGCGGCGTCTTAAGACGTGATCCGGAAAAGCGGAAAACGGTTTTCCGATAGGATCACGTCCACCCAAAATCCGCCGTGGCCAGAGCGGCGCCAAGTGCAACTTTCGCTGTTGCCGCGGTCACGGTGCCGGCGATGATGCCGCCGCCCAGCACCCGGGCCTGGCCTTCCGCGGCATCGTAGAAGGCGCAAGCCTGGCCGCGCGATACGCCGTCTTCGCCCGCGATCAGCTCGACCTCGATGTCGCCGCCGGCGCCGCGACGCAACCAGGCGGGCTGCGGCGGCCGCGTCGAGCGAACTTTGACATAGACCTCGGGGCGGCCCTCCACCGCCTGTTCGATCGTGCCGTCGCCGATCCAGTTGACTTCGCGCAGCCGGATGCGGTGCGTGCGCAACGCCTCGCGCGGGCCCACCACGACGCGGCGCGAGCGCGCATCGAGCCGCACGACATAAAGCGGCGCGCCGGCGGCGATGCCGAGCCCGCGGCGCTGGCCTACGGTGAAGTGGATGATGCCGTCGTGGCGGCCGAGCACGCGGCCGTCGAGATCGACGATCTCGCCCGGTGCGGCGGCTCCCGGCCGCAGCCGCTCGATCACGTCGGCATAATGTCCGCTCGGCACGAAGCAGATGTCCTGGCTGTCATGCTTGTCGGCGACGGCGAGATCGAAACGTCGCGCCAGCTCCCGCGTCTGCGCCTTGGTGTGCTCGCCGAGCGGGAAACGCAGCAGGTCGAGCTGGTCGCGCGTGGTGGCAAACAAAAAGTAGCTCTGGTCGCGCTCGGCTTCCCGGGCGCGGAACAGCGCGCGGCCGCCGCCGGGCAGCGCCCGCGAGGCGATGTAATGGCCGGTCGCCAAAGCCTTGGCGCCGAGTTCGCGCGCAGTTTCCAGGAGGTCGCGGAACTTGATCGACTGATTGCAGGCGAGGCACGGCACCGGCGTCTCGCCGGCGACATAGCTTTCGGCAAAGCGTTCGATCACCGCCTCCTTGAAGCGGTTCTCATAGTCGAGCACGTAGTGCGGAATGCCGATGCGTTCGGCGACGGCGCGGGCATCGTGAATGTCGCGGCCGGCGCAGCAGGCACCCTTGCGGTGGCTCGCCGCGCCGTGGTCATAAAGCTGCAGCGTGACGCCGATCACGTCATAGCCTGCGTCGGCGAGCAGCGCCGCGGTCACCGAGGAGTCGACCCCGCCCGACATGGCAACGACAATGCGCGTGTCGGCGGGTCTTCCTTCGATATCGAGACTGTTCAGCATGGCAAAACGGCCGCGCTCCTCCACCGGCCGCACCTTACCCCCCTCCCCCGCGAGCGCGGGCAGAGGGACCGGGCCGTGAACGTTGGTGGCGACTTGGCCATTACTATAGGCGGCGCTTCGGCGCTCCGCCACGGTCGTCGTCTGCGGCCCGATCTTGCGAATTTCCCCCAAGGCGGCAAACCTGCCGAATGACGGCCGCGCCTGGACGGCCATGGTGGGCCAGCGCGGGAAATATCCTTTATTCACCAATAGTTTGATTTGACTAAGGCCGGGCGCTAAGCAGGTGGCGCCCATCTGCGCGCGAGACGCTCTCCGCCAAAGGCCTCGTTACAAATTTCGCGCAACTGCTGGCGCCCTCGCAAGCGATAGCATCCGCTCAAGCGACGCGTCGTCCTTAAAGGTCCGCGTTGCCGGTGACCTCCCTACGGAGGCATAGGCGAAACCGTGCTTGAGCATTTCCTCCGGTCGATAAACATTACGCAGGTCAACGACTACCGGACACGCCATGAGATCGCACAAACGCGCAAGATCAAGTGCACGGAATTGCTCCCATTCGGTGGCAATAACGAGGGCATCTGCGGCCTCCGCGCAATCGTAGGCGCTTTCGCAGTAAGTCACATTCTTGAGGAGGTCTCTCGCCTGCGCCATGCCGGCGGGGTCGAACGCGCGCACCCGTGCGCCCATGTCCTGCAAGGCCGTGATCAGCGCCAGCGAAGGAGCCTCACGCATGTCGTCAGTGTTGGGCTTGAACGTCAACCCGAGCACGGCGACGGTCTTGCCGCGCAACACACCGGAAAACATAGCTGATACCTTCCGCGCTACGGCGCGCTTCCTAGTCTCATTGGCCATGGCGACCGCCTCAAGAATGCGGAGCGGTACGTCATGGTCCTGCGCCGTCTTGATCAACGCACGCACATCCTTAGGAAAGCAGGAGCCGCCGAAGCCCGGTCCGGGATGCAGAAATTTGTCGCCAATCCGCTTGTCGAGGCCCATGCCGCGTGCAACTTCCTGGACATCGGCGCCGACCTTTTCGCACAGATCGGCCATTTCGTTGATGAAGGTGATTTTGGTGGCCAAGAATGCGTTGGCCGCGTATTTGATCAGCTCGGCGGTGCGCCGCGTGGTGTAGAGGATGGGCGCCTGGTTCAGGCTCAACGGCCGGTAGATCTCGGCCATGACCTCCTTGGCACGTTCGTCTTCGGTCCCGACCACGATGCGATCCGGGTGTTTGAAATCGTGAATTGCTGCTCCTTCACGGAGAAATTCCGGGTTTGACACGACGGAAAAATCCGCATCTCCCCGCGCCTCGTAGATGATGCGCTCGACCTCGTCGCCTGTGCCGACCGGCACGGTCGACTTGGTGACGACGACAGTGAATCCATCGAGCGCGCCGGCGATTTCGCGGGCTGCGTCGTAGACGTAGGAAAGGTCTGCGTGTCCATCGCCACGCCGCGAAGGAGTGCCGACTGCGATGAATACGACATCGGCAGAACGGACGGCCTCCGCGACAGCGGTCGTAAATGATAATCTCGCTTCCTTGACATTCAGCCGCACTAGATCGATGAGGCCCGGCTCGTAAATCGGAATTTCCCCGCGTTCGAGCGAGGCAATCTTCGTCGCGTCTTTGTCCACGCAGACCACCTGATAGCCGAAATCGGCGAGACAGGCTCCGGAAACGAGCCCCACATAGCCGGCACCAATCATTACAACGCGCATGGCAGCCCCCCTCACCCACTCAAACAATGATCGATATCTGGTGATAAGATTGCATAACATGCCGGCATGCGCAAAATGATCCGCATGGAGGTCGGTGTTTTGCCAACTTTATGGTCAATGCGGGCGGGCCTCTACATATTTGCGGGACTTCCGCCGTTCTGTATGGGTGTTGGTTGGCCTCTTAGCATCGGCCGTCCGTCGTCATCGCGATGTCGCTTGTTTGCTTCCGGCGCTGGCCGGAAACCAGCGTGCCCCAGCGCCTCTCGTCTGTCTTGGCCGGGACAACGCGCATATTAACGTCGTTCGCGAGTCATCAGAGGAATGTCCTATTCACAAGCGGCTCGCCCAGCTAAGACGTCGTGTGTTGCTCAGGTCAAATTTTGATCGGCCATGTCGCATGATTACCAATGTCGCCGGCTTTTCGCTGACCTTGGGCATAATGGAAATGAGCAAAACGGCGGTGGTCTGACGAGCTCGCGGATTCATAGGGTCGCACTTGGTGAAAACTCAAATCCGAGAGTTAGGCTTACCATGAGATTGGTTGAGCGATAACATTAATTGGCGCTCGCCGCATGAAACCGACGATGACCATGACCTCAGATAATGGGAGACCCTCCTCGGCCCATCGCGCGAAAAGGGCACTGCTCACCGGTGTGACAGGCCAGGACGGATCCTATCTCGCCCGATTCTTGCTGGACAAAGGATACGAAGTTCACGGCATCGTGCGCCGAGCCAGCGTTTTTAACACCGACCGGATCGACCAAATCTACCATGATCCCCATGTCGGCGGCGCAAAGCTTACACTGCATTACGGAGATCTTGCCGATGGGTCCGCGCTGAGGCACGTATTGGAAAAGGTCGCCCCCGACGAAATTTACAATCTTGGGGCGCAGAGTCACGTCAGAGTATCGTTCGAAATCCCCGAGTATACGGCCGACGTGGATGCACTCGGCACGCTCCGCTTGATCGAGGCGATGCGTGACTACGTCCGAGAGCGCGGTCAACCGGTTCGCTATTATCAGGCGTCTTCTTCCGAAATGTTCGGTGCATCCGCGCCGCCACAGAACGAGTCCACGCCGTTCTACCCGCGCAGCCCTTATGCCGTGAGCAAAGTCGCCGCTCACTGGTATGCGGTCAACTACCGCGAGGCCTATGGGTTATTCATTTGCAACGGAATTTTGTTCAATCACGAGAGCCCGCAGCGCGGCGAGACCTTCCTCACTCGCAAGGTGACGCGTGCTGTCGGTCGCATTAAGGAAGGGCTGCAGCAAAAAGCTGTTTCTGGGAAATCTCGAAGCCAAGCGCGACTGGGGCTTCGCCGGCGACTATGTCGAGGCCATGTGGCTCATGTTGCAGCAGGAGCAGCCTGACGATTATGTGGTCGCCACCGGCGAATCGCATTCGGTTCGTGAGTTCGTCGAGCTCGCCTTCGCTGAAGCGGGCCTCGATTGGACCCGCCACGTCGAAATCGATGCCCGCTATTTGCGACCGACCGAGGTCGATGAGTTGCGAGGGGACGCGACGAAGGCACGACGCCGGCTCGGCTGGGCGCCGCGCGTTGGCTTCAAGGAATTGGTGAAGATGATGGTTGCCCACGACCTCGATCTGGCAAAACGCGAGCAGGTCCTCAAATCGGCAGGATATGACTGCGGCGTACGTAACCAGGCAGCGAACGACGGCTAGATTGCGGCTGCAGGATACCGTGTTTTCGTGGGGTGCCGTCGCGGCATGGCATTAGCACGACCTTGCGAATAGCTTCTCTCAGTTCGCGGCCTCTTTTATTCGTCGGCGTCGCCCAGCTTTTTGATCAGCCGCTCAATTTCTTTCACGCCGACTTGGCCACTGACGATCAACCGAAAACTCGCGTCTTTCAATGACAGGCAGCTGTCGACTTCAAGTGGCTCTCAATTCCACGGATTGAGCACCGGGAGTTTTGCCCTTTCGTACTCATCCGTATCCCTCGACACGATGGTCAGTCCGTGTTCAAGGGCGGTCGCCCCGATGATGAGAGCAGGCTGTGAGAACGTGTGGCCCGCCTTGCGGCCATCTTCGACCAGGAGACGCCACTTAAACATGATGTCCTCGGTGACAGGCAGCACGCGCTGCTCGAACATCGGAGGCACTTTGTGGGTCAGCCAGTTGTTCAATTCCGCGCGCAGGCCGGCATCGGCGAGCAGTTCGATGCCGAAGCGGATTTCAGCCAGCGTCACCGAGCTTATATAAAGGCTGTCAAGCGGCTGCGCTTTGACGAAAGCGAGAACCTTCGGCGCAGGCCTGGGACGACGCAGTTCCGAGAGGACATTGGTATCGAGCAGCCAGCCGATCACAGCGCAACGTCACGCACGGGCATCCGGGAGCGCCCCGGCTCAAGCTCAACGTCGCGGTACGGCGATGCCTGCATGACGGCGACAAGGGCTTCGCCCGTGGGATTTCCCTTAAGCCGGCGAAACTCCTCGGCGGCGATGACGACCACTTCGTCGCGCCCATGCACGGTGACATGCTGCGGGCCTTCCGCGCGCACCCGCCGGACAAGTTCGCTGAAGCGCGCTTTTGCGTCCTGCAGGAGCCAGCGCCCAGGACGGCGGTCGCGGGTCCGCCGGCGAGGCTTGGCCGTTCTGCCCATCTTCGATTTTAGTATTCTAGTCACGCTGACTAGAATAACGGAAGAGGAATGCCATTTCAAGGGGCCGCGTTCAGTAGAGGGCGCTGTCTTCGGGGCGTCTGCTCGGCGTTCACAGGCTACCGACCAGGTGGCCGGTTTCCCAACTTCTAAAGCAAGCAGCGCAGCCCGCCGCAGCGACCTCGGCGAGGCGGACGCCTGGCTTATCGCCATTAGTGAACTCGATGCCGGCGCGGCGACGCGCTATGGTTTTTTCTCAGGCCGCCTTCGCCTTGGCGGTTTTGCTCGGCTTGGTTTCTTCAGCGCCCGCTGGCGCGGCTATCGCCAAGGCGCAATTCGAAACCCGCTGGTCGCGACCATCACGATCGCGCTCGTGGCGCCGGCGAGAGTGAACGCTGACAAGAGTCCAGCCGACCGGCGCCCTAAATGGATCTTGACCGAAAGGTGTGACCGTGATAATGTGAAAATATGAAAAATATCACTGTAACTGTGGACGACGAGACCTATCGAAGAGCGCGCATTAAGGCCGCTGAGCGAGACACATCGGTGTCTGCGCTGGTCAAGCATTTCCTGACCGAGTTGGCCGGCGGCGAAAGCAACGCCGAGCGACTGAAGCGCGAGGAACGAGCATTGCGCGAGCGAATCAGCAGCTTTCGCGCTGCCGACCGCCTGCCGCGCGAGGATGTGCACGGGCGCCGCGAATGAACGCGCCGCGATTTATCGATACCAACATCCTGCTGTACTCGATCAGCCGCGATCCGGCGGAAGTGTCCAAACGTGACATCGCCGTTGCGCTGCTCGATGCCGACGACATCGCACTTTCGGTGCAAGTATTGCAGGAATTTTATGTGCAGGCCACGCGCGCCACCCGGCCGGATGCACTTTCTCACGACCTCGCGGTCGGGCTCGTGCGGACTTGGCTGCGTTTTACGGTGCAAGAGATCACGTTGCCCGTCATGATCGGTGCTCTGGAGATCAAGACGATTTACCAGCTGTCCTATTGGGACGCGGCGATCGTGGCTGCTGCCCGTGCGCTCGGTTGCCGGGAGCTTCTCTCCGAGGACATGAGTCATGGACGCGAGGTCGAAGGTGTAACTATCACTGATCCGTTTCGGTGAGCTTCGCTGCGGCATCCTTGTAATAGAACTGGAAGACGATCGACGTTGTTGGGGCTTTCGCAGCTGGGGCCCGGCCCGCCGCCGTTCTCGTTGATGAGTTCAACGCCGGCAAATTTACGCACTCCCTAAAGAAAACGAGTCGATCAACGGCTCTATCGCTCCGCTGGATAGATGACTGAGAGCGGATCGCGGCCGTGTTTGCGATAAACTGTGAAATCGGAATCAAGCGTTAGCACTGCGTGGCCCTCGTAGATTTCGGCCATCCGCACGATGCATGCATCAGCGAGCGACATCGGCCTGTCCCGATATTTCCGATGCAGCTTGTGTAGGGTGGCGATATGCTCCTCGATTCGGAACGCGATCCTGAGCGCTCCATTTTGGAGCAACCCAAACAATGTATCCTGGCCCTTTGAGAATCGTGCAAGCAGATGCATCGCCTCGGCCAGCACCGGTTCGCAAACAAGCAGTGGCGGCTCCAACTCCTCGACTCGCTCCACCACCCACCGGTGATACTGCCCGGCCCGATCGAGAAAAGCGACCAACGGCCCTGAATCAACGATGGCGGCGCGCATTGCGGCCGAAACCCTTGAGATGTTCGGGATTGGATGCGAGGTCCGCAATACCAGAGTCCACCACCCCGCATGCGTTCTTCATCAGGCCGGCGAGGCTGCGAGGCCTACGCTTCTCACGCGGAATTTCGAGTACCAGCCGCAATCCGTCCTCGACCAAGTCCCTGAGCCTGCGGCCCCGCAGCGCCGCCTCCGACTTGGCTCGTCGGTAGAGGTCGTCTGGAACTTCGATTGTAGTCTTCATCGCACGTCAGCCAGGGCAAACCACAAACCCATATTTATGGAATTGCGCGCGGAGCGCAAGCCCTACCCAATAGTGTGACAAGCGAACCATCAGCCTCCCTTGAGTGCATACTCGACGATGAATCTATCGTTTCTTCTCGGTTGCTTTGGCGGTCTTGCGTCGGGCTGGCTTCGCGGCAACCGTGAGGTTTGATGCGCCGGTTCGCTCTTCGGAGCGCGCCGCAGCGGCCTTGGTGAGGCGGACGCCCGGTTGATCGCCATTGGTGAATTCGACGCCGGCGCGAATGAAGACATGCTCAATCCTCGCGAGCGTCTCGGGGTCTCCGAGGTAGCGGCCAACTTCAATGTTCGTGACCGTATTCCGGTGCAGCCCGGCAGCCTTGGCGGATGCGGCGACCGCCTGGGCGCAGCGGGTCCTGAGCGCGAAGAACAGCTTGACCGCGGCCGATGCCCAACGCGTCGAGGAGGCGTTTCAGGCCAAGCTGGCGGCCATGGAAGGCAATGACGCGAACGCGGTCGAGATCCCCTCCCCGGCTCCTCGTTCCGATCCAATCCCTTCTACGCCGGCTCCCAGCCCTACCGGCGCCGCCGCTCCGACCAAGGCCGAGCCGATCG
>Ga0187784_10004019_pt1 | contig 11907 bp, 9 predicted proteins | sample 1015_SJ02_MP15_2_FD_132964 | JGI IMG/M metagenome (GOLD analysis project Ga0187784, IMG submission 132964) | Tropical peat soil microbial communities from peatlands in Department of Meta, Colombia - 1015_SJ02_MP15_20_MG | ecosystem: Environmental > Terrestrial > Soil > Wetlands > Peat | place... | reverse complement strand
TCCTCCGCGAAAACATGCGTTGGATTCGCGCCTTCGCGGCCACATCGCCCGTGATGGATCTCCTCGGAGCAGTCGTGTTCGCGCTCGTGGTCCTCGTCGCTCGCGGAGAGATCAAGGCTCATCACATGACGGAAGGACTGTTCTTCGTTTTCATCTACGCCCTGTTCAGGGCCTACGAGCCGATCAAGCGACTGGGCAACGTCTACCAGCTCTTCCTTCAGGCAGCCGGAACCTCAAGGCAGGTCTTCTCCTATCTCGATCTGCCGAAGGAAGTCATGGAAGCGCCGGGAGCACAGGTACTACCGCACGTCGCGCGCTGCGTTGAATTCGACGATGCGAGTTTCGCCTACGAAGGCGGCCCGCTGATCTTGAAGCAAATCAATCTTGAGGTTCCGGCCGGGTCTGTCGTCGCCATCGTCGGCTCCAGCGGCGCCGGAAAAACCACCCTCGTGAATCTACTTCCGCGCTTTTACAGCGCGACCTCCGGAGCGGTCCGCATCGACGGCCACGATGTGCGCGATGTCACGTTGCGCTCGCTGCGCGAACAGATGGCCATCGTGACGCAGGAAACGATCCTCTTCAATGACACGGTCCGCAACAACCTCTGTTATGGCCAGCCGGACATGCCGCAAGAAAAAATCGTCGCTGCCGCGCGGGCGGCATTGGCGCACGATTTCATCACGCAGATGCCGCTCGGCTACGATACGGTGATCGGCGATCGCGGCCAGCGGCTCTCGGGGGGGCAGCGCCAGCGCGTCGCCATCGCGCGGGCCCTGCTCAAGGACGCGCCAATCCTGATTCTCGATGAAGCGACATCCGAACTCGACTCCGAGTCCGAGATGCTCGTCCAGCGGGCGCTGAATAATCTGATGAGCGGCCGCACCGTCTTCGTCATCGCCCATCGCCTTTCGACCATCCGCCGCGCGGACATGATCGCAGTGCTCGACGATGGCACCATCCGCGAACGCGGCACCCACGAGGAACTCCTCGCGCGCAACGGGATCTACGCGCGCCTCTACGACATGCAATTTCGCGACGCAGAGCCCGTATCGCGCGCGGCAGGTCCGGAGTGAAAATGCCGTCCGCGAAATCCCAGCCCGCGTCCACTTCGCCGGAAACCGGCACGAAAAGCCTCAAATCGATGACGGGTTACGCGCAGGCGCAACATACTGAAAATGGCTTCAGCATGAAAGTCTCGGTACGCAGTGTGAATCACCGCTTTCTTGACTTGCACGTCCGCGTTCCGGAGGGCTTCGAGCCGCTCGAGCCCCGTATCCGCCAAACCATTCGAGAACGCGTTCGTCGCGGCCACCTCGATGTCACCCTCCGGTACGAGCCTGCGGGGCCAGCCGCCGTCGCGATCAACCAGGATGTCGCCGCTGCCTACGTGCAGGCGGTCAACGCATTGCGCAAACAGTTTGCCGTCCACGCCGAGCCTGATCTGGCGTCGATTCTGCGCTTGCCCGGCGTCATCGGACCCGCCGCTGCTTCGCTCGATGAGGAACTCGCTCGGCTTGAAGAGACCATGGCCGGATGCCTTATAGAGGCGCTGGACAAGCTCGATCGCATGCGCGAACACGAAGGCGATGCGCTCCGGCAGGAGATGCTCGGACGTCTCGCGACCATGGCAGATTTGGCGATCAGAGTTGGAACGCTCGCCGAGCGCGCTCGCCCGGCCTTCGCGAAGCGCCTTGAGACGCGCCTAAAAGAGCTCCTCGGCGAGACGCAACTCGATCCCGCGCGAATCGCGCAGGAAGCTTCGATCGCGGCGGAGCGCAGCGACGTCTCGGAGGAGCTCACGCGCCTCGCAAGCCACGTGCGACAGTTCGAATCTCACCTGACGGCCGCCGCGGACGTCGGCAAGAAGCTCGATTTCCTCTTGCAGGAAATGCAGCGCGAGGCCAACACGCTCCTCTCGAAAACGCCCGGCAACGAAGCCGAGGGCCTGGAAATCACGACGCTCGGCCTCGAAATCAAATCCGAGATCGAGAAACTTCGCGAACAGGTGCAGAACATCGAATGAGCGGCGCCGAGCCACTGGTCCTGATCGTGTCCGGGCCCTCCGGCTCGGGAAAATCCACGCTGGTCCAAAAAATCTTGGAATTGCCCGGCGTGATGCTTTCCGTTTCGTGTACCACGCGGGCTCCGCGCAAGACGGAAAGCGCCGGCAAGTGGTACAATTTTGTTACCGAAGCTGAATTTCAGCAGATGGTGGCTCGGGGCGAATTCCTCGAATACGCGCAGGTGTTTGGAAAGAACTGGTACGGCACGCCGCGTTCGCAGCTCGCTGAAGCGCGCGCAAAGAGGAAAGACCTCGTCCTCGAAATCGACGTGCAGGGCGCGCTGCAGGCGAAGCAGCAATTGCCCAACGCCGTGGCGATTTTTGTTCTGCCGCCTTCGCGCCAGGATCTCGAGCGCCGCATCCGGGAGCGCGGTCAGGATTCCGAGGATGAAATTCGCCGGCGACTCGAGCGTGCGCGGCAGGAAATTCTGAACTACGCCGCCTACGACTTCGTCATCATCAATGACGATCTCGAGCGGGCTAGCCGCGAAGCGCAGGCGATCGCGCTCGGCTCGCGGTGCCGGATCCCGCAGAAGGCGGGACAGATTCACGAGATCTTGAAATCATTTGGAGGCTGATCTTCTCATGGCTGTTCAAAGACAGATTCCGGAAAGCCAGTTTGCGTATGTGGTTGTCGTGTCGCGCCGGGCCAGGCAATTGATGGTTGGCGCGCGCCCGCTCGTCGAGAATCCTAGGTCGCGCAAGAATACCCGCATCGCCGAGGAAGAATTGCAGCAGGGCGCCTTGGAGTACGAGCTGCCCGAACTGCCCGAAGGGGCCGAAGACGGCGACGGCAAGCGTCGCAAGTAGCGCGCCGTTCGGTTGTTGCTATGAAGATCGCGCTAGGAGTCACGGGCGGAGTCGCAGCCTATAAAGCTGCTGAACTCGTTCGCCGCCTGCAGCAGGAAAAGCTGGACGTGCAGGTGGTGATGACCCGCGCCGCGCAGGAATTCATCACGCCGCTCACCTTCGCCTCCCTCACGGGCAAGAAGGTCATCACGGAAATGTTCGGCGCGGAGGATGCAGCGCCTGCCAACGTCGAGAGCGCCATCGAGCACATCGCCGTGGCGCAGCGCATCGATCTTCTCCTCGTCGCGCCCGCTACCGCCGACATGCTCGCCCGCTTTGCGCAGGGTATCGCGGACGATTTCCTCTCGACGCTGTATCTGGCGACCAAAGCTCCCGTCGTCGTCGCCCCCGCGATGAATGTCAACATGTGGGAGCACCCCGCGACGCAGGAAAACCTGAAAACACTCCGTTCGCGTGGCGTTCATCTCGTCGATCCGGACGAAGGCTACCTCGCCTGTGGCATGACGGGCGCCGGCCGCCTGGCCGCAACCGATGCGATTGTCCAGAAAGTCTGCGCTGTGCTCGGCCTGCGGCACGATCTCGAAGGCCAAACGATTCTCGTCACCGCTGGGCCGACACGCGAAGATATCGACCCAGTTCGATTTCTCACGAACCGTTCCTCGGGCAAAATGGGTTATGCGCTGGCGGAAGCTGCTGTTCGTCGCGGCGCGCACGTGATTCTCGTCAGCGGCCCGACCGATCTCCCAATTCCCGAGGGTACCGATTGGGTGCCGGTGCGCACCACCGAAGAGATGCGCGATGCGGTTCGCGACCGCGCCTCGGGTGCCAACGTCGTCATCATGGCCGCCGCGGTTTCCGACTATCGCCCTACCGCGCCGCGCGCGCAAAAAGTGAAGCGTGGCGACGATCGTCTCGTCCTCGAACTCGAGCCGACGCCAGACATCCTCGCTGAGCTGGGCGGCGAAAAAGGCCCGCGCATCCTCGTCGGTTTCGCGGCGGAAACCGAACGCCTCGCGGAGAACGCCCGGAGCAAGCTCGCGCGCAAGAGCGCGGACATAATCGTAGCCAACGACGTGACGCAGCAAGGCGCCGGCTTCGACGCGGACACCAACATCGTCACCCTTTTCCTGCGCGACGGCCGCGAAATCCCACTTCCCCGGCTCGCGAAATTCGAAGTCGCCAACTGCATCCTCGACCACATCCTCGAAATCCGCAATCGCTAGTTTCCTGCCCGCTTCGTTGACACACCCGGTCGCCTGAGATACAAGACTGAGCCGGGTCTTTCGGCCATCCGCGCAGCTTCGACAAATCGGAAAATCGGAAAGGACACGAGCGAATGAATCGCAGGCAATTCTTGCCATTTGCAATTGCAATCGTTGCGAGCTTGGCCGCTGTTTCGGTTGCTCCTCAGATCGCCGCGCAACAGGCTGTCGCCAAGTCGCCCGCCCTTGCGGCTGCCAAGCCGGAATCCGTCGGCTTTTCTTCCGAACGCCTTGCGCGCCTCCATGCTGCGATTCAGCAAGAAATCGAACAGAAGAAGACCATGGCTGGCGCTGTCACTCTGCTCGCGCGGCATGGCAAAGTCGTTGATCTCCAGGCCTACGGCAAGAAAGACCTCGCCAGCGGCGCGCCCATGACAACCGCCACGATCTTTCGTGTCTTTTCGATGACCAAGCCCGTCACCGGCGTGGCTATGATGATTCTCTATGAAGAGGGCAAGTGGCGCCCGGGCGATCCCATCTCACAGTACATTCCTGAATTTGCCCACCTGAAGGTTTTCAAAGACGTCGACGCGAACGGCAAGGTGCTCCTCGAGGATCCGGTTCATGCTCCCACCATGCAGGAGTTGATGACGCATACCGCCGGCTTCACCTACGGCCTTTTCGGCAACGGCCCGGTGGACAAAGCCTACCAAGCCGCCGGCGTGATGAGCTCCAAGAATCTCCAGGAGATGATCGACAAGCTCGCCAAGGTCCCGCTGCTCTACCAGCCCGGGACAAAGTGGGTCTACAGCGTTTCAATGGATGTGCAGGGCTACATCATCGAAAAGCTCTCCGGCCAGTCGCTCCCCGACTTCATGCACGACCACATCTTCGCCCCGCTCAAGATGAAGGACACCGGCTTCTACGTCCCACCGGACAAATGGAATCGCTTCGCCACGCTCTACGCAGAAAACAACAAAGGTGAGCTCACGCCGCTGCCCCCCATTGCCGGTGCTGGTTTGGGCGACTACAAATCACAGCCGACGATGCCCTCCGGCGGAGGCGGCATGGTCTCCACCGCGCAGGACTACGCTCGCTTCGCACAGATGCTTCTCAATGGCGGCGAGCTCGACGGGGTTCGCATCCTTTCACCTGCTACGGTGCAGTTGATGACTTCTAACCATCTCGCGCCAAGCCTGATGACCGGCGAGTTCTCGATTGGTCCCGAAACGATTCGACCCGGCATGGGCTGGGGCTACGATTGCGCGGTCTTCACTGATCCTCCGCTCGCGAATGAAATCGTGGGTAAGGGCACCTTCTTCTGGCTCGGAGCGGCGGACACGTGGTTCTGGGTTGATCCAACCAACGATCTCGTTTTCGTCGGCATGACCCAGCACCAGATCGGCCCCAACCAGCCGAATGTTGAGCAGATCAGCCGCCCGACTGTGTATCAGGCGCTCGTCGATCCGAAAAAGTAAGGTATAAAGGCAGAGAGATTCGATGAGTTCGCCCACTCGCTCAAAGTCGGAGGCATGGCTGCGCTACTCCGACGATCTCGGCCTCGGCCCGTTCTATCTCGATCGCGCCTCGCAATCGACGCCCGAAGTCGCGGCTCCCCCGGATTCAACGGATGCCCCATCCTTCGCGGAGCGAAGTGAGAGGGCACCTGAAGAAAGTTCGCGGGTGAGCGCGCCGGATCACTCGTCGCCCGCATTGTCCGCCGCGGCGCCGCGCCGCGCTCCCGAGCCGCCGCCTGTGAACAAGCCGACTGCCCCGCCGACGTTCATTCCCGCGGCTCCCGCCCCGTCGCTCTTTGAATCCGCAGACCGCATCGAGGGCGACACGCTCGACCGCATCCGCGTCGACATCGGCCCGAATTGCACGCGCTGCGAGCTGCACAAGGCCCGCACCAATATCGTCTTCGGCGTCGGCAATCCGAAGGCGCAGCTCGTTTTCGTCGGAGAGGGTCCGGGCCGCGACGAAGACGAGCAGGGTGAACCGTTCGTCGGCCGTGCCGGCAAACTGCTCACGCAGATGATCGAAGCGATGGGCCTGCGCCGCCAGGACGTCTACATCTGCAACGTCGTGAAATGCCGCCCGCCCGAAAACCGCCTGCCCGAAAAGGACGAAATCGCCACCTGCTCGCCCTATCTCTTCCGCCAGATCGACGTCATCAAGCCCAAAGTCGTCTGCTGCCTCGGCACCTGCGCCGCGCAAACTTTGCTCAACACGAATCAGGGAATTTCCCGCTACCGCGGCGAGTTCTTCGACTATCGCGGCGCGAAATTGATCGCCACGTATCACCCCGCCTACCTGCTTCGCAATCCCAACGCCAAGGGCGACGTCTGGAAAGATCTCCAGAAGGTGATGACTCTCCTCGGCCTTCAACCCAAGCGCCGTTAAGAATTCGGCGGCCGCAACAACCCTACTCGCTCGTGCTGCTACACTATGGCGCTGCCATGTCGCGCTACTGCGAAGTCGCGGTCCCCGTTCCGCTGCGCTCGACGTTTACCTACGCTGTGCCCGCTTCGTTTGAAAGCGAAGCGCTCGTCGGACGCCGCATCGTCGTGCCGTTTGGCAAGCGCGCCTTGGTTGGAGTCGGTCTGGCTGAGTCCGAGACGCCGCGCGAGGTCGCCCGGGTCAAGGAAATCGCCGAGCTCATGGATTCGCTCCCCGCGCTTCCTCACAAACTCATCGAGCTGGGTCATTGGATCAGCCGCTACTACCTCGCGCCCGTCGGAGAGACTTTCCGCGCAATGCTGCCGCCTGAAATTGAGCTGCGCCAGGACCGTGAATATTCGCTCACCGATTCCGGTCGCGCCTGGCTCACCGAGCTTGCCGCAGCCAATGAATTAACGGACCAGGAGCAGTCCGAGCTTGCGCTGTTGCAGAGCGTCGGCAACCCCATCACCGGCAAACGCCGAAAACGGATCGATCAGGCAGCCGCCGAGAAACTCATTCGCCGCGGCTACCTTGCCGCCGGTGATGTTCTCCGCGCGCGCAAAACTCGCATGCAAAAGATCGTCTCCTGGAATCCGAACCCTCCAGACAAACCGTTCGGCGACCCTGAAAAGCGGGTTCGGGAAGCTCTGATGGACGCTGGTGTTCCTCTGCCGTTCGAACTGCTCCTTCGGAAAGCGGCCGTCACTCCCGCCGTGCTTCGGCGGCTTGTGAACGCAGGCATGCTGATCACCTGGGAAGAGCCGATCACGCCGGGTGAAGATCCCTGGGACACGGACTTCACTCCGCCGACCAATATTTTGAATCCAGAGCAAAAGCAGGCGCTTGGGGAAATCTGGCGCTGGATCGTCGCCGGAGAATTCTCGGCCGCGCTGCTTCACGGCGTCACGGGCAGCGGCAAGACCGAAGTCTATCTCGGCGCAATCGAAGCGGCGCTTTCTCGCGGCAAGACCGCCATCGTCCTCGTGCCCGAAATCGCGCTGACGCTGTGGGTGGGCCGCCTAGTGCGCGCGCGCTTCGGCGATAGCGTGGCCGTTCTGCACAGCGGCCTGCCCGATATTGAACGTGCCCGCGAATGGTGGCGCGTGCGCCGTGGTGATTTCCGCGTCGTCGTCGGCACGCGCTCCGCGGTTTTCGCGCCGCTCGAAAATCTCGGCCTGATCATCGTCGACGAAGAGCAGGAATCGAGCTACAAACAGGAAGATACGCCGCGCTACAACGGCCGCGACACCGCCGTCTATCGCGCTCGCCTCGAAGGAGCGGTCGCGCTGCTCGGATCGGCCACGCCATCCCTCGAGACGTTTCACAACGCACGCGCCGGAAAATACAAGCTGCTCACGCTCACCTCGCGCGTCGAAAACCGCCCGCTCGCCGAAGTCCGTATCGTCGATCTGCGCGAAGAGTTTCGCCGCCAGCACCGCGCCGCGCCGATATCGGAATCTCTGCGCGCCGCGATCGCGTTGCGCCTTGAAGAGCGCACGCAGGCGATGGTGCTGATCAATCGTCGCGGTTATTCGTGGTCGCTGCTTTGCCGGAGCTGCGGTGCCGTCGTGCAGTGCCAGAATTGCAGCATCGCGCTCACCTACCACAAAAGCCGTCAGCGTCTCGAATGCCACTACTGCGGCTTTTCGATCCGCCCGCCCAAGCAGTGTCCGAAATGCCGCGCCGAGTACATGTACTTCGTGGGCGATGGCGCCGAGCGCGTGGACGAATATCTGCGCGAGCAATTCCCGCACGCGCGCGTCGCGCGTTTCGTCCGCGACACGGTCCGCACCAAGCGGCAGTATCAGCAAGTGCTCGGCGCATTCGCTAAAGGAGAGGTCGATATTCTCGTGGGCACGCAGATGGTGGCGAAAGGCCACGACTTTCAGCGTGTCACGCTCGTCGGCGTGGCCGCTGCAGATCTCGCGCTCGGCCGCCCGGATTTTCGCGCCGCCGAGCGGACGTTTCAGTTGCTCACGCAGGTCGCCGGACGCGCCGGGCGCGGCGAACTTTCGGGAGAAGTTCTCGTCGAGACCTACTATCCCGAGCACTACGCGATTCAGTTCGCGGCGCAGCAGGACTACGTCTCGTTCTACGAAAAGGAGGCCCACTTCCGGCGCGTCTTGCACTATCCCCCGTTCACCGCGCTTGCCAGCGTTCTCGTACGCGACCGGAAAGTTGAAAACGCAGTTCGCTGGTCCCGCGCTCTCGCCGCGTGTTTCGAGCCGTTTGAAAAGCGGGGCGTGAAGATTCTAGGACCAGCCGCGGCGCCGCTCGCTCGTCTGCGCCGCGACTACCGCTTCCAGTTTGTTCTGAAATCTCCGCAGCGCGGCACCCTCGGTAAGGCTCTCGCATGCGCTCTCGATTTCTGCGCGGCCAAAGAGATTCCCGCGAACGCCGTCATCGTCGACGTCGATCCCGCCAGTTTGTTCTAGGAATATCTCCGAGAAGTCAGCTCGGGATATACCGCGCAGGCCACGGAGTAAAGCAGAGCACGAAAATTACGACCGCCACTACCGCCCACATGCGCCGCGAGCGATCAAGCGGCTGCCACGAATCGTAAACGGGAGGATGCCGAAATCGCAGAGTGAGCAGGAGCAACATCGCGCCCCACACGTACCAAATCCAACTGAGACTTCCCATCGCTAGCAGCGCCAGCGACACGGCCAGCGAGATTCGCCGGTGATTCCGGCTCGCGAGACTGTACATCACGTGCCCGCCGTCCAGTTGCCATGCCGGCAGCAAGTTCAGCGCCGTGACAAACAGCCCTACCCACGCCGCCCGCGCCACTGGATTCAGCAGTACCCAGGCCATGCGGATGTGTGGATGAAATAGCGACACGAAAAATCGCACGAGCAGCGGATGTCCGAAGACAATCGCCGCGTTGGCTTCAGCTCCCGGCACGACTTTCGACGTCGCAATCCCCAGCGCCATCGCCGGGAGCGCGATCACGAATCCCGCGACCGGCCCGGCGAGACCGACATCAAAAAGCGCCCGCCGCGTCGTGATCGGCGAACGAATTCGGATGAACGCTCCAAATGTGCCGAATAAATTGGGAAAGGGAATGAAGTATGGGTAACTCACGTCGATCCCATAGAGCTTTCCCGCGAAATAGTGGCCGAGTTCGTGCGCCAGCAGAATCCCCATCAGCGTGAACGAGAACGGAATCCCCACCACAAGTGCCGCCGGATGTTTGAACGGCAACGCCATCATCGACAGCGGATCTTGCCCGCCCGAAAATGGCTCCCGGTTCTCCGCGTAGGATTGCGCGAACTCCGAGCCGACGGCGAGCGTTGAAACAATCGTAAGCAGGAACAGCACAAGCGCAGGCCAGAGCGCCCGACGACGCAGCTCGATCGGCGGTATCTCCGCCACTGGCGGAAAACGCATTTCGAGCACTTCGACCGGCAGCCGGTCGTGTCCGTTGCCTGCGCTCATACGCCCGCCCTCGTTGGAAGCATCATCGGCAATTGGATGCGCTCGACGCGGAAATTGCCTCGCAGTGCACGGCCGCGCTCATCGTCGGGCAGGCATACGCCAGCCGGCGATCGGAAATGCGCAATTCAAAGCGAAGACTCACTGCTTCGCGGTCGAAGCGGGAAGCGCCTGAAGTTCCTTGCCGGGTTTGAAGCGGACTGCTTTCCCCGGCGGAATGTTGACCTGTTGTCCCGTGCGCGGGTTTCGTCCGATTCCGGTCTTCCGCGGCTTCACGTTGAAGACTCCGAAGCGGCGCAATTCAATCCGCCGTCCGCCGCCGAGCGCCACCTTCATCGCCTCGAACACCGTTTCAACAGCCTGCTCGGCCTTGGTCCTCGTAATGTTGGTCTTTTGTACGATTGCGTTTACGATGTCGAGCTTGATCACAACATCCTCCGGGAAGGTCCCCATCAGGCCGGAACCTCATGCTAGTCAGCGGTTTGCAGGTTGTCAAGCACTGCTCCCGGTAATTGAGTAAGACATCCCGCCGCGCCTGAGCAATCTTGAGGCAGTCTCGGCGCGAAATCGCCTCTTAGATCACCCAATCTTGGCCGGGAACATGGTGAGGCACGTCACAAACGGCCGTGACTGTTCTCACAGAGCCTCGCTCCTCCGCTCGGATACCCTCGCGGCTGGTCGCCGCGGCTGCCGGGGGCGTCAACTTCGCGGCTGTCCGACCGACAAGCGATTGCGTGCTGCTTGGCCCAGCCCTGTGGAGCAAAGCGCGAGAAGGGGAGGAAATGCAATGAAGAGAGTGAATCAGAAGTGGCTCAAGGTAACCCTCATGGCCGTCTCACTGGTCGCGCCGTTTCTCGCGACTGGTGTCCACGCGCCGAGCGCCCGCGCAGTCCCTAGCTATGCGCGGCAAACGGGCTTTCCTTGTAGGTCGTGCCACACCACGCCGCCCGAACTTACCCCGCTCGGGCGCACGTTCAAACTCAACGGCTACACGATCACCGGCATGCCGATGACAACGGCGGAGAAGACCTCTCGGGAAGCAGGGCTGAACCTGCTGCAGACCTTGCCCCTTTCCGTCTTTTTCGACACTTCGTACACGCAAACGAACAAGGTCCAGACGGGAGCTCAGAATGCCGACTTCGAATTTCCCCAGGACGTATCCCTGTTCGTCGCCGGAGCCTGGTCCACGCACGTAGGGAGCTTCGTCCAGTTCACCTACGACACCCAGGATAACCACTTCAGTTGGGACAACACCGACATCCGCTACGCCAACTCAAAGAAGAGCGTGTTCGGCAAGAGCTTTGTGTACGGCCTCGATCTCAACAACAATCCCGGCATGGAGGATTTGTGGCACACGACGCCCGCATGGGACTATCCGTTCATTGCGGCTGATCACGAACCCACGCCCGCAGCTGCAGCCGTCGCCGTCGTCAACGGAGCTCTGGCACAAGACGTCGCCGGGTTCGGTGGGTACGGCATGTGGAACGATCACCTCTATCTGGATGCTACCTTCTATCGGTCGGAGCATCTGGGCCTCGCCCAGCCCAATTCGAACGCAAACGCCGCTCCATTCAATATCCACGGCCTCGCGCCTTACTGGCGGGCCGCTTGGCAGCAGACTTGGACGAACAACTACCTCGAAGTCGGCACGTACGGAATGTTCACCAAATGGACTCCGAACGCTGTCGTTGGACCTTCGAACGGGGCTGGAGGCTTTCTCGATAACAGCTCAACCGACGTGGCCGCCGATTTCCAGTACGACCGAACGCTTCCGATGTTTCACAACGATATCGTCTCGCTCCGCGCTTTCTACATCCACGAGAACTCGGCGCTGAACGCGAGCGCCAGCGAAGCGCTGGGATTGGCTGCGCTGGCGTCGCATCATCTCAACACAGTGAACGCAAACGCCGAATATCACTTTGGCGACCGCTTCAGCGGAACATTCGGCTGGTTCAG
>Ga0187784_10004018_pt1 | contig 11908 bp, 8 predicted proteins | sample 1015_SJ02_MP15_2_FD_132964 | JGI IMG/M metagenome (GOLD analysis project Ga0187784, IMG submission 132964) | Tropical peat soil microbial communities from peatlands in Department of Meta, Colombia - 1015_SJ02_MP15_20_MG | ecosystem: Environmental > Terrestrial > Soil > Wetlands > Peat | place... | reverse complement strand
GCGAAGATCTCGCCGGGGCGCTGCCCGGGATCGAGCGCGGCGCGCAGCAGGACGCTGCCATCCGCGCTCGCGACGCGAAGGAGATCGCCCTCGGCGATGCCGAGGCGGCCGGCGTCCCGCGGCGACAGCGCCACGACCGGCGCACGCGCATGGGCGAGAAGCCGCGGCACGCGGCCGGTCCGCGTCATGGTGTGCCATTGGTCGCGCAGCCGCCCGGTGTTGAGCAGGAAGGGATAGCGGCCGGACAGGGCGACGGCGGGAGCGCGAAACGGCGTCGGCACCAGCCGGGCGCGGCCGTCCTCGGTGGCGAAGCCGCCATCGGCGAAGAGCCGCCCGCCGGCGCCGCCGCCCGCCGGCAGCGGCCAGCGCACCGGCGCCAGCGCGTCATAGCCGGCGTCGTCGATCGCGGCGAGCGCGCCGATGTCGAAGAGCCGCGTGCCGCCGTTCTCGAAGGCCGAGAGCGCGGCATGCTCGCGGAACACCTCGGCCGGCGAGCGCCAGGCGAAAGCGTCGCGCCAGCCCATGCGCCGCCCGATTTCGGCGATGACCTGCCAATCCGCGCGCGCCTCGCCGGGCGCCGCGCGAAAGGCGCGCTGGCGCGAGATGCGGCGCTCGGAATTGGTGACCGTGCCGTCCTTCTCGCCCCAGCTCGAGGCCGGCAGCACCACCTCGGCATGGGCCGTCGTCTCGGTCGGCCAGCAATCGGACACCACCAGGAAGGGGCAGGCGGCCAGCGCCTCGCGCACCCGTCGGGCGCGCGGCAGGCTCGCCGCGGGATTGGTGGCGACGACCCAGAGCGCCTTCACCCGCCCGTCCAGCACCGCGTCGAACAGTTCCACCGCCTTGAGGCCCGGGCGCGTCGCCAGCGCCGGCGCCTGCCAGAAGCGTCGCACCCGATCGAGATCGGCGGGCCGCTCGAAGCGCATATGGGCGGCGAGCTGATTGGCGAGCCCGCCGACCTCGCGCCCGCCCATGGCGTTGGGCTGGCCGGTGAGCGAGAAGGGTCCGGCTCCCGGCTTGCCGATCCGCCCGGTCGCGAGATGGCAATTGATGATCGCGTTGACCTTGTCGGTGCCGGCCGAGGATTGATTGACGCCTTGCGAGTAGAGCGTGACGGCGCGCGCCGTCGCCGCGAACCAGTCGTAGAAAGCGGCGATATCGGCGGCGGCAAGGCCGGTGATCTCGCCGACGCGGCGCGCCGAGGGGCGCGCGGCTTCGAGCGCCGCCGCAAGGCCGTCGGCATGGGCCGCGATCCAGGCGCGGTCGAGCGCGCCGCTTTCGGCCAGATGCACGAGAAGGCCGTTGAAAAGCGCGACGTCGCTGCCGGGCGCGAGCGCCAGATGGAGATCGGCATCGGCGCAGCTTGCGGTGCGGCGCGGATCGATGACGACGATGCGCGTGCCGCGCCGGGCCTTGGCGGCCAGCAGGCGCTGATAGAGGACGGGATGGCACCAGGCGGCGTTGCTGCCGACGAGGAGGACGAGATCGGCCTCGTCGATATCCTCGTAGACGCCGGGCACGATATCGGCGCCGAAGGCGCGGACGTGGCCGGCGACGGAGGAGGCCATGCAGAGGCGCGAGTTGGTGTCGATGTTGCCGCTGCCGATGAAGCCCTTCATCAGCTTGTTGGCGACGTAATAATCCTCGGTCAGGCACTGGCCGGAGACGTAGAAGGCGACCGCGTCGGGGCCGTGCTCGGCGATGGTCGCGCGAAAGCGGCGTGCGACGCGATCGAGGGCCTCGTCCCACGAAACCCGCCGGCCGGCGATCGTCGGATGGCGCAGGCGATCGGCGTCGATCAGCGTCTCGCCGAGGGCGGCGCCCTTGACGCAAAGCCGGCCGCGATTGGCCGGATGCGCCGGATCGCCCGCGACGCGCCCGTCGTCGGAAGCGAGCACGCCGCAGCCCACGCCGCAATAGGGGCAGGTCGTGCGCGTCGCCTCTGGCGCCCCGGCGTCGCCGCTCATCGCCGCGCGCCTTCCGGCAGGCCGAGCAGGATGCGCCCCTTCTCGAGCCGCACCGGGATGCACCGGACGCAGCCTTCATCGGGCGCCGCGGCGCGCCCCGTCGCGAGGTCGATCACCCAATTGTGCAGCGGGCAGGTGACGGAGCCGCCATGGACGATGCCCTGCGACAAGGGTCCGCCCTTGTGCGGGCAGCGGTCGTCGAGGGCGAAGACCGCGTCGCCGGCGGTGCGGAAGATCGCGATGTCGCCGCCGGGCGTCGCCACGACGCGCGCGCCCTGGCGCGGCACTTCGAGGAGGCTCCCCACGTCGCGCCAGCGGACGGAGAAATCGTTGCCGTCCATCGCCTACTCCACCGCCGCCAGCGGGCGAAAGGCGGCGTCCTCGGCCCCCGCCGCCGCGCGCTCGCCCCAGGGATCCGTCTGGAAGACGCGCTGCGAGGCGAGGAAGCGCTCATGGAGCGCCTTGCGGCCCATCGCGTCGTCGACGATGCGCCGGCGCACATGATCGACGCCGACGCGCTCGATCCAGGGCGCGGTGCGCTCGAGATAGCGCGCCTCCTCGCGATAGAGCTGGAGGAAGGCGCCGCAATGCTCCAGCACCTCCGCCGCCGTCGCGACCTTGCACAAGAGATCGGTCACCCGCACCTTGACGCCGCCATTGCCGCCGACATAAAGCTCCCAGCCGCTCTCGACGGCGACCACGCCGAAATCCTTGATCGTCGCCTCGGCGCAATTGCGCGGGCAGCCGGAGACGGCGAGCTTCACCTTGTGCGGATGCCAGGAGCCCCAGCTCATGCGCTCGATCGCGACGCCCATCGCCGTCGAATCCTGCGTGCCGAAGCGGCACCACTCGGCGCCGACGCAAGTCTTCACCGTGCGCAGCGCCTTGCCGTAGGCGTGGCCCGAGACGAGCCCGGCCGCGTTGAGGTCGCGCCACACCGCGGGGAGCTGCTCGCGGCGGACGCCGAGGAGATCGATGCGCTGGCCGCCCGTCACCTTGACGGTCGGGATGGCGTGTTTGTCGACGACGTCGGCGATGGCGCGCAGCTCGGCGGCGTTGGTGAGGCCGCCCCACATCCGCGGCACCACCGAATAGGTGCCGTCGCGCTGGATGTTGGCGTGCATGCGCTCGTTGACGAAGCGCGATTGCGCGTCGTCGCGGTACTCGCCGGGCCAGGCGACGAGGAGATAGAAGTTCAAGGCCGGGCGGCAGACATGGCAGCCGTCCTCCCTCGACCAGCCGAGCGCGCGCATCGCCTCGGGGATCGATTTCAGCCCGCGCCCCACGATCTCGCGCCGCACCGCGTCGTGGCCCAAGGCCGTGCATTTGCAGAGCGGCTTCTCGCCTTCGGGCTTGGCGTAGCCGTCGCCCAGCGCGAGCGCGAGCAGCGCCTCGACCTGGCCGGTGCAGCTTCCGCAGGAGGCGGAGGCCTTGGTGCGGGCGCGGACGGCGTCGAGCGTGGTCAGTCGATGGTCGGCGATCGCGCCCAGGATCCTGCCCTTTGCGACGCCGTTGCAGCCGCAGATCTCGGCCTCCGCCGGCAGCGCCTCGACGGCGGCGGCGCTTGCCGCCGGCGCGCCGGCAGCGGCATAGGCTTCGCCGAAGATCGCCAGATCGCGCAGGGCGCCCAGCGGCTTTCCCTCGCGCAGCAGCCGGAAATACCAACCGCCGTCGCGCGCGTCGCCGTAGAGCACGGCGCCGACGACGCGGTCGTCGCGCAGCACGAGGCGCTTGTAGAGGCCGCGCGCCTGGTCGCGCAGGACGATCTCCTCGCTCGTCTCGTCGCCCAGGAACTCGCCGGCGGAGAACACGTCGATGCCGGTGACCTTGAGGCGCGTCGCCAGCACCGTGCCGTTATAGTCCGACACGGTCGTCTCGCCGCCCGCGAGATGGTCGGCGCAGACCTTGGCCATGTCCCAGAGCGGTGCCACCAGCCCATAGGTCTTGCCGCGATGCTCGACGCATTCGCCGACGGCGAAGATGCGCCGGTCCGAGGTGCGGAGATCGTCGCCGACGACGATCCCGCGATTGATCTCGAGCCCGGCGGCGCGGGCGAGATCGACATTGGGGCGGATGCCGATCGCCATGACGACGAGATCGCCCGGCACCTCGCGGCCGTCGGCGAGCCGCACGCCGGCGACGCGGCCAGCGCCGAAGATCTCCTCGGTCTCGCCCTTCATGAAGAAGTTGACGCCGCGCTCGTCAAGCGCGCGCTGGAGAAGCGTCGCCGCCTCCTTGTCGAGCTGGCGTTCCATCAGGCTGTCCATCAGGTGGACGACGGCGACGCTCATGCCGCGCTTCAAAAGCCCGTTCGCCGCCTCGAGGCCGAGGAGGCCGCCGCCGATGACGATGGCCCGGCGATGGCTGGCGGCGGCGGCGATCATGGTCTCGACATCGGCGATGTCGCGGAAGGTGCAGATCCCCGGCAGGTCGAGACCAGCAATCGGCGGGACGAGCGGGCGCGAGCCGGTGGCGAGCAGCAGGCGGTCATAGGCCGCGACGCGGCCGCTCGCCGCGGTGACGGTTTGCGCCTGCCGGTCGATCGCCACCACCGCGTCGCCGGCGAGGAGGCGAATGCCGCGTTCCTCGTACCAGGAGCTCGGATGGATGACGATCTCGGCGAGCGCCTTCTCGCCGGCCAGCACCGAGGAGAGCAGGATGCGGTCGTAATTGACGTGCGGCTCGGCGCCGAAGACGGTGACGTCGTAGCGCTGAGGCGCGCGCTTCAGCAGCTCTTCGACCGTGCGCATGCCCGCCATGCCGTTGCCGACGACAACGAGGCGCTCGCGCTGCGGAGCATGGAAGTTCATGGCCTTGCCTCCGCTCAGACGCGGGCGCCGTGGAGCGCCGCGGCGCCCCAGGTCGCGCGCCAGCGACGCTTCACGCCGGCGAGGCCGATCAGCGCCAGCGCCGCCAGCAGGGCGAAGAGCCGAAAGCCGATCTCGTAGCCGCCGGTGAGCTGCTTCGAGTAGCCGAGGCTCGAGGCAAGATAGAACCCGCCGACGCCGCCCATCATCCCGACGAGCCCGGTCATGACGCCGATCTCGCGGCGGAAGCGCTGCGGCACGAGCTGGAACACCGCGCCGTTCCCCATGCCGAGCGCCAGCATGGCGATGACGAAGACGAGGAGCGCCATCCAGGCTCGGGGCAGGCCGAAGCTGATCACGATCAGCGCGGTGGCGGCGACAAGGTAGAGGAGGTTGAGCGAGCGCACGCCGCCGACGCGGTCGGCGACGGCGCCGCCGACCGGGCGCACCAGCGAGCCAGCGAAAACGCAGGCCGCGGTGAAGTAGCCGGCCGTCACCGCGTTGAGGCCGTACTGGTCGTTGAAATAGATGGTGAGCGAGGAGGCGAGGCCGACGAAGCCGCCGAAGGTCACGCTGTAGAAGAACATGAACCACCAGGCATCGCCGATCTTCAGCACCTTCAAGTAATCGGGCAGCGCCTTGGGCGGCGGGCAATCCGGGCTGTCCTTGGCGAGGACGAGATAGAGAGCAAGAGTGAGAACGAGCGGGATGACGGCGAAGCCGAGGACGTTGTTCCAGCCGAAGGCCACCGCAAGCCCGGGAGCGAACAGCGCCGCCAGCACGGTGCCGGAATTGCCGGCGCCGGCGAGCCCGAGCGCGGTCCCCTGATGCTCCAGCGGATACCAGCGCGAGGCGAGCGGCAGCGCCACCGAGAAGGAGGCGCCGGCGACGCCGAGGACGATGCCGACCAGCAGCGTCGCGAAGAAGCTGTGAACGCCGAGCCACCAGGCGGCGGAAAGGCCGCCGATGACCACGAGCTGGCTGATGATCCCGGTCAGCTTCGGCTTCAGGTGATCGACGAGAACGCCGTTGGCGACCCGGAGGATCGCGCCGGCGAGGACCGGCGTCGCCACCATAAGGCCTTTCTGCGCGGGACTGAGCGCGAGATCCCGGGCGATCTGCACGCCGAGCGGGCCGAGCATCACCCAGACCATGAAGCTCAAATCGAAATAAAGAAAAGCGGCGAACAGCGTCGGCAGATGTCCTGCCTTGAGGAAGCCTTTGTTCATCGTTCATCTCTGATGGGGAAACACGGGTCCCGAGGCGCAGCGCCGGAGGATCGACACCGCTTGCGCGCAGCGTCGTCGACAGGCAGGTCGTTCACCAGCAGCTCGGAATCGTGCCGACGGTCACCGCCGTCTTGCGGTGAGCCGTCATTGACTCACCCGTCAGGAATTGGAACGTCCAGCGACGCTCCGGCTTGGAGAGGCCCCACCGTTGAGGCTTCTCCGCGCGCAGCCGCTCGGGCGGCGACGCATCTCTGCAAAGCTTTCAGCAAGAAGCGTGCCACGCCGCGAAGGCGGAGAATGGCCGGTTTCCAGAGGAGCGCGGCGGGCGCTGCCATCTTTTTGTGCGCCGCAGCGCACAAAAAATAGTCCCGCCTGGTCGCATTAACCTTCAAAAGAAGCGCCGTCGCAGAAAGCGGAATCGATCCGCGCCGGCAGCAAGGGCGGCGGAAGGCCGACGGCGCTTGCCGCGCTGCGATAGAGGTCCGGCCGATAGATATCGGCGGCAAAGCGGGCCGGATCGATGCCGGCAGGCAGCTCGCGCCAGCGCGCCATCTGATGCAGGAACCAGCGCGCATGAGCAGATTGCGGAAAGGTCGCGGCGTGCGGCGCGAAGCGCGAGCGGTCGACCTCGCCGCCTTCGCCGCCAGCCAGCGAGGCGGCGATCACGCCCGAGGGAACATCGACGAAGGAAGGTTGCGCGAGAAGCGCCGCCAGCGCCGGCGTCTCTGCGGGATCATCGCAGCGCGCGGCGGCACGCAGCAAGGCGCGCAGCACGGCCTGCAGCGCGTCCGGATGCCGCTCCGCCCAGGAGGCGCGCACAGCGAGGCATTTTTCCGGATGATCGCGCCAGATGGCGGAGGAAACGACGATGGTGCGGCCAAGACCGGCGGCGGCGGCGACCGCGCCCCACGGCGCGCCGGCGCAGAAGCCGTCGATCCGGCCGCTTGCCAGCGCGTCCACCATCGCCGCCGGCGGCACGATGGTCCAGCCGACCGCATGCTCGGCGTCGATGCCGCTCGCCGCGAGCCAATAGCGCAGCAGAAGGTCGTGGGTCGACCAGGCATGGACCACCGCCAGCACCGGTTGCCGACCGCGCGCGAGCAGGTGCCGCAGCCGACGCCCGGCCTCGAGCGGTTCCGGGCGGCCGCCCTCCAGGATGGGAGCCGCAAAAGCATTCGCCAGCGTCACCGAATTGCCGTTGAGGCTCAGCGACATGGGAACGATGAGCCGGGTCGCCGGCTGGCGCAGGCCCAGCGCCATGGCCAGCGCCAAGGGCGGCAGGATGACGGCCGCATCGAGGAAGCCATAGCTCAGCCGATCGGCGAGATTGGCCCAGGACGGCTCGACGACGAGCTCGGCGGCGACCCCTTCCTCCTCGAAGAGGCCGCGCGCCGCGGCGAGAACGACGGGGGCCGCGTCGGTGAGGCGCAGCAGGCCGATGCGCACGGCCGGGGCGGACGAGCGCTCAGCCGGCATGATCGTCCCCGCCGCCTTCGGCGCGCGCGACGAGCTCCGCCGCGATCTCGGCGATCCGCTTGGCGCGCTCCATGGCGCGGCGGCGCAGCCAACGATAGGCCTCGGGCTCGCCGATCTTCTTTTCTCTCATGAGCAGCCCTTTCGCGCGGTCGATGAGCGCGCGTTCCTTGAGCGACGTCTCCGCCTTGCGCAAATCGAGCTCGACCTGGCGAAAGCGCCGGAACATCGCCACCGCCGCCTGGATGATCGGCTTCACGTCGGGCAGCGCCGCGCCGACGACATTGTACGAGCTCACCCCGGCGTCGATGGCCGCCTCCATGAAGGCCGGATCGTCCTGGTCGATGAACATGACGATGGGGCGCGGATCATGGCGGGTGATGTGGCGGATGTCGTCGAGCCCGTCGCGGTCGGGCCGCGCCATGTCGACGATGACGAGATCCGGCGCCTCGCGCGCTACGGCGTCGATGAGCAGCTCGTCGCCGCGCGGGCGGACGATGAGGGCGGCGCCGGCCGCCGCGAGGCCGGCATCGAGACTCTGCGCCCGATCGGGATTGCTGTCCGCCACAAGAACTTTCACCGCAGAGCGCCGATCGCCTCGTTGTCCACTCCACGGTTTGCAGACGTTGCAAGCGACGTGCCAAGCCCGGCCCGGCTCAATCTCCGGTAGTAGGTCAGTCTAAAAGTTAACGCGATTTTGGCCTATAGTCTCTCGGGTCAAGACATGCGTCATAAAACTTTTGGTCCATTGGAAACCAATCCGTCTTATCAATTCCTCGCGCTGCGGTAGCTGTCGGGCTGCTTGGAAATGCGGAAACGATTTTAATCCATCGACCCTGAGCCGCAGCGATCTCTCGAATGTCATCCGCGACCTCACACAGATCTTGGTCTTGGCTAAAGATCAGAGCAACATCGAGTTGACTCGCGCGGGTAAGTCGCACCACATCCAGCGCCAGTCTGACATCAATCCCCTTTTCATGGGGTACATCAAACCGATACTGCTTGCCGTGTTCACAGGTGAACGTTTCTTCGTGGTATCGAATACGCCGGTCAACGACAAGAATTCCCGCGCGGCGCATCCCAAGAAGACGGTTCGCCCAATATTGATGCCACATTGGCGCTTTTATCGCTGACGGAGTTCCCGTGTAATAGCGCACTCCGCGGTTCAGCCAACCGTGCTTCTTGCAAACCGCATTTGTCAGCTTGATCGGATCATAGTTGGGATGATGATGACCGAACGCCTCTTTGGCGTGCCGATAAAGGTTCTGCCCGTCAAAGAAAGCGACCGCCCGCTTGATGTCGGGCTCTTGCATGGGGTCGCCTCATAGAATAACCCCGCCGGGGCCTTTCGGCATGTCCGGCGGGGAGCTAGTCCGATAACTATCCCATAGGATAATTACCGGCTTGTCAACGCTGGATAACACTATCTGGTTGCATCTATGGTAAGACATTGATTTGCGTAGAGAATTTCTAAGCGGCATTTTGGGCGACAGCCATTCCGAATATGGCACTTCAGCACTGACCCCCTACCCAATCTCCGGATGCTTGCAGAGAGCCCTCGCGCTTGGCCGGATGGCGAGAACGACGCCGTTCTCCGCCGGCGCCGCTGCGCTCGTTTACAGGTCCATTCCTTAAGCGCGCGCAAAGCGCGGCACCTCGTCGCGGAAATAGGCGTCGATTGCGCGCAAGACCGCTCCGGCCGAGGCGCGGCCGAACACCGCCGGGTTGCTCACCGCCGCCGCCGGCAGCAGCCGCGCCGCCGCCGTCTCGGGCTGCGCGGCCGCGGCATCGATCATGCGCGCCGCCTGTGCAAGGCCCAGAAAATGCGCGACATAGACCTCGGTGGGACTCACCTTCCGGCCGAGCACGCGCTCCAGCCGCTGGCGGTTGTCGCGCGCCAGCTCCGCCGCCATCAGCGCGGCAAGCTCGGGATCATAGCGCAGCCGCATCAGCCGCTCGCGCAAAGCGCCGCGCGGCATCGACACCGCGCCGTCGTCGTCGGCCGCGATCGCCGCGGCATAGGCGCCGAGCCCGTGGCGCGCGCCGAACACCTTGACGACGCGCAGCCAGGTATCCTCGGTGAATTGATAGAGACCGGCCGCGGTCGTCTTCCTGGCATAGGCGTCGGCATCGAAGCTCGATTCCCGCGCCGCCACCGCGAAGAGATAGAGGCGGTCGACGCCGACCAGCGCGGCGGCATGGTGGATGGCGCGGCGCGCTTCTTCCGGCACCGCCGCCGGCGCTCGCGCCACAAGCTCCTCCGGCGGCGTGGTGGCGGCGCTCTCGATGTCCACCAGCAATCGCTCGGCGAGCGGGCCGGGCGCGCCGGTGCCGGCGAGGCGATCATCGGCGAGCGTCAGAAGCGTTACCCACATCATCGCCCCGGCGCCGGCCAGCAACAGCGAGCGGCGGAACGCGCCGGTCCGGTCGCCTGAGGCGATCCAGACGAGCGTCGGCCGCGGCGCTTTTGCCGCACGCTTGCTGGGGATTCGTTGCGGCCCTTTGCTGCGCATCGCTTCTGTCCAGCACCGACGATCACGAATTTGCGAGGCAGCCCCACCTCACCCTCCCAGCGCTACGCGCTGGGTCCCTCCCTCTCCGCCCCTCAGGGGCGGAGAGGGTTGGGGTGAGGTGGGGTGCAACACACGTCTTAGCCCAGGATGCTATGGGGCGGCTGCGGCATCTTTGTGGCCGGAATCGGGCGGCGCGCCTTGACAGCGGAAAACGCCGCCGCCTACGGTCGAGCGCGAGACATCGACGGTCCGGCATGGCATCGCGACCGCGCAAGGGGAGGAGCGTGTTGCCCAAGTCGCCGCCGCGCGCGCCGGCAGGTCAGGAACCCGCCGCATGAGCCCGCCGGGCGCCGCCGTCGAAGCCTTCCTCCAGGCGCTCGCCGCCGGCGTCCTGCTCGGCTGCATCTACGGGCTGATGTGCGTCGGGCTCGGCCTCGTCTTCGGCGTCATGCGCGTGATCAATTTCGCCCAGGGCGATTTCCTCATGCTGGGCATGTATTTCACCTTCTATCTCGTCACCAGCTTCGGCGCGCTCGCCTTCCTGGGACCGGTGCTCGCGCCCTATGTCGGAGCGCTGCTCGCCGGACCCGCGCTGTTCTTCGGCGGCTGGCTGCTGCACCGGCTGCTGATGTCGCGCATCACCGGCACGCGCGCCGTCGGCAGCGAGGGTGACGGCCATTACAGCCAGCTCATCTTCACCCTCGGCGTCGCGCTCGTGCTGGAGAACGGCGCGCTCATCCTCTTCGGCTCCGAGCCGCAATCGGTGCGCACGCCGCTCTCCCAGCGCGCCTGGGAGATGCCGCTGCTTTACGACGAGGTCAGCGCCGTCTTCCTCAACAAGGCGAGCGTCGCCGCGGCGCTGCTGTCGCTGATCATCGGCTTCGGCCTCTATCTCGTCATCAACCGCTCGCGCCTCGGCAAGACGCTGCGCGCCGCCGCCGACAATCCGGTGGCGGCCGTCTATATGGGCATCGACGTCGACCGCGCCCATCGCCTCGCCTTTGCCATCGGCGCCGGCGTCACCGCCATCGCCGGCGGCCTCGTCGCCACATATCACCCGTTCCAGCCCTATGTCGGCTTCGACTTCGTCATCATCATGTATGCCGGCGTCGTGCTCGGCGGCATGGGCAGCCTGCTGGGCGCCTTCTGGGGCGGGCTGACCATCGGCCTGGTGCAACAGCTCGCCACGCTGGCGATGCCGCTCCAGCTCCAGAACGCGGCGATCTTCGCCGTCTTCCTCCTGGTGGTGCTGCTGCGCCCGCAGGGCCTCTTCGGCCGAAGCGCGGAGCGCGTCTAATGCGCGCCGGCGCCGGGCCGGCGATGCTGCTGATCGCGCTGCTGTCGCTCGCCTGGTTCGGCTTGGGCTCGGTGGTGGCGAACTCCTACTACCAGCTCATGCTGACGCTGGTGCCGATCTGGGCGGCGCTCGGCCTTGCCTGGAACATCTCCAGCGGCTATACCGGACTCGTCTCCTTCGGCCACGCCGCCTTCTTCGGCCTCGGCGCCTACACCGTCACCATCGGCCTCGTCCGCTTCGACCTTTCGCCCTGGCTCGGCATTCCGCTGGGCATGATCGTCGGCGCGCTGACGGCGGCGGTCATCGGCTATCCCACCTTCCGGCTGCGCGGCCAATATTTCGCGCTCGCCATGCTCGCCTATCCCATGGCGCTGCTCTACGTCTTCACCTGGCTGGGATATCAGGAAGTGTCGCTGCCGCGCAAGCAGCAGGCCGCCCTCTGGTACATGCAGTTCGCCGATTTCCGCGTCTATGGCGCGCTGGCGCTCGCTCTGATGGCGGCGGCGATGCTGATCTCGCTCGCCATCGAGCGCTCGCGCTTCGGCCTGTCGCTGCTGGCGATCAAGCAGAACGAGCCGGCGGCGGAAGCGGCGGGCATCGACACGCTCGCCTGGAAGATGCG
>Ga0187784_10004015_pt1 | contig 11915 bp, 15 predicted proteins | sample 1015_SJ02_MP15_2_FD_132964 | JGI IMG/M metagenome (GOLD analysis project Ga0187784, IMG submission 132964) | Tropical peat soil microbial communities from peatlands in Department of Meta, Colombia - 1015_SJ02_MP15_20_MG | ecosystem: Environmental > Terrestrial > Soil > Wetlands > Peat | place... | reverse complement strand
CCACCTTCTCCCGCAAGCGGGAGAAGGAGTGCGCGTCCGCCGTTTCAGTAAAACAACCAGCTTCAAAAGCCAGGCGCCCTTCTCCTGCTTGCGGGAGAAGGTGGCCCCGCGTAGCGGGGTCGGATGAGGGCCCGCTCCGCCCCAACCCTCCTCAAAAACCCTCAGTCCTTCGCGCGCTCGACGTAGGTCCCGTCCTCGGTCTGAATGACGACGCGCGTGCCGGTCTGGATGTGCGGCGGCACCATCACGCGCGCGCCGTTCGAGAGTTTCGCCGGCTTGTAGGAGGATGACGCGGTCTGCCCCTTCATGGCCGGCTCGGTCTCGACGATCTCCAACGTCACGCGCGGCGGCAGCTGAATCGCCACGGCGACGCCGTTGAAGATCGACAGGATGCAGACCATTCCCTCCTGGAGCCATTGCGCCTGGTCGCCGATGACGTCTTTCGGCACGGCGATCTGCTCGTAGTTCTCCTGATTCATGAAAGTGTAGCCGTCGTCGTCGGCGAAGAGAAAAGAGAAATCCTGGTCCTCGACGAAGGCGCGCTCGACCTGCTCGGTCGTCTTGTAACGATCGGTGGTCTTGACGCCGTCCGAGAGCCGGCGCATGTCAATCTGCGTCGTCGGCGTGCCTTTGCCGGGAAAGAAGCTCTCCGCGCTCAACACGACATAAAGCTGACCGTCGTCCCTTTCGATAATATTGCCTTTGCGGATCGAGCTGGCGATGACTTTCACGGCGGGCTTTCCCTGGGAAGTTTGCGGGCGTGCGGCCTTTGAGTCTAGAACGGCGGGCCGAAGCGCCGCTTCAAACCACACTTCGTCGGCGCGGGCAATCCTTATCGCCGCCCCCAAAGTTCCCCGCATGAGCCCTGCTTCGCCCTTCTGGGACAAGTCCGTCCACGCCGATCGCCGGCCTTTCCTCATCGGGCGCGCGACGATCGCGGCGTCCGTGCGACGATTCTTCCTGGGGGAGGGGTTCGTCGAGGTCGAAACCGCCGCCTTGCAGGTCTCGGGCGGCAATGAGGCGCATATCTCGCCGTTTTCGGTCGAGCTTATCGACCCGTCGGGCGAGAGGAGCCGCCTCTATCTGCACAGCTCCCCCGAATTCGCCTGCAAGAAGCTGCTCGCCGCGGGAGAGTCGCGGATCTTCACGCTCGCCCGCGCGTTTCGCAATCGCGAGCGCACGCCGCTGCACCACCCCGAGTTCACCCTGCTCGAATGGTATCGCGCGGGCGAGCCGTATTCTCGGGTGATCGAGGACTGCGCCGACCTCTTGGGCGTAGCGGCGCGGGCAGCCGGCGCCCGCAGCTTCCTGTGGCGCGACCGCTCCGCCGACCCGTTCGAGGAGCCGGAGATCCTCACGGTGTGCGAGGCCTTCGACCGCTACGCCGGCGTCGGTCTCGAATCTCTGCTCGGCGACCGCGAGGGCCTCGCCAAGGCGGCGGCGCGCGACGGGCTGCGCGTCACGGAGAGCGACGGCTGGTCCGATCTCTTCAGCAAGATCCTGAGCGAGAAGGTCGAGCATCGCCTGGGGCGCGGACGCGCGACGATCCTCTGCGACTATCCCTTGAGCGAAGCGGCGCTCGCCCAGCCGAAGGCGTCGGACCCGCGTTTCGCCGAGCGTTTCGAGCTCTACGTCTGTGGGGTCGAGATCGCCAACGGCTTCGGCGAATTGACCGACTCCGCCGAGCAGCGCCGCCGCTTCGGGGAGGCGAACGCCTTGCGCCAGCGTCTTTATGGCGAGTCCTGTCCGATCGATCCTGACTTCATGGCGGCGCTGGACCTGATGCCGCCGGCGAGCGGCGTCGCGCTCGGTTTCGACCGCCTCGTCATGCTGGCGCTCGGCGCGACGCGGATCGAGCAGGTGCTGTGGACGCCGGTCGCCGAAACTGGAACCGTCTCAGGAGGCTAGGCTCATGAAGATCCTCGTCATCGGCGCGTCGCGCGGCATAGGGCTCATCATGCGCCCGGGATTTCTGACGAACGGTCCCCGCGCCGGCAAGCGCCGCGTGCTCACCGAGATCGACGGCGTGACGGCGCGGAGCGTCTCGCGGGCCGAGGTGGCGGACTTCATCCTCCTCGACCGGCTCGACGCTGCGAGCTTCTCTAGACAGACCCTGCTATTGACCTATTGACCTGGGCCGAGATCGGGGGCGCGCGGGACGCCTCAATAATTAGGTCGCGTGAGCACTAACGAACCTCTCGATGCAAAGATCGCCGGATTCCAGAACCAAATCGATCCTCGTCACCGGCGGCGCCGGATTTCTCGGCTCGCATCTGTGCGAGCGGCTGCTGCGCGAGGGGCACGAGGTCATCTGCGTCGACAACTTTTTTTCCAGCAACCGGCGCAACGTCTCGAAGCTGCTGGATCACCGGAACTTCGAGCTCGTCCGTCACGACATAACCTTTCCGCTCTATCTCGAGGTCGACGAGATCTACAATCTGGCGTGCCCGGCCTCGCCCGTGCACTACCAGCACGATCCGGTGCAGACGACGAAGACGAGCGTGCATGGCGCGATCAACATGCTGGGCCTGGCGAAGCGGTTGAAGTGCCGGATCTTTCAGGCCTCGACATCGGAGGTCTACGGCGATCCGGAGATGACCCCGCAGCGCGAGGACTATTGGGGCAACGTCAACCCGATCGGTCTTCGTTCCTGCTATGACGAGGGCAAGCGCTGCGCAGAAACGCTGTTCTTCGACTATCATCGCCAGCACGGCCTGGAGATCAAGGTCGCGCGCATCTTCAACACCTATGGCCCGCGCATGCAGCCTGACGACGGGCGAGTCGTTTCGAACTTCATCATGCAGGCCCTGCGCGACGAGCCGATCACCATATACGGCGACGGCGCGCAAACGCGCTGCTTCTGCTATGTCGACGACATGATCGAGGCCTTCGTGCGTTTCATGTCGAGCGGCACGACATGCGTCGGGCCCATGAACTTCGGGAGTCCGGACGAGATATCGATGCGGGATCTGGCGGAACGGGTGATCGGGCTGACGAAATCGAGGTCTAGGATCACGTTCAAGCCTTTGCCGAGCGATGATCCAAAGCGAAGGCGCCCGGACATCGCGCTGGCCCAGGACCGGCTCGGCTGGCGGCCGCAAACGGAGCTGTCCGACGGCCTGAAGAGGACGATCAGCTATTTTCGAAGCCTGATCTCAAGCGGCTTCGAAAACTGAGCTCGCATGACCTCCAAGACCCTTCGATTCGTTTCGGAACTCGCCGCCGCCGGACTGCTTGCGCCGTCGGAAGCGCTCGAGTCCGTCGCCGCACGGTACAGCATCGCGGTGACGCCGCAGATCGCAGCCCTCATCGATCGAGGCGACGCCGCCGATCCCATCGCCCGCCAGTTCCTGCCCGACGCGCGCGAGCTGACGACGCACGCGTTCGAGAGCGCCGATCCGATCGGCGACGATGTTCACAGCCCCGTCCCCGGCCTCGTGCATCGCTATGACGATCGCGTGCTGCTGAAGCTCGTCTCGGTCTGTCCCCTCTACTGCCGCTTCTGCTTTCGGCGCGAGACCGTGGGGAGCGGAAAGGGCTCTGCGCTCGCGCGCCACGAGCTCGACGCGGCGCTCGCCTATGTCGCCGCGCGTCCGAAGATCGGCGAAGTCATCCTGACCGGGGGCGATCCGCTGGCGGTTTCGGCGCGGCGTCTGCTGGAAGTCGCAGAAGGCGTGGCGCGGATTGCCCATGTGACGACGCTTCGCGCGCACACGCGCGCGCCCACGCTTGCGCCGGAGCTCGTGACGGACGATCGCGTCGCGGCGCTGCGCGCGAGCGGCAAGAAGCTGCGCGTCGCGCTGCACGTCAATCACGTGCGCGAGCTCTCGCCAGCGGCGCGCGACGCGATCGCGGCGTTGCGCGAGGCAGGCGTCGAATTGCTCGCGCAAACCGTGCTGCTGAGAGGCGTCAACGACCAGGCTGACGCGCTCGAAGCGCTCTTGCGCGCGCTCGTCGAACTGGGTGTAGCTCCTTACTACCTGCATCACCCCGACCGCGCCCCCGGCACGGCGCATTTTGCCGTGACGCTCGCGCGCGGGCGTGCGCTTTTTGAAAAGCTCGAGGCCCAGGCGCGAAACATCGCGCTGCCGCGCTACGTCATCGACATTCCCGGCGGGTTCGGAAAGGTCCCGCTCAAGGAGCCTCACGCGGTCGAGGTCGCGCCGCGGCGCTGGCGTCTCGTTGATCGCTTTGGTATGGCGCATGAGTATCGGGAGACTTGCGATGACTAGCGAAAGCGCGGCGAGGCGCCGATGCGCGCCGATCTCAAGCCGCGGAAAGCAGAAGCGCGCCGCTGGGAACAAGGGCTGAAGCGCGTGCAAACGGGCGCCGGAAGCGGACGTAAGAAGGTCATACTGCACATCGGGCTGGAGAAGACCGGCACAACCTCGTTCCAGCGGTTCTGCTTCGAAAACAGTCGCGTCCTGCGCGCTCGCGGCGTTCTTTATCCCACCCAAAGCCTCGCTTTTTCGCGCCGCAGCCACAATCACGCCTCCCTCGTCGCCGCCTATCTCGAGGGGACGGGCTACGTCGATCTCGACATGACCCCGAGCTGGCGCGGACGCGAGGAGACGCTCGCGTCGCTGCGGCAAGAGATCGAGGCTGCGCAGGCGCCCACGATCCTGCTGAGCGCCGAACATTTCTCATCGCGGCTGACGCCGGTCGAGATCGGTCGGCTTGCAGCGGACTTCGCCGATTGCGATTGCGTCGTCGCCATCGTGGTCCGGGCGCATGAGCCGCGGGTCTGCTCGGCCTATTCCAGCACGATCCGGTCTGGACGCGACCTGACGCTCGACGAATACGTCGCCGAGCTTGCGACGCCAGGCAACGCCTACCTCCGCTATGCGGAGACCGTGCTGCGTTGGGAACACGCCTTCGGGCGCGAAAACATCCGGCTCTTCAATTTCGAGAAGAGTCGCGACCTGATCGCTGATCTGATCCGCAACATCGTCGGGCCGGACTTCACTGGGCGCGCCGGAGCACAATATGTCGACAACAAGCGCTATGGAGCTGTGGCTCTCGAAGCCCTGCGCCGGATCAACGCCGATTTTCCCCGACCGGACGGCAGCGGCCGAAGCGCGCTGAAACTCCGGCTAGCCGCGCATGCGCGCGCCATGCTGCTGCGCGCTTTCTCCATCATGACTTGGGGGAACGATGCGAGCCTTCGCCTGAACGCGGGGCAATGCGCCGCTCTCGCCGCCGTCGTTCAGCACGACAGAACGTGGCTGGAGGAGAACTATGGCGTGGTCATGCCCGCGCTTTGTTGTGGGGCAGGGGAGCCGCCGCGCGACGAGCGGGTGGCTTGGATACTTGCCAGAACGCGTCGTCCGCGTGAGGTTTTGGCGAGATTTCTGAATAATCTACCGGATTGAAATTCAAGCGCGAGCCCGGCGCTTTTTCTTGCCGCCGCCGCCTTTCGGCTCGCCTGGCCAGTTTTGGGCGCCGCCCTCGGCGCGCTCGTAGCGCACCCCCATGAAGAATAGAATCTGCCCGCCGCCCTCTACCTTGGCCGGGCGCGGTCGCGCATTTGCGCGACGCTCGAATGAAATGATTTGCGCCATGTCCTGCGCGTGCCCCCGCATCGCGGCGTCCTCCAAATCAGCCGCACGATGACAATAACGCCCTTCGACAGTTAATGTTCCGTCAACATCCGCGTTCTAATGTGATGCAATCGCCCAGTGTCGTGTAACGGAGCGCGTCGAGTCATGTCTGCCCAAGTCGGAGAGCGGTCGAACGCCATCGGGCTCCTTCTGCATTCGATTGTCGAACAGTTCAACGCGCGCCTGGCGCATGGCCCCGGCGATCTGCGCCAGTTCGAGCGGCTTGCCGGCGATCTCCTAGACGTCGCTGACGACGAAAGCGCGGCGCGCGTCGCTCAGGCGCTCTGCGAACACCCTGAAACGCCGCCGAGTCTGATTACACGGCTGTTCGCGCGGGGCGGCGCCTGCGCGCGGCTCGCTTTCGAATTCGCGCGGCGCGCGCCGCCGGCTGAACTGCTCGCAAAGGCCGAGCATGGCTCGGAAGACGTCGCCGCGGCGATCGCGCGCCGTCGGGAGATTTCACGCGAGGCCGTGGCGGCGCTCGCCTCGCGCACAGAGCCGTCCGTTCTGCGGTCGCTTGCCGCCAATCGCTCGGCGCGGTTCGATCCGGGCGCTCTGCGCGCCCTCGTCCAGGCGGCGCGCGACGACCGGGCCCTCGCCCGCATCTTGCTCGATCGCGCCGATATCGAGCTGGACCCTGAACCGTTGTTTCTCGCGGCGACGACGAGCGAGCGCGCGGCGATCCTGCTTGCCGCCTGCCGCATCGCCATGGCGTCGGCCGGCGACCTGCGCGGAAGAGCGCCTCAACGCGACCCGGCGCTCGGGGACTATCTGCTGGCGCGCGCGATCGAGCAGGACCGCGAGACGATCGTCACGCGGCTCGCGGACGCGCTCGACGCGCGCAAGAGTCGCGTGCGCGGAATCTTCGAGGACGAGGGCGGCGAGGCGCTCTCGCTGGCCTTCGTGGCGCTCGGCGTGAATGTGGACGCGTCGACGAAGATTTTTTTATGCGGCGACTGGGCCTTCGCGCGCAGCGCGGCGCGGCTGCGCGAGTTGCGGGCGTTGATTCGCTCGGCGCCGTGGCAGGCCGCGACGCGGATCGTCGCGGCGATCGTCGGCGCTCCCCGCATCGAACGCGACGGCCCGCGCATTGGTTCAGCGCGCCCGGACTCCGCATGGCGACGCGCCGCGTCCGGCGCGGACGGCGCGAGGCTGCTCGAGCGGAAAGGGTGAGCGGCAAAAGTTTCACATCCTACGGGTGGAGATCTTCACCGTAGGATTGGCCCGACTCAGCGTAGAAGGTTTCCAACCCCTTCAGCAGATTGGGCAAGTCGTTTTGCACAGTGTCCCAAATCAAGGGAAAGTTGAGATCGAAGTAGCCATGAGCGACACGGTTGCGCATGCCAACCATATCTCGCCACGGAAGATTGCGGTGCTGGTCAAGAAACTCTGGGTGATTCCGCTGTAATCGCGTCACGGCTTCCCCGACGATCAGCAAGCTCATTGCGACCGCCTGTTTAGTTCGCTCATCGGCGAGGAAATCCTCTTGTTGCAGGCCCTCGACGAACGACGTCGCGGAGCGGCAAGCGCGCAACATTTGATCCAAAATGACGAAAATGTTCCGCTCCCTCATATCGGGGCGGCTTCTGCAAGGATCTCGGCGCGGATTCGTTGCGGCAACTCTTGCGGCGTCACGAGATCGACGCGCACGCCTAGGATATCCTGTAGGTCCATGAGCAGCCCGCCGAGATCGAACAGGGTTGCGCCGGGGAGGGCGTCGACCAGAATGTCGATATCGCTCCCCTCATGATCCTCGCCATGCAGGACAGAGCCGAAGACGCGCGGATTCGTCGCGCGAAAACGGCTCACCGCGGCGCGCACGGCCTCACGGTTTTTCTCGAGCGCGACGGAAGGCTTCACCTGTTCTTCCCCCGGGGTTGAGCAGTCGAAGCTATCAGTTTTCGTCGCGCTTCGCGAGCGGCGAGAGACGCGCGATGAGCTCGCCGAAACAGTCGTCGACCGAGCGTCCGGCTGTGTCGATCGCCAGACGATCGCGCGGCCAAGGATCGGATTTCATCCCGCAAATCTCCTCCCAAGTCGGCGCCCTCAGTCCGGGGACGTCGATCGTTCTGGTCTCGACGCGCCGACGATGCTCGTCGGGATCGGAGCAGAAGATTTCGATTTCCACCGCGGCAACCCCGACGCCCAATGCAACGTCGCGCCAGGCGTCGCGCGTGACGGCGACGTCGTTTACGCAGTCCGCCACGACGTCATGGCCGAGGCGCAGATTGTCGCGTGCGATCCCATGCGCCGCCCGATACCCAATATCGGCGATGTCGTCGCCGAAGGCCGCGAGGAGCGGCTGCTCCATGGAGTCGAGGCGCAGATAGAGCGCGTGCAGGCGCTGCGCCAGGAGGCGAGCGAGGGTCGTCTTGCCAGCGGCGGGCGCGCCGCTGAAGATGAACAGCGTTGGCGTCGAGAGGATCATTTTCTTCAGTCCTCCGGGGGAGGGCTCCAACCACGGTCCTGCATGACGGGCTAACCCAATTTCCTTGCGCGCAGCGACAGGGCGAGCGGCATGCGTGGGCGCCCCTCAGGAAGCCGCCAGAGGCGGTCCTGTGAGGGCCTCATGCAGGCGTGGGCGCGCCAGGGCAGGGCCTCGTGCTCATGCAGCATCGTCGGCGCGAGGCCTGCTTCGATCAGCGCGCCGAGGATCGAAGACAGGGAGTGTATCCAATTGTGGGTCGTCTGATGGACCAGCTTCGTCGGGTCGCTCGTGTAGGTCGTCGCATCCACTGCCACGAGCGGCGCGTCGGCGGGCGTTTGGTAGCCGTGGGTCGCCTCGAGCTGTCCTTCGACCTCCTCCAGAACGAGGAAGCTCGGATGCGCGTCGGCGAAATAGAGCTCGCCGCCCGGCGCAAGCACCGAAGCGATGCTTCGGGCCCAGTCACGCAGATCCGGCAGCCAGCAGATCGTCCCCCAGGTGGTGAACGCGAGATCGAAGGGGCCGGGCCTGAGGGCCGGCGCCATGTCGACGGTCCCTTCCACGAAGTCCGCTTCGATTCCCGCGTCTGCCGCCAGGCGGCGCGCGATGTCCAAGGCGACTGGAGAGAAGTCGAGCCCGGTGACGCGGGCGCCGCGCCGCGCAAGCGAAAGCGTGTCGCAACCGATATGGCATTGCAGATGGATGATCCGCTTGCCGCTCACATCGCCGATTTCCGCGGCCTCGATGGGAAAGAGCGCGTCCGCGCCTCGTCGAAACTCGTCAAGCCGGTAGAAGCCGTTCGCATCGCGCGCATGGATGCGCGCGCGCTCGTTCCAGCTTAGGCGGTTGAGTTCGATCGAGTCGGTCAATGGTCGTCTCGCATCAAGTGGCGCCGAAGTCGAATTCAGAGCAGCTGTGCGCGATGCGCTTGCGCATCCCGACCATGCTTCGCCACGCCGGACCGGAGCGTTGTTGAAGAACCGCCGAGTGATTGCGCTCGAGCCGCGCCGTCGCCTCGCCGATGATCAGCCGACAGCGTCCATAGCATGACTTCCGGTCAAACGGTCGCGACCGTTGCTCCTGAAATGCGTGCGGCGTTGGCGAGCCGTTCGTCGAAAGTCACGAGCGTCGCGCCGAGGTTTAGAGCCGAGGCGAGATGCAAGGCGTCAGGCGCGGCCAGCTTCGTCGAAAAGTCCCGCACTAGCCTTTCTGCGCCGTTGATGTCCGAAGGGCCGAGCGCATGCGTCAGGCAATCTTCGCGCAGCAGATCGAACTCGGCGAGAAAGCCTCGCGCGTCGCGCTCCGTGGCCGAGCCCACGCGGACCCATCTGGAAACTACGGCGCCGAACTCCGGGCGCGCGAGGTCTGCGACGACACTGTCGCTGTTGGAGTTGCGCCACCATTTTCGCGCATTGTCGGAGCCCGCCTCGTCGACGATAATCGGTATGAGAAACGAGGTGTCGAGATAGAATATCTCGGAAACTCATCGCGCATCTGGCGCAGAAGACGCGTCGAGTCCTCTCTCGGGGAGGGCCGTGTTTTGGCGCGCGCCGCGATCTCGTCCAGGCGCTGCGAAGAAGGTTTGCGAGGCGGACGCGGAGCGAAGGCGCTCAGCTGCGCGATCGGCTCGCCGTCGCGCGTGAGCACAATGGTCTCGCCCGCCTCGACGACTTCGATGAGCTCCACGAGACGGTCCTTGGCTTCGAGGATGGAAATTTCTGTCATAGCCGAATTATCGTGGCCTGCGGCTTTTGGGTCAATGCCCACGCGCTCGGCGGGGATGGACAGGCTGGTTAGAGACTTCGACGCGCGCACCGACAAACAGCGCGAAGTGTCCGTCCCCGACCCGCTAGAGCCAGTCGCCCGCCAGATTCATGCAACTGAATAAAAGGGGTCATCGCAGAATCTGTTCCAAATCGTACGCTAAGGCTTCAGGCTTTGGGTCCGGCTTGGATTTCTCGATAGACGGTTGACCGTCCAAGGCCCGTCTGGCGCGCGGCCTGCGTTGGCGTCATTCCGTTTTTGACGAGAAGCATCGCGCCGGTGAGTTTTTCCTGATTGAGCGTGGGGCGGCCTGGTTTGCGCCCTTTGGCGCGTGCGGCGCTCATGCCGTCGCGGGTGCGTTCGGCAATGAGGCGGCGCTCAAATTGAGCGATCGCCCCGAACACGTGAAACACCAACTCGCCGGCCGCTTCACTAAGGACTTTTTGTATACCAAAACCGGGAAAGCGTTATAAGAACCACCGCATAAATAATGTAAATGGCTATGATTGCGCCAATGGCTAATCCTATGTATCGTAATACTACTCCTAACCTAGGCCATCGTCCTTTGCCAATGCATCCAATAGACCATAACGACGCGCTAATGCCCACGGGCGCAAACATAAAGGCAGGCAGAAAGCCATCTATGAACAGGTTAGCACTACAACCGCCGGCCAGACAACTTATCAACGGCCATGCAATGAGGAGAACCCAAGTGATTGTAAGGCCGTATCCTATAAATCGCATGACGGGATCCTTTGGATCGACATTTGGCTTTCAGCTTGATTTTTGGGTCCGGCTTGGATTTCTCGATAGACAGTTGACCGTCCAAGGCCCGTCTGGCGCGCGGCCTGCGTTGGCGTCATTCCGTTTTTCACGAGAAGCATCGCGGCGGTGAGTTTTTCCTGATTGAGCGTGGGGCGGCCTGGTTTGCGCCCTTTGGCGCGCGCGGCGCTCATGCCGTCGCGGGTGCGTTCGGCAATGAGGCGGCGCTCAAATTGAGCGATCGCCCCGAACACGTGGAACACCAACTCGCCGGCGGCTGAAGAGGTGTCGATTCTCTCTTCGAGAGAAAGCAGCGCGACGCCGCGCTTCTTGAGCGTTTCGACGACGTCGAGCAGTTCGCGAAGCGAACGCCCGAGCCGGTCGAGCCGCACGACGGCGAGCGTGTCACCAGGGCGGATGTAATCGAGCAACTCCTTAAGGCCGGGACGATCGAAGGTCTTGCCCGACACCACGTCTTCGAAGACGCGCAGCGCGCCGAGCGTTGCGAGCCGTTGCTTTTGGCCGTCGAGGTCTTGGTCATCGGTCGAGACGCGGGCGTATCCGAGAATGTCGGCCATGGGCGGGGCTTGGCTGGTTTCGTTGTCTATAAAACGAACGGTTTATGGACGGGCGCGCCTTGAACAGAATGACCCGTCAAAGGCCGTCCACAAAATACGTCCATAAACTGTCTTGTGTCCAGAAAATAATCACACCATTGCTGGACAAAATTTCACTGTTGGTTGAGCCTGCCCATGCCCCCTCGTCATATCCTCTCCCCGCAATCACGCACGGCGCTGTTCGATCCGCCAACGGAGCCGACGGCGATCGTCCGACACTACACCTTTTCGCCGGAAGACCAGGCGCTGATTTGGCAGCGGCGGCGTGCCGCCAATCGTCTCGGCTTTGCCGTGCATCTCGCCTATCTCCGTTTCCCGGGCCGTGTGCTCGGCGCGGACGATGCGCCACCCGCCGACATGCTGGCTTTCATCGCGTCGCAGATCGGATGCGATGCTGACGAGTTTGCCTCATACGCCCGGCGTGATGAAACGCGCCGCGAACATCTTGGCGAACTTCAATCGTATCTCGCGCGGCGAAACCATCCCCCACGAGCTTCTCGCCCATGTCGCGCCGCTCGGCTGGGAGCATATCGCTTTCAACGGCGATTACGTCTGGCCCGCCGAACCCCTCGGAGCCGCTTTCAGACCCCTACGAAATCCCCAAGCGGACTTCCTCGAAGCCGCTTAGCGTACGATTTAGAACAGATTCTGCGATGACCCCTAAAATGGGTAATCCCGCGGCTCTGCCGGGGGACCGCCGCAGTTTGACATTTCCGGAAGTAGTTTACAGCCAACGCGATGAAGCCT
>Ga0187784_10004014_pt1 | contig 11918 bp, 12 predicted proteins | sample 1015_SJ02_MP15_2_FD_132964 | JGI IMG/M metagenome (GOLD analysis project Ga0187784, IMG submission 132964) | Tropical peat soil microbial communities from peatlands in Department of Meta, Colombia - 1015_SJ02_MP15_20_MG | ecosystem: Environmental > Terrestrial > Soil > Wetlands > Peat | place... | reverse complement strand
GAACAACTCAGTCTGCTTTGATCCTGCTGCGCCCGCAGACAGGGACCGCGTGTGCTCGACAATAAATACATCTTCAAATAGAGTTGGCGATGCAAATGCTCAACGGAGGATGCCGTGCCGACTGAGATTGCTAGCAAGTACGTGCAGATGTTTCGGGTAAGTGCCGGAGCGACCACGCCGCTTCCGGATCCTCCGCCCGGACCGACCGATATGGAAAAGATAAATTGGCTCTACAACGTTCTGACCATACTCGACGGCAAGGCCGGTGCTCTCCTGGCGTTTGACGGGTTGCTCCTCGCCGCGGAAGCGTTGATGTACGATAAGATTGCAGAGAAGGCCGATTGGCTGCACTTTCCTGCATTGGCTTTGATAGGGCTCACGCTCTTGGCCGCGCTGTTATGTCTGTTTGTCGCCCAAGTATCCTATGCATTCCTTGGCAAGATCGACTTGGGCGATTACGATAACACTGCCGAAATTGGAAAACTTGGAGAAATAGCCGGAGCTCGAACACACCGCCTGTGGTGGGCCTGGGGCTTCTCTGTTGCCGCGGTTATCTTTTTTATTTTCCTTGTGGTCGTCGTGCCGATCGCTTTATGGGTGCTGAAAGGATGTCTATGAAAAAACTGACCCTCGATGATCTCGAGCACGACGCGAAGGTTAAGAAGCTTGTTATGCAGGCTCGCGATGCCGCCTACTGGCATGCTTATGCTCCTTATTCTGGGTTTGCAGTAGGAGCCGCTGCGCGCGATAGGGATGGAAATATTTATCTCGGCGCCAACTTGGAAAATGCGGCCTATGGCGTGGTAATGTGCGCCGAAGTGGGCGCGCTAACGGCCGCAAATGTGCATGGGGCGTTCGATCAACTGGAAGCCATCGCCGTAGTCGGCTTCGCCTTTCATCCGCGCGTCGATTGTTCGCAGATCGTCACTCCGTGCGGTCGTTGCCGCCAGCTCATCTTGGAAGCCTCCGAATTGTCCAAACATATTGACGTGTTCGCCTGTAGCGGCGACCTGATGCAGATCGAGCAATGGAGCATCGCCGAAATGCTGCCGCGGGCCTTTGGACCGAAGACGCTGGGCATCGTCAGCCCGCCGAGTCCGGCAAAGGCGGGGATGAAACCGTTCGACGTCAAGACTTTTGCTGAGGCGCGCTCGGCATAACGTGGGCGAAGCGATAATTCATCCCCGCAATCCTTGTTGACTGTTCGATTGAGTTGCGGCTCACCCCGCGCCGTGCGCATCATGGCGCATGAGTCGCAACGGAAACGGCCGTCAGCAATCCGCAGCCGCGCGTCTGCCGCTCGGCGAGGAAGAGGTTACTCGGCCTACCTTCCGCCGCGAGCGCTTGGCGCTCAAGCGCGGGGTGTGGCCGATCGCCGGCTGCGACGAAGCCGGCCGCGGCCCGCTGGCCGGCCCGGTGGTTGCCGCCGCCGTCATTCTTGATCCCGACGACGTGCCGCGCGGCCTCGACGATTCGAAACGGCTCACGCCGGAGCGGCGGGAGGTGTTGTACGAACGCATTTGCGCGCGCGCCCAGGTCGCGGTGGCGATGGCGCCGCCGGCGCGCATCGACCGCGACAACATTTTGCGCGCGTCGCTGTGGGCGCTCGGCCGCGCCGTCGCCGCGCTGCCGGTCAAGCCGCTCCTCGTTTTTGTCGACGGCCGCGACCGCATCGATGTCGCTTGCGACTGCGAGGCCGTGATCGGCGGCGACGGCCTGGTCGCCTCGATCGCCGCCGCCTCGATCGTCGCCAAAGTGACGCGCGACCGGCTGATGACCTGCCTCGGCGCCGCCCATCCGGGCTACGGCTTCGAGCGCCATATGGGCTACAGCGTGCCCGAACATTTTGCCGCCCTTGACCGGCTCGGTCCGACCATCCACCACCGCCGCTCGTTCTCGCCGGTGGCGATCGCGCTGGGCGATTTGGGCGCCGATGCCGACGACGCGGTGCTAGACGTATTGCCTCTGTAACCTCGCCGCCCTAAGACGACACGCCGCAACGATCGGTTGGCGCTACGCCTGCGGTGCCCGCCGATCTAATTTTTGTTCGCCAATGTTTTACGTCCCCCTTTACATCGAAATGCTGCGCTCGCGCCCGCTGCTGGTGTTCTGGGTGGCAACGCTGGCGCAGGCGTCGTTGTGGCTTCTCGTGCCGATGCTGTTTTATTCGGCGCCGCCCGGCGATCTGGCGCAGCTCCTCGCCATCGGCCACGAATTCCGCTTCGATGCCGGCGTCGGCCCGCCGCTCGCTTATTGGCTCGCCGAGATGGCGTTTCGCCTCGCCGGCCTGTTCGGCGTCTATGCGCTGGCGCAGCTTTGCGTGGTCACGACCTATTGGTGCGTGTTCGCGCTCGGCCGCGCCATCGTCGGTCCGGCGCACGCCGCCATGGCGGTGCTGTTGATGGTCGGCATTTCGCTGTTCACGGTGCCGTCGCCGGATTTCGGACCGCCGATCCTGACCATGGCGCTGTGGGCCGTGGTGCTGTTGCATTACTGGCGGGCCGTCATGCAGGGGCGCAAGCGCTCCTGGTACGTGCTCGGTGGTGCGGCAGCCCTCAGCCTTCTCAGCAGCGATGCCGCGCTGATCCTGCTCGGCGTGCTCGCCGTCTTCACCGCGGCCACCGCGCGCGGACGCACTGCCCTGGAAGCGGCCGAACCTTGGATCGTTGTGATCGCGCTCGTCGTCTTTTTGTTCCTGCATCTGCTTTGGCTCGAAGATCTGCTTTGGCTCGAAGGCATGGGTGACAGTCTGACGCCGACGCTCGAACGGCTGCGTGACGCGCAAGCCGCCGCAGACAACACGTCGCTCTGGCTGCGGCTTCTGACCGCGCTCGTGCTCGCCCATGCCGGCGTGGTCATTTTGCTGGTGCTGGCGGCCGGCTGGCCGCGGGTGCGCGCCGGCCCGGCGCCGCCGCTGGCGCGGGCGCCGGTCGCTCCGTTCGCCGTCACATTGGTGAAGGTGTTTGCGCTCGTGCCGGCTCTACTGGCGACGATTTTTGCCGTCATCATCGGGCAAAAGCTGCCGATTGGCGGCGCGGCGCCGCTGGTCGTTCTGTCCGGCCTCGCCATCGTCGCCGCCGCCGGCGACAGCATCGCGCTTTATCATCAACGCGTTCTCGGCCTCGCCTGGGCCGGACTGTTGGTGGTGCCGGCGTTGTTCGTGCCGCTATTGATCGTGCTGTTGCCGTGGACGGCCGGCGCCGACCTGCAAGTCGCGCAGCCGGCGAGCGCTATGGGCCGCTTCTTTGCCGACAGTTTCGAGCGCCGCACCGGGCGGCCGCTCGCCGTCGTCACCGGCGATCCGCGCACCGCAGCGCTTATCGCGCTCGCCGCGCCGAGCCGGCCGAGCGTGTTTTTCGACGCCGACCCCGAGCGCTCGCCCTGGGTCACCGCCGATGACATCCGCAAACGCGGCGCCATCGTGGTGTGGCCGGCCGCCGACACCACGCCGGTGCCGCCGCCGGACATCAAAGCCTACTTTCCCGATCTCGTCGCCGAGGTGCCGCGCACCTTCGCACGGCCGGTCGAGGGTCGCCTGCCGGTCTTGCGCATCGGCTGGGGCGTGATCAGGCCGGGCAGCGTGGCGGTGGCGCGTTGACGTGTTGCGGCGGTGTTTCTGTGCGCCAATGTTCGCGATCGGCTTCCCAGTTGGTTATGCCGAGAAAAGAAGGAGAAGACGCCATGAATGGCACCGCCTTTTCGTCGTGGCAGTTTTGGGCTGTGCTCTCGGCGCTGTTCGCGGCGCTAACGGCGATTTTCGCCAAAGTCGGCGTCGCCAACGTGAATTCGGATCTGGCGACATTCATCCGCACCGTCATCGTCGTCTGCGTGCTGGGGCTGATCGTCTACGCGACGCGGCAGTTTCAGAACCCGGCGGAAATCTCTCCCCGCACCTATCTGTTTCTGCTCTTGTCCGGGCTTGGCACCGGCGCGTCGTGGCTGTGCTATTTCCGCGCGCTGAAACTCGGCAATGCCGCCCAAGTCGCGCCGATCGACAAATTGAGCGTGGTGCTGGTCGCGGTGTTCGGCGTGCTGTTTCTCGGCGAAAGGCTCTCGGCGGCGAACTGGCTCGGCGTATTGCTGGTCGCCGCCGGGGCGATCCTGGTGGCGGCCGGTTGAAACGGAATCCGGTGAACTGTTCAGAAATTCCACCGATCAGAGAAAGCCGTCAATCGCAACGGCCACACCAACATTCGAAAGGAATTTTCCTGTCAAGGGCGCGCAGCGCCGCCTTCGGCGGTCCACAGACCCTTGACAGGATAATTTCTTTCGAAACAACAGAGGCCGTTGCGATCGACGGACCCAAGCGACCGAGCATATCCGGAAATGTTCACCCAATCCGGCATGAGGCTCTATTTGGCCAGCGCCTTCTTCAGCGCCAGAAAATCGCGCCAGGCGAAGCGCTTTTGCAGCGGGCTGCGCAGCAGGAACGCGGGATGGAAGGTCGCCAGCGCCCGAATTTCGCGCGTGCCGGTGTCGTAGGCGAGCCAGCGACCGCGCGAGCGGGTGATGCCGTCCTTGATGCCGAGCAGCGTTTGCGTGGCCGGTCCGCCGAGGCAGACCAATATGTCGGGGTCGGCAAGCTCGATCTGGCGGCGGATGAACGGCAGACAGATCGCGGTTTCCTGCGGCGTCGGCGTACGGTTTCCGGGCGGCCGCCACGGCACGACATTGGCGATATAGGCGCAGCTGCGATCGAGCCCGATCGCCGCCATCATGAGGTCGAGGAGTTTTCCGGAACGGCCGACAAAGGGACGGCCGATAATATCCTCGTCATGCCCGGGCGCCTCGCCGACGAACATGACGCGGCCTTGCGGATTGCCGTCGGCGAAGACGAGCTGGGTCGCCGTGGCGCGCAGCGCACAGCCTTTGAAATCGACCAGCAGCGTGCGCAACTCATCGAGCGTCTTGGCGCTTCGCGCGGCGTCGCGGGCCGCCATGACCGCGGTCTCGGGCGCCGCCGGCGCGGCCGGCGCGCGTAATCCACCCTCCCCTGGAGGGGTAGGGTCGGATCGACGAAGTCGATCTGGGGTGGGGCTGTGTTGTATGCGCCCGGCCTGGTCGCCGGCTCCTACCCGAACAGCTTCCGGCACTGCACTGCGCGTTTCGGCGGACAAGTCACTGTTCGGCCTCTCCCCCGCAGGAAGAGATATAGCCTCATCCGCCATGCGGTCGACCGGCGCCTCGCCGATCAGCGCATCGGCACCGGCATCGAGGTAGAAGGCAATGAGTTCGCGCGCTTCCTGGCGCTCGATTTCGGGGTATGGGTGTTGGGAGTTCATGGTTGGCAAAGGCTGGCTGGCACAGGCTGGGGGCCCGGCGATTGTCATTGCATTAATTTCGTGAAAAATCATCGTTTATCCTCCCGGAGACGGAGCAGGCCATGAACGAGACCAAGAACGAGGCCAAGAACACAGCGGAACTTCCGGCCCGGGAGGCAATGGAATTCGACACCGTCATTGTCGGCGCGGGGCCGGCCGGCCTTTCCGCCGCGATCCGGCTCAAACAGCTCGCACCCGATAAATCCGTCGTGGTGGTGGAGAAAGGCTCCGAGGTCGGCGCCCATATTCTTTCCGGCGCGGTGATCGATCCGATCGGCCTCGATGCCCTCATTCCCGGATGGCGCGGCGAGGACACTCCGATCAAGACGGCGGTCAAAACCGACCGCTTTTACACGCTCGGCGCTTCGGGCGCGCTGCGGCTGCCGCTGACCTTGATGCCGCCGCTGATGAGCAATCACGGCTGTTTTATCGTTTCGCTTGGCGAAGTCTGCCGCTATCTGGCGCGCAAGGCCGAAGCGCTCGGCGTTGAAATCTATCCGGGCTTCGCTGCAACCGAAGTCCTGATCGAGAACGATGCGGTCGCCGGCATCGCCACCGGCGATATGGGGATCGCCAAGGACGGACACCACAAACCCGGTTTTACCCGCGGCATGGAACTGCGCGGCAAGTACACTTTATTCGCCGAAGGCGCGCGCGGCAGTCTTGCCAAGGTGTTGATCCAACGCTTCGGGCTGGCGCAAGAGCGCGAGCCGCAAAAATTCGGCATCGGGCTCAAGGAGCTTTGGCAGGTCGCGCCCGACAAACACCAAAGCGGTCTGGTGCAGCACACATTCGGCTGGCCGCTCGACAACCGCACCGGCGGCGGCTCGTTTCTCTATCATTTCGACGACAATCTGGTCGCCGTCGGCTTCGTCGTCCACCTCAACTACCGCAATCCCTATCTGTCGCCGTTCGAGGAGTTCCAACGGTTCAAGACGCATCCCTTGGTGCGCGACACCTTCGCCGGCGGCAAGCGGATTTGCTATGGCGCGCGCGCCATCAGCGAGGGCGGCTGGCAATCGGTGCCGAAGCTTGTCTTCCCCGGCGGCGCGCTCATCGGTTGCGCGGCGGGCTTCCTCAACGTGCCGCGCATCAAGGGCACGCATAACGCCATGTTGTCCGGATTGCTCGCGGCCGAGCACGTCGCCGCGGCGCTGACGCAGGGACGCGCCAACGACGAAGTTTCGAATTACGAGGCGGCGTGGCGCTCATCGCCGATCGGACGCGACCTGTGGCGGGTACGCAACGCCAAGCCGTTATGGTCGAAGTTCGGTACCATTGCCGGCATCGCGCTTGGCGGGCTTGACATGTGGAGCAACACGCTCGGCTTCTCGCTGCTCGGCACCTTCAAGCACGGCAAACCCGATTTTGCGACGCTCGAGCCGGCGGCGAAATGCCGGCCCATCGCCTATGCCAAGCCCGACGGCAAGCTCACTTTCGATCGGCTATCCTCGGTCTATCTGTCCAACACCAATCACGAGGAAGACCAGCCGGTGCATCTTCTGGTGCGCGATCGCGCCTTACAGAAATCTTCCGAGCACGACGTTTACGCCGGACCGTCGGCGCGCTATTGCCCGGCCGGCGTCTACGAATGGGTCGAGGACGGCGGCCAGCCGCGCTATGTGATCAACGCGCAAAACTGCGTCCACTGCAAGACCTGCGACATCAAAGATCCGAACCAGAACATCACCTGGGTGCCGCCCGAAGGCGGTGGCGGGCCGAACTACCCGAATATGTGAGTTATTCGTATATTTCGCGCCGATGTCCGACGCTGACGATTAGGACGATAAATCGTTCGTCTTCGATGGCGGCGACGATGCGATAGTCGCCAACTCGATACCGCCATAGGCCTTTTAAGTCCGCCGTCAGCGGGCGGCCGAAACGGCGCGGGTCTTGAGCCGTAGCGATTCGCTTGCGCAGGTAGCGAAGGATCAAGCGTCGAGGTTCAGCGCCGATCTTGCGTAGCTCGCGCGCCGCATCGCTGTCGAATTCGACGCGCCAAACGCGAGATTCGCTCATGCCGCGTCAACGTGTCTCGTCCAGCTCACGCTCCAATTGTTCGAGCGTCACTCGCGCGGCTTTGCGGGCAAGACGCCGGCGCGCAAGATGGTAATCCTCAAGGTCCTCGATGTGGCGCAGGATGGCCTCGCGAGCATAAAAGCTCTTGCTGCGGCCGGTTTTCTTGGCAAGTGAATCGAGGCGTTTCTCAATCTGCGCAGGCAGGCGTAAGGCAAGCATAGGGACCTCCACGCGGCATGCTATACATGTATAGCATGCCGCGCATGGCATCAAGTCCGCGCTAAGCCGGGCGACCTGAACCGGTTCGCGCTGCCGCGATTTCGCCGCCGTTCGGGCCTAAAGACCGCGGGGCGGCAAATGCCGGAGCCACCGCCGACTTTGTGTCCTTGCAGGCACGCGGCAAAAGGGTCATTCTCGCGCTGACTGAAGGACATCAGGCGTTCGGTTCCCAGTCGCCGATCCGGTTCGTCAGCCGATCCAGTCCGCCAATGGAGATCTCGTGATTCATTCGCTGCTGCCCCGGCATGCCGCCGTTATTGGCATCGCCGTAGCTTTGAGCTTGCCCTCAGTACTCGCCGCCCAAGCACTTGTCAGCCAAGCCCTTGCCGCTCAGGCGCCGACGCAACAGGTGCTGCTGCCCGAGAACGCGGCCGGCAGTTACTTGGCCGCCCGCCACGCCGGGGCCGAGCGCGACGCCGCGGCCGCGGCGGCCTATTACCTCAATGTGCTGAAACTCGATCCGCGCAATCCCGATCTGCTCAGCCGCACCTTCCTCTCCGTGCTCACCAATGGCGACGTCGAGGAGGCCAGCAAGCTTGCCGAGCGGCTGCTTGCGGTCGATCACAGCGATCGCATCGCGCGCCTTGTGCTCGGCATCCGGGAAATGAAGCAGAAGCATTACGGGCTCGCCCGGGCGGACTTCTCCCAGTCGGTGCGCGGGCCGGTGACCGACCTGACGGCGACGCTGCTGACCGGATGGGCGCTGTATGGCGAAGGCGACACCCGTGCCGCAATCGACAGCATGGACAAGCTGTCGGGTCCGGATTGGTACGCGATCTTCAAGGATTTGCATGCCGGGTTGATCCTCGACCTCGCCGACAACAAGAAACAGGCGGGCAAGCGCTACGAGCGCATCTACAAAGCCGAGCCGACGGCGTTGCGCGCCGTGGAGGCGTATGGCCGCTACCTGTCGCGCACCGCCGGCAAGGACGAGGCTCTGAAGGTCTACCGGGATTTCGACAAGGCGCTGCCGGACCATCCGCTCATCAAGCAGGAAATGAAAGACGTCGCCGACGGCGGCAAGCTGCCGCCGCTCGTCGAATCGCCGCAGGCCGGCGCCGCCGAAGCTCTGTACGGGCTCGGCGCCTCGATCGGACGCCGCGGCGGCGAGGACTTAGCCCTCGTCTATCTGCAGCTTGCGCTTTATCTCGAGCCGTCGCACGCCATGGCGCTGCTTTCCCTCGGCGATCTCTACGAAGAGCTTAAAAAGCCGGATCTCGCGATCAAGGCCTACGAGCGGGTTCCGGCGAACTCGCCGCTGTCGCGCAATGCCGAGATCCAGCTCGCCGTGGACCTCGATTCGCTTGATCGCACCGATGAAGCCAAGAAGCGGCTCGACCACGTTATTGCCGAGCATCCGAAGGACACCGAGGCGATCATCGAGCTCGGCAATATTCAACGCGGGCGCAAGCAATTCGCCGACTGCGCAGCTACCTACGGCAAGGCCATCGACACCCTGCCGAAGCCGGAGAAGTCGAACTGGGTGACGTTCTACTTCCGCGGCATCTGCTATGAGCGCTCGCATCAGTGGCCGGCCGCCGAAGCCGACATGAAAAAGGCGCTCGAGCTTTATCCGGAACAGCCGCTGGTGCTCAATTATCTCGGCTATTCATGGATCGACCAGGGTGTCCATCTCGATGAAGGCATGGACATGATCCGCCGCGCCGTCGAGCAGCGGCCGGACGACGGTTACATCGTCGACTCGCTGGGTTGGGCCTATTTCCGCACCGGCAATTACGACGAAGCGGTCAAGAATCTCGAACGCGCCGTCGAGCTCAAGCCCGAGGATCCGACCATCAACGACCACCTCGGCGACGCCTATTGGCGCATCGGCCGCATGCTGGAAGCGCATTTCCAATGGTCGCACGCCAAGGACCTCAATCCCGATCCTGACGATTTGCCGAAGATCGAGGCCAAGCTCAAAGACGGCCTGCCGGCCGATACGTCTTCTGCGGCTGACGCCGACAAGGCCAATTCCGCGGCCGATGCCGACAAGGCGAAGAAGGCCGGCAACGGCGGATAAGGGGCGTCCTTGCCCGCAAGTCTTGCTGAAAGCTGTCTCGTCGAAAACGCGCCGGCCAAGGTCAATCTGACGCTGCGGGTGCTCGGCCGTCGTGGCGACGGCTATCACGACATCGAAAGCCTGGTCGCGTTTGCCGACTGCGGCGATCGCTTAAGCTTTACGCCAGGCGGCGAACTCACACTCACGGTGGCCGGACCGCGCGCGGCACATGCCGGCGAGACCGCCGACAATCTCGTGCTCAAGGCGGCGCGCGCACTCAAGGCGCGCATCCCCGGCATCGGATGGGGCGCCTTCCATCTCGACAAGACGCTCCCGGTCGCGGCTGGACTCGGCGGCGGATCGGCCGACGCGGGTGCAGCGCTGCGGCTTTTGGCGCGGGCGAACGTAGTTGCGCCTGACGATGCGCGCCTTTACGCGGCGGCGCGTGCCACGGGCGCCGACGTGCCGGTCTGCCTCGATCCGCGCGCGCGGCTGATGCGCGGCGTCGGCGATCAACTGTCCGCGCCGCTTCCTCTGCCGCCGCTTCACGCCGTGCTGGTCAACCCCGGCGTGGCGCTCGCGACCAAGCTGGTATTTGCCGGCTGGACGCCCAACGCGACGCTTTCCGTGCCATTGGATTTCGCGGCGTTCGTGAAACTGGCGAGCAGCGATCGGCTTTTGCCCTATCTCGAAACCCAGCCGAACGATCTCGAAGGCGCAGCGATCGCGCTCGCGCCAGTGATCGCCGACGTACTCGCTGCTTTGCACGCGCTCGCCAGCTGCCGCCTCGTCCGGATGTCGGGCTCGGGGGCCAGCTGCTTTGGGCTGTTCGATTCAGCGGCCGACGCGCAGAACGCGGCGCAAATGCTGAGCGCCAAATTCCCACAGTGGTGGCTGCGCGCATGCGCGCTAGGAAGCGGATGAGGATCGGCCTTGACATACGTACCGTTCTCCGGTCCGCTTTACCGGCGTGATCAAGAGCTTCGGCGATAAACGGACGGCAGCACTCTTTGCTGGCTACGCGGTTAAGGGCCTACCCAATCAGATTCAGGGGCGGGGCAGAGCCAAGCTTCTCGCTCTCGATGCAGCCAGACAGCTCGACGATCTGCGGATTCCACCGGGCAATCGCCTTGAGGCATTGCACGGCGACCGTCGCCGGCAACATAGCATCCGTATCAACGATCAATCGCGGGTACGCTTGGAATGGCGCGAAGGCACGGCATGGAACGTCGAGGTCGTGGACTACCACAAGGGATGAAGCCATGAGCATCAAACGGAAAGATTTAGATGCCGACCGGATCGACTTTACCGGTGTCACCACCGGCAAGAAGCCTCCGCTCATCCATCCGGGCGAAATTTTGCGCGACGACTTTCTGCAGCCCATGAAAATCAGCGTCTACACCCTGGCGCAGGCCATCAAGGTGCCGCGTTCGCGGGTCAACGACATTGTGCTTGGCCGTCGCGGCATTACCGCGGACACGGCATTTCGGCTGGCGCGCTATTTTGGCACCTCGCCGGAGTTTTGGATCAACCTACAGGCCCGCCACGATCTGGACGTGGCAGACCGAAAACTTCGCCGCCGCATCGAGCGGGAGGTTACGCCGCGGGCCGCGTGAAACGTGCTAATGCGTCCGCGCGATGCAAAAATCCACCGTCTCGACCAGCGCGGCTTTCATCTTCGAGTCGGGGAATAAAGCCAGCGCGTCGCGGGCGATGGCGCCGTAATGGTGGGCGCGGCCGATGGTGTCTTCGAGCGCGCGGTGCTTGACCATCAACCCGATGGCGTGATCGAGATCGGCGTCGGTGATTTCGCCGCGTTCGAGCGCGCGCCGCCAGAACTCGCGCTCGGCGTCGCTGCCGCGGCGGAAGGCGAGCACGACCGGCAGCGTGATCTTGCCCTCGCGGAAGTCGTCGCCGATGTTCTTGCCAAGGCGCGCCGCGGCGCCGCCATAGTCGAGCACGTCGTCGACAAGCTGGAACGTGATGCCGAGATTCATGCCGAACGAGCGGCTGGCCGCGGCTTCCGCCTTTTGCCGCACCGACAGCGCCGGCCCGACCTCGCACGCGGCGGCGAATAGTTCGGCGGTCTTGGCGCGGATCACCGCGATATACTCGTCCTCCGTCGTCGACGTGTTCTTGGCGGCGGCGAGCTGCATGACCTCGCCTTCGGCGATCACCGCGGCGGCGGCGGACAAGATTTCCAGCGCTTTAAGGCTGCCGACCTCGACCATCATCTTGAATGCCTGGCCGAGCAGGAAGTCGCCGACCAACACGCTGGCCTCGTTGCCCCACAACAT
>Ga0187784_10004013_pt1 | contig 11919 bp, 8 predicted proteins | sample 1015_SJ02_MP15_2_FD_132964 | JGI IMG/M metagenome (GOLD analysis project Ga0187784, IMG submission 132964) | Tropical peat soil microbial communities from peatlands in Department of Meta, Colombia - 1015_SJ02_MP15_20_MG | ecosystem: Environmental > Terrestrial > Soil > Wetlands > Peat | place... | reverse complement strand
TGCATTTTCCCTCGCTCGACGACCAGCACACGATACTCGACGGGTATTTGTACCGCACCGGCGGCTCCGGTCCGCACTCGGCGGTCGTCGGGCTGCACGGCTGTTCAGGAATGATGACGAAGGACGGCGGCGTCCTCCCGATCGAATTCGCCTGGGCCTATCGCCTCAACGCGGAGGGCTACGATGTGCTGCTGGTCGACAGTTTCGGGCCGCGCCAGCACGGCGAGATGTGTTCGATCGGCGGGTTCGATCTGCACCTCTTCCGCGGCCGGGCCAAGGACGCTTACGGCGCGCTCGCCTGGCTGCAGACGCAGCCCGACATCCAGCGCGACCGGATCGGCGCGCTCGGCTGGTCGGAGGGTGGCGGCGTGGTGCTGATGTCAGTCGGCGAGCCAAGCCGCGGCCGTCCGGCCGATCTGACGCAGCCGGACTTCCGCGTCGCGGTCGCGTTTTATCCGGCCTCCTGCCGTGACGACCGCTGGCCTACCGGCTGGACGACAAAAATTCCGTTGCTGGTGCTGCAGGGCGAGGCGGATGTCTGGACCCCCGCGGGGCTGTGCAAGAATTTTATCGACGGCGCGGTAGCGCGTGGCGCGACGGCCGAGATCGTCGTCTATCCGGGCGCCTACCACGCGTTCGACGCGCCGAACGTGCGGATCCAGGAACTACCCAAATACGTCACCCGCGCCGGCGTGGTGCCGATCGTCGGCACCGATTTGGCGGCGCGGGCCGACGCGATGCAACGTGTACCGGCGTTTTTCGCGCGCTACCTCAAGGATTAGCCGCCTAACGGCACAGACCGGGATCGGGTCCGGTGCCGTAATCATGCCACAGGCAGCGCGCCACCTCGATCGAGGTGAGATCGGGGTTGGCGAGCGTCTTCTGCGCCTCCGGGTTGTCCAGCGCCTTGCCGACATGGAAAGAGTCGTGCAGTCCCGCCCCGTCCTTGTCGCCATCGATTGCATAGGCTTTCAGCAAAAACCGCCGCGTCTCGGCTTTGGGGTCGCCGATCTCGGCGATATCGGTGACCAGCATGCGCTTGATGCCGGGCGAATCGGGTTCGAGCAGAAATGGCTGGTTGATCGAGACGCGTTGTTCGCGCGGCAGGCCCTGCGCGGTGGCGAGCAGCGACCATCCCGCATAGACCATATCGCTGATGCCGGTCACCCTCAGCCCCGCGAGCCCGTTCTTGGGCTCGTCCTTATTCGGCGTCGGGGCAGGCGGCGGTTCCGTCGCCTCGGCAGCCGTGCCCGGCGCCTGCGAGCTTGACGCCGCCGGGGGCGATGCCGACCTTTCGGTGGACGCCATGACCGCCGCGAAACCCTCGCCACTCTCGGTGTATTTGATCGCCGGCTCGGCATTCGGGCCGCTCAGCGGCTCCTCCCAGTTCTCGTTAAAGATGTGCATCAGATCGGCTCTGCTGGCGCCGAGCTGATGGGCGATCGTGCCGGGCTTTTCGCCGACGGCTTCGGCGATTTGCGCGGGCGTGACATTGGAAGCGTAAAGAAAAAGCGACAATGCGCGCTCGCGCGGCGGCATCGAATTGAGCCACTGGTCGATCTCTTGCGTCGACAATTCTTCGGAGATGTCGGCCGCGGTGTTCTTGCCCGCGGGCTTTTTCAGATAAGGGCTCTCCCTGTCGCCGCTCTTGCGCGCCGCCGTGGCGTTGTTCAGCAGCTTGGTCGTGGTGTCGCTAATCACGTTGACCGCCATATCGACCCGCTTCGACGGATCGGCCGCAGTCAGCTTGGGACAATCGCCGAGCAGCGCGTCGAGCGAGTTCTGCACTGCGTCGTCGATCACGTTGCGCTGAAACTCGCCGCCGCGATAGCTGATCGTGGCGCGCACCGCGAGGCTGATCACGCCGTAGAGCCGGTCTTCCTCGTTATTACGCAGCGTCTGCGCGCATAGCCGGTCGATCAACTCGACCGATTTCGGACCGATCTGAGCCTTCGCCGCGCCGCTGCCGGCGCCAATCGCGAGCGCGCCGCAAAACACCGCCGCCAGGATCGGACGCGACGCACGGAAACAAATAAAGCGCATAAGTGCTCCCCCGATTGCGGGCGGACTTTCCCGCAATCGGCGCGGCAGAACAAGAACCCGCCGCGCGGACCTGCTTATCTGCTGCGGTCTTGCGGCGGAGCGCGCCGCAATCTAGCCAGCAGCAAACGAACGGAACACCGGTTTCGTGGCGGCTTCGGCGAGGCGTAAGCCAAGCTCGCCAAGTCGCGTCGAGCTCCCGGCAAGCGTATCGAGACTGCGCCGCGCGAAGCCGAGTTGCGCCTCAACCGCTTCGGCCAGGCTGCGCGCCGTAAAGAACGCTACCGCACTGTCACCCGCCGCGGTCAGATACGAACGGGTCAGCCCGCTCATTTCCAAGCTCAACGCTGCGGTGTCCGAAGCGATCGCCACCTGCGATTCGCTCATTGACACGAGGATCGCGCGGTACGCATCGGACCAGCGTTCGCCGCCGCGCGGAGGTTCGGGCACACGCACCGGCAAAGCGGTTTTCGGCGCGGCTGGCGCCACAACGATCGGCTCGGGCGCCGGCGCGGCAGGTTCGGGTGCGGAGATGGCAGGTTCGACCACCTGTGCCACGGGTTCGTCAACAGTTCGCGGCAATGGCGCCGCACGCTTCGTCTTAGGTTGCTTGTCGTCGCTCATCTCGACCTCGCTCGCGATGCCAATTATTGCGATGCACAAGATCGTAGATAAGACTTTCTGGCCAACAGTCAATCGGTTTTGTGCGACGCACAACGACCGATCGGACGGCCCGGCCTAATGTCGGGCGGATAGCCCACTGGTCGGCCGGGTCGAGGGCGAATGCTTGGCGATATAGCGGTGAATAATTTCGCTCATGGAGCGTTTCTTTATCGCTGATCGGCCTCACCCATGCGATCGCTGACTTTGACAAGGTTTCATCTTTTTTTTACCGTTCTGGCGGCCTGATGAAGGCCGGGGGAGTTTGTGGCGTTCGCTCAAGGGGCGGGGGTTAAAGTGCGGGCTCGGTCGTTGCTGTTGCGTGGTCATGGCCGCCAAGCGCGGCGGTTTGCATTTCTCGGAGCCATCTTTTCGTTCGGCATCGCAACGGTGTCATCGCCAGCCGGCGCGGCGCGCGTCCTGGCGGGACCAGAGGGCCCGGCCTACGAGGCGATCGTCCTCGATGCGGAAACCGGGCAGGTGCTGCGCGAGCTGAACCCGGACGCGGTGACCTACCCGGCGTCTCTCACCAAGATGATGACGCTGTACCTGACCTTCGAGGCGCTCAATCAGGGGCGGCTGAAATACGATCAATACTTGCCGGTGTCGATGGCGGCGGCGACGCACGCCCCGTCCCGGCTCGGGCTTCAGCCGGGCGAAGCGGTCATGGTGCGCGACCTCATCCTGGCGATCGTCACCAAGTCCGCCAATGACGCCGCGGCCGTGCTGGCCGAGGGGCTGGGCGGCAGCGAGCCGGGCTTCGCCCAGCTGATGAACCAGAAGGCGCAGCAGCTCGGCATGTCGCGCACGCATTATTCCAACGCCTCGGGGCTGCCCGATCCGGAGCAGCTGACGACGGCGCGCGATGTCACCCGTCTCGCCTTGGCGCTGTACCGCGATTTCCCGCGCGAATACCCGTTTTTCGCGGTCACGAAATTCGATTTCAACGGCGAGACCGTCAACGGCCACGATCACATGCTCGGCTGGTATCCCGGCGCCGACGGGATCAAGACCGGATACACCGAAGCCTCGGGCTTCAATCTGGCGACATCGGCGGTGCAGAACGGCCGTCGCCTGATCGGCGTCATCCTCGGCGGCCGCACGGTGCGCAGCCGTGACGGGGCGATGGCGCAGCTGCTCGATCTCGGGTTCGCCGATCTCGCGCGCCAGCCGAACATATTGGTCGCACAGCGCCAGATGCCGGCCGTCACCGAGCAACAACAGCAAGTGCAGCCTTCGTTCGCCGCAGCAGCCGCAACGGCAATGGCCACACCGGCGGCGCAGCCTGCGGCCGCCGAGCAGCCGCCGGCACAGCCGTCGCCGTCGACTGTCGCCGCCGTCGCCAACGCGGCGCTCGCCCATCTCGCCCCGGTCAGCAAAGCGGAGGCTGCCCCGGTAACTCCCGACGCGCGCGAGTCGTGGGCGATCCAGCTCGGCGCCTATCGCGTCGAGGCGGCCGCCGAGCGGGCCGAGCGCGAGGTGGCCCGGTGGGCTTTCGTCAAGGGCAAGCAGTGGCAGATCCTGGCGCCGGATGCGCGGGAGCGGCTTTATCGCGCCCGGTTGCTCTATTTCACCGAGCCTGCGGCGCGCGCAGCCTGCGGCGAACTGCACCGGCAGCACATCGAGTGCACGGTGGTGCAGGCGCCGGTGAAGGTCGCGAGCCGGTAACTCTCGTCAGCCGAGCGTCACGGCAAGCCCGCTCGCCACGAGCTGCGAGGTAATCTCGCGCTTCAGCCGCGCAAGCCCCGCTTCACTTTTCGACTCCGCGCGCGCGACGATTACCGCCTGGGTGTTTGACGCGCGCACCAGCCACCAGCCATCCGGGCTTTTGACCCGCACCCCATCGATGTCGATGACCTCGGCCCCGGCTCGGCGGAGCCGCTCGGCGATCTCGGCGACGATCGCGAATTTGCGCACCTCGTCGCAATCGAGCCGGAGCTCCGGGGTGTTGAACATCGTCGGCAGCCGATCGGCGATCTCGACCAGGCTTTCGCCGCTGCGCCCCAGGATACCGAGAAGCCGCACCGCGACATAGATCGCGTCGTCAAACCCGTACCAGCGATCGCCGAAAAAGATATGGCCGCTCATCTCGCCGGCGAGCGGCGCATTCAGCTCGGCGAGCTTCGCCTTGATCGGCGAATGGCCGGTCGGCAGCATCACCGGCTTGCCGCCCGCGCGCGCGATCTCGGCGAACAGCACATCGCTTGCCTTGACGTCGGCGAGAATCGGCGCGCCGGGATGGCGTCGCAGCACGTCGCGCGCCAGTACGATCATCAGTTGATCGCCCCACAGGATGCGGCCCTGGGCGTCGACAACGCCGATGCGGTCGCCGTCGCCGTCAAAGGCAATGCCGAGGTCGCAGCCGCGACGCGTGACCTCGTCCTGGAGCTGCCGCATGTTCTCCGGCACGGTTGGGTCGGGGTGATGCGCCGGGAAGCGCCCGTCGATCGTCGCGTTGATCAGGTAGTGCGTGCCGGGCAGACGCTGCGTCAGCCGGCTGACGATTTCGCTGGTCGCGCCGTTGCCGGGATCCCAGACGACGCTGAGCGCCCGCCCCTCGTCGTAATCGCGGGCAAGCCGGGCGAGGTAGTCGTCGGCGATCGCACGCTGTTCGACCCGCCCGCGCGGCCCCTCGGGTGCGCCGAGCGCCAGCGCGGTGCGGCCCAATTCCTGGATCTGCTCAGCATAAAACGGCTTGCCGCCGAGCACCATTTTGAAGCCGTTGTGATCGGGCGGATTGTGCGAGCCGGTAACCATCAACCCGCCATCGACACCGAGCGTCGCCGCCGCGAAATAGAGCATCGGCGTCGGTCCGCGCCCGACGCGCACGACATCGACCCCGCCTGCCGCGAGCCCCTCGACCAGCGCGGCTTCCAGTTCGGGCGAGGTCAGGCGGCCGTCATAGCCGACAGCGACACGGCGGCCGCTTAATTTCCGCAGCGTCGCGGCGAAGGCGCGGCCGAGCGCCTCGGCATCGGCCGCGAACAGCGTATCTCCGACAATGCCGCGAATGTCGTATTCGCGCAGGATCGCCGGATCGAAACGGTGGCCCATCGCGCGCCTCGCGGCCGGCGGTCAGCGATAGTCCTGCAGGATACGGCGCAGCCCGTCGCCGAGTTCGGGATGTTCGAGCCCCAGCGCGATATTGGCTTCGAGATAGCCGAGCTTGTCGCCGCAATCGAAGCGGCGGCCGCCGGCACGGTAGCCGTGAAAATCCTGGCCGACGGCAATCAGCGCGGCGAGCCCATCGGTGAGCTGGATTTCATTTCCCGCGCCGGGCCGGGTCTTTTCGAGATGGCCGAACACCTCGGGCTGGATGATGTAGCGGCCGATGATCGTCAGGTTCGACGGCGCCTCAGCCGGGTTCGGCTTCTCGACCACGCCCTTGGCGCGCACCAGCCGCCCCTTGTCCTCGACGATGTCGAGGACACCGTAGCGGTTGGTCTGCTCGCGCGGCACCTCGATCACCGCGACGACGTTGCCGCCGGTCTCCTCATAGGCGTCGACCATCTGCTTGAGGCAGGGCGGGTCGCACACCATAAGGTCGTCGACCAGCACCACCGCGAACGGTTCGTCGCCGACCAGATGCCGCGCGCACCACACCGCATGGCCAAGACCGAGCGGTCGCTGCTGGCGGGTGTAGGCGACCTGGCCGGCCTCGGGTAGCCAGGCGTGCATCTCTTCGAGCTGCTGGGTCTTGCCGCGCTCCTTGAGGGTCGCTTCCATCTCGTAGGCGACGTCGAAATGATCTTCGAGCGCGCCCTTGCCGCGGCCGGTGACAAAATAGAACTCCTCGATGCCGGCGGCCTTCGCCTCCTCGACCGCGTAATGGATGAGCGGCCGGTCGACGACGGTCAACATCTCCTTTGGCATCGCCTTGGTCGCCGGCAGGATGCGGGTGCCAAGACCGGCTACCGGAAAGACCGCCTTGCGGATACGCTGGTGCATGGTTCCTCGTCTGCTCATCGCCCCTCGGCACGTCGCCGGTCAAAACGAGCGATGCAGTCTACATGTTCCGATGGCATAAAAATTAACTCTCGTACCTAAACGAACCGTCAACCGTCACCCTGGCCAAGTCCAAAAGCGTATCGGTCCGAAAAATTATTCCCGAGCGCTTGACTCCGCCGGCGCGCTGCCCTAAGTGAATGTAAGTAACATTTACATAGGTGCGTCGATGGCTCTTGTTGATCGCATCGACGATTTCGGCCGCGGCGGCTGGATCGCCATCACCGTTGTCAGTTTTGTGATCTGCTGGCCGGTGGGTCTCATCATTCTGGGCTTTCTTTACGGGAGTGGGCGAATGGGATGCTGGCACGACGACACGTGGGATGGCCGCCGGGGCGATCGCTGGCAGCGCAAGATGGATCGCATGCAGCGCGGCTTCGACCGGATGCAGCGCGGCATGGAACGCATGCAGGAAGCCGCCGAGCGGTTCCGCGGGGCCTGGCAGCGCCCGGGCTTTCAAGACCCCGGCGCCAGGTCGTCCTCAAGCGGCAATCGCGCCTTTGACGAATACCGCTCGGAAACGCTGCGCCGGCTCGAAGATGAGCAGCGCGAGTTCTTTGAGTTTCTCGAACGCCTGCGCCACGCCAAGGACAAGGCGGAATTCGACCAGTTCATGGCCGAGCGCCGCAACTATCGCGACGCGACACCGCCGCCCGACGCGCCGCAACAGTAACCGGCACGCCTCGTCAGCAGCCAGTAATCAGCACACTGGTGCCGGCTCGGCGAGGACCTCGCGCAGGACGCGCGCGAGGTCCTGCCGGCGATAGGGCTTATCGAGCAAATGGAAATTAACGCCGAGCTCGTCGAGCTCGGCGAGCCGTGTTCCCGGGAAGCCGGAGGTCAGCAGCACCCGAGCGCCGGGTCGCCGCGCGATGAACTCGCGCGCCAGCCGACAGCCGTCGATCTTGCCGGGCATGACGACATCGGTGAGCAAAAGATCGATATCGTCGCCGGTATCGACCATCGCCAGCGCCGCCGCGGCGTTCTCCGCCTCGCTGACGGTGTAGCCGAGCTCACGCAGCTGTCGGACCAAGACAGTGCGGAGCTTGGCGTTGTCCTCCACCACAAGGATACGCTCGCCGTTGCCGCTGAGCCGATCGGTATCGGGCAACGAGGCCTCGCTCTCCTCGGTGAACGCCTCGTCGGGACGCAAATAGAGACGAAACGTCGTGCCGTGACCCAGCTCGCTGTAGACATTGATGTGGCCGCCCGACTGCTTCAGAAAGCCGAAGACCATGCTGAGGCCGAGCCCGGTGCCCTTGCCCGGCTCCTTGGTCGTGAAGAACGGCTCGAAGACGCGGGCCAGCACCTCGGGCGGCATGCCGGCGCCTGTATCGCTGACCTCGATCAGCACATAGCCGCCGGGCGTCACCTCGACATGCTCGGCGGCGTAGTCTGCATCGAGGTAGCGGACGCCGGTAGTGACCGTCAGGCGGCCGCCTGTGGGCATCGCGTCGCGCGCGTTGTTCGCGAGGTTGGCGATCGCCGTTTCGAGTTGCGACGGATCGGCGGTGATCGCCGGGATCGATGGATCGAGATTGAGGCCGATCTCGATCTGCTCACCGAGCGTGCGGCGCAACAGCTTGGTGATTTCCTCGACCAGCTTATTGACCTCGATGCGCGCGGGGCGCAACGGCTGGCGGCGCGCGAACGCCAAGAGCCGGCGGGTCAGCTCGGCGCCGCTGAACGCGGCGGTCAGCGCCTCGTCGACCAGCTCCTTCTGGTCGGCGCCGAGGACGTTCTGGTCGCCGAGCAGGTCGAGATTTCCAATGATAATGCCGAGATGGTTGTTGAAGTCGTGGGCGAGCCCGCCGGTCAACTGACCGAGCGCTTCCATCTTTTGCGACTGGTGCAGCAGCGCTTCAGCCTTTTCGCGCTCGCCGGTTTCCGCTTCAAGCTCGGCGGTGCGTTGGCGTACCCGCTCTTCGAGGCTGTGCGCATAGTCGTCGAGCAGCGCCTTCGCCGCCGCGAGCCGGCTGTGCAGCCCGCCGGTCTCGACCAGCAACACGCCGAGCACAAAGCTCGCGGCGAGCAATCCATACGCACGGCCGACGTAAAAGCCGAGGTCAAAGCGCCCGGCATCGAGCACCGCGCTCAGCGCCACATCGAACACCCAGGCGCACATGACGACGCAAAGCCACAGATCGAGCACTGACTTTTCGCGCCGGCAACAGAGCAGGGTCGCCGCGGCGAAGCTGATGAGCCAAGCCGATCCGATGACGTAATTGCTGGCGGTCTTGAGCTGGACACTGCCGGCCATCAGCGGCGGCAACAGCGTATCGGCGTTGGCGGCCAATGCGGCCATTCCCAGCCCCAAAAACGCCCCGCAGAACACGGACAGCGCAAGCCGCATCGCGTTGCCGCCGTGAAACACATTCCGGCCTTCCCCGCCGCGCCACGCGACGGCGGCGTAGAGCAAGACGAACAAGGGAAAGCCGCCATGCCAGAACACGTAGATCCAGACCGTCGTCTGCGCGCCGCCGCCAAGCAGGCCGGCGGGCAAGAACGCACCGGGGAAACTCAGCAAATGGGAGGCGGTCATCACCGCGTCGTAAACATAGGCAGCCGCGAGAACGAGCAAGGCTGGGGCGCCCGAGCCGCGGTATTGGCCAAGGAGCATGGCGGCGGTGATCGAATCGATAAGGATCAGCGCCGCTTCATAAGCCGGGATGAAAGCATCGATATGGGCAAGCGGCACCTTGGCGAACGGTGCGGCGGCGAGAAAGCCCACAGCCGACAGGAGCACCACAAAAAGCGCCAGCCGGCGGTCGCCCGGTCCGGCGAACGTCGTCGACAGGAAGTTCGATTGCTGTGTTTGCACTGCCGGCGGCGGGTCGCTCGCGCGCAACTCCGCGATCCCGGCGATCGACTGCTGCATCAGACCATCGGCCATGCTGCACCCTGTAAATGGGCTACGTGCCTAGCCTGACCATCCCGGATGATGGTTGATAAGCTATTAATTTAAGTCAAAACATGGTCGTCGCTCCGCGCAAAAAACGGGCGACCCAGCGGCCGCCCGTTTCACCTGGATGCGCCGCCGCTCTACGAGGCGTGATGTGCCTTGTAGTAGGAGTTGCGCAGCACGCGGCCCGGCAGGTTGCCGCTGTGCTTGCCGTTTTCCATCAGCACTTGGCCGTTGACGATCGTCATGTAGATACCCTGCGCCGGCTCCTTGATGCGCTTGGCGCCGGTCGGGAAGTCGTGCAGCACTTCCAGTGGCAGCGGCTTTACGGTGTCGGGGTCGAAGATCACGACGTCGGCGACCATGCCGGGTTGCAGCAAGCCGCGATCGTAGAGCCCAAAGATCGACGCTGACTCGAAGGTCAGACGGCGCACCGCCTGCTCGAGGGTCATCGCCTTCTTCTCGCGCACCCATTCCGAAAGCAATCGGGTCGAGAAGCCGAAACCGCTCTGGAACTGGACATGCGCGCCGCCGTCGCTGAGGCCGATCACCGCGTTCGGGTAGGTGAGGATCTGCGCGACCGCCGCGTCATCGACATTGTTCTCGCCATGCAGCCAGCCGGTGTCGAGGTTCTCCTCGATCGACAAATCGCACAGGCAGTCGATGATACCCTTGCCCTGCGCTTTTGCGATCTCGCCGAGCGTCTTGCCCTCCATCCACTTGTTCTTTTCGAGCACTGCGGTCTGTACGACCATGTAATCCCACCACGTCGAGCAGATGCCGATCGCCGGCCCGCTCTTGAACTCCACGGCCTCGTCGTGGAGCTTTTTGCGGACTGCCGGATCGGCGTAGGCCTTCAACTGCTCTTCCGGGCTCGACAGGCAGATCGGATGCCAGACCGGCAGGCCGCGGAAGGTCTGGGTGTTGCGCATCTGGAAGTAGTCGGTGATGCGGTTCGGCGTGCACATCGGGAAGGCGCGGATGCCCTTCGCGGTGGTCGCGTTCACTTGCTCCATCTGGGCCTTCCACTGGCCGGGGCGGCGCATCGTCTGGCCGAGATTGTTGTAGACGACGGTGCGGCCGGTCGCCTCGGAAAGCCGGCTCATCAGCGCGTCCTTCATCTCCGCGCCGTTGCCGCCGCCCGACTGGATGAGGCCGGTACCGAGTTCCTTGAGCACGTCGCCAAGCGCGAACATCTCCTTCTCGTCAGCCCAGATCGCCGGGATGTGGACGCCTTGCGGGTCGAAATGGCCCTGGTTGCGCGACACCGAGAGGCCGAGCGCGCCCGCCTCCATGCCGTCGCGCACCAAACCCTGCATCTGGCGGATTTCGTCGTCGGTCGCGGTGCGCTTCTGGCAATCCTCGCCCATCACGTAATGGCGCACCGCCGTATGGCCGATCAGGTTGCCGATATTGACGCCGAGATTGTGGTCCATCTCGTCGAGATATTCGGGGAAGGTCTCCCAGGTGAATTCGAGCGTGTCGAGCACCTCCATCGGGATCGCCTCGACATAGGAAAGGAATTCCGAGAGGCGGCGCTGCTCCTTGCGGCTCGCGCGCACCGGCGCCAGCGACAGCGAGCAATTGCCGAAGATGACCGTCGTCGCGCCGTGATCGCACGAGAACGAGCACAGCGGGTCCCAGGTGACCTGCGCGTCATAATGGCAATGGTTGTCGATAAAGCCCGGCGCGACGACCCGACCCTCGGCGTCGACCGTGCGCGCCGCCGGGCCGCTCAGCCTGCCGATCTCGGCGATCTTGCCGTCCTTGATGCCGACATCGCCGCGATACGACGGCCCGCCCGAGCCATCGACGATGCGGCCGTTCTTGATCAGCAGGTCATAGGTCATTCGATCATTCCTTTCGTCATCCCGGCGAAGGCCGGGATCCATGTTTCAGTCATTCGAGCGGCGGCCAGCCTAGACCCCGACCTGCGTCGGGGTGACGAGGCATACAGTGCCTCGTCAATTCACCAGCCCATAAAACTTGGCGGCGTTCTCGCAGGTGATCTTGTGCACCTGGTCGGCGCTGAGCCCGGCAAATTGCTCCTCGATGTATTTCGAAGACTCCGGCCACACACCGTCGGGGTGCGGGTAGTCCGACCCCCACATCAGGGTTTCGAGGCCGATCTCGTCGATCAGCTTCGGGCCGATGCGGTCGAACTGGAATGTCGCGCGGCATTGCCGGCGCCAATATTCGCTCGGCTTCAGTCTCATCAGGTCGCGGAAGCGGTCCTCGAACTCGAAATCCATCCGGTCGAGCGCGTAGGGCAGCCAGCCGATGCCAGATTCGCCAAAGCCGATGCGCAGGTT
>Ga0187784_10004012_pt1 | contig 11919 bp, 8 predicted proteins | sample 1015_SJ02_MP15_2_FD_132964 | JGI IMG/M metagenome (GOLD analysis project Ga0187784, IMG submission 132964) | Tropical peat soil microbial communities from peatlands in Department of Meta, Colombia - 1015_SJ02_MP15_20_MG | ecosystem: Environmental > Terrestrial > Soil > Wetlands > Peat | place... | reverse complement strand
CGCGCGCGCGATCTCGAAGCGCGTCGCCATCTGGCCTGACGAGTTCCAGGCATTGTCGTTGAGCGAATAGCCGTCCGGCGTCTCGTGGGCGTAGAGCGGCTCGGCGAGCCGGCCGATCCAGCCCTGGATCGGATTGACGTTGACGACGACCTTGTCGTCGTACGCGAGCCGCAGCGCCGAGATGACGAAATGCACCGGGTCCTTGAAGCGGGCGTTGAGCGAGGCGTTGAAGTGCGGCGACTGGAACATGCTCTTCAGCACCGCCGCGATATCGCCGTCGGTCGCCCGGAAGGTTTCCGCCATCGCGTCGATCAGCGGCTGCGGCGGATTGTCGGAGACGAAATAGAGCGCGAGCTTGCGGGAAACGAAGCGCGCGGTCGCGCCTGAATGGCAGAGCAGGTCGAGCGCCTGCTCGACCTCGTTGAGCCCGCTGCCGTTGATCTCGTGCCCGAGGAAGGTCTTGTCGCCGTAGTCGTGGCGGTTCGGGTTGAACTCGAACAGGCCCTCGCGCACGTATTGGCTGGCGAGCTCCGGCTTGACCTTGGGCGGGTTTGACGGGTTCACCACCCCGACGCCGGTCAGGATGCGCGCGAGCTCCTGCACGTCGCCCTGCGTGTAGCCGGAGCCGACACCCATGGTGTGCAGCTCCATGATCTCGCGCGCGTAGTTTTCGTTGATGTGGCCGGCGGCGTTCTGATCATTGTCGAGATAGCGCAGCATCGCGGGATGGCGCAGCGTCGCGCGCAGGAGATCGCGGAAGCGGCCGAGCACGTGCGGCCGCAGCGCCTTCTCCTCGTAGTCGCCGACCAGCGCGCGGATATTCGCCTTGTGGAGATGCACGTTGAAATGATTGAACCAGAACCAGGCGAGCTGCTCGCGCAGCTGCGAGGCCGCGTAGAGGTCGCGCAGCAGCGCACGTGTGGCGGCTTCGCGGCCGAGACGATTGAGCCGCTCCTGGTAGACGCGTTGCGCCGCCTGCTTCAGCTCCGGGTCGGTGATCGCGTTGACGGCCTTCTGCTGCTGATCGGCCTCGCCGACGATCTCTTCGAGCGACTGGCGCCCGAGGCTGAGCGCATCGATCTGCGCCTGCGCCTCGGGCGGGAGAGTATCCGACGGCGGCGGATGCAGTTGCCGCTCGAGGAATCGCTCAGGCCCAAGGCTAGCGAGCGCGCGCGCGCTGCTCGGATTGGCGCCGAAGGTGACGCGATTGAGCAGATTGAGCTGCTGCGGCGTGAGCGCGACCCAGTGGCTGTCCTTCTCGGGCCCGCCGTAACCGATCGTCGGCGCCGCGATCAGGCCTGCCGCCAGCGCCGTAACCAGCACGGCGCCGACGCCACGATATCGTTCCCGCACCCTGCGCATGGATGTCCATCCGCCGGTCACTTCGGACAGGCCGGCTGTCCCTTGCCGCCACAGGGCGGGCGCTTCGCGGCCTGCTGCTTCGGCGGCGGAGGTTTCGTCGCCTGCGGCGGGGGAGACGCAGGCTTCTGCGCGGGCGGCGGCGAGGCAACGCGCGACGGTGGCGGCGGCGCCTTGGTGGCGGCAGGCGGCGGGCCGGGCGGTGTCGTGCGGGCCTTCTGCTCCTTCTGCGGCGGCGTCTGCAGTGTCTGCTTCGTCGTCGTCGACGGTGCGCCCTGCTGCTGCTGCTTTGCGGCAGGACCCTTCTGGACATTCGGCGTCGTGGTCGCGGTGCCGGGCGGGGTCGGCCCCTTGCGCAGCTCTTTCTTGATCCCCTGCGGGGGCGTCGCGTTCTGCGGCGTCACGTTGGAAGGCGCCGTGGCGGTCGCGGGCGCTGGACCCTTCGGCAGCGGCTGACCGAGCGGTGCGTTCTTCTGCAGCTGGATTTGCGGCTGGGCGCCGGTGATCGGGGGGCGCGGCCCGCCGGGCGGCGTTTGCGTCGGCGCAACGGCCGCCCGGGTCGCGACCGATGGCGGCAGCGACGGACCGAGCGCCCCTGGTGGCGGCGTCACGACGCGCTGCTGACCGGCCGGGTTGGTGACCGTCACGGTGTTGGTGGCGGCGTTGATCACCACGGTGTTGTGCACGTTCGCGAAGATCACGTTGTTGGGTGGCGGCGGCGCGATATAGGCCGGCGGGCGCACCCAGATCGGCACCGGCCGATAGACCGGCATCGGCAGCACGAACAGCCCGATCACCGGCGGGGGCGGTGGCAGCACCACGAAATCGGGGGGCGGCGGCGGCAGGAAGAACACCGGCGGCGGCGGGGGTGGCGCGAACGCGTAGAGGGGATCGTAGAACATCATGACCGGGCGCTCGACAAAGACGATCTCGTCCGGCGGCGGCGGCGGCACGTCATAGGCGATCACCGCGAAGGACGGCGGCGGCTGCAGCGCGGCGGAGAGGAAGGCGAGCCGCCGCTCCGCGTCGCCCGCATGCGGGCCGTTCGGATAGCGCCGCAGATACGACCAATAGGCCGGCGGCGTATCATCGGCGCGGGTGCGGCGCCAGGTGATGGCTTCGCGCCGTGCCGCCACGATCGCGCGCACGCGCTTCGCCATCGGGTCGTTCGGGTAGGCGGCGAGGAAATCCAGATACCCCTGCAGCGTGTCGCGTTCGAGCGCCGCAATGAAGGCGTCGCGCGCGTCGAAATCGCGGATCGGCTTTTGCTGGGCGGCGGCGAATTGATCCGGCGATACCGCCGGGGGTGGCGCGTCGGGCGCGCGCTCGAAGAACACGAAATTCCCCGCGTTCTGCCCCGCAAACCAGGGGAGCTGCCCACCCTTGGTCATGTCGTTGACGCGCAGCCGCACGCGATCGAACAGCTCGGGGAGCGACAGGCCGCCCTCGCGCATCATCTCGGCGAGCGCCTGCGCGTAAGGTCCGTACGGGCCCGGCCCCTCGGGCGCGATGGTGCCGGGCGCGGCATTGAAGGCGACGAGCGTGCCCGCCTCCGGCTCGACCAGTGCGAGGCCGCCGGCGACCGGCTGGCCCGCCTTGGCGAACGGATTGTCGCGCGCCGCGTCGAGCACCACGATGGTCGCCTTCAGCTTCAGCGCCGCGAGCGGTCGCGTATAGTCGGATACGCGCACCGCCTCGATCGGAATGTCGCTGTCGCGCGCGATCTTCGCGTCGATCGGAACGATGTAGTTCTCGCCTTCGAGCTGCAGCCCGTAGCCGGCGAAATACAGATAGGCGACGGTGTTCGGTCCCGACGCCGTCGCCTTGTCGACGAAGTCGCGCAGCGCGCGGCGCAGCGAGTCCTGGTCGAGGTCGCGCGCGCCGGCGACGTCGAAGCCCGCCGCCTGCAGCGTCTGGGCGATCAGGCCCGCGTCATTCGCCGTGGTGGCGAGCGCGCCGGCCTGATAGCCGGCATTGCCGATCACCAGCGCAATGCGCTTCTCCTCGTTTGGATTGCCCTGCGCGCCCGCGATGCCCGGAGCGAGCAACAGCAGGCTGAGCACTATTCCGATCAATCGAAGCATGGAGCACCCCTGGGAAAATGTCGCGCCGATTCAAGTCCTGGCGCACTGAACTCGACCTGAACGGATCGCGTCAACAATATGGAGAATCGAAGCCTTCCCGCAGTCCAATGCCGCAACAAAGCGGCGGCAAGGAGACTGCGCGGCGACACGGATCGGCTTTTTTCGCTGCGGAAAACTGTCGCCGGTTCCGGCGTGCTTTGCACCTTATTGACTATTCGTCAACCAAAGCGCGGGACAGGCCTGCGATGCGCTGCGGGCGACGCGTCAGCGATCCCACAGCCGGACGTTTACTCCGGCGCGCACGATGTTCTCGCTCGGCGTCACCTGCAGCGCGCCGACGGCGAAATTCGGTCCGGCCCCGCAGGCGTCGTTACAGGTGATCGAGTTGTAGCGGGCATAGAGATATTCGAGCTTCGCGCTGACCGGCCCCGCGACGGCGACCTCGACGCCAACTCCGCCGACGAGTCCGACACCGATGTCGTTCTGCAGGCCGAACGGTTGACCCGCGATGGATATCCGCTCATCGGTAAGCGCGACACCGCCGGTGACGAAGGGCATGACATTGCCGAAGGTGTAGCCGAAGCGCACGCGCGCGGTCGCGAACCAGCTGCGGTCGAGCAGGCAGTTCGGCGCGCACGAGGCCGGCGGAATGACGATCGATGCAGATTGGCGCCAGTCGAAATCGAACTCGACGCCGTAGACCCAGGCCCCGATCGTCTGGGCGTTGTAGCCCATCGTGCCGCCGACCATTGCCGCCGTGACCGTGCCGCTCGTTCCGCTCGCGGCATCCTGCGGCGAGATCCAGCTGGCGGACGACCAGTTGGCGCCGCCATTGACCCCGACATAGAACCCGGTCCAGTCGTGGGTCGGCTTGGAAAAGCGCGAATAGATTGTCTCTGGATAGCCGGGCGGCGCTCCGGACGGAGCGGCTCCGGGCGGATAGGCCGGCGGGGCGCCCGGCGAGGCGGGCAGCTGGAAGGTCGCCGGCGGATAGGCCGGCTCCGGGTCCAACAGCCCGGCATTGGCCGCGCCCGCGCCCGCAAGCGACAGCGCGGCGAGACCTCCCAACAGCGTAACCGTGCGGATCATCGGCTTCATGACGGCACCTAATGTTGTTCGACCGGCGCGACGGCACCGGTCGCGACGTCAAGCTTCAGCTCCTCGGCGGGCGGGCCCTGGCGGTCCCACCAGCCGCCGCCAAGTGCCACGTAAAGGGCGGCCGTGTCGGAGAGGCGGCTCTGCTGCGCCTGCACCACCTGAATGAGCGCCTGCAGATACGTGGTCTGCGCGGTCAGCAGATACAGAATATTGACGTTGCCGGACTGCAGCTGCTGCTGGGCGAGATCGAGACTGATCTTGGAGGCGCGCTCGAAATCGCGCGCGGCCCTGAGCGCCGTGGCATCGGCCTGCAGCGACTGCAGCGTGTCGGCGACGTTCTGCACCGCCGCGATCAAGGTGTTGCGATAGCTCCAGGCCGCCTGCTCGAAGGTCGCCTGCGCGGAGCGCGCCGTATGCAAGAGCGTGAAGCCGTCGAAGAGCGTCTGCGTGGCATTGCCGGTGATGTTCCAGAAGATGTTGGGCGGCGAGACCAGATTCGCCAATTCGAGCGAGGTGTAGCCGCGGCTTCCGCTGATCGTTACGTTCGGGAGCATATTGGCGATGGCGACGCCGACCAGCGCACCCGCCGAATGCAGCTGCTCCTCGGCCGAACGGACGTCGGGGCGCTGATCGATCAGCGTCGCCGGCAGGCTCTCCGGCAGATCGAGCGGCAGCTGCAACGAGGCGAGCCGGAACTGCTCGAGCAGCTGGCTCGGATAGCGGCCGGCGAGCGCTGCGGTCGCGTCGCGTTGGATGGCGAGCGCCTTCTCGAGCGGCGGCAAGGTCGCGACGATCTGCGCCAGCGCGGCCTCCTGCAACGCGACGTCGTTGCGGTTGGCGTAGCCCGCCGCAAGCTGGCGGCGCAGGATGTCGAGCGCCTTGGTGTTCGCGGTGATCATCTCGCGGGTCGCCTTGATCTGCCCACGCAACGAGGCTTCGGTGATCACCGCGATGACGACATTGGCGGTCAGCGTGATGTAGGCGGCCTCGACCTGATAGCGCTGGGAATCGGCCAGCGCCTGCTGTGACTCGACCGCGCGCCGGTTCTGGCCCCACACATCCAGCGTGTAGGCAACCGTGACCTGCGCGGTGACGACATTGTACGGGTTCTGCGTGATCGCCGTGCCGTTCGGCGCGGTCCCGACCACGGGCGGCGAGCCGAGCGGATTGTTCGGGACCTGCTGGCGCGATGGACTAAAGTTGCCCTGGATCAGAGGGAAGTACTTGCCCTGCTGGGCGTAGACGAGCTCCTTGGCGGAGCGCAGCGCCGCGAGCTGCGCCTGCAGGTTGGGGTTGGCGCGCAGCGCGGCCTCGACGAGGCGGTTCAGCGCCGGAGAGCCGAACAGCTCCCACCATTTCGGATTGACCGGCGCACCTTTGGTAAAGTGCTGGGTCCGGCCGAACGCCGCATCGGTCGAACGGGTCGTGCTCGGGAAGGGCGCACTCGTATACTGGTCGACCTCGGGCGGGGCAGGGCGCTTGAAGTCGGGGCCGACCGCGCAGCCGGTAAGCAGGATCGTGCCGGCCACGACGCCGACGCGCAGGTACGGACAGCTTTTCCAACTGGCAAACATATCGGCGACAGTCTGTTCAAACGCCCCCAGCGCTACCGCGCCGACCACTCGAGAGGCCGCCAATCTTTTCAGGTTTGTGCGTGCTTGGCTGTGCCCCCGCGGCCACAAATCTCAGATATCCGTATGGACGGAAAGTGGGATTTGTCACAGTGTCCGGCGCATGTTGTCGCCCATATCGGACGCTCTGTGCGCAGCTTGCCGCTCTATTCAATGAGAACGCGGCCGTCGTAGAATCGCAGCCGCGTCGCGGCGGCCGAGTCGGAGCCTAAGATCCGAGGGAGAAGATGCAGTCGACACCCGGGTCCGCGCTTGCTCGCCTGCTCAATGGGCTGAAACGAGAGGCGCACGACTATCGGCCATCGCTGGAGCTGTTCCCGGCCCTGAACATCGACAAGCTCGCCAAGGACCTGGCGCTCGCGGCCGCGGGCGCCGAGCGCGGCGCCCACGACGAGCCGGCTGCCGACAGCGTTGCCTTGGATGATGTCGAGAACCGCGTCATCGAGCGCGTCGAGGCGGAGAAGAACGTGGCCCACGGCCTCCTGCTCGACGAGCTGCGGACCTACCAGGAGCGGTTGGCGGGCCTCGATTTCGAAGGGCGGTTCGGCACGATCCGGCAGGCCGCGCCGGCGGCGGTGAGCGAGTTTCGCGCCGAAGCCGCGCAGGGCCGGGACGAGCTGCACAGCCTGCGGCGGCATCTGCGCGATCTGGAGACGGAGCGCGATGAATTCCGGCGGCGTCACCGCCTGCGGCGGACGGCGCACTTTGCATCCGGAGGGAACCTGACGGTCAAAGTCGGCATTCTGCTCGCCTTGTTCGTCTTCGAGGTGTTCCTCAATGCGTTCTTTCTCGCCAAAGGAAACGAGCTCGGCTATCTGGGCGGCGCCGTCGAGGCATTTACCTTTGCGCTGGTCAATGTCGGCGTGAGCTTCCTGATCGCTGTCGCCGGCGTGCGCGAGCTCAACCACCGCAACCTGTTGCGCAAGCTGTTCGGGCTCATCGCACTGCTGCTCTACCTGGCGTTGGCCGTCGGGCTCAATCTTGCGCTCGCCCACTACCGGGAAGTGTCGGCATCGCTCGTTTCCGATGCCGGGCGCGAGGTGGTCACGCGGCTTCAGACGCGCCCGCTCGCCATCGCGGATGTCAAGTCCTGGCTGTTCTTTACGCTCGGACTACTGTGCTCGTTGATCGCGTTTGCGGACGCCTTTCTGATCTTTGATCCCTATCCGGGATACGCCCCGCTGGAAAAACGCCGCGCCGCCGCGCATGACGCCTATATCAGGCAAAAGAACGATCTGATCGCCAGGCTGCTCGAGATCCGCGACGATGCGATCGAGATCCTGGAGGAGGCGAACCGCGACCTCTCGATCCGGCGCAGCGAGCATGACGCCATTCTCGAGGGACGCGCCCGATTGGCGCGCCTGTTCGGCGCGCATCAGACGCATCTGGAGCGAGCGGCGAATGCCCTGCTCGCGGCGTACCGGGAGACCAACAAGCGCGCGCGAAAGGCCCCGCCGCCGGCGCGCTTCGCCGCCCCCTTCACGCTGGACAAGTTCCCGATCGAGCACGGACTGTTGGAAACGTCCGCCCGCGAGGATCTCAGACGCTCGATCGCCGACTCGCAGGCCATGCTGACGGCGCAGGTGCAAGCCATCCACGCCGAGTTCGAGAAGGCGTTTGCGAGCTACCGCGAAATCGACGAGCTGGTGGAGGAGAAGTCCGTTGTCAAGTCGGACGCCAAGGCGGCGTAGCCGGGCTCCCGGCGAGTTACGCAGGCATCTGCTCGGCGCCACATTGGCGCTGCTCGCACTCGGTATTCTGTCGGTCGGCGCCTACTTCTATGTCACCGCGGCCCGGCCGCCCGCGCTCGACCGCGCCTCGCTGTGCCCGGTGGACGGCCCCGGCTCGGTGACCGTCGTGCTGCTCGATTCGACCGACGACATTCCCGACATTGCCAAGCGCGAGGTCAGGACGCTGCTGGTCGACATGGCAGAGACCCTTCCCACCTACGGGCTCCTGGAAATCCGGCTGCTCGACCCGAATGTGGCGGGCGGCAGATCGATTTTCGCGAAGTGCAATCCCGGCGACGGTTCCGGGCTGAGCGAATACACTGCCAACCCGCAGCTCGCGAAGAAGCGTTGGATGGACGGTTTTCGCGCCCCGCTCGACGACGCGCTGGAGGCGGGGTTCCGTCCGTTGCCCGGGAGGACGTCGCCGATCATGGAGACGATTCAGCGCATCGCGGTCGATCGGTTCACCGGGCGCGCCGCGGAGGGGATTCCAAAATCGCTGATCCTCATCTCCGACATGTTGGAGCACGAAGCCGACTATTCGCAGTACAGCGGCGATCTGACCTTCGCCCGCTACAAGGCGTCGCGCGCCTATCGCAAGCTGCGCACCGACCTCTATGGCGCACAAGTGACGATCTATTACATCCAGCGGCAGTCGGCCAAACCGATCAACTCCGCCGATCACATTCGCTTCTGGGCGGACTGGATCCGCGACAACAACGGCCGGCTCAAGCAGGCGACCAAGCTTCAAGGGGTAGGTTGAATGGCGGATCGACACCTCTCCCCCTGGAGCGGACGCTTGCCTGAGGTCGTCCAGACCACGGGCGCCAGCGCCGCCGCGTTCATGCTCTTCGTCGCCGGCGGCTGCGCGTACATCGTCGCCGCCAAGCTCGCAGGAATCGGTCAGCTCTATGTCACCTTCGTGCCGGTCGGCACGATGGTGGCCTACGCGCTCTTGATCTATTTCGCGCGCGGCCTGCGGCTGCGCGATGATCAATCGGGCGACAATCTCTACTACATGGGATTCCTGTTCACGCTGACGAGTCTCGGCGTCTCGCTCTATCAATTCTCTGCCGCGCGCGCGGCCGAGGAGATCGTGCAGAATTTCGGCATCGCGATCAGCACGACGATCGCCGGGATAGGGCTGCGCGTGCTGTTCAACCAGATGCGCCGCGATCCGGTCGAGATCGAGCGGATGATGCGGCTGGAGCTCGCCGAGGCCGCGCGCCGGGTGCGGCGCGAGCTGGACAGCACTGTCGTCGAGTTTGGCCATCACCGGCGCTCCGCGCAGCAGGCCGCCGCCGATTCCTTCAAGCACGCGGCGGAAAAGTTCGACGAGGTCGTCGGCCGGCTGTTTGCCAGCCTGGAACAGATCACGGCCAGGATCTCGGGCCCGCTTGAGGAGGCGTCGCGCCGTTCCGCCGACACGATCGCGCAGGCGGGCGAGAGCCTGTCAGCGCGCGCCGCCTCGATCGCCGCCGCGCTCGACGAGGTGACCGCGAAGCTCGGCGCCATGCAGGCGCCCGAGCGCGTCATCGAGGTCCGCCTCGAGCCGGCCGCCCAATCGCTCGCACAGGCCGCCGACCGACTGGTCACGCAGTCCGACGGGCAGGCCGCGGCGATGAAGGACGCGCTCGAGATGGCGAACGCCGCGACGCTGCGCTCGGTCGAGCTGATGACGGCGCTGCGTCAGGAGCTCGACGCCGCCACGTCGATGAACCGCGCCAGCCTCGATGCCGCGACCAACATGATCAAGGCCATGGCCGAGGTCCTCGAGGAGTTCAAGACGAGCTCGAAATCCTACGTCGAGGTCCTCGGGTTCATGCTCGAGAAGACCGACGCGACGATGCGGACATTCACCGACGTCCTGATCAAATCCGGCGTCGATGCGACCAGGCAGGCCGACGGTCTGCGCGACATGCTGCCGGCGATCGAGGCGAGCGTGCAATCGCTTGCCGCTGCCGGCGAGCTGATTTCCGCAGCGGTCGAGGATCTGCGCCCGACGCGGCGGGCAGCAACGCGGGAGAGGATCGACTGATGTCTGAAACCATCGGCCGGCAGACGGCGTCTTATCGCCAGGGTCTGGTGCTTGGCCTGACCATGGCCGAGATCATGCTGCTCCTCGTGTTCTGCATGCTGATCGCCGTGGGCGTCGCGCTCGCGAGTCAAAGCGCCAAACTGGAAGACGCGATGGCGCGCCTGCGCAACGTCGAAACGGCGGCCGCCGCCGATAGAACCATGGTCGAGACCATCCGGCGCAACGTGCGGCTGGCGGAGCTTCTGGAGCGGGCCGGGGCTTCGGCGTCGCCACGCGAGGTCGACGAGTTCTGGCGCAAGCTGGTCGAAAGCAACGACGTCGTCGCCAGGATGGAGCGCCGCGGCATCTCGGCGGTGACGCTGGCGGAAGAAAGCGACTATCTGGCTAGGCTGCAAGAGCTGTTGCACGCAGGAATCGATCCCGAGAGGGTCGTGAAAGGGGTGGCGCTCGCCTCCGCGATCGATGCAGCGGTCGCCGGCAAGATCGACTCGAAGCTGACGCCGCAGGACATTGCGGCGCTGATCGAGAAGGGACTTGCCGCTTCAAGGCCGCAGAACGAGCGCAACGGGCACAACTGGCCGCCGATCATCAACCTGAGCGAGGCCGGCGGATATTACTTTGCGGCCGGCAGCGCCGATCTGACGCCGGCATTTGCCACGGCGTTGCGCACGGTCGTGATCACGCGATTGCTGCAGATCGCCGCCGATTTCGACGTCGACGTCATCGAGGTCATCGGGCACACCGACGAGCAACCGGTCAGCAATCGCGTTTCGAACCTGGATCGCACCTTGCCGTCGGCAGTCTCCGCGGCGGGTGACGCCAGCGCCCTTCAATGGGGCGACAATGCCGGGCTCGGGCTCGCGCGGGCATTGGCCGTCGTCAAGGTGCTTGCCTCCGATCCGCGGCTGCAGGCCTTTCGCATTCTCCCCTTCTCGGGCGCCCAGCTCATCGATAATGACGGCCGGCTCACCCGCTGGGATGGCCTGAGTGACGTGCGGGAGCGGCGGCGGATCGAGGTCCGGATGCGGAAGTCGACCTGACCGAACGAGCTCGGCCGGCCTCGCCCCGGCACGACCGGGGGCCCGACGAAGAACCGCGATCGGCCGCAACAGCTTCCGCCCCAAGCGAGAGCCCGCCCGCGACCAGGCGCGCCGCAAGCCGGACGGGCGCCATCGCGGCTCGATCGCGTTCGCTTGCTCCGCTCCGCGATGCCGTCCGTGGTGCAACGCGGTCGCCAGCAAAGACCATGCGCCAACAAGCACCTAAGCGACAATCCGATCAACTGGCATCAGATCACGCCTTAGGCAGCGTGCAGCTTTTTTGCCTTTCCGTTGCGCAGTTCCGCGAACCGCCCTATATTATTTGTATATAAGGGCTCGGCCGATTCCGGAATGCGGAATGCCCGGCGCCATCGTCGGGAAGCCTCCGTGTTCGGGTCCAGAGGACCGGCCCGTTGGAGGGATCGCGATGTCCGCCTCTATCGAAACCTCGTCGGGACCGCCGGCGCGCGCCAGTAGTCCCGCTCATGAGCCTGTGTCGCCGCGCCTGCAAGTTGCCGGACTCGGCTTGCGCGGCGTTTTCATCCTGCTGCTCGCAATCATCATCGCGCGTGTGAGTCTGCCGCAGAGCGAGGAGCTCTGGAGCGTCTACGAGACGCCGGGCGATCTCGCGCGGGTGCTGCTCGGGGCAGTCATCTGTGTGTGGATCGTCTGGCAGGCCTTCCGGCTGCCGAAGGACGCCGAGGCCTACCGGATTTGGCTCTACATCAGCCTGGTCGGCGTGCCGTTTGCGCTGATCACGCTGATCGCGACCTGGTGACCTTCTGAGCCGCGGATGCGCGCGGCAGCGCGGATGCCGCGCCGTTTGTGTTGCTCTTTTCCGGCTTTAGAATGTGCTCTAGAAGGCCTGACCGCATCCTTGCGGGGGCGGGCTTTCGGCCAATCTAGAGGCATTGTGTCTACACTTTCCAAGTTCCTGTT
>Ga0187784_10004011_pt1 | contig 11921 bp, 8 predicted proteins | sample 1015_SJ02_MP15_2_FD_132964 | JGI IMG/M metagenome (GOLD analysis project Ga0187784, IMG submission 132964) | Tropical peat soil microbial communities from peatlands in Department of Meta, Colombia - 1015_SJ02_MP15_20_MG | ecosystem: Environmental > Terrestrial > Soil > Wetlands > Peat | place... | reverse complement strand
ATTAAGGATAGTTCTCCTCTCATTTTGAAATTGGAATGTTACGTGTAAAACGTGATGAAGGCGGAATTCAGCGACGGTTGTACGCACCTTCGAACAATCTCATTACAGACCTTGCTTGCTTCCGATCAGCCGCCCGCTCGGCATTTAGAACAGGTCGTTGAAAGACAAACCCGTCGGCGTCCTTCAAGCGTAAGCCAATTGTACTCAGTTCGAATGAACCACACGATGGCTCAATTATTACGGCGTTCCGCACGGTTCAGAATGGCACGCTGATAGATGTCAACGAGCATTTCGTAGTTTCGCTCGGCTGTATACTTGGCTTCATACTCGCAACGCGCGTTTTGTGCTATGACGTCCATCTCTTCCTGGTGAGTCCAGGCCCATGCGACCTTTCTTGCAAGATCCTCCGAATCGCCGGCGGTGAAGTGCAATCCCGTTTGCTGGTCTGCCACGGTCTCTGTCATTGCTCCAATTCGGGAGGCGATTACCGGCAGGCCAAATGCGAAAGCCTCGATGGCAACCAAGCCAAACGTTTCATAATATCCCTCTGACGGCCACACGAGAAAACGCGCCCCCGTCATCAGGTCGGCCCATTCCCGTGGAAGAAGGCGATCTGGCAGTACTTCGATACTGTTATTACCTTGGGCGGCGATTTGTACCTCTTCCAGCAAGGGGCCGTTTCCCCGTATCTTCAGAGGGATATTCCCTAACTGTTTCCAAGCGTTAAGCAATGTCCGAACCCCCTTTTCCGGAGAGAGTCTGCCCATGAATAAGGCGTAATTACCACGATTGCTCTGCAAACCGGGGTCCGGATCGACAAAGTGCGGCTTGACCATGATCTTATTCCCCGGAAGTCCTCCTTGAATGAACTTTCGACGATAGAAATCCGTGAAGACAATGAAGATATCAACAAGGTCTTGCCAGGTGTCGAGAAAACGATGGACAGTAAGCATGGTCGCAACCACACTAGTGCGGATGCGCGAGTTCTGGTAACACCCATGAAAAACCGAGGGCCAGGGTATAAACCGTCCAAGGCAATCTTCGCAGGTGTGTCCGTCACGATAGAAAGTAGCCGCCGGACAGAGCAAGCGAGGGTTATGAAGCGACTGCACCACAGGCACGCCCGCATCACGACATGCGTAATAGATCGAAGGGGAGATTGTCGGAAAGAAGTTGTGCACATGCACAAGCTGCGGTTTTTTTGTCTTTAGCAGAGCCCCAAATCTCGCATGCCAATTTCTTGACCAAATGACATCAGACGCTAACCCAGTGCTCTCAATTAAACCTTCTGGATTATGCACGTCCTCTGTTACAAGCGTTACGTCGTGGCCATGCTCATCCAGAAGTTTGCCTTCCAATTCGAATACTTCTTCTTCTCCGCCTCGGTTCAGATACCGATTGTAAACGGATATAACCCTTAACTTCTCCTTCCCATGAATCCGCGGCTGCCGTTGACTGGCTTTACCCGGGAACAATGCCGTGGACCCGAGTATGCGCTCGTACAAATCTGTCAGGATTTCGTAGTTTCGCGTTGCCGTATATTTCGCCTCGTACTGCAAACGGGCCTCTCGTCCCATGGCCTTCATCTCATCAGGATGGGTCCAGGCCCATTCCACTTTGGCGGCCAAATCATTGGCGTCCTCAGCCGTAAAGTGCAGTCCGGTACGGCCATCCTCTACGATTTCCTGCATGGCTCCCAGTCGAGAGCAGATGACGGGGGTACCGCAGGCGAAGCCTTCGGCGATCGTCAAGGCGAAGGTTTCGTAACACTCGCTCGGCACGATGAGGCAACAAGCACCCCTCAACTTCGCTAAAGCCTCTTCGCGCGGTACTTGACCCAAAAAGGAAACGCGAGTCAAACCAAGTGCGGCGGCTTGCACCCTGAGTCTCTCGTACTCGGGACCCTCTCCGAGGATCATCAGCGGAATGCTGCTCCGCAGTCGACTCCAAGCCGCCATGAGCGTATCCAAGCCTTTTTCACGAGACAGCCGCCCCAAGAAGATTGCATACTCCCCGGTGCTCAGGTGCCCTCCCGGATCGGGATAAACGAAGTTCGGCTTGACAAAGATTTTCTCCGCCGGAAACCCCCCCTCCACAAACTTGTTGCGGGCGAACTCTGTGAGGGCTATGTAACCTTGCACTCTTTGGTCCCAGGTATGTCGTCTGCGTTGCACTGCCAACATCAGAGCCACGGCACTGGTCGCAATCCGAGAATCGCGGTAGCAGCCGTGACTCACGGACCGCCACAAACCGTGTTCTATGCATTCTTCACAAACGTGCCCATCGCGAAACAGGGTCGCGGCCGGGCAAATGAACCGGTAGTTGTGCAACGTCTGCATTACAGGAATGTTCGCCCGTTCACAGGCCAGGTAAATCGACGGTGAGACCATGACAAAGGTATTGTGGATATGGACGAGCTGAGGTTTCTCTTGAGCCAGAATGCGAGTGAAATCGAGCGTATCCGTACCCCAAATGATATTTTTCGCCAACACAATTCGGTGAGCAGAGGCGCTCGCCTCAATTTCCAGATTACTTCGTTCATAGGTAATCACCTCGTGCCCAGCACGCTCTAGGAGCCGGCGCTCCTGTTCGAAAACCACATCCTCCCCTCCAGGATGCTGATACTGGTTGTGAACGAGCAGTATCTTCATAGCCTCAATTCTTCCCGAAGGGTTGCCCGGCCGATAGAAACCGCAGCAACTCGCCGTTGGAGACGTATATCACGTCTTTCCGTTTGCACACGTAGTCGAGGATCTTCCCCAAGTCCTCCCACAACCCTCGCTCCTCGACTTCCCAGGAATGCCCGTAGAGGTGCCAGATCCCACCGTTCTGTAATACGGAATCAAAGAGTCTTTTGCCCAGCTCGACCCAGTTACCCAGACTTTTCCGCTGGGCTAGATAAACTTGCAGGCCTTCCACTTTCGAAGCCCTAACAACGTTCCTGAGGTAGGTGGACCTGGGATGCGGAAAGATCTGAAGTGTCGTCGGCATCTCGAAAGGGTTAAACTTCAACCGAGTCGCCAGCATGCGAACTGTACGCGCGCCGCAATAGCCGGCCTGCTTCAGAGCGCGCACAACGTTTGAATCGTACCGACCACAGGGGTAACAAAACATCCGCACTTCTGCCCCCACAATGTCTTCCAACGTTGGCTTACAAGGATCTACTTCCCTGGCCAATTCCTCGGCAGCTAGGCCTCTGAGGAGCCTGTGCGAAAATCCATGAGCGCCGATTTCGAAGCCAGTCGACGACAAGAACCTCAGATTAGCGTGGTCAAGAGCCTGTCGCCCCCGATAGGGTGTGATCGGGATGTAGAAAGTCCCTCCGATTCCTCTGGACCGTAGGTCCTCGGCAAGTCTCAGATCGGCCCGGTCGCCATCATCCCAGCTCGTCGTTACGATTACTTGCTGCCCCATGTTTTTCGAGCTCTTTGCAGCGTCTGCGATTTCAACTTCCTGCCGATCTACTAAGACTCGCCTGGAAGACATCTCCTCGTCGGAATCTTGCCCCATCATTCCCCCAGCAGAGTAACTTCTCCACGGAAAGTGTTGACGGCTTTGCTCAATGTATTTAGACAGTTCTTAGATAGTCCGCAAGTCGGATCGCCAGGGCTACAATGGTCAGCGTCGGGTTAGCAACACCTGAGGTCGCGAAAACCGAGCTACTCGCGACATATAGATTCTCGATTCCATGCACTCTGCAGTTCTCGTCTACGACTCCCTGAGAGGGAGTGCTGGCCATTCTAGTAGTGCCATTCTGATGGCTACCGACGGTGCACATTGACCTGATACGATCCGCCAGAAGCTCCGGCTCAAATAACATCTTGCCGGTACCGGATTGCTCGAGCCCAGATGAAATCAGTCGGCAAGACCGTACGACACTTTGCACATCTGTATCATTGCACCGCCAGTCAACTTTGAGTCTTCTGATTCCGAAGGCGTCTCTTTTGTCACTCAACGTCACTCTGCTTTCCGGATTGGGCGATTGCTCACCATCGAAATGGAGTGTGTAAATATTTGACTTATTCTCCAGCGTGACCGACGGAAGCTTTCTCTTACTGAAGATCCTCTTCCTAACCCATATGTTCAAGAATTTCGTGAGGTTCCCGAAATCTTTAACGATGTTGGTACAGTGGGCAGATACTTGCTGCAAAGGTGCCATTCCTGAAAGGGCCCTGCTGTACTCCGGAGGAATGCGATGAGCCAGATACCTCTTGCTCAAGTACAAGGAGGAGAGAATGCTGCTTCCATGTCGGGGATCGGCTGCCGGAGGGTGGTCGAGGATGGCGCGGAAGTTTAGAAGTTGATCCTGCCGCTGTCTTTCTTCTTTGATCGCTATTGCTCGTCGACAATAAACATTGTCCGGAGTTCTTTCATAATTCCACACCAATCCGGCCCCTTTCGGAGTGAACAACACTTCTCCGAGGTCCCCGGTTATATGCGACATATAGAACCGTCCAAGCAGACCACGTTCATTTCCTATGCCCTCGGGGTGGACGCTATCGGAGACCAAAAGAAGCCTGGCGGCCTCTAGGCCACCCGTGGCCAGCACGAACTGTTTGGCTATTACTGTAAATCTCTTATTTTTCGAAGAGGCAACCTCCAGGTGATCCACGGATCTACCGTTCGTCTGAGGTACGATCCGGAGGCAATTTGCATGTAGATAGACCTTCAGACTTCGCGCTTGCCTCAGTGCGCTCCCGAAGGCTTTGCTAAAAACTGTTGGTAAACTGAAGCGCCACAGGCGGTCGGTACACACATCCTCCGATTCAAAACCGGGAATCATGGCTACTGGTTGATTAGGCAAAGAGGTGCGCACTTCATACGAATATGCACCTAGATCACAGTATTCGTGCGCTCGGACGTAGTAGGGGTCCAAATCGCTCTTGCAGATAGGCCAGCCGCTATAGGGCACATAGGGCCGAGCTTCGAAGTCGATATCCTCAAAGGGAGCACAACGCCCTCCCCACGTGGTCGTCCCTCCGAAGCGTCTTTTTCGGTACAGATGCAGCGGGCCGTGCGTAGACGGGTTTACAACTTCTCCTTTATACAGATCCTGTATACGAGACTCAACCCTGTTACCTCCACTTTCGAGAACTACGACGTCCTTTGCCGAGTCTCGCAATTCGTGAGCCAGCGCGATACCAGCAAAACCACTTCCGACGATACAGATATCACATCGGATGGTGAAGTTCGGTGGAAGCTGGCGAGCATCGTTGATCATTTGGCCTTTCTGACTAGCATTGAGTGAATCCGTTGAACCTCGTCTTCCGTGAGAAAGCACGTAGGCGCAAGGTTCTCGTTCAAGTGGTTCCGACTACTCATTCCCACGATTACGACAGAGACCCAGGGAAGTCGCAATACAAATTGAAGTGCTGCCTGAGCAGTTGTGCGGCGATTCCCCATGTCAAGAAACTGATAAGCTTGAGCTTGTGCCAGCTTCGCCTTGAATTCTTCCTCACTCACTGATAGATCCACCGGCTTAAGCAGGGCGGCTGGCCGTGCCAGAAATCCAGAAGCCAACGGTTGCCGAGCAATGACCGCCACTTTCCTTGATTCGGCTGCTGCCAAGAAGGAAGAAACCCCTTCAAATTCCAGCAGATTAATGCGAATTTGAACCGAAGAGACTCCGGGGTAACGCAAACTGAGCCACGCATCTTCAATCGAGCGGCAGGAAACTCCGTACGATCGAAGCTTCCCCTGAATCCTCGCGTTTTCCAAAGTTTCGATGAATTCGCCTGCTTCTATTACTGGAGAAGCAGGGCTGTGGAGCTGAAATACATCGATGTAATCCGTTCGAAGTCGGCGAAGGCTTTGATCAATCGCCCTTCGGAGATGGTCTGGCGAAAAATCCTGATACTTCTGCGCAGCACGCGCCCGGTGAACGGACCTCCGGAGATCCGGCATCATGCGAACCAAAGGTCTCAACAAGGGCTTGAGACTAGCGCCGAAACCCCCTGCCTTCGTCAGACAGTAGCCAGCTTTTGTTGCAATGATAACGGCCGTTCTCTGATGCCTAAACGCTTCGCCGAGCAGTCGCTCACTTCGCCCCTGCCCGTAAATATCCGCCGTATCGTAGAAGTTAATACCCCTATCGAAGGCTTCCAACAGTGTGCTGATGACTTCCTTGTCACTTTTGGATTCAACTGTTCCACCTAAGCGTGAACAGCCGAACCCAATTTCCGAGACCCTTAGGGAGGTATCGCCGAATGATCGATATTCCATCGATGCGTGTGCACCCGCTTTTACAGGCTGTAACTTCAGAAGCTCGCCGCTAGGCATCGTCAAGTTTCAACTTAGGTTAAATGGTGAAATAGCCGATCAGGGTCTGGAAATCGCCAAGGCAGGCACGACTGCTGACCCTTGAGGATTGAGTTTGTTTCTCTGCGGTGTTTGCCGGCGCATCAATCCAAGAACCAAACCCGTAAAGAAAAAGAATGGAATTGACCCGGATGGAAACTCGAGTGCAGGTTGCGTGCTCGCCTCCACCATAATTATCAGATAGAACAGAAAAAGCCACATAATGAGGTCGGTAAATTGCCTATCACGATCACGCCAACGCCGAAACGCGTGGAAACATCTTGTAACTACGCATAGATGGAATATCACCCAGAGGGCAAAGCCAACTCCTCCTAATCTCGCAAGGACGCTAAGGCTTGAATTGTGTGGCTGCCGCGCAGGATCACCAACACCGTTGTCAAAATCAATCAACGGCTGGCCAAACCCTTCACCCAGCACTGGGTTTCGCCGGATACGGCGAAATACTTGGTCATACCAGTCGATACGACCGTCAAGTGTGGCGCCCGCTTTTCCCGGTTCATCCTCCTTGCCAGCGAGGCTTAGCATGTGTTGTTTTAAGAAGGCAAGATTTGTGGGACCGACGCGGCCCTGTATTTCAACTCCTAGCACCATGGTCAGGAACAATAGGATGGCCACTGCGGAAGACAGCCCAAATAACAGTTCGGCCACTTTTCGAGCTTCGCCCAAAAGAACCAGGATCACAAGGATAAGAACGAGCCCTACATACATCGATCTTGCCTGAACGATCGCAAGTCCAAAGATCTGCAAACACGCCAACAGTAAAAGGATCCAACGCGGCCACTTAACTACATAGCTGCCCACAAAAATGCAGAATAGGGCGCCGGCTAATAAGCAACTGATGTTAGAGGTATAATTTCCCAGAATTGGGACTGGCAGAAAAACGCCGCTGTGGGGAGACCATGCCTTGATCTCTTCACTCCAGGGAAATGTGTAGCTGTAAATCAAGTTGAGCACGAAGAAAACCATTAACCACTTCATCAAAGGAATTGTGCTGTTGCTCCTGATGGCCCAGAGCAATCCCAGAAGCAAGAAAATTCCGTCGAAAACCATCGAAGCGTCGCGAAATGCCCAGATCCCGTAGCGAGGGATATCGAAAACCAAGTGAGGAAGGGCTAGGAGAAGCAAAGCTGAGAGGCAGAGCATGGCAGGTTCCTTCAACGCGTCTCTGACGAAATGCTGACAGGAAAAAACAGCCAAGCCCCAAGCGACATATACGAGCCCATAACTGAGGATGATAGGCACTCCGCCGACGTGTACAGCCAGATTCTCGAATCCATAACCCAACAGCATGTAACCGCTAAGGGCAGTTAGCAGGATCACCTGCCAGAGCTCCAGGCCGGCGCGACGCCCATAGACGATTGCCAGCCAGCAACAGCCCAGCGCGACAACGGCACCAGCGCAACACAGAGCAAAGAACGGGTACAGGACTAGCAGGCTGCCGGATAAGAGAAATACACAAAACCAAATAACATCTCTCGCATGAACTCTCGTCCGATGTGCGTTCGGCTCAAGCGTGGTGTGCGTATTTGCGACTGGCTCAGAGATGTGCATGTGATATGCGGGTTTTGAAACTCTTTGCAGAGTTTCCGGCTACTTATCTGGCCCGGCGGCCATGCTGAAGAAACTGCTAATCGGCAGATAGACGGCCTCAGCCGCGGTGCAGCTCTTGGCAGCGCCTCTCATTACCGAACTACTTGCGGCAGCGGGACGATCCGGTTATAAATTTCAGCGATAAAATCACCTTTCTGCTTCCACATGAAATTGTCGTGCACGCGCTTCCGGCCCAACTGGCCGAGCCGCTCACGTCCAGAGGGATCGTAGGCCAGCTGGGTCATCGCCGCAGCCATGTCTTGAATGACTTGCTTGGGTGAAGTAGCAGGAATCTTGATCCCTGTCTCCTCAGTCACTTGAAGAGCAGGTCCACCAACGTCGAGGCAGATCACCGGAAGACCCATAGCCATAGCTTCCGCGCACACATAGCTGCCCGAGTCATGAAGACTGGGGTTCACAAGCACATCACATGCTGCCAGTGTCTCCAGTACCTGCAGTCGGGGCATGAAATGCAGGAAGCGGACGCTGTCAGCAAGGCACAATTCCTGGGCCAATGCTTTCAGCCTCTTTTTCTCAGGCCCATCACCGATGAGCCAATACTCGCTTGCCGGAAACCGCGTCTTAAGAATCGCGAAGGAACGCAACCCGAGCTCAAACCCCTTCCAATTCAGGAGTCTTCCCACGCTAATCACCCGAAACTGGCTGTCCCGGCCAGCCTGAGATTCAGGGAGCTGAAAGATTTCGTCAGTAGTCATAGCGACTTGCGAAAGAACAGAAACGCTTCGGCAGCCCAAATGTTTGAGCTTCTCGGCCGTCTGGTCGGTGGTGGCGAACGTCACGGTCGCTCGTCTCACTGCCAGCCGGACGAAGGGATCGAGTTGGCCAAGGCTACGACCAAAATCGCGGAGGAGTTCATAGATTTTTCCCCGAATACTTAATGACCACCAGAAGCCACGCGGAGCCGACTCGCCGCCTCCAACTGGACCCAAAATGAAAGGCACGGGCAGCAAGGCCAGAAAACTGGGCAGCCAGTAATTGACAAATGTAACGTGGTGCACTAAGTCAAAGCTAAGGTCCTTATGCAGTCTCCGGGCCAAGAAGTAGACGCCGAGCTGCCACAGGTAATAATAGGGGCGTACTAGAAATAAACGTCTCTTCCACCAAACCGTCTCCCGTGCACGCGGCGACCAATACTTCCACGCAGGCAGGTCAAAGTAGATAAAATGTGCCTTCGGAATTGGATCCTTCGTCAGCGCTGCTTCAATAGATAGGCGGTTGTTCGCCCGAGTGATAACCCAGGTTTCATTGAATCTCGCAATTTGACGAACCCAATTCCATCCTACGCCGGGTTCCGAGCCCCTATCCGGTTCGCAAGCGTAAGCTGAAACAAGGACTCGCAAGATCTCACCTTGTGCTGACGTCATTTGAATCATTCCGCGAATCGTTTAGCGGGTTGCGACTCATCAGTAGGGCCGTCCGTGATGACGTAATGCGAAACGCAAGTACTGGTAAGTCCGCCCTGAATGACAACATTTGAGCTTGCCCTATTAGCGTCGATTCGAAGTCACGGCCAATATACATTTCTTAAGCATCGCCTTTAACCAGAGGTGTTCCATGATAAAAACTATGGTCTTATTTTTGATGTAACGCTTCACGGGCCCACCGGACTTCTCGAAAAGCCAGTGACGATGGACCCTCCTGAAATCATAGCCAAATTGTGCCAGGAGCCGGAAAACGTCGGCTGGTTTCTTCCTCGCCCGTTCGTCGCCCCAGGGATGAACCTCAATGAAAAAGCGGCACTTCCCCTCTCTCAAGATCCCCTGCGCTCCTAAGAGAACGCTGTATTCGGCCCCTTCTACATCGATTTTCACAAAATCTGGCCTCGAGTCCTTGAGCACGGCGTCAAGTGATACACAATCGACTTCCACTTTCGTACGACAAATTGGCGCCGGCAAACCTCGCTCGTCCACCGGGTTGGCAAACAAACCCCCACTGATATTGCTGTTGGTCGTGAAAAAATCCACCTTGCCGTTCCTCTCTGCGACCGCAGCGTGGACGACGCTGATCTGGTTGCTGGAGGTCTTTTCCCATTCCGAAGCGAGCTCCTTCAGACGTGGAACTCGCATCGGGTCGGCTTCGATACAAAAGAGCTTGGCACTTTTCAGGATTGTGTTTGCGAAATAAGTGTATTGTCCAAAGCTCGCCCCGACATCGACAAACACCGTTACATTTTTCAGTAACTGAGGAAGTCGCTCGATCTCATCTCTCTCTTGCATTTCTTCGCCAAAATACTTCGTTTCCAAGAATTTATAGGCGTCTACCTGTGATCCCATGCTGTTCTCCTCGGGTTCAATTGGGACAAACTCGGACCGAGCACTGCTCAACTAGACTAACCGGAACCGTTGCCGACCCCGCGACCGCTGCTTCTCGCAACAGCTTTGACTCGCACGAACTGCCAGGCAACGGAAGCCCTGTTTGGTGTTTGGTCTGGCGGTTAGCGCGAATCTCTATGGCTCCCTCAGGGATTTGGACCTGATGTCTCCAGACAACACCTCTCACCCGCTATTGGCGGAAAGTCGGAGCCCGCCGAGGATACCGGCACAGGCATAGTGCTGCGCACCTTCCGGCGGAGCAAGACCAGAGCCGGCACGAAGGCCAGGGCTTCCGCGAGTGCCATGGCCCACACTGCTCCCCGAACCCCAAAAGCCCAGGTGGCTGGAACCCCGATCGCGAACGACAAACAACTCGCAACGGAAGCAGCGGCAAAGACTGAAGCGGGGGATTCCATAGCTCGCAAACCGGTCGCGGGACCCAAGAACGCGCTCCAGGATACGGACCCGAGCGCAACCACGGGTAGCAGATAGGCGACTTCGGTGTACCGCCCAGAGTAAACCAGGCGGAAGATGGGTCCCTTAAACAGAAGCAGCACAGCCCAGTAGGCGAATGCACCGGTCACGTAAAGCCACGTAATTCGGCGCATAAGGATGCCGACCCCCGCGGAACCTTTGCGTCTCTGAACATTAGCGGCATAGGGAAGCAGGAGCGAGGCAAGCGCGGCATAGGTTTGTGCCATCGGCATGGCGAAGTTCATCAGCGCCCTCAATTCCGCCGCCTGCACCATCCCGGAAAAACTACTCACCAGCGGATAGAAGATGTTGGTCGGAATCCACATGATGGCAGCGCTAGCTAGAGCCCAACTGCCATAGCCCCAGTGCCGGCGCGAAACATCCGCCAAACTAGGGGCGCCCGCGCCCGATGGAAGCCGCAATCTCAAGCAGGCCAATAGAAGAAAACTTGCAACCGTGCTTCCGGCTCCCATGAGCAGCAAAGCGGATAGGGGTGAAAGCAGATTGTGCCTGGCAGCCACGAGTAGACCGCCGATTGCGACGGCACAATACAAAAGCGCACCGGCAGCCGCAGGCAAGGGCGAGAGTTGCGAATATAACATCCGTCGGCCCAACCAGAACAGCAGTATCAACGGGCCTGCGATGCCAACGCCGCAAAGCGCGCCCGGCAACCCGTTCCGCTGGCCGAGTTGTAGCGCAACTCCGCCCGCGGCACAGAAAACGAAGCAGATTACCATGCCCACAGGAAGATGAACTGACAGCAGGACCTTAAGGTAACCTCTACCGCAGTCCCGGTACGTGGCAGCGCCAAAAACCGATAAGGGTTCCAGCACCAAGGACTGATAAAGCATCAAAACCAATAAGAACGCGGAGAATGCTACCGCGTACGCTCCGTATTGGTCAGGCGTCAACCACCTGGCCAGTAGGATCCCTATTACAAAGTTAGAGCCTGAGACAAGTCCCTGATCCAATATGGCAGTGCCGCCCTTTATTGCCCACGGAATGAGCTTCCTTCTTTGGCCGGTTGCCCCGAACTTTTCAACAGACAGAGGATCGGCGAGGTCCGGCGCGCCGTCTCGCGGCACTCCTTCAGGTTCGAGCGCCGAGCCTTCTGTTACTGGCAGTTTTGATTTGATCATTCAGCTTTGCCAATCTTTACGACGCTGTTCAGCGAGTTGGCTCAATCCAGAAACGCTTTCAGTTGGT
>Ga0187784_10004010_pt1 | contig 11921 bp, 10 predicted proteins | sample 1015_SJ02_MP15_2_FD_132964 | JGI IMG/M metagenome (GOLD analysis project Ga0187784, IMG submission 132964) | Tropical peat soil microbial communities from peatlands in Department of Meta, Colombia - 1015_SJ02_MP15_20_MG | ecosystem: Environmental > Terrestrial > Soil > Wetlands > Peat | place... | reverse complement strand
GTCGAAGGGCGAGTGGGATTTGTTGAAGCTTGTCGCCACCATCCCCGGCGACAAGGCGTTCCGGCCGCTCGAAGATGGCGCTTGCCCGGCACTGGCGCATTGAGACGTCGTTCAAGCCCCCGGCGTCAAGTGTGGCGGTTCAGAAGTCCGCATCATACTTTCGGCACGCTGGTCATGCGGGCTTCTGAACCAAAGCCACACTAGATCAATAAGTTGCTAGTGTCCTTCGATTCCGACGTTCGCAAACGAGGCTGCCGCACAATGATGCAAACTTCGGAATCGGGACACTAGACCGGAACGAGGGCATTATGCGGCAGTTTCGTGACGTGCAGGTCCGGAAAAAGACCCGGCTTTTCGACGATAAATTCAAGGTGGACGAGATCATCGTCGCGCACGAGAACGCCGACGGCTCGATCAGCAGGGATTATCGTCGGTTGATATTCGAACGCGGCGACTCGGCGGCGGTGTTCATTTTCAACGCCGACAAGAACTGCATCGTGCTGGTCGATCAGTTCAAGGCACCGACGTTGGGCAAAGGCTCCGCCGACGGCTGGCCCACTGAAACCGTGGCTGGCATCATCGAGCAGGACGAGACGCCGGAAGATGCTGCCATCCGCGAAGCGATGGAAGAGACCGGCTATCAGATTCGGAATTTGACCCTGATCAGCAAATTTTTCTCGTCACCGGGCGGAACCTCCGAATACGTGTACCTTTATTATTGTGAGGTGCACAATGCCGACAAGACCGGCAAGGGCGGCGGCAGAGAGGACGAGGGCGAGGACATCGAAGTCAAGGAGGTACCGGTCGCGGAGCTTTTCGCGGGCATCAAAAGCAATCGCTTTGAAGATCCGAAGATCATAATCGGGGCCTATTGGCTGGCCGAGCGGCTGCGAGGCTCCTGATGCTCCTGATGCGGCCCATCGAGAGCCGCAACGCCAGGCAGCTTTGAGAACGGGTCTCGGACGCGCGGCGTCGGGCCGAAACCATCTAAGCGCAACCATATGGCCTTCCGATTCATCGTCAGCCACGTGATCCGCACGGGTGGCCTGCACGAAAACACCCCGAACCGCTCGTCGAAGGCGTTTGGGCCGAACTCCCGGCACACCTTTTGTGCTGCCGCAGACCATGACGCCCGCAGGTAAATCGCGGCTTCACTCGCCGATGATATCGCCGAAGGGTGCCCAGCGCGTGCCGTCGAATTTCACGAGCTGCATCTGATTGTAACCCCGATAGTTGGCCGGGCTGGTGTTGATTTTGATGCCCGGCAGCAGCTGCGGAAATTCCACGTCATGCATGTGAGTTGCCACATACATGAGATTCTCGCGGGTGAGCTTGTCGCCGCATTGTTCGAGGATGTAGAGCATCGTCTGCGCCAGAGCGTAGCCGCTCTGGGTGAGGGAATCGTTCGGATCCTGGTCCGGAAAGTAGGTCTTCATGAACGCGAGGTAGTCTTGCACGCCCTTGTCACTCGCCCACGCCGGATCGTTGGGAAGCTTGTTTGGACTCGCCGAAATAATCCCAATCGCCTTCTCGACGCCGGCCGCAGCGAGCGCCGCCGGGATGGATTGCCCAGTCGAGGCGAGGAAATGCGCCGGCCGCCAGCCGATGTTGAAGGCCTTACGGATCGCCTGAGCGCTGAACCTGGGGGAGCTGGCGTTCAGAAAGACGTTTGCACCCGACGCTTTGAACTCGGCAATCTGTGAATCGACCGTCGCTATCCCCATCCCCGCCAGCGCGGCCATGGTCGGATCATTGAGCTCGTAGGAGAGCGCATTGACGATGAGGCGCGATGCCCGCTCGCCGAGGCCGTCCTGAAGACCTTTCAGGTAGTCCTTGCCGAGATCGTCGTTCTGGTAAAGCACCGCGATCTTCGGATCCTTGATATTTTGCAGGATGTATTTGCCGTAGATCCTGCCTTCGGTTTCGTAGCTCGCAATTACCCCCATCGTCCACGGATAATGCGCCGGATCGTTGAACCGGCTCGCGCCGGAGAGGGCAAAATGAGGTACGTGCATTTTGTTGAGGTAGTCCTGGATCGCCGCATTCGGAGACGTTCCGAGGCTGTGGAAAATGCCGAGCACGTGGTCTTGTTCGACGAGCCGTTGGGTCTGCTCCACCGTCTTCGCCGGGCTGTAGCCATCGTCGAGCGAGATGAGATTGACTTTGCGCCCGTTGATGCCGCCGCGTTCATTGATCATGCGCACATAGGCGACCTCCGTCTTGCTGAAGGCGCCGTAGGTCCAGGCCGGTCCGCTATATGCCGCGGTCTGCCCGATCGTGATCTCGGTATCGGTCACCCCAGGGCCATATTGCTTGTCCGCCGCGGCCCCGGCTTGTGCCATTGCCAACGCGCCGACGAACGCTAACGAAGCAGTCCAATCCTTCACCATGAGCATCCTCCCCGTTCGCATTGTTGCGATTCATCGCCAACTCGCAACCCCTCGGCCCGGTCGACGCCGCGCGGCTCACGCCGTACATCTCGGGTCGCAGCACCTTGATAGGGGTGCCACTTTCCCGGCTGCCTTGATCTGCATCAACCGGCTCAATGCGAGCCGCATCATTGCTTCAAGCTGAAATCGGCCGCTCATAAGCAGCGCGAAGACAGCGGCCGCAAGACGTGCCTGAGACTGGGAACAGTCGCCGAACCTCGACCTGGCCAATTGTCGACTCTTCAACGGCTTACGGCGCCGACCGGCGTTGACGCCCCTCCCCGACCGACAATATTTGAAGCTGGATCAAGATGACGAAATCTGCTAACGATTGCGGTGGCTTTTTGTGGGTGTGCCGGAGGGGCTGATGGCAACGTCCGGTTGTCGGGTGCTTTTGGTCTACCCGGCTTTCTTTGGCCAAACCGTTTGGAATTACGCGGAGGTCTGTAAACTTCTCGGCGCCCGCTACACTGCGGCGCCGCTCGGGCTGATCACCGTGGCGGCAATGTTGCCGGACTCCTGGCAGGTCCGGCTCATCAATCGGAACACCGAGGAACTGACCGAAGCCGATATCGCCTGGGCCGATTTGGTGATGACCGGCGGCATGCTGCTTCAGCAGGCCGACACGCTCGAGGTCGTCAGCCGGGCACAAAGCCAAGGAAAATGTGTGGTGGTCGGTGGGCCCGATGTGACATCGAGCCCACACCTTTATTCCAGCGCGAACTTCATTGTTCTCGGCGAAGCCGAGGGCGTCATCGATAAGTTCGTCGGGGCCTGGGAGGCAGGCGAGCGGTCAGGCAGGTTCGAAGCGGAGAAATTCGCCATCGATGTCACCAAGACGCCTGCTCCTCGCTTCGACTTGCTGAAGTTCGATCACTACCTTTACGTCGGCGTCCAGTATTCGCGCGGCTGTCCGTTCACGTGCGAGTTCTGCGACATCATCGAACTGTACGGCCGCGTCCCGCGCGCCAAGACCACCGAGCAGATGCTCGCCGAACTGGATCGCCTTTACGAACTCGGTTACCGGGGGCATGTCGATTTCGTCGATGACAACCTGATCGGCAACAAGAAAGCCGTGAAGGCCTTTCTTCCCGACCTCGCGCGTTGGTCCAAGGATCGCGATTATCCGTTCGAATTTTCGACGGAAGCTTCGATCAACCTGTCGGACGATGCGGAACTCATGCGCCTGATGCGCGAGGCAAATTTCTTCGCGGTTTTCGTCGGCATCGAGAGCCCGGATCCCGAGACCCTGAAGCTCATGAGGAAGAAGCAGAATACGCGGCGCAATATCGCCGAGAGCATTCACAAAATCTACTCCTACGGCATGTTCGTGAATGCGGGATTCATCCTCGGTTTCGACAGCGAGAAGCAGTCGGTCGCGGACACGATGGTGGAGCTGATCGAGGAGGCGGCGATCCCGCTCTGCGTCGTGGGGCTGCTTTACGCCTTACCGGGCACCCAGCTTACGCGGCGACTCGAGAAGGAGGGCCGGCTACATCCCGACCATGACGTGTTCCACGCCGGAGACCAATGTACCCACGGCCTGAACTTCGAGCCGGTACGCCCGTTGCGCGACATCCTTCTAGATTACAAAGATGTCCTCGAGCGCATATTCGATCCCGTCGCCTACGCCAACCGCTTGGATCGAATGGTCGCCATGCTCGACCGCTCCGGGCGCCGGCGTGAACTGCATCGAGACGATCTGCGCAGCAACTTCGGCTCTCTCGAAAAGGTGCACCGGATCATGAGTGGGCTTCCCGCACGCGAGGTTTTCTGGAAAACCTTCACCGGGTGCGTCAAGAGCAAACCAGCGGTCACGACCTCACTTCTTATGCTGATGGCGGTATACCTGCATGTCGGTCCGTATTCGCGCTACGTTATTGGCGCGATCGAACGCCGGCTCGCCGAGCTTGATGCCCCGGACTTGGCACCGGCGGTCGCGGCGGAGTAGCGCCCCGGTCGCATCCGTCCCGCCTGTTTGGCGGTCGCGGCCAGCCATAACGCACCACCTTTCGGCGATTTGAGCCTTGCGTCGGTACCTCCACGCGAAATGACGCGTGGATTAGACGGATTTGGTGCGCCCTAGGGTCAACAAGCTTGCGGACAAGGCGATCAAGCCCAGCCAAAACGTGCTGGTCCAGTAGGCGATCAGGCCGCGCGGATGCGAACCCAGACAGAGCGCCTTCGCCAGCGAGCAAACGTCGGAATTACGCACCAGGCAGTCGCCTGCTTCGCGCCAAGACAGATAGCCAAAATTCACCACCTCGCTATAGGTGATCCACCACCAGACAACGGCAGCGGACAACGTCGCGCCGCCGATCGTCAGAAGCAGGCCGGCGGCTCGCCTCATCGCCGGCTCATATCTCGTGCCCGAGCGTTGCCAGAACCTGGCGCCTGAGCGCGATCAGGCGTGGGTCGTCGCGGTGACGCGGATACGGACGTTCGACGCGGAACTCTGCCTTGATGTGCGCCGGCCGCTCCGACAGGACGATAACACGGGACGCGAGCAACAGCGCCTCCTCCACGTCATGGGTGACGAGAATGGCGGTGAATTGCGCTTTGAGCCAGAGAGCGACCAGTTCCGCTTGCAGCGTCAGCCGAGTCAATGAATCGAGCTTGCCGAGGGGCTCGTCGAGGAGCAATAGCGCCGGATCATTGACCAACGCGCGCGCTAATGCCGCGCGCTGCGCCATACCGCCCGACAGCTGATGTGGATAGGCACCGGAGAACCCGGTCAGCCCCACAAGCTCGAGCGCGGCGTCGACCCGTGATCGCTCTTGTGCGAGAACGCCACGGGCGTCGAGCCCGGTCGCGACATTGTTCCAGACCTTCGCCCACGGAAACAAAGTCGGATCCTGGAAGACCAATATGCGCGAAGGGTCCGGCCCTTCGACCGGCAATCCGTCCGCCGTGATCGATCCGACCGAAGGCCGGTCCAGACCGGAGACGAGGCGCAACAATGTCGACTTGCCACAGCCGGAAGGACCGAGCAGAGCGACGAATTCGCCGGCGGCGACCGACAGGTCGATCGACTCGAGAACCGCCAGTTGGGTACCGGCAAGATCGAACGCGTGGCTCACGCCGCGAATGTCCACGGCGACACTCTGCGCTCGCTGCCGCGGCACCACCTGCAGAGCTGCCGGACCGGCGGCCGCCATCAGATGAAACCCTTCTGCCAACTGAGCAGACGATCGCGGGCGACGAATAGCAGTTTGACGATGCCGGCGCACAGGAGCGCCATGATTATCAGCGTCGCGTAGACGTTGGCGTAGCCGGAATATGCGGTTTGGAACTGGATGTACCAGCCCAGCCCATACTTGGCGCCCAGCATCTCCGCCACCACCAGAACCGCGAACGAGTAATAAAGCCCCATGAACAGGCCGACGAAGACGTGCGGCAGCGAAGCTGGAATGGCGATCCTCGACACCAGATACCAGTCGCCGGCTCCAAGATTGCGGCCGACGTCATAGTACGAGCGGTTGACCGAAGCGACGCCCGAGGACGTCAAGATCGTAACGGGAATGCCCGATGCGAGCGCGACGATGAACACGCTGGCGGCGAAAGTCGTTGGAAAGAAAAAGAAGGTGCAAGGAATCCAGGCGGTGGCCGGCACCGGCCCGATGAGTTTGAGGATCGGCATGCCCCAATAGCTGAAACGCTTCGACCAGCCGAGAGCGACCCCGACCGCGTAACCGACGACGATGCCGGAAGCGAAGCCGAGCGACCACAGGCGCAGCGTATAGCCGATGCAGGTGAGAAGCCGAAGCGTCTCAGTGACGTAGACGTTCAGCAGTCCGTGCGGCGGCGAGAAGAACGGTTTCGGCAGCCAGCCGAATTTGGCGGTAGTCAACTCCCAGAGCGCGAGCCAGACGCCGATGGCAATGAGCCACGGCCCATAGTGGACGGCGCCGGCGCCCAAGCGCGGGAGACGGTTCACGACGAATGCGAGAACGGCAAATGCCACCGCAGCCGCCGTAGTGATTGCGGCGAACAGGCCGCTACTGCCCCACGGAACGACATCCGGCAGGGCCACGGTAACGAGAGCGGCCGCGGCCCAAGCCGCGGCCGCGAGCAGGCCATTCGTCCAAATGGCCTGCTGGACGCCGCGCAATGAGATGCGTGAGGGCGCAACCGCGCCGGCGTCCAGTGCTTGCGTGACGTTGCTCATCGAAACTCAAGCAAGCAGGTTGATCGTGACCCGCTCGGCGAAGGCCTTTGGGTCGGTCGAAGGTTCCAGGACCTTCACCAGCTTGAGGTCTTCGGAGGTGATGCGAATTTGGTCGACGAGCGCTTGGCCAATTGGATGGTTGTGATAGACGAGCGTGCCCAATATCTCGGTGAGCTCCTCGAGGCTGAGCCCGGCCGGCTTCAGCGCCTCGAGGTACCACTTGGCCACCTCGTCAGGGTGGTTGGCGGTATATTCATGCACCTCGATATTGGCCTCGGCCAAGCGGCGCAGCGCGTCCTTGTTGGCCGCCAGGAACGGACCGTTGGCGCCGAGCACGCAGCAGGTGTGGTTCTGGTATACCCCGGTCTGCGTGTCGGCGATCTTGACGAACTTGAACTTCTTCTCAATCGAATAGGCCCAAGGGTCCAGATGGCCGGCGAGGTCGGCCTCGCCGCGGTTGACCACGTCGCCGACCAGATCGAACGGAACCGCCTTCCAGGTCACGTCGGTCTCCGGGTCGATGCCGGCCTTTGCCAGAGTCACCTGGAATGCCACCTGAGGCGGCGCGCCGATCCCGTAGGTTGCGATCGTCTTGCCTTTGACGCCGGCTATGTCCTTGACACCTGAGGCCTGGGAAGCAAGCAGGCGCTGGCAGCCGCCATGGTTGCCGACGAAAAGTTTGACATCGAAGCCCTGCTCCAACGGCTTGAGCCAATCGCCGATGAGCCCGGCGCCAGCGTCGGCCTTACCTGTGGCGAGCGCCTGAATGAGCGTTTGGCCGCTGGCGCCCTGGAAGAACAACTCGACGTCGATGTTATGCTTGGCGTAAATTCCCTTGGCCACTCCGAAGCCGAGCGGCGAATGGCAAGCCGCAACTTCGGTCCAGGCGAGCCGTATCTTGGGTGCCGGCCCGGCAACCGCAGGCGAAAAGATTTGTTCTGCGAGTGCGCCGACCGAGCCGGCTACGCCGACGACACCTGCCGCCTTGAGAACCGTGCGGCGCGATGGCCGGCCGCTTTGTGATGTTCGCTTGGTCATGGGAACCCCTTTAGCTTTGCGATGTGGGTGCGATGGAGCGGTTGCGTCACGCGGCTTTACGTGCAGGCTTGCGGGTGGACACCCCACGCGTCGCATCGAGCGCCTGCGATATGTCCTCCAGAATGTCGTCAGGATGCTCGATACCGACAGAGAGCCGCACGTAGCCGGGCGTGACGCCAGCCGCGAGCTGCTCCTGCGGTGTTAGCTGCTGATGGGTGGTGGACGCGGGATGGATGGCGAGCGAGCGCGCGTCGCCGATGTTGGCGACGTGGTAGAGAAGCTTAAGCGAATCGATGAACTTGCGCCCCGCTTCGACGCCCCCTTTCAGCTCGAAGCCGACGAGCGCGCCGTACCCGCCCTTGAGATATGTGTCGGCGCGGCGACGGAATTCTCCGCTTTGCAGGCCGGGGAAGATGACGTGCTCGACCAGCGGATGCGTATTGAGGAAGTTTGCCACCCCAATGGCGTTCTCGTTGTGCTGACGCAGTCGCAACGGCAGCGTCTCGATCCCCTGGATCAACTGAAAAGCGTTGAACGGCGAGATCGAAGCGCCGAGGTCACGAAGCAGTTTTACGCGTATGCGCAGAATATAGGCGATTGGCCCCAACGGCTTCGCTGCCTCAGTCCATATGGCGCCGTGATAGGCATCGTCCGGCTGCGTCAGAAGCGGAAAGCGTTCCGCGTGCCGCTCCCACGGGAAATTTCCGCCGTCAATGATCAGTCCGCCGATCGAAGTGCCGTGGCCGCCGATATATTTCGTGGCCGAATAGACCACGACTGCCGCGCCGTGTTCCAGGGGCCTTGCGATCAGCGGGGTCGCGGTATTGTCGGCGATCAACGGTACACCGAGCGAGCGGCCGATCGTGGCGACCTCCTTGATCGGAAATACGTTCAGCTTGGGATTGGGAAGAACCTCGGCGTAATAGGCGCGCGTTTTGGCGTCGGTCGCGCGAAAGAACGCGTCGGGGTCGGTCGGATCGACAAAGCGGGTTTCAATGCCGAACTGCTTGAGCGTCTGCGCAAACAGCGTCCAGGTTCCGCCGTAGAGGTCGGTGGACGACACGATGTTGTCGCCAGCCCGGGCGAGATTGAGCATCGCGTAGGCGGATGCCGTCTGGCCGGAGGCGACCGCCAGAGCAGCGGCACCGCCTTCGAGCGCGGCGATACGTTGCTCCAACGCATCTTGAGTCGGGTTCTGCACGCGCGTGTAGATATTGCCCAGCTCTTCGAGGGCGAACAAGCGCGAGGCATGCGCGGTGTCTTGAAACTGATAGGAGGTAGTCTGGTAGATCGGCACCGCGACCGCGCCGCTGGCCGGATCGGCCCGATATGTGCCGCCGTGCAAGGCCAAGGTTTCGAAGCGCCGTGTGTCGCTGCTCATAAATTTCTCCTGAGTCGAACCGAAGCGGATCCGTTCAATAGGCCGATGCGGGCGCCAATGCCGTCGCCGGATCGACGAGGTCTTGATGATGGCGAAGGGCCACGTCCGGATGCGACCGCAGCCGGCCTTTGAGGTAATTGCGCCCGACCTCGCGGAAGAGCGGGTTGTGCGGATCCTGGGTCACCCCGCGCGCCTGCGCGGCAAGCTGCGGCGGCAGCGACAATAGCGGTACGGTCGCGTCGAGCCGCGCGCCCAGGAAGAACGCGACCGACAGCCGGTCGACGCCGGCGGGCGGCGAAACCACGCGGTGGACGTTCGCGCGCAGATAACCGTTGGACGCCATTTCGAGAATTTCGCCGATATTGACCACGAAGGTGCCCGGCACCGGCGGAGCATCGATCCAGCCGCGCTCGCCCTCGACCTGCAGTCCGCCCTGCTTCTCCTGCAGCAGAATGCTCACGAAGCCGGAATCCTTATGGGCGCCGACGCCCTGGTCGCTTTCTCCGTGCGCGCGCCCGGGGTAGCGAATCAGCTTGAGAAGCTGATGCGGCGCCGGCGAGTAGATCGGCTCGAATGCGTCCTCGGACTGATACAGCGCCGCCGCGAAGGCGCGCAGGACGCGGACTGCCAGCGCGGTCGCGTGCTCCTGATACGCGAGCAGCACCGGCTTGAGCTCGGGCAGCGCGGCCGGCCATTGATTCGGCCCCTGCAGGCGAGTCCACGGTGGCGCCGAGCGGTCGATCGGCCGCGGCGGTTTCTCCGAGCCTACGTCGAGCTGCTCGCGCCAGTCCTGCTTGCCGCGCGTGTGCTCGGCGCCGGCGCGATTGTAGCCGCGAAAATGCGGAGAGTTCACCATCTCGATCGCGAGCTTGTCCGCGGCCGGCAGCGCGAAGAACCGGCGAGCGAGAGTTAAAACCTGAGCGACGAGTTCCTTTTCAATGCCGTGTCCCGTCAGGTAGAAAAAACCGACACCGCCCGCTGCTGCGCGCAGATCAGCGAGAAATTCCGCACGCTCGTCTTCGCCGGCGTCTAGTCGGCGAAGATCGAGAGTAGGAAGACTTTCGCGTTGGGCGACAGACGCCATCGACAGTCCCGTGACTGAAAAAGTCATTCAAATTACTGGTCGATCCGACCACGCGTGGTGCTTTCGGTCAATTATTTCCAGCAGTCGTTTCATAGAATGGCAGGCGCATTACTTGGCGTTTACAGGCAAATTCATTCTTCCGTGCAACAATTTTTTCTAGGGGCACGTATAAGACGAGAATTATTTGCTCAACACTCGACGGGTGGTCGCTGGTTGCAATACCGCCGCCCAGGCCTGACAATCGGCGGAAACCTGAGCCGATCTGAGCGCCGTTCAATCGAAAAATCGCGATCAGAAATTCGGGTTGTCAACCTCCCCGATTACGTCGTTGGTGACCACCGATCTGAAGAAGTTGCGCGAGCGGCGTGTTGCCGCTCGCGACTTCGTGGGCTTACCAATTGGCCCCGCAGACGTACCAACCCGGGCCGTTCCAACCGTCGGGGTACCAGCAGTACCATCCGCCGCCCCACCAGTAGCGATGCCCGTGAACCCAACCGGCATGGCCATGGAAGAAGTGACCGTGGTGTCCGCCGCCGTGGTGACCACCGCCATGGTGACCACCGCCGTGGTGGCCGCCACCTCCATGGTGACCACCACCGCCATGGTGACCACCGCCGTGGTGGCCGCCACCGCCATGATGACCGCCACCGCCATGGTGACCGCCTTTTGCCTGTGCCGACGTATCGGTCGCGATCATCGTCAGACCAGATACGCCTGCGGTGGCGAGACAATAGACAGCAAACAATGCGCCTGTTGCCAACAGGCTCGTGAAGAATTTGCGTGCTCTACTCTGTCCGTTCTTAGTCATTTTATCTCCGCTTTGGCGCACATAACTCTCGCGCCCCGAGATTGAGCCATCAGGGCCCATCACAGCCATAGCGCCTTGAACCTGTACGCAGGATGAATTCGGTAACGTGCACCGAAGAGGCGATGTGAATGGTTCTTCATCTTAGCTCTTGCTCATTGCCGGCTGAGATCGCCTTTAGACCGCGCGCGACGATTTTAGCTTTAATCGCCCAGCTCTGCTCTACCCCGGAATTTCTGTTGGATGCGGCGCCGGCCCATCCGCTGCGCCGAATGATGCCGGCTACGAACTGGTCTTCATCCGACCGCGTGCGAGTCACGGGCATTTCGGATCCGCCGATCGCACCGAGCCAGGTCGCCTCGGCCAAATCCCTACGTCGAGGGCCCGATTGGCGCCATCCGATCCGACCGCCGGGCTCAGCTGCCGGCGGCAATAGCCCGTCTGCGCTGCTCGGCTTCGTCCCATGCCGTGAGCGGCTGATAATCGGGGACAAATTGCAGGCCTTTTCGCGCATCTGACGACGCCACCTGCTGCGAGGTGACAACATCAATAAGTGCCGGTGCGTTCTCGAGCGCACGCTTTAGCGCCGGCTCGAGCAAATTCGGATCTTCGACGCGCTCCCCATACGCGCCGAGTGCTCGGGCCAGACCCGCATAGTCGGAGTTGCGGAGTGTAGTTCCTACGACGCGGCCGCCATAGTTCTCTTGCTGATCGTACCGCTCGATATTCCACGCAGCATTATTCGAAACGATGAAGACTGCCCTGGCCCCGTGGCGTACCGCAGTATCGATTTCCATCGCGTTGATTCCGAACGCGCCGTCGCCGGTAACGGAAATGACTTGGCGACCGGGATAGGCCAGCGCTGCCGCAATCCCATAGGGCACGGCGACGCCCAGGCAACCGAAGGCGCCGGCATCCAAATAGGTGCGTGCCGCTAACCCGACGCGAGCGAAACTCAACAAATCTCCGCCGTCCGCGATGGCGATATAGTCGGGGTCGGCAACCTTGGCGATTAT
>Ga0187784_10004008_pt1 | contig 11922 bp, 14 predicted proteins | sample 1015_SJ02_MP15_2_FD_132964 | JGI IMG/M metagenome (GOLD analysis project Ga0187784, IMG submission 132964) | Tropical peat soil microbial communities from peatlands in Department of Meta, Colombia - 1015_SJ02_MP15_20_MG | ecosystem: Environmental > Terrestrial > Soil > Wetlands > Peat | place... | reverse complement strand
GCGGCAGCAAGCGACTCATACTCCACGGGCGTGTCGAGAAAGCGCTCCGACAGGCACCCACCCGACGGGCCGCCGGTCTGCACGCCCTTGAAGGGCTTGATTGCGCCGCCGCCGATCTCGAAGATGAGGTCGCGCAGCTTGATGCCGAGCGGCACCTCGATCATCCCCGTGCGCTTGGCCTTGCCCACGATCGAGAACGTCTTGGTGCCATAGCTGCCCGGCACGCCGAACTGGCGGTACCAGTCGGCGCCGTGGCGGACGATCTGGGCGACGGTGCCCAGAGTCTCCACATTGTTGATGACTGTCGGCTTGCCATGCAAACCCGATGTGGCGGGGAAGGGTGGCCGCATGCGCGGCATGCCACGCTTGCCCTCGATGGAGTGAATGAGCGCCGTCTCTTCGCCGCACACGAAGGCGCCAGCGCCCTCCTTGATGTGGAGGTCGAACGAGAACCCCGACCCGAGGATGTCATTGCCCAAGAGCCCGACCTCATGCATCTGCGCGATCGCCTTGCGGAGCCGCTGGATGGCGAGCGGGTACTCGGCACGGATGTATACGTAGCCCGAGGAAGCGCCGATGGCGTAGGCCGCAATCAGCAGACCCTCGAGCACCGCATGAGGGTCGCCCTCGATGAGCGAGCGGTTCATGAAGGCGCCCGGGTCGCCCTCATCCGCGTTGCAGATCATGTACTTCGAGTCGCCTTTGGCGTCGCGGCAGAATCGCCACTTCTTGCCCGTGGGGAAGCCGGCACCGCCGCGACCGCGGATTTGCGACTTTGTGATCTCTTCGATCAGCGCGTCGGGCGACATTCCGAGCGCTTTCTTAAGGCCTTCGTAGCCGTCCGTCGCCAAGTAGTGATCAAGCCTCTCGGGATCGATGAAGCCACAGTTGCGCAGCACGATCCGCTTCTGCGCTTTGAGCATCGGCAGGTCGAAGAACCTCGGAATGCCGGCAAACTCGGCGTCGCCGAAATGCCCGACCGCCCGGCCCGGCATTGGATCGCGGCGCACAAGGTAGCTCTCGAGGATCTTCGGCGCGTGCTCTGCGCTCACGTTGGCATACGAGATGCGCGGATTGCCGAACGCCGCGATGTCCATCAGCGGCTCGAGGTAGCACGGGCCTACGCAGCCGACTTCGAGCACCTGCGCGCGCAGCTTGCGCTCCTCCAATGTTGCCAGCACGGCCTTTTTCACGGCGTCGGCTCCCGCCGCCTTCCCGCAGGAACCAGCGCCGAGGTAGACAACCGGCACCTTGGCGCTCGCGAGGTTTGCGAAGTCCTTGCGGGCGAGTTCCGCAAGGCCGTCGAGTCTACTCGTATCCATTGACGATCCCCTTGAGTTTCATGGTCGTCACGCTACTGTAGATATCACTGTCAACCTTGACCACAGGCGACAGCGCACAGCACCCCAGACAGGCCACCCGGTCCAGGTCGAAGCGGCCATCGCTGGTGCTGCTGCCCATCGCCGCGCCCAGTTCCCGCTGCAGGGTCTCCATGAGCCGCTCGCCGCCGCGCACGTGGCAGGCGGTGCCGAGACACACGCAGATGCCATGGCGCGCCCGAGGAGTGAAGCGAAACTGCGCGTAGAACGACGCGACCCCATACACTTGACTCTCGGTGAGGCGCAGGGCCTGGGCGATCTCACAAACTGCTTGCGAGGAGATGTACCCTAGGCGCGCCTGCACGCTCTGCAGAATTGGGATCAGACTCCCCGCCTCAGCCGGGAACTGTCCCAGCACCGTCTGAAGGCTCTGATTTTCGGCTCCCATCGTCGTGGCCTCCACGCTTGATCTTGCTGCTGTTGTCAATCCGAAAAGGGACTCCTACGGCATAAAGTCTAAGCCGTATTGCGAAGATAGACTCGTCGCAAATCTTGCAGACGGCTCTTGGAAAGGAACACACAGTCGTTCTTACTGGCGTCGCCCACGCTCACGTCTCTCGCCAATTCCCTACACGTCGGGGCCCCACAGAGCCCGCAGTCGAGGCCAGGCAGACTCGCCAGTGCATCCTCTGCCAGCTGCCTCATCTGGACTCTCTCCTTCAGACTGGCCGCTGCTCCTCGGACGGGACGTGGCCGAATCGGGGCCTTAAGAGAGAAGTCTTCGTTAGGGAACCGCCGTTCGACTTCCGCTTCCGTCACAGGGTCCATCTCCGGCAGGGTACTCGCCAGAGAACGCAACGTGGACCCCGTGACATACATGTTCGCGACGGTGAGGTTTCCGCCAGCGCAGCCGTTCCAACAGTTGTACGCGTCGAGGAAGCCCACGTTTCGCAGTTTCCCCTTTTCGATGTCGTTGAAGACCTGAATTATGTTGGACAGGCCTGTCACCCGCAGGTAGCGATGCTGCTGAACAAGGCGGCCCATGCCCTCGCTCACGTGCATCCGGAGGAGACCAGAGTTGCGGATGACCGGGGGTCGAGAGCTCTTGATCGCATCGCTCTTCTTGAGACTCCGGCAGGCGAGCACGGCATTGTAGACCTCGGGGAAACCCAGTGCACCATCCAGATTGCTCACGACGCCTTCGGCCGGTTGAAGGATGGATATGGTCTTGGCTTGGCACGGCGTGATGTAGATGACGCCGATTTGATCCTCGTGCAGACCGAGCCGCGCTGAGAAGCGCCGCTTCGCTTCCCGGCCGGCGATTTCGCGGGCGAGCTGGACGGGGATGAGTTGGTCGACCATGGCCGGATACGACACTTGCACCAGACGCACTACCACAGGGCATTGTGTGGAGATGAGTGGCGTGGGTCCTGTCCACTGGTCCACGTACTGCTGGATTGCGCGAGCAACCAGGTTGATCTCGACCGAATAGTCCCAAACCTCGTCGAACCCGAACGCGAGCAGTCCATCGACGACCTGGGCGGGCGTGATCCCTGTTGGAAACTGGCCGAACAGGACTGGAGAGGGCACCGCGACCTTGAACTTGAATCGGCTGAGATCTTCGACCGGCGTTGTCGTCGCGCAGATGGCATCTCTGGGGCACGCTCTGAGGCAGACGCCGCAGTCGATGCAACTATCGGGTCGGTACTGCGCCTTCGCGTCCTTCACTCGGATCGCGTGGGTCGGACACACCCGCATACATGAGAGGCACCCCTGGCACTTCTCCCGGTCGATCCTGAATCCATGAGTGAGTTTATCCATACGAGATCAGCCGGATCATCGAGAGAACCCTCGTGCCTTTCCCAACCTCGGATTGCAGCGAGAAGACGTCGGAGTTCTTTTTGATGTTCGGAAGCCCCAGGCCGTAGCCGAATCCCATATCGCGCATCTCATCGGAAGCCGTCGAGTAGCCTGGCTGCATCGCCAACTCGATGTCGGGGATCCCAGGTCCCTCGTCGGCCACTTCCACCACGATCTCGTGGTCCGTCACCACTAACGTCAGAGTGGCCCGGCCCGCGTACATCACAACGTTCATCTCCGCCTCGAAGGCCACGATTCCAACTCGCAGGATGATGTTCGGGTCGACATCGAGATCCTTGAGAATCGTCGTCACCTCCGCAGACCGCTCCCCGGCATTCTCGAAATCCTGCCCGTGTATTTCAAAGGCCTTTCTGAGGAGCTCTTCGGGCATGCTAGATCCTACCTCTGATGCCGTGACTGTACAGGATGCCGCAGGAGTCAAACATTCCGAGCTCGGTCGAGAGCAGAACCGTCTTGTTGTCGCGAGCGAGCTTGACCGTCGCTTCCGTCGGTCGACTGCCTCGCACGTACATGATGGCCGGCAGGTGCGATATCTGCGCCGTTCTCACCGACTGGATGTTGGCCAGTCCGGTGATCATCAACGCCCGAGGATGGGGAGAAGCAAGCACGACGCTCATCGCATCGGAGGCGACGGCCATGTCTATTTCGGTGTCGAGCGCGTCAGCTCCGGTCAGCACCTCGCACCTGAGAAGATCCCGAAGCATCTCCAACCGCATGCCTGTCACTCCGCAGTTCGGCGGGTCACGCCCCCCTGCTCGCTGCAAGGGTCATTCGAACCCGAGATTGACGAGTTTCTTTGCAAACGCCCAGGAGTCCAGGTCATAGCTGAAAAGTCCGATCCCTGTCCTGTTGGCTAGCGCCACCACATCTTCACTCGGCTTGCGGCCGTTGACGATCACGATCATCGCTGCCCCCGCAAGGTTGGCCGCGGCGATCAAGCTCTTGTGCGTCTGCAGCGTGACCACCACGCTGTTGGTTTTCGCCGACGCAATCAGGTCCGAGACCATGTCGGAGATGTAGACGCTTTCGATCTCCCTGTCCTTGTATTCGTTGATCGCTGCGAGTCCGGTTTTCTGTACAAGTTCGGAAACCTTCATCGTGCTTCCTCCTCAATTAGTGCCAAGCACAGCGAGGCTTCTGCTGCGCGGTGCATCACTGTATGTCCGTCAGGCCGACGTCGACAATGCTCGTGCCCCTGCACTTGTCGATGCTGTTGCAAAGCTTGCAGGGCACGATGGTAACCTTCCTGCCGACGGGCGCCAGCTTCGCCCTAAAGTATTGGTTGAGGGCCTCGATGCCCTCGCTGCTCACGCATTTGCCGGTGGGATGGGAGGTGTTTGGGCACACCGCCACGTAGACCAGAGAGTCAGGACCCTGCTGACGCACGAGCTCTCCGATCTGGCAGTCGCGGTCCGTGCACTCAGACAACATCAGCCCATTCACATCATTGAGGTTGACAATCTGCCCACAGACGCGGCACTTCAAATCGAATTTCACCGTCTGAAAGCTGCCCAGATACGCCCAAAAGTGGCGCCCCTCACGGTATTCATCGATCGGAGGCACAGGCTCGGCAGAGAAGAACGAAAGGCGAGCACCGCACTCAAAGCAGCCTTCCTCGACAAAATAACCGTATCGGACGTTGCACATCGACCACTCATGGTTGCACGGACCCATCGCTCTTCCCTTCGACATTCACTAGGATGCGCTCCCCGCGTACAGCCACGGAAGCGATCATAGATGTTCGAGGACCGCCGTGTTCGATACCGCAAAAGAATAACGAGTCAAAATTAGGCGCACTCCGGAACCGTTGTCAAGGGAATCTGGCACGATCTTCAGACTTGATCGGTGGTCGGTGATGAATCGGCATTATTGGCCTTTCGGGGCAAAAGCGGGCGGACTTGCTGGCTGCGGCACAGGCATTGCCGCAAACGAACCCTGCCCGGATTGCGGTCATGGGGAAAACCAGAGTGCCCGAGATCGAGGCCGCGTACAGCTGCGCCAAGGGCGGCTCCTTCTCAGCGAAGCGGTCGTCCTCCGCCGGTGCGTCGAGCCTCTGCCCACGGTTTCGCAGCGACGCCACCACGCACTCCCACCAGATCGAGAATGTGAGCTTTCCACCTGCCGTAGTCGGGAAGAAAGGTCACTTCGTAGATCGTTCCGTGCTTGTCTTGAAGCTGATACGTCAGATAACACGCTGAGCAAGTAAGTCCAGTGATGGGGACGACCCGGGATGGGAAACCGCGCCAGATTGGCCCTAAAGGAGGCAACCGCGTGTAAAATGCCACCTACTGGGAGTCTAAAAAGGAAATGTCGGTTTACTTCGTCGCGGGCTCTTCAATCTGCGCTTCGCGCAGGAACCTTGTTGATTCTTCCAGAGACGTCGGATTGATGTAGAAGCCGATTCCCCATTCAAAGCCCGCTACTTTCGTCAGCTTGGGAATGATTTCGATGTGCCAGTGATAGTGGTCGTTGGCGTGTCCAACTCTCATTGAGAATGAGGGAGGCTGGCGTGCGCAGTTTGCTTACCCGAAGAACTTCACCATGCCGCCTTCGTTGGTGCCCCTTGGCATGAGCAAAGCGCGAGAATGGCTTGCGGCGTTGTCGGGGTACGGTTGCAACATCTTCCTTGACGGCGACGAGGGAACGGTGCCGCTGTGGCGCAGGGAGTCTGGCGTTGACGCAAGCGGAATCGACCTGCTGGTTCGGCGCTCCGACGAATGGTACGCCCGCCGAGCGGAGGAACGGCGGATCAAACGCGGCGACCGCGTGGCTGTCATGGGGCATGGCATTGCGGTGGTCGAGCATGCGAACGCGGACGAGGTACTGGCAGTGCTTGGGAAGCGAAACGTGCTGAGAATCGAGCGTGACAAGGTGGTTTGGTGTGAGCAATACAAACGCTGGGAAACGGCAGCAGGCACAAACATAGGATTGAGTGCGAGGAAGGAGCCCCAGCCATCCGCATAGTCCTGATAACCGATACCCATAAGCTGCACCGTGAGCTTGAGCTTCCGTCAGCCAGTCGGGGCACACCGGGGACCTCAGGTTACTGGGGATTATACTAGTGCGTTGACTTATGGAGTCTCACCTTGCGGAAGAGTCGTACACTGATTACTTCACCGCTGGAATGGTGGCTGACCGCCGCCCCGGTTGCGCCTCCGGTCCTTCCGGTTGTGCCCGAACGAGGGGGCACTCAACTGCGGACGCCACGGCCCGTAGCGATCATCGATACTCGGGAACAGAATCCGTTCTCCTTCACACGCTTTCGGGGATGGTTCAGCGGCATTGAAAGAAAGGCACTGAAGATCGGCGATTATTCCATAGTCGGGCTCGAAGACCATTGTGTTGTCGAGCGCAAAGACCTTGCGGACCTCGTGCACTCCTTCACCGCGGAGCGGTCGGTTTTCGTCAAGCGTCTTAGGGAAATGGCGGTCTTCCCCCGACGGCTGTTAGTGATCACTGCCCCGCTCAGCCAAGTGAAATCGCCCTACCCGCACAGCCGGGTGGACCCGAACCGGATCACCCAGTCGCTCATCGCAAGCCTTGCAGGGCTCGGGGTGCCATTCCTGTGCGCCGAGTCCCACGAACTCGGCGAGGAAGTTGTCGCTTCATATTTGTACCAAGTATTCACCTACCATTGGCTCGAAACCCACGAACATGGGCGGTACTTCGCGGACGATGACCTTTGAGAAAAACGGGACAAGAGGAAAACGGAAGGCAAAAATGCAGCGAATAGGCTGGGAAGGCGAGAACTCGCTAAGTCCTTTAGATGCGTGGTAGTCAACAAAGCTGATTCCGCATCGCTGTAAACTACTGAAGCTACTTGCCTGATTTTCGTCGTTTTTGCGAAATCGAGGCGGTTTGGAGACTAGAAGCTATTTCAAAACCCCTTTTTGGCCACCCTAACCCATTGATTCTAAAGGGACTGAAAAGGGTTTTGAAACCAACTCTAATCCTTTTGGGCCTTCCCTTTTGAAGGCTAGGTCCAGACGGCTGTTCTACGAGGTCTGCGACCAAGCAGAACTCACTCGGATGCAGTGCGGCGAGACTGGCGCACGTGCAGAGTCCCTTCAAGCGTTCTGCTGGAAGACGTACCGCAACCCATGCCCGACCATCGCCGACGGCATGGTGAAAAGTGTCTCTTCCTCGAAAATCTTCGTCTTGAGCTTTAGGCTCGGATAATTCCTGCTGCGAAGCAACTCCCCCATGCGCACCGTGTGCCCAGCCCGGTCAGCCTTGGCAAAGACCGTGCTCAGGGTGGGATCGTACGTTGGGCTGAGCACGCGCTCGGCTCCTCCCGCTGAGAGGAACACAATCGCATCGAGGTCTTTGTGCTCGGCGGTATACTTCGCCTCGTAGTTGAAACAGAGTGGATGTCCCCAATCCATCTCCGGACTGCCGATGACGTATCGCTTGAAGAAACCGTGGTGGTTCAGTAGCGTGTAGAGGCCGAACAGCCCGCCCATCGAGTCGCCCACGTAAGTGCGGTCGCCGGACACCTTGTAACGCTTCGTGATCCACGGCCACAGTTCCTCGCTCATGAAGCGGAAGAACTGCGGCGCACCGCCGCCTTTCAATTCGGCAGCGAAGAGCGGAGAAGAACCGAGCATCTTGAGGTACCACTCGTCCGAGGTCGGAGAGAGATCGTAGATGCGCCGCCGCAAGAAATTGGTCAAGTCGGCGCCTACGGGATAGCCGATACCGACAGTGAGGACTGGGGGAATTTCCCCGCCCATCGCCAGAAAAGGAATCACGTTTGCTGCCGTTCCAAAAAAGAGGTTGGCGTCCGTCTGATAAATGACTGGCAACGGTTCGGACGGCACCACCGTCGGCGTTTGGATGCAGATTTCAAGGTCTAAATCCATGATGGCGGAATGCACGACGTGCGTCTCGGTCCCTTGGAGTACCACTGGGTTGGCCATGTTTCCTCCTTTAAGCGAACAAACATAGAAGCCAAACGCAATGCAGGTGTGAGCCAGAGTCGGTTATAGAGGGTGTCCGGCCAAAGGTCGCATTTTTTTCAGTTCCGGGCGCGGCCGACGGCTTCAATCGGGGCTTCGTCACTGCCCGGCCCCGTACGAAGGATTGACTGTGGGTTGTGTTCCTGCAAAATGTCCTCCATCCGTTTTTGCAAAAGCGGTTTCCAATCCGCGTGCGTCAGAATATAAAACCTCTCCTTACGAATCGCGTCAAAAACCGCGCTGGCGACCTCAGACGAAGGAATACCGCCTTCGACAAACTGCTGCAACGCCTCTTTGAGTTGGAGGGTTGTCGGATGAGTCGTTTTGCTCTCAAAAGCGTCTTGCAGTTCACACGGACGGTTGCGCTCGGAATCCGCGATCTTTGTGTTCACCCATGCGGGACAAAGAACAGAAACTTTAACCTTTGCGTCAATCAGGGCTAACTCGCAGGCTAGAACTTCCGAGAGCGCAACGACACCGTGCTTTGTAACCTTATAAATTCCGAGGCACGGACCTGAAATCAGTCCCGCCATCGAAGCTGTATTCACAACATGACATTCGACATCTTCTTTCAGCATTATGGGCACGAACGTCCGCACGCCGTGGATTACGCCCCACAGATTTACGCCCATCACCCATTGCCAATCTGCCAGCGAGGCTTCCCACAGAGTTGTGACTGAGGCGACCCCGGCATTGTTGAAAAGCAGATGCACTGCACCAAAAGCATCAAGCGTCTTTTGGGCCAACGCCTCGACATCATCTGGTTTGGAAACATCCATCCGTACAGCTAAGAGGCTCGCGCCCGCGTCCTTGAGTTCCTGCTCGACCTTGGCTAAAGCTTTCTCGTCAATATCGGCAAGAACAACTTTCATTCCTTCCTGCACGCACCGTTCGGCTAAACTGCGTCCTATTCCGCTTGCCGCTCCTGTAATCACCGCCACCTTGTTTTAAAAATCTTTCACAAATGCCTCCTTTTCTCACAGGCCATAGACATCCTCCTTGAATGAGAATAGTTGCCTTACTTCTTTGGAGCAGCATGCACCTTGGTCCACTCATCCTCGAACAGAGGTGTCCACGTTTTGCCATCGGCCGAGATTTCGACCTTTTCAGTGGCGCTCGTCCAGTCTGGGGCAAACGTAACACTGTCCTTCAACTGATACTGCTTTCCCGCTACAGACCACTTTCCTGCATAAGTCCATGTGTTCCTGGCGATGGTTATCACCCCTGCGAATCTGCTTCCGTCGCCCAAATACATCTCACTAGAAAGGTTCTTGTTCACGGGGTCGTACCCGTCGATTTCGAGGACCCGCATGTCGCTCTCAGCTACCTTTCCTGACACCTGGCATTGTAAAAAGAACCCGCCCAAAATCATTCGACCGTTGAATTCGCCGGTGAACTTGCCACCGGGTCCGAGCGGTCCCGGCTTCTGTACTCCGTCGAACGTCCAATGGCCAACCAGCACTTGCAGTTTCTTGATTTCGGGATCGGGCTTCGGAGCCGTCGCGGGTGTTTGGGCCTGCACAACGGAAACAACCACAACCATCAAGAGCAGACACAAAATGATGCATCTTTTCATTCCATCCTCCTCGATTCGTGCTGGTTGCCTTACTTTTTCGCTGCGGGCTTCGCCTTCGTGTACGTGGCTTCGATCCACGGCATCCACGTCTTGCCATCGTCAGCGGAAATATCCGCTTTGCCTGTGGCGCTCGTGTTATCCGCAGAAAAGACATACGGCGCTCTTACGTGGTACTCCTTGCCATTGGCTGTAAACTTCCCTTCCCACGTGATCGTATTTCCGGTGATCGTGATGGTTCCGGTCATACGGCCTCCATTGCTTGCCCAGTTAGTCCAATGAATGGTCTTGTCCATCGGGCTGTATTCGTCGATTTCCAAGATGCGGGTCGTTCCCACACTGCTCTTTTCAATCACGGACACTTCCAGAATGAATCCACCGACCCTCCATTGTCCGGTGTATTCTCCGCTGACCTTCCCACCCGGACCCAAAGGTCCGGACTTATGCTCGCTCTCATACGTCCAGTGGCCTACCAGAACTTGCAGTTTCTTGATTTCGGGATCGGGCTTCGGTGCCGTCGCAGGTGTTTGGGCCCGCATAACGGAAACGATGCCAACCATGAGGAGCAAGAACAAAACCACGAATCGTCGCATGAACATCCTCCTTAGTTGATTAGCTTGCTTTGTCAAGCAGGGGCCGTTCGCTTCAGGGGGTGAAGCACCGGGGTGGGAAACTACGATTCCATGAAGCGAAGCTCGCCTCAGCGGGTGTTGCGTTCCGAAATAGGGATTGCTCTTCGGGGAGGCGACGGTGGCCTGTAAGGAAGCAACGGCCCGACCCATCGGGAAGTGTTGCTTCCGGGAGGTCAGTGAGCACTTCTTACCTCAAAAGAGTCGCTTAAGTCAATTTCCAGAGGCACGGAGGGGTCCTCATGGCATTCCTCTCCGAGTGAAAGTTGTTGCCTTACTTCTTCGGTGCGGGAGGCGTCTTGGTGTATTTGCCCTCGAACCAAGAAGTCCACGTCTTGCCATCCGTCGAGATGTCGCCCTTGGCGGTTCCGCTCATCCGGTCCGCGGAAAGAACGAATGGTTCCTTCAGTTGGTATTCTTTGCCACCCACAGTGAACTTGCCTTCCCAAGTGATTGTGTCCCCGGCCACGGTTATGGTTCCCGACATGTGCGTTCCGTCGCTGGCCCACGTTGTCCAGTTGATGGCCTTGTCCTTGGGATTGTATTCGTCGACTTCCAAGAAATGGACCGTTGCCGCGGCACCCTTCTCGCTTGCAGACGCCAGCAAGACAAAACCATTGAGTTTCCACTGTGCGCTGTACTCGGCAGTGATCTTTCCGCTGGGGCCCAAAGGTCCGGGCTTGTATTCGCCCTCATACGTCCAGTGTCCAACTAGAGCTTGAAGTTTCTTGAGTTCCGGATCAGGCTTCGGAGCCGTCGCTGGTGTTTGGGCCTGCACAACGGAAACGAAGGCAACCATGAGCAGTAAGAACAAAACCACAAATCGTCGCATGAACATCCTCCTTAGTTGATTAGCTTGCTTTGTCGAGCAGGGGCCGTTCGCTTCAGGGGGTGAAGCACCGGGGTGGGAAGTTACGATTCCGTGAAGCGAAGTTCGCCTCAGCGGGTGTTGCGTTCCGGGACAGGGATTGCTCTTCGGTGAGGCGACGATGGCCTGAGAGGAAGTAACCGCCAATCCCGCTGGGAAGAGTTACTTCCGGGGAGGTCAGTAAGCACTTCTTACCTCAAAGGAGTCGCTTAAGTCAATTTCCAGAGGCACGCTGACTGGATGAACAGTGGTTTTCGGCAATGCGAAGAACGTCTCTTTGTCTCGCATGGAGATTGATATGCCGCTCCTGATTGACTTCCCTGAGCCGCAAACCATACGATGCCAGCTAAAGGGGAAGGAGGAATAGGGGCGCTTCTTCGTGTCCACAGAGCAAGCGGGTCACGACCCACTCACCGGCCGAACCATCAACCACTACCGCATTCTCGAAAGATTAGGCGGCGGGGGCATGGGTGTCGTCTACAAGGCCGAAGACACCAAACTCCGCCGTCCAGTAGCACTGAAGTTCCTCCCTCCGGAGATTGGGCGAGACCCCCACGCATTGGCCCGCTTCGAGCGCGAGGCGCAAGCCGCGTCCGCACTGAACCACCCGAACATTTGCACGATCTACGAGATCAGCGAGCAGGATGGCCTGTTCTTCATCGCCATGGAATATCTGGAAGGCAAGACCCTAAAG
>Ga0187784_10004006_pt1 | contig 11924 bp, 10 predicted proteins | sample 1015_SJ02_MP15_2_FD_132964 | JGI IMG/M metagenome (GOLD analysis project Ga0187784, IMG submission 132964) | Tropical peat soil microbial communities from peatlands in Department of Meta, Colombia - 1015_SJ02_MP15_20_MG | ecosystem: Environmental > Terrestrial > Soil > Wetlands > Peat | place... | reverse complement strand
TTGTGCACCGATTTCGGTGGCCAGAGCGAACAGTTTCTCCTCGTCCTGATCGACCAGTGTCAGGTTTGCACCGCGCCCAGCAAAAAGTCTTGCGCACGCGCTCCCGATTCCGCCGGACGCCCCGGTGATAGTCACGGACCGACCTTCGAGTTCACGAGACATTGGGCACTCCGGGGCTTTGTCTAGTGCGTACACGATCCATCATTGGCAGGATATGCGGGTCGACAGGCATGCAGTCGGCCGGAAATTCCAGGAGATGAACTACGGCTTGCGCGAAATGCTCGGGAGTAATTTGCCCGCGAAATGCGCCGGCAAGCGTCGTCCCTTCGATCAGCGGAGTGCTGATCGGTCCCGGAAACACGACGTTGACCCGTATACCATCCCCGCTGACCTCCGACGCCAGAGAACGCGTGAAGGCAGCGAGGGCGAATTTCGTTGCTGAATAAGCCGCCGCAAGCGGCCGGCCGCGCATCCCGTGCGGCGTCAGCACCGAGCCGATGTTGAGTATCTCGCCTTCGCCCTGTTTGATCATCAGCGGCAGCACGGCCCTGTTTGCCAGAAATGCGCCGTGCAGATTTACGTCGACGGCTTTGCGCCAGCTGGCGAGCGGAATATCCGATACCGGTGGGGGAATTTTGGTGATTTCCTCGTAGCCAGAAACCGCGGCACAGAAAACCAGAAGATCGACGCGATTTAGCTCGGCGGCGCACAAGTCCGCCATCTTAGACATGTCATCCGGATTAGAGGCATCGAGCACGCGTCCGAGGTGCTGTCCCGGCCCAAGCGTCGCCAAATCTTTGACCGTCGCGTCGACGCGTTGGCGGTCGCGACCGATTACAAAGGTGCTTCCGCACCGCGCGGCAAGAGCCCGTGCAATTGCTCGGCCGATACCGCGGCTGCCGCCAACGATGATGCTGACGTGTCCGGGCCGCATTCAACTTATGCTAAAAAGCGCTTGGGGACGAAGCGACGCGTCCGCCGCCGCACCGACCGCGCACCGCGACCTTCCTGCCCAGTCAGAAAGGCTTCGATTACCCGCACAAAGAACCCCGGCTTGACGATTGGGAAGAAATGGCCGGCTCCCGGAACGATGATCAGTCGCGAATTGGGAAGGTATTCTAAAAGGCCGTTCGCGGTCGGTAGGCAGTGGGACAATTTCCCGAAAGCCAACAGCGTCGGCGTGGAAATTGTCCGTAGCGTTGCTGGAACGAGAAGTGATTCATCCTCGAATTCACGCTCGGCGGTGGTACGCGTGAGCAGCTCTTGCCAGCGCTCCAGCCCTTTTTCGCCCATGTCTCTCGTACGTAAGGAGATGCGCGCACGCCCCTGATTGGCGATGTTTCCATGGGCCTGACTTAATGCCGCAAGCAGTTTGTAGCTAATGATGGAGTCGTCATTCGGCAGATCGCTTAAACCGTGGCCTCTCAGCTCGGTTTTCCACTGCTCCCAATGGGCCCACTCAGAGAGCCGCACCGGCGGTTGCAGAGCGCGAAGTTGCGTGTCGGCAACAATGAGATTGCGGACGCGGTCCGGATGCAATGCTGTGAAGGCCAGTGCTACGCGTCCGCCGAAACTGTGACCGGCGATATCGGCGCGGTCGATGCCGAGAAAATCAAGAAGCTCGACGAGGTCGTTCACCATTTGCTGCAGCCCGTAACCCCGTTCGGGCATCGAGCTGCGGCCGTGGCCGCGAAGATCATACATCAAAAGGCTGCGCGTTCGCGCGAGCAGCCGCGCCGCACCGAAATACCAGAATGACAGATTTGCGCCGAGACCGTGGATCAGGACGAGATGCTCGCCTGTTCCAAGCTGGAGGTAGTTGAGCTTGACCTGCGGTGTGGCAAGGCTGGCCATAAACCGGCGCTCAGTCCATATAGCCGAGGATTTTAAGTTGACTCATGAGCGCTTCGCGCTCTTCGTCGCTCGGCTCAGCCCGATCAGAGGCGTCCGCATTCGGGGCCATGGTCGCCTCGCCCTTGCGCACTTCGTGTTCACCAACCAGGGCTTCCGTTGGGACGCGTCCTTCCATGTCGCCCGGAACCGGAATTCCCAGCAAGGTGAGGATGAGCGGCGATATGTCGAGAATATTGAGCCGGTCGATGCGCGCACCTTTACGAAAGCTGGGACCGTAACCGATGAATATGCCGGCGGGACGATGCGTACCGTCTGGCTGCGGCCTCTGCGAAAGGACCTCGTTAGACTTGAGGATCGAGACGAAGCCGCTGTCGCGCAGTCGTAGCGTGATGTCCGGACACGGCTCGACGAAACTCGACCCGCGCAGTTTGTTTAAGTCTGCGCCCACGACGATCGGCCGGCCGTCAGCCGGATCACGGAGATTCAGTAATTCGCTTTGGAGCTTGAGCACAAACGGCAGGTAATCGTCTTCCTTTACCCCCAGGCCCGATCCCTTGTCCTGCTTGACAAAAATTGCGTTGCTGCTTGGCGTCGGACAAAACGCCAGGGTTTTCTTCCAATCAACCATGCCGAGGTGGTCTTTAATCTTATCGGCGGTGAGTTGGCCAACCGAATCGTCCCTGGCGGCATCCGACCAATGCAGATAGCCGTTGCGCGCGAGCCATTCGTTCACATAGAAAATCTCGGTCGTCGGGCCGAAGCCGTGGTCGGAGGTAATGAGGATATCGGTGTCGGGACCTGCGGCTTCGAACATCATTTTAAGGTTCCGATCGAGGCGCCGATAGAAGTCCACCGACAGGTCCTGGATGCGTTTGTGCCAATCGCTGGCGTCGTTCTCCGCGAAAGCCGGGTCGATGTAGCGCCAGAACAGATGTTGGATCTTGTCGGGGCCGTCGAGTACGATCGCTGTGAGCTCCGTGCGGTCCTTCTTCATGAGATAGCAGGCGAGCTCGGACCAAGCCTTATCACGCGTATTTTGGAGCTCGATCCAGGGCTCGTGCTCGCCCTGATGAAGACCCTGTACGCATTTCTTTTCTTCGCCGATATCCATGCCGAGATTGCGAAAATCGAAGTTCGGTAAAGCGCGCACCTCGTCAAAAAGCTGCTTGGGGTAGGTACCGTGCCGCAGATGCCGCCAAGGGACGAAACCGGAGATGATATAGCCGTCGATTGTCGGTGGTGGCGACATACCGTAAAAATTGAGGCTGGTCGCCCGCAGCTTGAATCGGTTCGCGATTGACCAGATCGTCTCGCAGTGGTTGTCCCGAAAATCGTTGATCTTCAGAAAGACGCCGCCATCGGGGAGGAAAGCTGGCCGCAGGAAGTCGTAGATTCCATGGGCCGTAGGACTGTGGCCGGTAATCATGGAGGTCCATGCCTGGGGCGTCAGTGGATGACGGGTCGACATTAAGTCCGCACGTACGGCGTGCTTGAGGACTTTGCTCAAGAATGGCATCACCTCCTGCTCGATGAAGGGGTCAAGCAGGCTGAATGTGGCTCCGTCGAGCCCGATCATCAAAACTTTGTTAGCCACAGGACCTCCTTGAGACCACCGCGGAAGTGCAATGTGCGCGCCATTGCGCGTGTCTGTTCGAACGGCGGCATCTACCACACTCGCCGCTTAATTTAATAAGTGCAGCTTGCTTTAACAGGCTCGCCGACGGGTGGCTACGCCTTTGCCCAAAACCGCAATTGCGCCTTCACAGAGTTGCCGGTGGCTTCGCTCGCTGCAATTTGCCACTTGAAAGGAGGGCAGGATACGTCGCACAACGAAAACACAAAACAGGCCGTTTTGGCGGTTCGCGGCGGTACTGGAGTGGGCGGGTTGGGGGCAGAGTAGGAAGAGGTATGCCGAAATCTAATCAGCCTGATAGCTCATCGCGGAAATCCAAGACGCGGAAAGTAATAGAGCCAGCCGCTGCGCGTCAGGAAGATGGTAACTCCAGTTTAGGGGTTACAACCGAACGATCGATGAGCGCTGTTCCGGCGCAATCACATACCTCCCCGAGCCGCACGGACCTGGTTCGGTCCGATCAAGTAAGCGCGTCGTCGCAACGGCTCGGCACCGGAAAACGCATCCGAACGCCGCTACCGCTCCCTTCTGGACGGACGGAAGAAGGCAATGTCGGTAGCCGGCTTGCGCAGCAAGCCCGGCGACAGCCTCCTGCCGATGCCGCAGAAATCTCGGCGCGGCCCCTGGGAATGGGGAAACGTCTCCGGACGCCGTTACCGCCGCCGCTGTCGAGCGGGCTTGAGCAAGCAAGTGGCGTTGCGGGGCGGCCACGACCGAGGCAGTTGGGAAATCTGCGCAACCTTCCGTCCGCCCTCGGCGAAGCGGGAGCGGGACCCGTCGCGAAAAAGCTCAAGGAAAAAGCTGAGCAATTTCAATCGATCCAAGACTATTTACACAATCCTGTCGCGTTCAATCTGCGCAGCAACGAAATTCAAACCACAAGCACGCCGGAAGAGATCGAATCGCGGAAGGGTGAGGTCCGCTATCAAATCCAACTGATGAAGTCGGTGTTGGCGGTGTTGACTGAGGAACTCGACGACCTCGAACGGGCGCGGCCGCAACCGAGCGCTCTGCCGGATAACGTTCGCACTTAGTCACCGGCATCGTGATCTTTAGCGGATTTCCTTGATTGCCAAATTCGATGGCGAGTTCGCACCCGGCTCGCAGGCCTCCGCAGGCTCTTGGCGCGTTTTCGCTACACCGGCGATGCGGTCCATCACCCTCGTCATGCCCGATGGCGATGCGTCATGGCGAGCGTGTGGCCTCAGGGATCGGCAGCCAATTCTCAGGCCGCAAAATCAATCCCTCGTTACGACATCCGTTCTGGGTCCGTTGAGCAACGGGACGCTTGGATCGCGTAGAAACGCAGGATCGTCGCCAAGATTGGCGCCGACCGGGCCGAAGCTTGCGAATGGCGATTGTTCGGGGTGCAACATCTTCGTCACGGCAGCCTCGTCATTCGGCAGTTGCAGGCGTGTGCATAGCTGCGTGAGTTCGTTGCGCGGATCGGCGAGTAACCTTTCTATTTGCAGGATTACGAGCTTCTCGGCCGTTATGTTCTTCATCGCCTCCGAGATGAAACGTTCGGCTTTCCGCACTTGGAGATGCTCCCGCAGAACCGTTTGCTGATCGCGGGTGTCAAGAGGCCCTTTGTTGCCATCTGCGGACGCGGATACCGCACCCGATCTCGGCGCGGGCTCAACGATCCGCACGTAATAGGCATCTGGAGAAGCCTTGCGAAGCCGCTCGAGACACTTTGTGTCCTGGGAGTAGATCGCACTCTTTTCGACCATTCGCCGTGGCGCGATCCGCGTCCTCAATTCGTCGAATATCCGGCTGGTCGGCCATGACAGGCGCCGCAACATCCAGCGCCGTGCCATGGCGATGGAATTGATTGTCTGTTCACTGCCGTAAACGTAGGCCAATGCACGGAGCAGTCCGTGGACATGGGTCTGGCGCGGATCCGGGATAGCCTTAAACATCCCCTCCAGCGTGTCGCTTATGAAAAGATTGAGCTGCGGAAATTCGAAAGCGCCCGGATTTCGGCCGATCATTGCCCCCACCAACGAAACCTCACGCGGTGAGCTGCCCAGAATAACAATGGGCGGCGGCAATGGCGCATCCTCCGGCTCGCCAACGGCGACAACTTTAGCCGGCATGACCAATGTCAAAGTCCGTATTGCTTGAAGAATTGAATGAGCAGGGCGTTCGCGCTTATGTCATGCGTAACCGAGCCGATAATCCGACGCGCCAGCGGCCCTTGAGGTTCGTTCCCCCCGGGCCAACCGTGTCCGCCACCGTCAATTTCATACAGTATTACTTCGCTACCCATGCGGCAATTCTCGGACGAATGACGTTTCACAGGAATGTTGGCAAGGCTGGCGACCCCGGACTCGTTGCAGCCGTCCAGCGTCGACCAAAGTTTAAATGTCTCCAAGGCCGACACAACCGTACCGCCAGCTCCGCCCAAAATGCGCGAGCTCGCGATCACGCCTCCGTCCCACGGCATGATTGGATCCTGAGTACTGCTGATCAGCATGACAGGTATTGGGCGGGATGGCCGACATCGCGCAGCCAGGTGTTGAGGCATGTTGGCAACCACGGCAGTCACTGCCGTGATCGCATCGGCCGCGTCGCAGGCCATCCGTTGTGCCATCATCCCGCCATTCGAGACGCCGGCAACGAAAACGCGGGATGCGTCGCCTCCCCAAGCCTGCGTTGCACGCGTGATAACGCCACGCAAGAAGGCAACGTCGTCAACTCCGTCATCCGTCGTCTCGCGTCCGTCGTTCCATTGCTCACCGCCGGCATCAGGAAAGATGGCCAGCAGGCCAGCGCGATCGACATAGTCGGCTAAGCCCGTTTGTTGAGCGACACGATTGCCGCTGCCGAGGCCGCCATGCAGCACGATGAGGACCGGCAAGCGCGCATTTCCTGCACTCGCTTCGGGTGCGTAAACGAGGAATGTTCGCTGACGCCCTTGGATTTCAAGGGCGTCCTGATGTGAGGTGGCGACGACGGAATCCGTTGCAACACCGAGGAGCGGGACAGCGCCAAGGACTAAGGCGGCCAGCGAACCGGTGACATGAGTCCGTATAAATGATCGTGCGACGGTAATTTCCATAAAGGAACTCTATGATCCCGCCGCACCTCGATGGGTGCCTCGGTCGGAACCAAGTAAGTGCTTAGAGGATACCCCTACAAGTTTACCAGCATGAAGGTCCAATAGCGCGCTTGGCACCCAGCAAAGGCGAGGCACAGGGCGCGAAAGTCCCGTCTGCTTGGGCGACGATTTTGGCACAAACATGATCTGACCGCGAAGCCGTACGACGCAGAATTTCAGCGTTGCGAGGGGTCCGCGGATACTCTAAACGCACGGGAGCAGAGGAGGTGGCACCGTTGATTGCTTTGTCAAACGAATCGTCAGGGTCGCCCGCCACTGCACTATCCACAAGTGGTCAGCTCCGGAGTGACCAGTCGAGGAAACGACTGTCGGTCGAAGATTTCGAGCTTCTCCAAATTCCATTTCTCAATCCGGCTGTTCGCACCAGTCAAGGCATGGCATGGTTTGAGAACAAGGTTATCCTGGGAACCGGTCGTGCTCCATTGGGTTTCCTTGGTCGCTATACCGCCCAATCAGGACCTCGATTTGGAGGGCGCAGTTCGCAGACGGGCGGAAGCGATGCGCATGGCGCACAAATTATCGTCTTCGACCCGAATACCCGCCAATGGGAAAAAGTGTTTGATAGCCCAATCGTCCAAGGACGCGACGGCAACATGCGCGCCCGTGATCGAAGCGTGCGTGCGCGCTTGGTATGCCAAACGCTCGGTGACTCAAAACCTTGCCTTTATCTCGGGATGGGATCGCTTGAAGGCGAAGTGGTGTTCCTGCGATCAGAGGACGGTATTGAATACCAGGAATGCAAAGGTTCCGGATTTAATCTCAATGCAGACATCCCGTCGGTCCGCTCTATGGCCTGCCTTGACGGGAAATTGTTCTGCACACCGACGGGAAGAAACTACAAGCGCGGGATGTGGGACGACAATCTCACGGACCATCCGATTATTTTTCAGGCTACCGATCCGTTGGCCGGTAACTGGGTAGCAGTGAGCGAGCCGGGATTCGGAAACCCGGAAAATCAGTCGATAAATGAACTGGAAGTATTCAACGGCCACGTCTACGCGGCAGCTCTCAATACGCGTTACGGATTCGAGCTCTGGAAAACCGATGCGCGAGGAAACCCGCCGTATCGCTGGGTAAAGGTGCTGGAACGGGGTGCCTGGCGCGGCCCGATGAATTCGATACCGCTTGCGATGGTCGTTTACAAAAACGCGCTTTACGTGAGCGCATCCATTCAGCGACAGGGCGGCATACATCTGGACCATTTCGGTCCTTTCCCAGCCGAAATGATCCGGGTGTATCCGGACGACAGCTGGGATCTCGTAACGGGAACGCAACGCTTCACTCCCCAGGGTCTCAAGCGGCCGATAACCGGCCTCAGCGGCGGCTTCGGTGACCGTTACCTGCATAATTTTTGGCGTTTCGCGGTTATGGATGACGCGCTTTACCTTGGGACGGCCGGCTGGAAGTGGATGCCGACCTATCTGCGCGATCGGCCGGACTTGTCCGAAGCTCAGTTGCAGCGGTTGCGTACGGAGACGGAGGATTACCGGTCCGGGGAGTTTAGCCTTTGGCGCACCGACGACGGGATTCGTTGGGAAAGCGTGACGACCACCGGCTTTCCCGGCAGCAGCCCGAACAATTACGGTATTCGGGAGATGTTGGCCACGCCCTACGGACTGTTCGTCGCCCCGACCGGGCGGACCGGATCCGGCAAAGGCGGCGGGCTCGAACTCTGGTGGGGACACTCAAACTAATGCCGCCTCTTTTCATCCTGTCCCCGCCGCGTTCGTTCACCTCGGTGACCTGTGCGATGCTTGGCGAGCATCCGCAGATGTTCGGCCTTGCCGAAATAAATCTGTTTGCGGGTGATACAGTCGCGGACATGCAGGAACTTTATGCCAGCAGGGCGCGGCTGGAGACCGGCTTGTTGCGTAGTCTCGCCCATCTTGCGTTTTCGGAGCAGACCGAAGAGACCATCGAAGCGGCGCGGCAATGGCTGCGCGCGAACGCGGACATGACGACGGCGGAATTGTTTCGGACTATGCAGGCTTGGTTGCCCGATCGGGTGTTTATCGACAAGAGCCCGCTTCACGTCTTCACTTTGGAGCCGATGACACGAATGCGCAGGTATTTTCCGGACGCCCGCTACCTGCACCTCACGCGCCATCCCGGCGACACGATCAAATCGGTCTTGCAGCTGCAACAGACCGTTGTTGATCGCGTTGTGGAACGGGCACCGCGGCTCGGTTCGTTTCGCGCGGCGCGCTCAAACTCGGAACTGCCGGACAAATACTGGCTGCAACCGCACCTTGCGATCATGGAGTTTCTCGAATCGGTGCCGGCCGACCAGCAAATACGATTACGCGGCGAAGATCTGCTCTCGGAGCCGCGCACCTATCTCCCCCAGATCGCCGAATGGCTTGAGATACGTACGGACGACGACGCGATCGAAGCGATGATGCATCCGGAGAACTCGCCGTTCGCAAGCTACGGTCCGTCCAATGCCAAATACGGCAACGATCCAAATTTCATGGAAAAGCCGGCCTTGCGTCCCTATAGTTACAAGCCGCATCCGCTCACCTGGGAGCCCGAACCTGGGCAGCCGGTCGAGGTCAGCGAGACCATTCGCGTTTACGCCATGCAATTTGGCTACTAATTTGCAACGAGACTGCGACCATCCGCCGAGACGTCCTGGCGGAGTTTTTCCAACGGTGCATCCAGTTCGATAGTGAGCGCGACCGCTTCATGCCTGAACCGTTGATCATTCTCTGTCCGCCTCGCTCTTATTCTTCGATCGTGTGCGGCATCATAGGCCAACATCCCGACTGTTATGGTCTGCCTGAACTCAACCTATTCATGGGCGATAGTCTGGGAGAGGTCTGGGGCGGCCACGCGGGTTTCATGCGCACCTTTGGCCGCGACGGCCTGCTGCGCACTCTCGCCCAGCTGCACGATGGAGAACAACGCCCGGACACGATCGTGCGCGCCCGCGAATGGATTACGCAACATTCGGCTTGGCCCATTCGCCAAGTCTTCGACCATATTCAGGAATTGGTCGGTAACAAAATTCTGGTCGAAAAAAGCCCGAGTACGGTGTTCAACGCCGATTTTCTTAACCGGATGCTGCAGACATTTCCTAAAGCCAACATACTGCATCTCCTTCGTCATCCGCGCGGCACTGCGTCATCCGTGCTCAGCCTGCGGGCCGGTCGCGAGGGGCTCAATCGGCTTGTTGGGAACCTCGAGTCGATGGACCCGGAACGGACATGGCGCCGGACCCACCAAATGATTGTGAATGCAACGGACCAGTTGCCGCTGGGCCAATGCATGCGGCTTAAAGGAGAAGCGCTCCTTTCAAATCTTAAAGTCTATCTCCCGCAGATTTGCGAATGGCTCGACATCCGCACCGACCAGGAGGCGCTTGAAGCCATGATGCATCCGGAGCATTCACCCTACGCCGGTCCTGGTCCGACCGGCGCGACGGGGGGCAACGATCCGAATTTTCTGGCCGAACCGAAGCTTGATCTTGCCCGACTTGCAAAACTTAGGGAGCCCTTTCTTCCGGGCGAGTTAAGTTGGCGGCCAGGCCAATTTTTTGAGCCGAGCACTCTGAAACTCGCCAAGCAACTTGGATACTCCTGATGTCCCATATCCTTGAGGCGAAAGATTTTCATGTCATTGCCCGCGACGGCCTTGGCCGCATCGCCAATTCCACGGCCCACGCTATGGCCTTTTTTCGCGGCGCACTCTACGTGGGCACAAGCGTCGGGAATGTCTCCGGGGCAGACGATACGCCCGGCATTTTCCGATACGATCCGCAGGCCGACAAGTGGTCAAGCGTTTATGAATCGCCGCTGATCGAGCGCACGGTGCGGGCCGATGTGCCCGACATCAACGTCATCAAACATTTTACGGCTGATGCTCAATCAATGCTGTCTCGTCGGCGTACTGAAAACGGTCCGGTTCCGCGCGATACCGGATTTCGCTCGATGTGCATCTTTCAGGGTAGTACCGACCCTTGGCCGGCACTTTACGTGACTACGATGAGCCGCACCGGTGGCTTGATCTTACGGTCAATCGACGGAGAGAAGTTCGAACAAGTCGGCGAGGACGGTCTGGTTAACAAGGACATTTACTCGTTTCGGGGATTGACCGCTTTGCGGGGGCGGCTATTTGCCTCCCCCGCCGGCACGGTGACGGACCAGCATCTGGACCGCAATCTCGCTCCCGATGGGTGCGTGTATGTGTCCGATGACCCGGCAAAGGGAAATTGGGTGCGAGCATCGGAATCGGGATTTGGCGATCCTGATAACGAAGCCGTCTATTGCCTGTACACTGCGCATGACCGCGTATACGCCGGCACCGCCAATCCGGAGCGCGGGTTCCAACTGTGGCAAACGTTTGCCGAAGGCGATCCTCCGTTCACGTGGGAGCCGGTTATTCTCGACGGCGGCGGCGCCTTCAACCACAACATGGCCGTTGCGACCATGGTTGAATTTAATGGGGACCTCTATGTCGGGAGCGGCATCACCGGTCTCGGCTACGATACGGTTCATGATGTCGGCCCGGCATCGGCAGAATTGATCCGCCTGAGACCTGACGGGAGCTGGGATCTCATTGCCGGCCAGCCGCGGTTCACGCCGGCGGGACTGAAAGTCCCGCTGTCATTACTCGGACCGGGCCTCGGGGATTTCTATAACTCGGTGATTTGGGTGCTGGGTGTTCACGACGGGGTCATTTACCTTGGAACGCATCAGTGGGAGGCGATTCGCTGCTTGCAGGTCGATCCCAACAAGATTGTTGGCGGGTATCAGCTCTGGGGCAGCACGGACGGCGAAAAATGGGTGCCGGTGCTCGAAGATGGAAACGGTAATCCCGCGCAACTTGGAATACGAACACTGACGTCAACCCCATTCGGTTTTTGTGTCGGCACTCACAATCACAGCCGATTGATTCAACTGCTCGGCAGACGGCGAAAGCCGGACATCAATTTCGAATACGGCTTGCAGGTTCTGGTCGGTCACTAAGGCACGCTTGAGCGCGCGCCTATCACCGTTCAATTGCTGGCGACGGCAAAAATACAGGATTCGTCCTGTGCCAAATTGACGCTGAACATAGCCTGATCGGTCGCGACCCAGATGTTGCCGCCGCTCTGGTCGACTGCACTTATAGCGAAATCCCTCGGGCGGCCGTTCAATCCGCTTCCTAGGCATTTGGCCGCTGCTTCCTTGGCGCACCAAGCTTGCAGCACCGATGTTTCGTCCTCAGCAGTTGCTGTGGCGAGCACCGCGCGCTCGTCCTCGCTGAATCCGCCGGCCAACAAGTCCTCCGGGCTGACGCGCCCAAACTTCTCCAGATCGACGCCGATCGGTT
>Ga0187784_10004005_pt1 | contig 11925 bp, 9 predicted proteins | sample 1015_SJ02_MP15_2_FD_132964 | JGI IMG/M metagenome (GOLD analysis project Ga0187784, IMG submission 132964) | Tropical peat soil microbial communities from peatlands in Department of Meta, Colombia - 1015_SJ02_MP15_20_MG | ecosystem: Environmental > Terrestrial > Soil > Wetlands > Peat | place... | reverse complement strand
TACCTCCATGTCCATCGCCAGCACCGCAGCGCCTGGAGCTGGGAGATGGAGCTGAGGCCCTGGGTCGAGACCTTCTGAGGCGCCGCCGGCCGCTTCGCGGCGCGCTGAAAAAAAAGGCCGCGTTTGACGCGCGGCCCAGTTTAGGGAGGAAACGCCCCTTGGGGCGTCCGCCCCCGGATGTGGCAAGGCAGCACTGCTGACGCAATCAGGCAATGACGCATGTCGGCGTTGCACAAGACGCAGGGTTGACCGGCGGCGTCAACGCCGGGCCGAGGCCCGGCGCAGTCCCTCGGTGGCCGCCGCGTCGACCTTGCCGGCATCGTCGAGCACGACGCCGAAGCGCTCGGCCGCTTCAGCCGCGGTGTAATAGCCGCGCGCAACGTCGCGAGCGACCAGCGCCGGCGCCCGCTCGAAAGCGGGGCCGTAGCCGCCGCCGCCCGGCGTCGAGACGGTGACGGCATCGCCCGGCGCCACCCTTATGTCCTGGTCCTTGGACAGATGCGGCGGCACATAGGCGCGGCCCGCCTGCTCGACCAGCACCCGGTTGACGCCGCCATCGCCGCCGCCGAGCACGCCTTGCGGGCCGAAGCGGCCGTGGTCCATGACGAAAGAGGCGCGCGCCTCGCCGCGGCGCAGCCGCAGCTTGTAGCGCACGCCGAAGCCGCCGCGCTGCCGCCCGGCGCCGCCGGAGCCTTCGGCGAGCGCGTATTCCTCGAACAGCACCGGGTAGTATTGCTCGACCACCTCGAGCGGCGTCGTCTTGGAAATGCCGATGGTGGAGCAGCCGTTGGAAATGCCGTCGAGGCCGCGGCTGCCGCCATAGCCGCCGCCGCTGATGAGATACATGACGTAATTGCGCCGGCGCTGGGGGTCGAAGCCGCCCAGCGCGAAATTGCCGCTGGTGCCGGCGGGCGCGGCGAAGAGCCGGTCGGGAATCGCCTTGACCAGGGCGGCGAACACCGCCTCGGCGATGCGCTGGCTCACCTCGGCGGCGCAGCCCGAGACCGGACGCGGATACTCGGCATGGAGAAAGGTGCCGCGGGGCTCGGCGATGTGCAGCGGCTCGAAAGTGCCGGCGTTGATCGGCACCTCGGGAAAGACGTGCTTGATGGCGAGGTAGATCGAGGATTTCGTCGTGGCGATGACGCTGTTCATCGGGCCGCGGCAGGGCGGGCTCGAGCCGCCGAGATCGAAATGAAGCTCGCTGCCCTGCTTGCGGATCTCGAGCGCGATCTTGAGTGGCCGGTCCTCGACCCCGTCGCTGTCGACATAGGCCTCGCCGGTATAGACGCCGTCGGGGATGGCGGCGATCTTGGCGCGCATCTGCTGCGCCGCGCGGGCGCGCAGCTCGGCGATCGCCGCCTCCACCGTATCGGCGCCGTAGCGGTCGAGCAGCGCGGTGAAGCGCTTCTCGCCGATGGCGAGCGCGGCGGCCTGCGCCTTGATGTCGCCGATGCGCTGATCGGAGATCCGGATATTGGCGAGGATGATCGACAGGATCTCCGCGTCGAGCGCGCCTTCCTTGTAGAGTTTCACCGGCGGGAGGCGCAGCCCTTCCTGCTCGACCTCGGTGGCGTTCGCCGAGAAGCCGCCCGGCACCGCGCCGCCGGTATCGGGCCAGTGCCCGGTGTTGGCGAGCCAGGCAAAGAGGCGGCCCCGATAGAAGAACGGCTTGACGAACTTCACGTCCATCAGATGCGTGCCGCCGAGATAGGGATCGTTGACGATGAAGACGTCGCCCGGCCGGACGTCCTTGGCGCGCTCGATCACCGCCTGGGTCGAGAATTGCATGGTGCCGACGAAGACCGGCAATCCCAGATCGCCCTGGGCGATGAGCGCGCCGTCGTCGCGGTGATAGATGCCGTCGGAGCGGTCGAGCGCTTCGGAGATCACCGGGCTGAAGGCGGCGCGCACGAAGGCAAGATCCATCTCGTTGCAGACCTGGATGAGGCCGTTCTGGATGACAGCGAGCGTCACCGGATCGAGCGTGTTGGGCGGCGCGGTCATGCGAACCCTCCGACGGCGACGATGAGATTGCCGAGCCGGTCGACGCTGACGCCGTCGCCGGGCTCGATGACGGTGGTGGCGTCGAGCTGCTCGACCACCGCGGGTCCCGAGAAGCTCGCGCCGGGCGGCAGCGCGTCCCGGCGATAGACCGGCGTCTCCCGCCAGCCGGAAGCGAACCACACTTTCCGCGCGCCGCTTCGCGCCGCCTCGAGGCTCGCCGCCGGCGCGGCCGAGGCGAGCGCGGCAAGATCGACCGGGCGACGCCGTCCGATCACCGCGGTGTGCAGATTGACCAGCACGGCGCGGATCTCGGGCAGCGCCACGCCGAAGCGGTGCCAATAGGCGGCCTCGAAGGCGCGCTGCAGCTCCTCGCGCGTCACCTCGATGCCGGGCAGCTCCACGCTCAGCAGATGGCTCTGTCCCTGGAACTGCATGTCGGCGCGGTGCAGCAGCCGGATCGCCTCGATCTCCGCCTGCTCGCGCGCCAGCGTGCGCTCGCCTTCGGCGATCTGCGCCGCCAGCACCTCGCGCACGAGACCCTCGGAGAGCAGCGGCACCGGGCGGTTGACGGTGCGGACGTAGTCGTGGCGGAGATCGGCGACGACGCAGCCCAGCGCGTTGGTAAGGCCCGGCCGCATCGGAATGAGGAGGCGCGGAATGCCCAGCTCGCGCGCCAGCGCCGCCGCATGCAGCGGACCCGCCCCGCCGAAGGCGAAGAGCGCGAAATCGCGGGGATCGTGGCCGCGCGCCAGCGACACCATGCGGATGGCACCCGCCATCTTGTCGTTGGCGATGCGCAGGATGGCGGCGGCGCTCGCCTCGGCGTCGAGCCCGAGCCGTGCGCCCACGGTCTCAACCAGGCGCGCGCGCAGATGGTCGAGCGGGACCGGACGCTCCACCGACAGTAGCCGGCCGGGATCGAGCCGGCCGAGCAGCAGGTTGGCGTCGGTGATGGTGGGCTCGCTGCCGCCTCGGCCGAAGCAGATCGGCCCGGGATAGGCGCCCGCGCTCTCGGGTCCGACGCGCAGCATGCCGGCGTCGTCGATCCGCGCCAGCGAGCCGCCGCCGGCGCCGATGCTGTGCACGTCGACCATCGGCACGTGAATCGGCATGGCGTATTCGAGCTCGAGCTCGGAGGAGACCAGCGGCACGCCATCCTGGATCAGCGCCACGTCCGAACTGGTGCCGCCCATGTCGTAGGTGATGACGTTGGCAAAGCCGGCGGCCTTGGCGGTATAGGCGGCGGCGATCACGCCCGAGGCCGGTCCCGACATCACCGTGGTGGCCGGCGCCTCGCCCACCAGCCGCGCCGAGACCGTGCCGCCATTGCCCTGCATCACCAGCAAGTCGCCGCCATAGCCCTCGGCCTTCAGCTCGCGCTCGAGACGCGCGATGTAGCGCTGCAGCACCGGCTGCACCGCGGCGTTGACCGCGGCGGTGACGCCGCGCTCGTATTCGCGATATTCCGACATCAGCTCGTGGCCGACGGTGAGGTAGCCGTTGGGCCAGAGAGAGCGCGCGATCTCGGCCGCGCGGCGCTCATGGGCGGGGTTGATGTAGGAATGGAGGAAATGGATGACGAGCGCCTCGGCGCCCTGCGCCAGCAGCCGCGCCAGCGCCCGGCGCAGCCCGTCTTCATCGAGCGGCGCGACCACCGCGCCTTCGGCATCGACGCGCTCGCTCACCTCGAGCCGCAGCTCGCGCGGAATCAGCGGCTCGAATTCGCCGATCAGCCCATAGGGCTTCGGCCGCGTGCGCCGGCCAAGCTCGAGCACGTCGCGGAATCCTTTGGTGGTGACCAGCCCGACGCGGGCGATCTTGCGCTCCAGCAGCGCGTTGGTGGTGGTGGTCGTGCCATGCACCACCGCGCCGACGCCGGCGAGATCGGCGCCGGCTTCCGCCACCGCCGCCAGCACGCCGAAAGCCTGATTGTCGGGCGTGGTCGGCACCTTGGCGATGCGCACTTCGCGGCGCTCGTCATCGAGCAGGATGAGGTCGGTGAAGGTGCCGCCGACATCGACGCCGATGATCTTCATGGCGCGCCCCTCGGCGCACTATCGGCACACGGCCCCTTCCCCCTGTAAGACAGGGCTATCGCATATGCCGCCGAGTTGCCGGCGGGAAAGATCGACCACGGAGGCACGGAGGGCACGGAGAATTGATGTTGGGCGCGCTTCGCCTGCCTTCGCCGAAGCGAAGCCGCTTCGGCTTCGCGCAGGCAGCCGCGCCATTCTTTGTCTCTCCGTGTTCTCGTTGATCCGCTTCGCGGATCAACCTCCGTGGTGAAGCGGCGAGGAATGTACGGATTCGACATCGTCATGCGCTCAGATAGGCGTGCTGCACTGCCTCGTCGGCGATGAGCGCCGCCATCGCGCCGACATGGCGGATGCGCCCCTTCTCGATGATGGCGGCGCGATCGGCGACGCGCGCGGCGAAATGCAGGTTCTGCTCGGAGAGCAGCACGGCAAGCCCTTCCGCCTTGAGACGCAGGATGGTGTCGGCCATGGCCTCGACGATCTTCGGCGCGAGCCCCTCCGACGGCTCGTCGAGCAGCAGCAGCAACGGATTGCCCATCAGCGTGCGGGCGATGGTCAGCATCTGCTGCTCGCCGCCGCTCATGCGGCCGCCCGGCCGCCGGCGCAGCGCCGCGAGATTGGGAAAAAGCGCGAACAGCGCCTCGGGCGTCCAGTGCGGCGCACCGGGCCGCGGCTTCCGGCGCGCCACCTCGAGATTCTCGGCGACGCTGAGCTCGGTGAAGATGCGGCGGTCCTCCGGCACGTAGCCGATGCCGAGCCGCGCGATGGCATGGCTGGGGCGGCCGTCGATGCGCTCGCCCTGGAACCGGATGGCGCCCGATTGTATCGGCAGCAGGCCGATGATCGCCTTGAGCGTCGTCGACTTGCCGGCGCCGTTGCGGCCGAGCAGCGCCAGCACCTCGCCGCGCGCGAGCGCGAGGTCGACGTCGAACAGCACATGCGCCCTGCCATAGGCGACATTGAGCCTCTCCACCTCGAGCAGCGCTTCGGCCATATGGCGGCCTCACGCGGCGGACATGGCGCCGGAGCCCAGATAGACCTCGCGCACCCGCCGGTCGGCGCGGACGGCGGCGGGCGGTCCTTCGGCGAGGATGCGCCCGCGGTCGAGCACGATGATGCGGTCGGCATGGGCGAAGACCACGTCCATGTCATGCTCGGTGAAGACGAGGCTGAGGCCCTGCGCCCGCGCCAGGCGGGTGACGAGCGCCATCAGCAGCAGCCGCTCCTGCGCCGCCATCCCCGCCGTGGGCTCGTCCATCAGCAGCAGCCGCGGCGCCTGCGCCAGCGCAATGGCAAGCTCGACGCGCTTCAAATCGCCATAGGCGAGGATGCCGCAGGATCGCTCGGCCTGGTCCGCCATGCCGACGCGCTCGAGCAGCGCCACCGCGTCGTCGCGGTAGAGCCCGGCGGCGCGCGGCAGAAAGGAGAAGATCCGGCGGTGATGAGCGATCAGCGCGAGCTGGACGTTCTCGCGCACGCTCATCGAGGCGAAGCTCTGGGTGATCTGGAAGGTGCGGGCAACGCCGAGGCGGCTGATCCGGCGCGGGGCGAGGCCGGTGACGTCGCCGCCGGCGAGGAGGATGGTGCCGCGGTCGGGCCGGATCTGGCCGCCCAGCATGTTGAAGCAGGTGGTCTTGCCGGCGCCGTTGGGGCCGATCAGCGCCAGGAACTCGCCTGCTTCCAGCGCGAAGTCGATGCCGGCCACGGCCTCGACGCCGCCATAGGCCTTGGCGAGGCCGGTCACCTCCAGCAGCTTCATGCCGGCGCCTCGCCGGGCCGCAGCCGCCGCTGGGCGAAGCCGACGATGCCGTCGGGGAAGGCCAGCACCAGCGCGATGATGACGAGGCCGAGCAACAGCCGCCAGAGACCGGTGTAGCGGCTGATCTCTTCCTGCAGGCCGACGAACACCACGCTGCCGACCAGCGGGCCCGCAAGCGTGCCGATGCCGCCCAGCAGCACCATCAGCAGCGCGTCGATCGAGCGCGAGATGGCGATGTAGGTGGGAAAGACGCTGCCCTTGCTGTAGGCGAAGAGGCCGCCGGCAAGCCCCGCGAAAGCCGCCGCGATGACGAAGCCGGTCCAGCGCACCGCCATGAGGTCGATCCCGCTGGCCTCGGCGCGCAGCGGCGCGTCGCGCCCGGCGCGCAGCGCGGCGCCGAAGGGCGCGAAGACGATGCGGCGCAAGAGCCAAAGGCTGCCGCCGCATAGCGCCAGCGTCATCAGGTAGAAGACCGTCCTGCTGCGCGCCCAATCCGCGGGCCAGACGCCGAGGATGCCGTTGTCGCCGCCGGTGATGCCGGTCCATTGGAACGCCATCGACCAGACGATCTGCGCCACCGCGAGCGTCAGCATGGCAAGATAGACGCCCGACAGCCGCACGCAGAACCAGCCGCAGGCGAGCGCCAGCAGCAAAGCGGCGAGCGGCGCCGCGGCGAGGCCCAACAGCATCGGCGCGCCGGCATCCTGCGCGGCGAGCGCCGCGCCATAGGCGCCGAGACCGAAGAACGCGGCATGGCCGAAGGACGGCATGCCGCCTGGCCCCATCATGAAATGCAGCGAGGCGGCAAAGAGCGCGAGGATGACGATCTCGGTGACGACGCTTGCGGCATAACCCCCGGCGAGCGGCGGCAGCACCGCCAGCAACGCCGCTCCCGGCACGAGCCAGCGCCAAGCACCGGCGCCGGCGGGGCTCAGCGCCGGCGCCTCGGCGCCCGCGCCGCGCGGCTCGGACACGGCGCGGCCGAAGAGGCCGTAAGGGCGCAAAGCCAGCACCACGGCCATGACCAGGAAAATCAGCACCAGGGTGATCTTGGGAAAGACGACGATGCCAAAAGCCTGCAACACCGCCACCAGCAAGGCCGCGACATAGGCGCCGGCGATGCTGCCCATGCCGCCGACGACGGTGATGACGAAAGCCTCGGCGATGGTGGAGAGATCCATCTGCAGATTGGCCGCCTCGCGCGGGAGCTGCAACGCGCCGCCAAGCCCGGCGAGCAGCGATCCCAGGAAGAACACGCCGGTGAAGAGCAGGCTCTGGTTGACGCCGAGCACGTCCACCATGTCGCGGTCCTGCGTCGCCGCGCGCACCAGCGCGCCCCAGCGCGTGCGGTGGAAGAGCAGCCACAGCGCCGCCAGCACCGCGGGGCCTATGGCGATGAGCAGCAGGTCGTATTGCGGAAAGGCGCGGCCCAGGATCTCGACCGCGCCGCGCAGCGCCGGCGGACGCGGCGCCACCAGATCCTCGGCGCCCCAGAGCGTCAGCGTGAGATCGGCCACGACCAGCACCACGCCGAAAGTGGCGAGGAGCTGGAACAGCTCCGGCGCGCGATAGATGCGCTTCAACAGCGCGATCTCGACCGCGGCGCCGATCGCGCCCACCGCCAGCGCAGCGAGGCCAACGCCGCCCCAAAAGCCCAGCGGCGTCCGCGGCAGCGCCTCGACGAGCGAATAAGCGATATAGGCGCCGAGCATATAGAAGGAGCCATGGGCGAAATTCACGATGCGGGTGACGCCGAAGATGATCGTCAGGCCCGAAGCCACCAGGAACAGCGACGAGGCGCTGGCAAGGCCGTTCAGGAATTGGATGAGGATGAAGTCCACCCGATCGCCTTCTCATCGCCGAATTCCCTCTCCGCCCCCAGGCGGCGGAGAGGCGCAACCCGTTCGATCGCTTCGCGATCGAACCCAAATGGGGCCGACGGCAGAGCCGTCGGCCGGGTTGCGGGTGGGGGAGTCTCGATTGCAGCCATCGTCTCCGCGGCGCACACCCATCTCATCCCAGATCCTTCTTCGCCCTGAAGGGCGGAGAAGGACTTTCAATTCCCCGCCCGGAGCTTCGCGGCTTCGGCTTCGGTCGGCAGGTAGTCCTTGCCGTCGTCATAGCGGAAATCGACCATCACGCCCTTGCCGTCCTGGACCGCAGTCTTGCCGACATAGGCGCCCATGGTCGATTGGTGATCGGCGGCGCGGAAGACGATGCGGCCGAAGGGCGTCTCGACCGGCAGTCCCTCCATCGCCGCGATCAGCTTGTCCGTGTCAGTCGAGCGCGCCTTGGCGATGGCGGCGGCAACCGCCTTGAAGGTCGAATAGCCCACCACCGAGCCGAGGCGCGGATAGTCGTTGAAGCGCTTCTGATAGGCGGCGAGGAATTTCTTATGCTCGGGCGTGTCGATGGCATACCAGGGATAGCCGGTGACGATCCAGCCGCGGGGCGCCTCGTCCTTGAGCGGGTCGAGATATTCGGGCTCGCCGGAAAGCGCGCTCACCACCGGGCGGTCCCTGAAGAGGCCGCGCGTCGTGCCTTCGCGCACCAGCTTGACGAGGTCGCCGCCGAACTCGGCGTTGAAGATCGCATCCGGCTTCATCTCGATGAGCGCGTCCACCGTCGGCCCGGCATCGAGCTTCTGATTGGCCGGCCATTGCTCGCCGACCCATTGCACGTCGGGGCGCTTGGCCGAGAGCATCTGCTTGAACGCGGCGACGAAGGAGGTGCCGTATTCGTAATTGGGCGCGATCGTCGCCCAGCGCTTGGCCGGCAGCTTCGCCGCCTCCTGCGCCAGCATCGCCGCCTGCATGGAGGTCGAGGGCCGCAGGCGGAAGACGTAGGGACTGCCCTTCTGCCAGATGATGGCGTCGGTCAAGGGTTCGGCGGCGAGGAAGAGCACCTTGTTGTGGGTGGCGTAATCGGCGACCGCGAGGCCGATATTGCTGAGGAAGGTGCCGGCGAGCATCGCCACCTTCTCGTCGCCGACCAGCTCGCCGGCGACGCGCACGGCATCCTCGGGCTTGCCGCCGTCATCGCGCGAGACGACCTCGAGCGGACGCCCGAGCACGCCGCCTTCGGCGTTGATCTCCTCGACCGCGAGCGTCCAGCCGTTGCGATAGGGCAGAGTGAAGGCGGGGATCGCGGTGTAGCTGTTGATCTCGCCGATCTTGATCGGCCCTTGCTGCGCCGCCGCCGGCGCGGCCGCGAGCAGCGCCGCGGCGAGGCTGATGCCGGCGGTCACCCATGCTGTTCTCATGACGGTCTCCCTCTGCGTCTCGCCCGATGATGTCAGCCCGCCGGCGCCGGGGCAAGGCGCGGCGCGACCGCGCCCACGACGCGCAGCCGCCCTTGCAGCGCCAGCACCGCGCCGAAGATCAGCCCCCGGGCACGCATCGCCGCGGCGACGCCGCCGCCGCGGCGCAGCGCCTCCTCGACCAGCGCCGGCGGCAAGGCCGGAACCGCCGTGGTGACGAGGCGGTCGCCGAGATCGCTCGCGTCGTCGCGCGCCGAGGCGGGCTCGCGCCGGATGGCCGGGTGATCGACATCGACGGCGTTGGCGACCAGCGTCGCCGCCGCGTCCGCCGCGGCGCCGTCCTCCGCCAGCACGGTGGCGGCGTCGGCGATGCCGAGCGAGAAGCTGCGCCCGCGCCAGCCGCTGGTGGCGGCGCCGCGCACCGGCCAGGAGGCCACGATCCCGGCGCTGCCGGCGAGCGCGGGACGGGCGACATCGGCGACGAGGCCGATATCGAGCCGCTCGCCCGGCGCCAGATGGAACGCAATGTCGCCGCCATTGTTGACATAGGCCCTGGCGAGCCGCCGTCCGGCCAGCATCGCCGCCAGCACTTCGTCGGCGACTGCGCCCGCCACCGCCGCCATGGGCGTGAGAAAAGCCGGGCGGTGGCGCCGGCAGGCCTCGAACATGCGCCGCGCCACCTTGCCTTCGAGGCCGGGATGCGCGTCATCGGCTGGCCGGCGCAGCAGCGGCAATTCGGCGACAAGCTCCGGCAGGACCGTGGCAAAGCGCCGCCAGGCCTGGGCGTAAGCCGCTTCGATCTCCGCCCTTTCGCCCCAGGCCTCGATGACGAGGTCGATCGGCCCGTGCTGGAGATGGAGCCGGCGGCCATCCGGCAAGAGGCGCCGGGCCGGGCCGCCGCTCATCGCTCCTCCGCCGCCCGCGCCGCGCCTTTGACGCGCGGCGAGGCGAGCACGTCTTCGAGCGTCTGCACCCGGTCCATATGGCCGCCCAGCGCGGCGTAATCCTCGAGCCGCATGGTGAACTCGATCGGTCCCACCAGCGCCGGCGTCGGCACATAGCCAAAGGCCTTGTCGGGGAGCAGGCTGACATCGACCATCAGCGTGATGCCGCCGCCCGGCCAGATATAGCTCGGCGCGCCGCCGCAGGTGACGCGCACCAGCGCATCCCGCACCGAGCGCGTCAGCCGCACCGGGTTCTCGGTGACGCCGGCGCGCAGGCTGCCGCCGGCGCCGGCCATGAACAGCACGGAGGCGAGCGCCGGCTCGCAATTCTCGCCGATGCGCTCGACCGCCTTGCGCACCGCCTCGGGCATCGCCGCCGGCGCCGGACGGAGCCGGTCGTCGAGGATGAAATAGGCGGCGTCCTCGCCGGTGGTGGAGACCATCAGCAGCCGCAGCCCCGGCCAGGCCGTCTTGGGGTCGATCGTCTCGATGACCGCCAACGGATCGGCGATGTCGGTGCCGCCCCAGCCGCGGCCGGGCGAAGCCACCTGGAAATAGCGGCCGGGGGTCGAGCGCCGGCCGCGCACGCGGATGCCGGCGGGCGCCATGCCGAGGAAGCGCCCGGCCTGATGCTCGGTGAGCACGCCGGTGATGTGGTCGTCGACGACGATCACCTCGTCGACATGGCCCTGCCATTGCTTGGCGAACATGCCGATGGCGGCGGAGCCGCAGCCGACGCGCATGCGCTCTTCCTCGACGCCGTCGATCACCGGCGCGCGGCCGGCCTGGACGGTGAGCCGCGCGCCGCCGTCGACGGCAAGCGTCACCGGCCCCTTGTTGCAGAGCGCCAGCAGCGTGTCGCAGGCGACGACGCCCTCTTTCTTGCTGCCGCCCGTCAGATGCCGCACGCCGCCCAGCGCCAGCATCTGCGAGCCGTATTCGGCGGTGGTGACGTGGCCCACCTGCTCGCCTTCGGCGCGGACCGCCGCCTGCTCCGGGCCGATATAACGGTCGGTGTCGATCTTCACCTTGACGCCGCAATAGCTGAAGATGCCCTCGGTGACGACGGTGACGACATCGACGCCGCGATGCCGGCTGGCGACGATGAAGGGCGCGGGCTTGTAGTCGGGATAGGTGGTGCCGGAGCCGATGCCGGTGAGCAGCGCCGGCGCGGGCGCGACCAGCGAGCCGTCCCACTCCGCCGCGGAAAGGAACGGCACCACCGCGCCCTTTTGGTCGATGACATGCTGCGCCAGCACCATCGGATCGGTGCGCGTCAGCACGCCGCCGATATTGGCGTAGCGGTCGCAGGCGCCGGCCTTGCCCGGACGGATGCGGCACAGCACCGGGCAGGCATCGCAGGTCACCACTTCCTCAGCCATGGGTCTCTCCCTTGCCGGCGGCAAGCAGCGCCGCGCGCACCCGGTCGGGGGTCGCCGGCACCTGGCGCAGCCGGACGCCGGTCGCGTGATGAATGGCGTTGAGGATCGCAGGCGCGGTCGGCACCAGCGCCGGCTCGCCGATGCCCTTGGCGCCATAGGGGCCGAGCGGGTCGGGGGCCTCGATCAGCAGGCACTCGATCTCCGGCACGTCGCCGATGGTGGGAATGAGGTAGTCGTGGAGATTCTCGGTGCGGCCGGGGATGTATTCCTCCATCAGCGCGAGGCCCAACCCTTGCGCGACGCCGCCCTGAATCTGGCCTTCGACCTGGGTCGGGTTGATGGCGCGGCCGACGTCATGGGCGGCGGTGACGCGCGTCACCTTGACCGTGCCGAGGCCGAGATCGACCGCCACCTCGGCGATCTGCGCGGCAAAGGCGTAGGTCGCATAAGGCACGCCCTGCCCGTCCTCGTCGAGCGGCGTGGTCGGCGGGTCGAACGTGCCGCTGCCGGTGAGCACGTCGCCGGTCTCGTTCGAGGC
>Ga0187784_10004004_pt1 | contig 11929 bp, 10 predicted proteins | sample 1015_SJ02_MP15_2_FD_132964 | JGI IMG/M metagenome (GOLD analysis project Ga0187784, IMG submission 132964) | Tropical peat soil microbial communities from peatlands in Department of Meta, Colombia - 1015_SJ02_MP15_20_MG | ecosystem: Environmental > Terrestrial > Soil > Wetlands > Peat | place... | reverse complement strand
TGCGGCCAATAGGTGACGCGCTTCATGTAAGGGTAGGTGGCGATCAGCCCCAGCACCGCGACGCCGAGCATGATGCTGGCGCGGTTCAGGCTGAAGAGGATCGCCGCGCCGACCGCAAGCTGCGCCGCCATGAACACCGCCGCCTGCCTGATTGAGACACGGCCGCTCGGGATCGGCCGGAGCCGGGTGCGCGCGACCTGGCCGTCGAAGTCGCGGTCGGCGATATCGTTGAGCGTGCAGCCGGCGCCGCGCATCACCATCGCGCCGATCGCGAACAGCAGCATCAGCCACGGGTCGGGCCAGCGCGGTGCGGCGAGCGCGATTCCCCACCAGCCGGGAAACAAGAGGAGCCAGGTGCCGATCGGCCGGTCGAGCCGGGCGAGCCGCGCATAGGGCTCGGCCCAGCGCGGCAGCCAGCGGTCGACCCAATCGCCGACATGAATGTCGGTGGGGTCGACCGTTTTCCCCGAAACGTCGCTCATCGGCTAATCTTGGGCCTCGAAGGGGCGGTTCTCAATGACAGAGAAAATCGCGACGCGGCTCTACCTGCCGGAGCCGCTGGCCGAGGGCGGCGCGACGACGCTCGACATGGCGCAGACGCATCGCCTGCGCCATGTGCTGCGGCTCGGGCCAGGCGCGGCGGTCGCCGGGTTCAACGCACGCGACGGCGAGTTTTTGTGCCGGGTCGCCGAGCTCGGCCGCGGCGGCGGGTCGCTCGTCGTGGAGCGGCGGCTGCGCGATACGTCGCCGGAGGCCGATCTGTGGCTGCTGTTCGCGCCGATCAAGCGGCTGCGGCTCGATTGGCTCATCGAGAAGGGCACCGAGCTCGGGGTCACGGCCTTTGTCCCGGTGATGACGGCGCGCACCCAGCCTGAGCGCATCAATGCCGAGCGGCTGCTGGCTCACGCGATCGCCGCCGCTGAGCAAAGCGAGCGCCTGTCGGTGCCGGAGATTCGAGAGGTCGCGTCGCTGAAGTCGGCCCTAGCGTCGTGGCCGGCGGAGCGGCGCCTCGTCGTCGGCGACGAGACCGGCGGCGGGACACCGATCGCCGAGGCGCTCGCGGATCTGCCGCCCCGCGGGCCGGCCGCGCTGTTGATCGGGCCGGAGGGTGGCTTCGCCCAGACGGAGCTTGACGCCCTGCGGAATCTCCCTTTTGTTACAATGGTCGGGCTGGGGCCCAGGGTGTTGCGGGCGGAGACCGCCGCGCTCGCCGCGCTCTCGGCATTCCAGGCGATCGCCGGGGATTGGCGCGGCTCCCGTACGCGCTGACGAGCCTGCCGGGGGTTGTCGTTTTCCGGTTTCACCCGATCTATTGTCACGCATCTTGGAGTAACGTTGCTCGATGTCCGACCCGCCGAAATCGCCCGGAGCGCCGATCACCGACCGGCGGCAGCTCGTCGAGTTCCATGAAAAGGGCAACAAGCCGCCCGCGGCGTGGCGTGTCGGCACCGAGCACGAAAAATTCGTCTTCCGGCGTGGCGATCTGAAGCGCGTGCCCTATGAGGGGCCGGACGGCATCGGCGCGCTGTTGCGGGGCATGATGCGCTTCGGCTGGGATGCGGTGCGCGAGGGCAACAACATCATCGCGCTCGAAAACGACGCGCGATGTTCGATCACCCTCGAGCCGGGTGGCCAGTTCGAGCTGTCGGGCGCGCCGCTCGAAACCATCCACCAGACCTGCGACGAGGTGCACGAGCATCTGCGCCAGGTGCGCGAGGTCTGCGACGAGCTGGGGCTCGGGATGCTCGGTCTCGGCTTCGACCCCACCTCGCGGCGCGAGGACATCGGCTGGATGCCAAAGGGCCGCTACCGGATCATGGGCGCGTACATGCCGAAAAAGGGTCGGATGGGCCTCGACATGATGCTGCGCACCTGCACCGTGCAGGCCAATCTCGATTACCAATCCGAAGCCGACATGGTGAAAAAGTTCCGCGTTGGCCTGGCGTTGCAGCCGGTCGCGGTGGCGCTCTTCGCCAACTCGCCCTTCCTCGAAGGCAAGCCCAACGGCTTTCAGAGCTACCGCAGCCATGTGTGGACCGACACCGACCCCGATCGCTGCGGCACCTTGCCCTTTGTGTTCGAGAATGGGTTCGGGTTTGAGCGCTATGTCGACTACATGCTCGATGTGCCGATGTATTTCGTCTATCGCGATGGCAAATATATCGACGCGAGCGGCCAGTCGTTCCGTGATTTTATGGCCGGAAGGCTGCCGGCGCTGCCGGGCGAACTCCCCACCATGACCGACTGGATCGATCATCTGACGACTGCTTTCCCCGAGGTCCGGCTCAAGGGCTACCTCGAGATGCGCGGCGCCGATGGCGGCCCTTGGAGGCGTCTTTGCGCGCTCCCGGCGCTGTGGGTTGGGCTGCTCTACGACGATGCGGCGCTCGACGCGGCGCACGACCTCGTCTCCGGCTGGACCGCGGCGGAGCGCGACGCGATGCGCGCCGAGGTGCCGAGGCTCGGCCTCGACGCGCGCATCCGCAGCCGCACGCTGCGCGAGGTCGCGCTCGAAGTGCTCGATTTCGCCCGCGAGGGGCTGCATCGCCGCCGCCGGCTCGATCGCGCCGGCGAGGACGAGACGCATTTTCTCGACACGCTGTTCTCGATCGCCGGCTCGGGCCGCACCCCGGCCGCCGAGATGCTCGACGATCTCGCCAACCGCTGGGGCGGCGACATCAGTCGCGTCTTCGACGAGTACGCGTACTAGCCCGGCTTTTCCCCTGTCGCGGGCGGTGACACCGCCACGCCATCCCCCAGCGTAAAGACGTGCCAGCGTGAAGGGTCGGCCATGTCGACATCGGGTGGCTTGCCCGATAGCGACATCCAGCGCTCGTTGTGCCAGCTGGTCATCGCCACCTCGGCCTTGAGGCTGGCGCCGGCGATCGGTGGTTGGATGCCGAGATAGGCCCAGGGAATCGTCATCTCGGCGGTGACGCGCGGCTGGTCGGCGCCGAAATACATCGCCTGCGTGTCGCCCGGTGGGGTGCAGCCGTGCTCGATGGCTTTCTCGGCCGCGCCTTGGCAGACCGCCCATTTCATCTCGAGATAGTCTTTCACCTTGGTGCGCGGCGGGATGAAGAACAACGTCAGGCGCTTGGGCCCCGCGCCGGCGTCGACGCCGATCTCGACCCTGTACGAATCGCCGAGCGGGAACGCGCCGTCATAGCGGAACAGGTCGACGTCGTAATAATCCTGGCCGACGGTCGCGAGGTTGAGGCCGTTTTCGCTCCACGACAGATAGATTTCGCCAAAATCGACCTGACCGGGCGAGGGGATGAGCGGCGGCAACAGGCTTGACGGTTTGGGCCAGTCGGCGATCGAATGGTCGGTCAGCGAAATCTCCGCATGCGGCAGTTGGCTACCCGACATGACCGGCGGGGACGTCGTGGCGGCCGCGTGAATGTCGGGCGCCGCGCGATTTGCCGCGGCGAGCGCCTCGGTCAGCCGTTCATAAGGCTTGTCGTTGATGTCGACGAGGCCGAAATCGTAATCCTCGCCGTCCTCCCGGCCGCCTTTCGGGTGGTCGTAAAGCTGAAACCAGTGGCTGCCGACGATTTCCGGGAACGCCGCGAAATTCTCCGTCGCCGCGGCCGCGCCGCGGGCGCGCTCGTCCTGGGTTTCGACCGTCATCAGATGGCCGTTGTTCGTGTTGCCGGTGCGGTTCTGGTTGGCGGCAAAAAACCATTCGGTGACGATGATCGGCTTGCCGTCCGACAATTTCTCGAGCCCGTCCCAGAAATAATGCGCGATCCAGCCGTCGCTGGCGTCTGGGTTGTAGTTGGCGGCGATCGCGTCGACATGCCGCGCTTCGGCGCGCACCGCCGCCGGGTCGTAGTAGATTGGCAGGCGGTCGCCAAAATAGAGCGCGTCGGGGTCGGCGGCGCGGATCGCCTTCTCGGCGAGCGCGTAATAATGCTCGGCGACGATGCCGGTCCACTCGCGCACCGCGGTGATGCCGCGCCCGGCCGGGCGCATATGCGTATACTCGATGCTCTTGAGGAGGCCGTTCCAGTCCGTGACGCCATCGGGCGGCTGGAAATCGGCGGTGAAGCGGCCCCAATCGTCGCCGTAATGGTCCCGCAGCATGGCGACCCAGCGCTGCTTGGTGAAATTCTCGGCCGGCTTCGCCGAGTAGAAGACAAAGAGCGCGCCGGCCCACCAGCCGACCTCGTTGTCCGAGAAATAGCCGATCCGGTACGGCGAGCCCTTGTAGGGAGCGACCAGCTTGGGCGCGAGCGCCATCATGCGCCGCTCGGTCGCCGGGTCGAACGGATCGAACCAGTGGAAGCGAGCGAGCCGTCCGAGCTCCAGATTGACGATGACCGGCTCACGCAACTGCGCCGGCGGCAGCGACCAGCCGCCGACCGAGTTGAAGCCCCAATCGGCGAGGCGCTCGCGGGCGCGGTCGATCCACGCGGCAAGCGACGGGTCGAACGCCTTCCAACTGTACCAGGTCTTGTTGTCCTTGAGTCGCCAGGCGTAGCCGCCGTTCACGACATTGACGCCGAGACTGTAGAAGCGGTCGCCGCACGGGGTCTTGAGCCAATCGACGCCCCCCTGGGAGCTGTTGTCCCCCTCGGTCGACCAACGGTCGGATTTAACGGATACGAGATCGCAGGCCGCCGCGGGCAATGCCGCCACGAGCAGGGGCGCCAGAATCAGGGCAAAGAGGGTTCGAGTCACTGCGGGACCGTCTAGCCTCTCCCGCAGCGGCGGGGAATGGGAATTACGCCGCGGTGCCGCCGACGGTGATGCCGTCCATGCGGACGCTCGGCTGACCGACGCCGACGGGCACACCCTGACCGTCCTTGCCGCAGGTACCGACCCCGTCATCGAGTTTGAGGTCGTTGCCGATCATCGTGATCTTGGTCATCGCGTCGGGGCCATTGCCGATGAGTGTCGCGCCCTTGACCGCCGGCCCGATCTTACCGTCTTCGATAAGGTAGGCTTCCGAGGCCGAGAATACGAATTTGCCCGAGGTGATGTCGACGCTGCCGCCGCCGAAATTGACCGCGTAGAGGCCCTTCTTGACCGAGCGCATGATCTCTTCCGGGTCCTTGTCGCCCGCCAGCATGTAGGTGTTGGTCATGCGCGGGATCGGCGCGTGCGCGAAGCTCTCGCGGCGGCCGTTGCCGGTCGGCTTGACCCCCATCAGCCGGGCGTTGAGCCGGTCCTGCATATAGCCTTTGAGAATGCCGTCCTCTATCAGCACGTTGTAGGCCGACGGCGTGCCTTCGTCGTCGACGGTCAGCGAGCCGCGCCGGTCGGGGATGGTGCCGTCATCCACCACGGTCACACCTTTCGAGGCGACGCGCTGGCCCATGAGCCCCGAGAAGGCCGAGGTCTTCTTGCGGTTGAAATCGCCTTCGAGCCCGTGGCCGACGGCTTCGTGCAACATGACGCCCGGCCAGCCCGAGCCGAGCACGACAACCATCTCGCCAGCCGGCGCCGGCACCGAGCCAAGGTTGACAAGCGCTTGGCGCAGCGCCTCGTCGACCGCGGCTCGCCAATTGGTCGGATCGAGATAGCGCTCATACGCGAAACGGCCGCCGCTGCCGTAGGAGCCGGTCTCCATGCGGTCGCCCTCGCCGACCATGATCGAGACATTGACGCGGACGAGCGGGCGGATATCGGCGACGCGGCTGCCATCGGCGCGGATTATCTGTACCGCCTGCCAGACGCCGCTGATCGAGGTCATCACCTGACGCACCCGCGGGTCCTTCGACCGGGCGTAGGCGTCGATATCAGTGAGCAGCTTGGTTTTGGCCGTCAGGTCGACCGCGCCCAGCGGGTTGAGGTCGGTGTAAAGCTGGCGGTTGGTACCGACAGGCGGCTCGGCCATCGTGCCGTGATGGCCCGCGGCGACCGCGCGCACCGTCGCGCCGGCGCGACGGATTGCCGCCTCGGAAATTTCCGTCGAGTGGGCATAGCCGGCCGCGTCATCCGCGACCGCGCGCAACCCGAAGCCCTGCGTCGTGTCGAACGACGCGCTGCGGATGCGGCCGTCGTCGAGCGCGACGCTCTCCGACTGGCTGTATTCGAGAAACAGCTCGCCGTCGTCCATGCCGTGCAGCAATTCGCTCACGAGCGCCTCGACGCGACTCGGGTCCATGCCGGTGCGCGTGAAGAACAGGTCGTCGGTCACGGCAAGATTGGTCATGCGGGCGCTCCTGCAAACTTCCTGCTCGTCAATATGATGCCGCCACCCTTGCGAAGAAACCCCTCTCGACGGCGGGTGCGGCGACTGCGGCCTTAACGGCGTGCGGCGGCTTGCCGCAAGAGGTGAGGGGCGAGCCGACGCAGTTGTTGCCTCCGCGGGCTTTGGTGTAGGGTCGCGCCGATCGGTTGCCGCTGCCGGGAGGCGGCGGTAAGGCTTTGGCCAAGCGGCGCGAAGCCCGGGCGGTCCGGCGCGGATCGATGATCCTCGAACAGCGGCTCCGGGCAAGTCGCCGGGAGGCCCGGCCGGCTCGATTGCCCCCATGGGATGTCGTCGCGGGGGCCTCGCCAAGGGGAGCTGCCAGGACATGGTGCGGTTGAGGACAACGATAAGCGCCTCGGGGATAATCCGGACGGGCCGAAACATCGCGATCGGGCTGGGCGCGGCGCTGATCTGGGCGCTGTGGGGCGGGGCGGCGCTGGCCGATCAGCCGCACGAGTGGCAGATCCAGATGCAGGACGCCGCGACACCGATCACCGAGCGCATCCACCAGTTTCACGACATGCTCTTGTTCATCATTTTCGGCATCGCGCTGTTCGTCTTTGCGCTGCTGCTCTACGTGATCGTGCGGTTCAATCACCGTTCGCATCCGGTGCCGTCGCGCACGTCGCACAACACGGTGATCGAGGTGCTGTGGACGGTGATCCCGGTGCTGATCCTCGTCACCATCGCGATCCCGTCGTTCAAGCTGATGTATTACATGGACCGCGTGCCCGACGCGAAGATGACGATCAAAATCACCGGGCATCAATGGTATTGGCAATATACCTACCCCGATCAGGGCAATCTGGATTTCATGAGCAATCTGCTCCAGGAAAAGGATCGTAAGCCCGACCAGCCGCGCCTGCTCGAGGTCGACAACCCGCTGGTGATCCCGGTGGATACGACGATCCGGGTCCAGGTCGCCGGCACCGACGTCATCCACTCCTGGTACGTGCCGTCGTTCGGTGTCCAGGAATACGCCGTCATCGGCCGGCTCAACGAAGCCTGGATACACGTCAACAGCCCCGGCACCTATTACGGCGAGTGCAACCAGATCTGCGGCGTCAACCACGCCTTCATGCCGATCGAGGTCAAAGTCGTCTCGCAGGCCGATTTCCAGAAATGGCTCGGCGACGCGAAGACGAAATTTTCCTCGGTCGACAAGCCGAGAGACAACGCAACACCAGTGGCCGCCGTCGACCGGGCGCCGGCCGTCACGCCGGCGGCCGACAAACTCGCCGCAGCCGGCAACTGACAGCGAAGGGATTGCCGATGGCATACCAGGCTCACGCCGATCACGCCCACGGGCACGGAGCCCCGGGCTTTTTCGTCCGCTGGTTCTGTTCGACGAACCACAAGGATATCGGCACGCTCTACATCATCTTCGCAATCATCGGCGGGCTGATCGGCGGGCTGTTCTCGGTGCTGATCCGCATCCAGCTCAGCCACCCCGGCAACGAGTTCCTGTCGGATCACCAGGTCTACAACGTGATCATCACCGCGCACGGGCTGATCATGGTGTTCTTCCTGGTCATGCCGGCGATGATCGGCGGTTTCGGCAACTGGTTCGTGCCGCTGATGATCGGCGCGCCGGACATGGCGTTCCCGCGCATGAATAACATCAGCTTCTGGCTCCTGATCCCGGCCTTCCTGCTGCTGCTCGGCTCGGCTTTCGTCGGCCAGGGCGACGGGCTCAACAACGCGCTGCACGGCGGCGCCGGGGTCGGCTGGACGGTTTATCCACCGCTGTCCGAGGCGGGGCAGGACGGGCATCCCGGACCATCGGTCGACATGGCGATCTTCTCGCTGCATCTGGCTGGCGCGTCGTCGATCATGGGGGCGATCAACTTCATCACGACGATCTTCAACATGCGCGCTCCGGGGATGACGCTGCACCGCATGCCTCTGTTCGTGTGGTCGATCCTGGTGACGGCGTTTCTGTTGCTGCTGTCGCTGCCGGTGCTGGCGGGCGCGATCACGATGCTGCTGACCGACCGCAATTTCGGCACGACCTTCTTCAAGCCCGATGGCGGCGGCGACCCGCTTCTCTTCCTGCATCTCTTCTGGTTTTTCGGTCATCCCGAGGTCTACATCCTGATCCTGCCCGGATTCGGGATGGTCTCGCAGATCGTCTCGACCTTCTCGAAGAAGCCGGTATTCGGCTATCTCGGCATGGCCTACGCGATGGTCGCGATCGGCGGCATCGGCTTTGTCGTCTGGGCGCACCACATGTATACGACGGGAATCTCGATCGATACTCGCGCATATTTCACCGCCGCGACGATGGTCATCGCCGTGCCGACCGGCGTGAAGATCTTCTCGTGGATCGCCACGATGTGGGGCGGCTCGATCGAGTTCAAGACCCCGATGCTGTGGGCGATCGGCTTTATCTTCCTGTTCACGGTGGGCGGGGTAACGGGCGTGGTGCTGGCTAATGCCGGTGTCGATATCGCGCTGCACAACACCTATTACGTCGTGGCGCATTTCCACTACGTGCTGTCGCTGGGCGCGGTGTTCGCGCTGTTCGGCGGGTTCTATTATTGGATCGGCAAGATGTCGGGTCGAACCTATCCGGAATGGATGGGCCAGATCCATTTCTGGACGACCTTCATCGGCGTCAACCTGACCTTCTTCCCGATGCATTTCCTCGGCCTTGCCGGGATGCCGCGCCGCATCGCCGACTATCCCGACGCGTTTGCCGGGTGGAACCATATCGCCTCGATGGGCTCGTACATTTCGGCGGCCTCGACGGTATGGTTCATCTTTGTCGTGTTCTACACCCTGCTCGCCGGCAAGAAGGTCGGCGCCAATTACTGGGGCGAGGGCGCGACGACGCTCGAATGGACGGTGCCCTCGCCGCCGCCGTTCCATACCTATGAGGAGCTGCCGGTGATCACGGCGGCGCACGCGGGCCACTAGGCGAGGCGCAGGCGGAGCCTATCGTGAGCGATCTGCCCACGACCGCCGTCGCTCCGGTTTCGAGCGCGGCGGTTGGCGACTACGTCCAGATCCTGAAACCCAGGGTCATGTCGCTGGTGGTGTTCACCGGAATCGTCGGGCTGGTCATGGCGCCGGGACATCTGCACCCGTTCCTCGCCGCGGTGGCGATCTTGTGCATCGCGGTGGGCGCCGGCGCGTCGGGCGCGATCAACATGTGGTACGACCGCGACATCGACCGGGTCATGCGGCGCACCGCCGGGCGGCCGTTGCCCGCCGGGCGGATGCTGCCGGGTGAGGCGCTGGGCTTTGGCTGCGTACTGGCGGTGGGCTCGGTCGCGATGATGGGGCTCGCGGTCAACTGGGTCGCCGCCGAGCTCTTGGCGCTGACCATCGCGTTCTACGTCTTTGTCTACACGATGTGGCTGAAGCGCCGGACGCCGCAGAATATCGTGATCGGCGGCGCGGCGGGCGCGCTGCCGCCGCTGATCGGTTGGGCCGCCGTGACAGGCGATGTCGCCTGGGGCGCGATCTCGCTCTTCGCGATTATCTTCTTTTGGACGCCGCCGCATTTCTGGGCGCTGTCGCTCTATAAGGCCGATGAATACGCTGCGGCCGGCATCCCGATGCTGCCGGTGGTTGCAGGCAGGCGCGAGACAAAGCGGCAGATGCTGCTCTACACGCTGGTGTTGTGGGCGGTAACGGCGGCACCGTGGCTCTTGGGCATCGCGGGTTGGCTTTATGCCGCCGGGGCCGGGGTGCTGAGCCTGCTCTTTACCGTGGCGGCTGTGCGCGTCTGCCAGGATGAGACCGACCGCGCAGCACGCCGGATGTTCGCCTTCTCGCTCGCCTATCTGGCGCTGATTTTCGCGCTGCTGCTTGTCGACCATGCGGTGATGCCGCCGATCTGGGAGGCCGCGCGGTGATGGCGGCCAGCCCAGCCAAAGGGCCGGAGGACGCCCGCATGCGCACGATCCGCGCGCGCAACCGAGCGCTGCTTTTTGTGCTGCTCGGCCTCGTTGCGCTGTTCTACGCGCTGACCTTTGTGCGCATGGGCGGGCATTAGCATGGCCCAAAGGGAGACAGCCAAGCCGGCTCGCCGTCACGGCACGACCGTCATCCTGTTGCTCGCGGTGATCGCCGGCATGGGCGGGCTGACCGCGGCGTCGGTGCCGCTCTATCGGCTGTTCTGCGCCGCGACCGGCTATGGCGGCACGACCGAGCGCGCCTCGGCCGCGCCCGCCGACATCGCCAAGACGGTCGTCACGGTGCGGTTCAACACCGAGATCGATTCCGGGCTCGCCTGGGAATTCCGCCCGCTGGTTGACGCGGTGCAGGTGCATCCGGGCGAGCAGAAGCAGGTGTTCTTTCGCGCCAAGAACCTGTCGAACCAGGGGATCACCGGCCGCGCCGTCTACAATGTGACGCCGACCAAGGTCGGGATCTATTTCGACAAGCTGCAATGCTTCTGCTTTAACGCGCAGTATCTGGCGCCGGGCGAGAGCAAGGACATGGGGGTGGTATTTTTTGTCGACCCCGACCTCTTGAAGGATCCCGACACCAACGACGTCCGCACGATCACGCTGTCCTATTCGATGTTCAAGGCGGCGGAACAGCAAACCGAGAAGCCGAGGCCGAACTCATGACCGACCACGCTCACGCCGCTCATGGTGCCCACGATGCTCACGGCGCGCCCAAGCATCCCTACCATCTCGTCGATCCGAGCCCGTGGCCGCTCATCGGCTCGCTCGCCGGCGGGCTTATGGCCGGCGGCGCGGTGCTGTTCATGCACCACATCGACCTGTGGTCGATTGCCGGCACGCAGTATTGGATACTGATCCTCGGCGCGCTGATGGTGCTCGGCACGATGTTCGTTTGGTGGCGCGACGTGCGCCGCGAGGCGACGTTTGAGGGACATCACACGCCGGTCGTCCAGATCGGGTTGCGCTTCGGCATGGCGCTCTTCATCGCCTCCGAGGTGATGTTTTTCTCGGCGTTCTTTTGGGCGTTCTTCACCTCGAGCCTGTTTCCGGTCGGCGGTGTGTGGCCGCCCAAGGGCATCCACCCGTTCAACCCGTTCGAATTCCCATTTCTCAACACGCTGATCCTGCTGCTGTCGGGCACGACGGTCACCTGGGCGCATCACGCGCTGCTCGAAGGGAACCAGAAGGGGTTGGTGCAGGGCCTGATCGTGACCGTGCTCCTCGGTATCAGCTTTACCTGCGTGCAAGCCTATGAGTATTCGCACGCGGCGTTTCATTTCAGCGGCGGCATCTACCCGTCGACCTTTTTTATGGCGACCGGGTTCCACGGCTTTCACGTGATCATCGGCACGACCTTCCTTGCGGTCTGCCTGTGGCGCGCCAATAAGGGCGATTTCACACCGACGCATCATTTCGGGCTCGAAGCCGCGGCCTGGTATTGGCATTTCGTCGACGTCGTCTGGCTGTTCCTCTTTGTCTGCATCTACTGGTGGGGCATGGGCGCGGCCCTTCCGCTCGGCGAGTAAGTGGCGGCGGCGTACCAGTCCGTTTCCGCGATCCGCGCGGCGCTGACCTGCCGCTGCCCGCGCTGCGGCGAGGGCGCGATCTTTTCCGGTCTGTTGGCGGTGCGGGCGGCATGCCCGGTTTGCGGGCTCGACCTGTCGGCCGAGGATGCGGGGGACGGCCCAGCCGTGTTCCTGATTTTCTTTCTCGGCGCGGTCGCGGTCGGCATCGCGGCGTGGATGGAGATCGAATTCGAGCCGCCGATCTGGGTGCATCTCGCGGTGTTGACGCCGCTCATTATCGG
>Ga0187784_10004002_pt1 | contig 11932 bp, 13 predicted proteins | sample 1015_SJ02_MP15_2_FD_132964 | JGI IMG/M metagenome (GOLD analysis project Ga0187784, IMG submission 132964) | Tropical peat soil microbial communities from peatlands in Department of Meta, Colombia - 1015_SJ02_MP15_20_MG | ecosystem: Environmental > Terrestrial > Soil > Wetlands > Peat | place... | reverse complement strand
TGTGATTATGAAACCTACTGCAACGATGAGCACTTGAAGATAATTCTCCTTGATGCGTTTGGCAGAGCGAGCACCCGCGTAACCTCCTATTATTGCTCCTACCGCCATGAGGAGGGCTAAGGGCCACGCAACCAAACCTTTCAGTGCGAAGAAGATGAATGCCGTGACGTTGATTATGGATGCAAGAACCGTTTTCATTGCATTCATGACATGAACGTCTCGCAACCCCATTACGCCAAGTGAACCGAGCATTAGGATACCGATACCTGCGCCGAAATAGCCCCCGTAGGAGGCTACGAACAATTGAAACAGGACCCCCCAAATTTTGCCCTTCAAAGAAATCTTACCCCCATCCACCCGCATCGTCAACCTTGCCGCAATCGCCTTCCGTGTTGCAAACAGGCATGTCGCAAAGAGAATGAGAAACGGAACCACTAGCCTGAACGTATTCTCCGGCGTGACTACCAAGATCATTGCGCCAAGCAGCCCACCTACAAAACTCGGTATCACTAGCATTGTGAGCAGCCCAGCGTCAACGCCGGTATCCTTTCTATAACCTATCGCGCTGCTAAGTGATCCCGGCCAAAGCGCGGCGGTATTCGTCGCGTTAGAGATGATTTCGGGTTCGCCAAAAGCAACGAGTGACGGAAAAGAGATCAATGTTCCTCCGCCCGCAACGGAATTAATGACCCCCGCCACAGTAGCCGCAAGGAACAACCCCATGAGGCCGAGAACGTCGTAGCTAGCCATGCGGCGCATGCCAGAAAATCACATGAAATAAGCTTGCCTGCTGTTTCCGGACAAAGCAACGTAACGGCTCGCCAAGACTGATAATCGTTTTATTTAGACCCGTATCCCAAACGCGTCTGTGAACTCAAACAACGGCCCAAGCGACAGATGCGTGACCTTCGATCTTTGGGAGACCTTGATTTTCGATGATCCGGACTACGATAAGGCAAGGGGGCGGACGAGATGCGAAGGCTTACGGTCAGTTCTCGCGGGGCACGGATTGGAGTTTGGCCGGGAGGAGATTATGCGAGCTTACGAGGAAAGTGCACCGGCGCTCCAATCCGCTTGGAATCGCAACGAAGAGGTACCTATCAGGGACCAAGTGAGCTTCATAGTGGAACTGGCGGCGGGCAAACCGGTCTCGTTAGACCCGGCCTGCCTTGAGAGTCTCGAAAAGGCATACGTTGACCCCGTGCTTTCGATCCCGCCAAGGCTGAGCAAAGAGGCGCGGGCCGTTCTCGAATCCGTGCGAAGTCGAGGGTACAGGGTTGGGCTCATAAGCAACACCGGCCGAAGCCCCGGCGAGGCCCTCCGCAAGCTTCTCAACGCCTGCGGCGTCTTGGAGTTTTTCGACGCAACAGTCTTCTCAAATGAGGTATTGCGGCGAAAGCCAGACCTTCTAATCTTCAATCGCGCCGCTAGTCTCCTAAGAGCCGAGAAAAAGTCAATCGTACATGTGGGCGACAATCCAGACGCCGACTTTTGGGGGGCGAAGGATGCTGGGATGCAAGCGATTCTCCTTGAGGAATCGCGGCCGGAAACTTCGCGTTGGGGCCCTAATTCTCTGTACGCTCTGGGTCGCGCGAATATGAGAAGAACTGAGGAGAGCATTCCTGCGCGGTTAAGAGTTAGATCGTTGACGGAAGTACCCGCCCTAGTCGACTCCATGTTTGAGATTTAGCCAAAGCTCTCGGGCGGTGACGGGGCCGCGGGAAAGTCGGGGGGCCAGCTGCGGGCATTCGAAGCGTCAAGGTCGCTCAGTGCCCCCTCAATTTCCAGCCTCCTTGGTTCAAGCCATGGGGCGAGAACTAACCTTGACCCAAGCTTCTCAAGCGGTTCATCCGCACTATACCCAGGCCCTTTAGTGGCGATCTCCAGTAGGTTACCATCCGGGTCACGGAAGTATAGGGACTTGAACCAGAACCGATCAACTACACCAGAGTTATGCACTCCAAACGAGTTCAGCCGTTTAAGCACTGTTTCTTGAGCATCCTCATCCTCTACCGCCATGGCAATGTGATGTACGCTTCCCGTACCCACCTCCCCTAACGGCGCCGTCGGAGAGGCGAGGTAACGGAGAAAATCGCCTTGCTCCTCGCGTCCTACGCCCACGATCGATGTACTCTCCTGGTCCGGGTTCCTGAGCTTGACTAAGTTCTTGAGTCCCAATAGTCTACCAAGAAACCTCACCGTGACATCCGGGTTGAGGGTCACGGGGCTCGCGTGGTCGAATCGGGTAAACCGCATTTCGGAGTCAATTGCGGCGACAGGTGATGTGTCTCTCTGCAGTTCACGAAGGTAGTCTTGGGTGATGCCCTCATGGTTTCGATTCGTAATCTCCACAATAACCCCATCGGGATCCCTCAAGTAGAGCGATACTCGTCCGTCGCGTGCAAACGGCCCGGTCACGGACACGCCCTTGGACCGAAGCCAATTTCGCCATTTAGACAGGGCTTCCAGACTGGAGACCGCATAGGAGAGATGATGAGGTGATGAGAGTCCAGTGGACCCTTTTGGTAAATCGGGCCATTCGAAGAATGTTATTGCACTACCCGTCTCGGCTTTCTCGTTCGCGTAAAACAAGTGTCGGTGGAATATGTCGTCTTGATTTACGGTAAGCTTTACCCTCCGAAGACCAAGAACCTCCGTGTAGAACCTCCTGTTCACCTCTTCGTTTGAAGTTACCAATGTGATGTGGTGCAAGCCTTGCACGAGTCCATCCGGCAGGTCAGCTGTGGCGCTCATGTTTACTCACTAAACTCGAACTTTCCCACGATCAAACTTTGGAAGCCTAGTTATGTGTAGCTCTAATCGGTTCGACTTTCCAGCGTAGCCTGCTTCCTGACGGCGGTGAACGGTTGAAGGTTATGAGTTCTTCAATTCCTATTCCGATCGAGACACTGGTTTTGAGCGGAAGGAATCGCTAATGTCCGGTTCGATTGGCCTTTGGGATGAATGGAAGATCCGAATGTGATCCTGTGGGTGCACTAGAACGGTGCAATCTGGGTTAGAATCGATGCAAGCTGTTCCTGTCCGATGTTTCCTCCCGTAACTACCAACGCCACCCTTTTCCCGGCCAGCTGGTTTTTCAGTTTGAACGCCGCCGCAGTGGAGGCGGCACCTGACAGTTCTGCCACCTGTCCTGTCGCGAGGAAGATTGTTTTCACCGCCCTCTTCATATCGTCGTCTGAGACCAAGACAATCTCATCGATGAGTTCTCGTAGCACTCTGAAGGGTAATTCGTAGGCGTTTGCGGTGGCGAGTCCTTCGGCTGATGTCGTTACTGGCTGAGGTGGCTTGATGGTGCCCTCTTTCCATGAGTTGTAGAGCGCCGGGGCTCCCTCGGCTTGAACTCCAACAACCCTAATGCGGGGGTTCAAAGTTTTGTAAACCGTGCATGCTCCGGAGGCGCCGGATCCTCCTCCAATCGGGTTGATAACCACATCTACCTCGGGCATCTCTTCGAAAATCTCTAGGTGCAACGTCCCAACTCCTTCGTGCAGGAGTGGCTCGTTGCTTCCGTGGAGATAGAGAAACCCTTCCTTGGAAGCTAGTTCTTCCGCATACTGCCTCGCCTCATCATAAAATCGACCCTGGAAGATGACTTCCGCTCCGAGGTCTTTGACCGCTTCGACTTTCAAGTTTGGAACTCCGTTGGGCATCACGATCTTGACTCTAACTCCAAACAGTGAGCCGGCGTAAGCTATGGACTGAGCATGATTACCTGTGGAGGCGGTGATCACGGCCTTGCTTTTGCCGTTGCTTCCGAGTTTGCTCATGTAATTTACGCCCCCTCGCACCTTGAAGGCCCGCGTCGGCTGTAGGTTCTCTAGTTTCAGGTAAACCTCGCAGCCGATCATCCTCGAAAGCCGTCGCGAGTAGAGTAGGGGTGTTGGCTTCAGGTAATCCCTAATGACATGTTTCGCGTCGTAGACGCCTTGTAAGGTCGGTAGTCGTATCGAGTCCATTGAATCTCGTCGAGAGTGAATCGGTTATCGCTGATGTAACCCTTTCCTAATCCTGCCTCATTCGCATTACTCTAGCTCCTTGGGCCGGAAAGCCACTGCCGGATCGGCTTGTGCACTATGACTACCCTAGAACTGTTTCTCCGTGTTCTCTTCTCCACAAATCCATCTGCCCGCAACGATTCGAGGCAAAGTTTGCCCAAGTAGCCCCCAAGGTGATATTTCCTCTCGGTCCAATCGAGACATCCGTAAGCGAACAATCTCTTGGAGAGCGGTTTGATAGCAATCTCCACGCCCAGCCTCTGTAATGATTTTCTTCCCGTATCGGTTAGGTGAAAGACGGTTCTGCCTCTCTCGCGGTCAGTCCGACTCTCAAACCATTTACGTTTCATCATCTCGTCAAGAAGTTCAACACCAGCTATTCCAGCGAGATGATCATAGCATGTCCTCGCTCTGCGAAGGGGGCTGTCTCGCCCGATCTCGAGCGACGCTCTGGCACTCATCGTGCCGGGTTTGGCTGAAGGATTAGCCGCAGCAGGACTAGCCAGGCGGAAGAAGGTTCGGACGGTATCCGCTCCGTCGGGCTTCATTCCGTACACGTGCTGCCTTCCGACAATTGAGACTGAGACGAGTCCGGTTTTCCTTAGCACGGCAAGGTGCGCAGATACTCGGGGTTGGTCAAGTCCCAATCTGACGACGAGCTCGCTTGTTGTTGCTTGGTTGTCAAGCAGCAAGAGGAGTATCCTCACCCGAGTCTCGTCAGCCATCACGGCTCCGAGTGCCGCAATTCGACGAAGATTGTTTTCAGACATACCTTTGCGCGTTACATCGCTCGGTAGTTGATATATACGCCTATCCGTATTCGTCATCAGCCTTATATGCGGCTTAAGGAGGACTACGCATTCGCGCAGGAAGATATGTCGCTTACAAAGACCGCAATCGCCTATTCCGGTCTCATTGCACTGAGCCTGATTTGGGGATTAGCATTCGTTGCGATCAAAGAAGCCGATCAAGATTTGTCTCCAGTGAATCTTGCGCTCCTGCGTTGGTTCATCGCGAGCCTCTTGTTTCTTCTGTTACTTCCGGCAGTAGGACGATCCAAATCCAGGCTTGAGTGGCGGGATGTCCCACGCTTTCTTGTGGTCGCGTTCGCGAATGTCGTGGGCTATCACATCTCGCTGAATTATGCGGAAACGAGTATCTCGGCCGGCCTCTCGGGGTTACTGATCGCTTTTGGCCCCGTGTTCATCGTAATACTCTCGGTTTTCCTTTTACACGAGAAGGCTGGGGCGAAGGTCCTAGGCGCCTTACTCCTTGCGATCTTGGGTACGATAATCCTCTCGATAGGCTCGGTGAACCTGAATGATTTGTCGTCCGTTTATGGTCCCGTGGAGGTTATCCTGAGCGCATTGTTCTACGCTATATTTGCCGTACTCGGCAAACCTTTGGTGCAAAAGTATGGTTCGGCCCCAACTACTATCTGGGCCGGGTTGCTTGGAACCGCGATGATGTTGCCACTGACCTCAACGACCTTCTTACTTCAGGTTGAAGCCCTTCCGTTATATGGTTGGATCTCGGTCCTGTACCTTTCCGTGATTAGCACCGTACTGGGGTACATGTTGTTCTACACTCTCGTAAGCCGTGGGACCGTCTCAAGACTCGCTATTCAGCTCTATCTCATCCCAATCGTAAGCGTCGTGGGTGGAGTAGTTTTGCTAGGGGAATCCGTGACCGCATTCACCGTGGTCGGAGGAGCAACGATGCTCGCTGCAGTCTCTCTAGCAACTCGAAGATGACGCAGCTAAGAAACCTACTCGTTCAGCCTCGCCTTTCGGGCTGAGGAATATCAGTGAACCGATCTTTCGATCGCAACACGGTAGAGGCCAGCGCCTGCTATGATAAACGCTCCCGAGAAAACAAGTAGTTCAGTCCAACTCTGCGCGGTTACGGGAGGCACGCCGATGAGGTACCCTCTGATCAGGTCCGACACAGCGCTGAGCGGATTGAGTTGCGCGAATAGTATTAATGATCCGGGAAGAATTGTTCGGAGAACCGTCAGCGGATAGAAGACTGTGCTGCAAAAAATCAGGAACAGGTAGAGTAAACTTCTGGCGGTTGTGAATCGTTCGAAGCCTCTCAACGCCACGGCCAGTGTAATCGCCAAGCCAGAGATCCCCGTGCTTAGGAGATACATTGCGAAGAGCATAAGCCCGAATTGAGGTGGCGTAGGGAATTTGAGTATAAACATAGCCAAGATGAGTAATGGTGTAGCGTAAATTATGCCTCTAAGCCCTCCCGCAGTCATTCGCCCTAGAACCAATTCAGATCGACGTAGTGGCAGACTCAGCAGGTATTCGTTGTATCCTCTACGTGTCTCCATGTTCACCTCTCTGCCTATCACGAAGGCTGCAGCGAAAAGTCCGGTTGCGGTTACTCCGGGTGCTAAAAATTGGAAGTAATTGAATGATACCATTCGCGTGTAAACCACTGCCATAATCAGCAAATCGGCCAGATTCATGCTGATCAACCCTGCGAGGGTAAACCGGTACTTGAAGAATACGCGAAGATCATGTTCAACCACAGCTATGACGCCGTGTATCATGCCCTTCTATCTCCAGCTTGCACCTTCGAGGTTCCGCTCGTAGATCGCGACCCCGGCAACATTGAATGTAGTAAGAAATATGACCAGAACGATGAGGGAGGTTACTGGGTTGGCTAAGAAGTGGATGTTGAAGTTGAGCGACCAGCGGAAAAGATCGGCGGCGTAGGTTAAGGGATTAAACGTGGAGAGAATGGCGATGGGTTTTGGCATGAATGCTTGAGGGTAGAGCGCTGAGCTTAGCCTCACTATGAAAGCATCAAGCGCACCCATTATTATGTCAAATTTGTCTCCCGATTTCAACCCGACGGCCAGTGTGATGCTCAACCCGGAGACACCGAAAGTGAAACCGAACAACGCAACGAGGGCCATCCCAACCCTTAGCGGATCAACAATGCCGATGAGAAACATGAATCCGGCAATGATGGGAGCCATGAAGACTAGGCTCCTGATGCCTCCTGCAAGCGAACGGCCTAAGACTAGTTCTCGTCGGGTAAGCGGGATGCTCAGGAGGTATTCAGTGTACCCAAGGTCGGCTTCGTCGTAAATCTCATACCCGGTAAATATTGCAACCGAGTACATTGTCATGACGATTACGCCCATTGCGTAGTAGGTGTAGTAGTTTTGCATGACTGTGATGATTCTTGAGATTGCCAAGCCGAAGATTCCTATCTGAACGATTGCGTAGAACCATCTCATGAGTAGAATGCTCTTCTGCTGCATTAGTGAGCGAAGATCGCGTTCAATAACTAGCAGAATTTTCGTCATGAGGACACACTATCAGGTTCATCGGCTTCCTCAAGGACTTCACCCGTATAATGAAAGAAAACGTCATCAAGCGAAGGCTCCTTCATGTTGATCGACGCGATCTCAACGCCCAGTTCGTTGAGTCGGGCCATGATTAGCGGCAGGATCCTCTCAGCTCGGTTCAAGTAGATGCGCAAATGCGATGCCTTCACCAATGTGTAGTCAACTACCCCCGGAACTCGCTTGAGCTGTTCCACGATGCCCTCGTCGATTGGGTTTTGGGTTCGTAGATCGATCACATCGCCGCCGGGTATGCTGTCCTTAAGGTTCCTCGGTGTATCTAGGATTCGCAGTCTCCCTCGATACATTATAGCCACTCGATCAGAAAGTCTGTCCGCTTCTCCAAGCTCGTTCGTTGCGAGGAGTATGGTTGAGCCTTCTTCGCGCAGCTTCTGAATCATGTTCCAGATTTGGTATTTGCCTGCTACGTCAATTTGAGCCGTTGGTTCATCAACGATCGCAACCTTGGGTCGTTGGATCATGACCTTCGCTACTTCGACACGTTTTTTCATGCCGCCCGAGAGTTCATTTGCATACTTGTTCCGTGCATCCCAGAGGTTGAGTTCCTTGAGCATACGTTCCGCCGCAAGCTTCGGGTTTTCGATTCCGCAAACCTTTCCATGCCAATTTAGTATCTGCCAAGGAGTGTTGAACCAGAACAGCTTGGGCTCCTGGAATGCGATGCCGATAAGCTCCCTCACTTTGTATGGGTCAGTCCGGATGTCATAACCGCCGACCTCTGCTGTGCCCTCGGTTGGTTTGATGATCGTCGAGAGCATCAGGAGTGTTGAACTTTTCCCGGCTCCATTGGGGCCAAGGATGCCGAGAATCTCTCCTTCTCGGGCATCTAGGTTTAGGTGGTCAACCGCAAGGTTCTCTCCATACCTCTTCGTCAATCCTCTGATGCTAACGATTGCCACATATCACAGACTCTTGGACTTCGTGTGGGTCCAGCAGGTGTTCGTGGATTTACGTCTAGCGACAATCCGATGAACAAATGCAACATGAGTCCCAGTTGGTATCAGAGGGCGCCCGTTGGCGATTCGCTTAGGTAGAAGGCTCTCCCAGCTGGTGGAAAGAGTAGAGCACCCTTACTTGTAGAGGGGAACTTGGAAAGCAATTCGGAGGTCGGAGCAGAAGTTGAAAATGTTAGGTTCCATTATGGAAGGGACATTTCTTTGTACTAGTTGCTTGGATCCAGTCGAATACGTTTGCCACTATTGCTTGAAGTGTCCTAACTGCACGTGTAGTACCGACACTGATCCGAACTTCACCCAAGCAGGCGACTAAACGTTATGTGAGCTCTTCCAGGTTTTTCCATAATTTTCTATTCGTATGATCCTTTTCCGCTGATATGGATGGGCTTCTTGTCCCTGGATCGGGAGAAAGGCAACAGTTAGCCGGATTCTACTAGGGGCGAATTGAGGTTCTTATGCTCTCTTTTTGGGTGGAGTACGGCTTCAATTTTCGTGGCCACATCGCAATGCCCTGCATGAACCTCGCCTCTCGGGCAAGCTATAATGATCCTATGATCACCGGCCTTAATTGTTCTGAATGACTCGTCGGCAAAGCGGCTATGCGGCGCCCGCCAAATCACTCTGTAAGTTGATTTTGAACCCGGCTTTCGTCTTGACATTTTTCTTGATACCGTGGGCCGCGGATTTGCAGAATCCAGGTTAAGATTTGTTGGAGAAAGTTGAACTAACCTTATTCTACAACCAAGGTTTGGCGTAATACTTGCTTTCTTGTGCGACTTCGCCGTACGCAACGACCTCTTGCACGAGTCGTGATGTGACACGGGATAACATGGACCAATGTCGCCGTGGTAAACCGGCAATGAAAGAACGTGCGCCTCTGGACAGGTAGCGCGAATGGATGGATACTGCCTTGTAGTTTAGCGGTTGAATTCGCGGTACACTACTGTACAGATAAGCGAACACTACCTTTTCATAGGGGTATTTAGACGTAGGTGGAAAAATCCACCAAGAGACATCATCGCTTGCGTTCGGCCAACCTTTCGTCGCGCATCTTCTTGATTGTCCTCTCGCTCACCGTGCTGGTTCCATATGCCTTTTCCACGGCTTTCCTTATGAATGACATTCGGTCTCACGGGCGGAAGGATTTCGCTAACGACACCCACCTCAGTTTTCCGAAGCCTTTCCAGGCTGTAAACGGATCAGGCCAGCCCGACCCACCCGTTCAGGTTGGTGCTTGGGGTGACTCGGCCTCAGTAGGAAATTTGGGAGTGCAGGTTGAGATTCAAACGAATACATACAATGTCTCCGTTGGACAAGACGATGCGTTCTGGGTAGGAGACGTCCTAAGTGACGCATCGTTTGTTCAGTTCGGCTACCTAATCATGCCCGCTGGTTACTACTGCCTCAAAGCGGAGGTAACCATGAGCGGGACCATATGTACGGGTGCTAGCGATAACATCGGTTTCGCGGACGCCCGATGGTTCTGGTCATACTTCCCGAACGCTCAGGATGTGAACGACTGGTACTATGGCTTCGGACCCGCTAACTCCGCAGGGTCCAACGAAACTTGGCATCTCTATTCGATCCAGCCTGGCCCATCTAACAGCTGGAACTTTGTACTCGATGGTGTGACTGTCTATTCCTCCAGTTTCCCGGCCACTCCTTCTACGTCGCCCGTGCACTTAGTTGCTGAGAAAGCCTCTGGTCCTTACCTATCTCAACTAGGCCCCGTGGAATTTCGAAACCTAGCGTACCTCGGTAACGACACTCTTTGGCACGCCACCTCTTCCCTAAGTCCAATTGATGGATGTGGGGGTGCGTACGAGAACGCTTGCACCGTTTCGACCGCGTACGGAATAGAATCAATCGGGCCGAACGACGTGCTCGCGGGCTCCGGGGTCTCCTCTCCTATCCCTGGTCAAACCGTGTGGCAGCGACAGTCATCCTGCTCGCTTGCTACGACGATGCTAGCTTCCGGAACCGCTGGAAGCGCACCATTGAGTGTGACGTTCACAGATTCCGTGTCGGGTCCTCAGGGAAACGTAAGCACTGACTGGTGGTTTGGTGATGGCGTACATCTATCGGGCGCTACAAATCAAACGGTTACGTATAGCACGCCGGGGAATTATACGCCAGTCGTGCGAGTTTTCGATTCAGCCGGATGTCTAAGTGAAGCAAGTGGGGAAGTTTCTGTGGCGGCCTCGAACGGTACGAGTCTCGCGACCGCCACAGCGTCTGGATCTTTGCTCGGGGACGGCGTGATCGGCCCGTGCGTCCTCACACCACGAGATCCCTAAGCTCTGACCGTAGGTCTCTTCAGCCCTTGTCGTCTGGTTAGTTCATCGCGTTGCTGAGTGCGGGCCAGATTGCGAATGGCCCAGGTGCGTTGACTACCAGCGTGGGTGGATTGACTTCCAGCGTGATGTCTGTGCTATGACTTGTGGATCCGCTCGTGCCCGTCACCTGCAGGATGTAGGTTCCGGTTGACGCGAGAGCCGTGGTTTGGAATGTGATTGGCGAAGCAGCTTGACCGCCTGAAGGCGGGGTCACGGTTTGTGGAATGTTGACTGATATGTCTGTGGGGGCACTGCCCACCCAAGATGTGGAGAAGGTTACTGGTTCGCTGAAGCTTCCTTGGGAGATCACGACTACGCTAGTTCCACCGCTAAGCCCTGGAATTATACTTACTGTGTCGGTTGAGGGGGTCAGCGAGAAGTCATTCACGGGTACATAGGCGGGAGTCACTGGAGCGAAAGCCGGCACTGTACTAGAGATTATCACAGGAATCTCAGTTGAGAGAGTAGTCACGCCGTTCGTCGCCGTGACAAGGATCGCATAGCTTCCAGACGACGGCGCGCTTCCAGCCGTGAATGTTAGCGTTGAGGTGATGCTGCCACTCGAGGGTACAGTTACCGTTACTGGAGTTGGCGGGGTCACGCTGACGTCGTTCGGTGCGGTTCCGGTCCAGCCAGCTGATAGCGTAACGGTTGAACTGAATCCGTCAACCGAGCTAACTATGACGTTGGCCGACTGCGAGGAGCCAGGCGCAAGCGTGATAGAGGTAGGTTGGGTCTGAGTGATCGAGGTGCTGATTGAAAATTCCGGAGTGACCGGAGCGAGTACTGCGGGTGCGCCGTAAATTGTGACGCTGATGCCAGTGACGTGGGAGGTGACGCCGTTAGTTGCTGTGACTTCTAAAGCGTATGTCCCGGTTGAGGGAGAGTTGTCGGCCGTTAGCGTTAGCGTCGAGGATACGGTTCCTCCTGCTGGAATAGTGACAGGGCTCGGTAGGCTTACGGAAACACCATACGGGGGCGGGCTCGTCCATGCAGCTGACAAGCTGACGATAGAGGTGAACCCGTTCACCGACGTGAGAAGAATCGTGGTAGCTCTAGTAAGGCCTGGAGTCAAAGTCAAGCCGGCAGCGGAGGGTTGAGCCGCGAAGTCGGGAGCCGCGGGAGCGAAAGGCGGAACCGCGGATGTAACTGTCACCCAGAGGCCAACCCTATGTGTCAGACCCGTGGGGCTAGCGGCAATTACGGCGAATGGGTATGTGCCAGGCGAAATGGAGCTGT
>Ga0187784_10004001_pt1 | contig 11934 bp, 10 predicted proteins | sample 1015_SJ02_MP15_2_FD_132964 | JGI IMG/M metagenome (GOLD analysis project Ga0187784, IMG submission 132964) | Tropical peat soil microbial communities from peatlands in Department of Meta, Colombia - 1015_SJ02_MP15_20_MG | ecosystem: Environmental > Terrestrial > Soil > Wetlands > Peat | place... | reverse complement strand
GGCCATCTCCGGGCGCATCCTGGCCTCCCGGGAGAGCTTGGCCAGCCGGTTGTCCACCGTCTGGAGGTCGGCCAGGATCAGCTCGGTGTTGACGGTGGCGATGTCGCCGGCCGGGTCGACCCGGCCCTCGACGTGGATCACGTCGTCGTCGTCGAAGGCCCGGACCACCTGGCAGACGGCGTCGGTCTCGCGGATGGCGGCCAGGAACTTGTTGCCCAGCCCCTCCCCTTGTGACGCGCCGCGCACCAGGCCGGCGATGTCCACGAACGTCACCGTGGCCGGCACCACCGGCGCCCCGTCGTACAGGGCGGCCAGCGCCCCGAGCCGCGAGTCGGGCACGGCCACCACGCCGACGTTGGGCTCGATGGTGGCGAACGGATAATTCGCCGCCAGCACCTCGTTGTCGGTCAGCGCGTTGAAGAGCGTGGACTTCCCCACGTTGGGCAGCCCGACGATGCCGATGGAGAGGCTCACGGCGCCTCAGATGAGGCCCGCCGCCGCGGCCAGCGCCTTGAGGTCGGCCTCGGGACGAGCCCCGGTGTGGGAGATGACCTCCGCCGCGCACAGCCCCCCGAGCCGGGTGGACCCCACCGGCTCCATTCCGTGCGTCAGGCCGAAGAGGAACCCCGCCGCGAACAGGTCGCCGGCGCCGGTGGTGTCGATGACGCGGTCCACCGGTGCCGCCGGGACGTCGACCGGCCCCCGGGCGGTCAGGACGGTGGCGCCCCGGGGCCCGCGGGTGACCACCACCAGCAGTCCGGTCTCCTCGGCGGCCGCCAGCGCGTCCTCGAACGAGTCGGCGCCGAAGAGCATCGTGACCTCGTCCTCGTTGCCCAGGAGGACGTCGACGTCGTCGATGAGGAGCTCGAGGAACTCGCGCTTGTGCCGGCTGACGCAGAAGGGGTCCGACAGGGACAGGGCGACCGATCCCTCGGCGGCGTGCGCCGTCGCGGCGGCGTGGCGCATGGCCTCCTTCGCCGCGGGCACGTCCCACAGGTAGCCCTCGAGCAGCACGACCGAGGCCCGGGCCACGAAGGACGTCGGAACTCCCTCGGGGGAGAGCGTGGACGCCGCGCCCAGGTAGGTCCCCATCGTCCGGTCGGCGTCCTCGGTGATGAGGACCACGCACCGCCCGGTCCCCAGGCCGTCACCGGCCGCCGATTCGCTCAAGTGCGGCTCGAACTCGACGCCGGCCGCCCGCAGGTGGTGGGCGTAGGTGCGACCGACCTCGTCGTCGGCCACGGCCCCCACGAACCCGGCTCGGCCGCCCAGCTCGGCGATCCCCGCCGTGGTGTTGGCCACCGAGCCTCCCGACACGTAGCGGGGGGCGCCCATGAACTCCTGCACCGCGTTGGCGGTGGCCAGGTCGATCAGGGTCATCGACCCCTTCTCCAGGCCGACCGTGGCCAGCTGCTCGTTGCTGGCCATCTCGATGACGTCGAGCAGCGGCGATCCGATGGCCACGACGTCCAAGTCGTGCTCGGAATCCGAGCCGTGCTCGGAATCGGAACCGGTCGGTGTCTCGGGCCTCGGCACGGGGTGAGACGCTACCCGCGGCACGCGGGTAGCCTTCACCCGATATGTCACCTGATCCGAGGCCCGTCGCGCCCGGCTCCGAGGCCTATCGCCTCCCGCGGACGGTCGAGGCCGAGACCTACCGGATCGAGATCGAGCCCGACATCGGCTCCGCCACATTCTCGGGCACCGTGGCCATCGACCTGGTCGTCCACGAGCCGGTGCGCGAGATCGTGCTGAACGCGGCGGAGCTCGCCGTGTCCGACGTCGAGATCCACACGACCGACGGCACCGGCATCTCGTGCACGGTCACCTTCGAAGACGACCTCGAGCAGGTCGTCTTCCACCCTCCGACCGAGCTCGACCCCGGGCCGTGCACCCTCAGCTGCCGCTTCACCGGGACGTTGAACGACAAGCTCCGCGGCTTCTACCGCTCGACCTACACCGATCCCTCCGGAGAGCTCCAGACCATCGCCACCACCCAATTCGAGTCGGTCGACGCCCGGCGGTGCTTTCCCTGCTTGGACGAGCCTGACCGCAAGGCGGTCTTCGAGATCGCGCTCGTCGTGAACCCCGACGTCGACGCCATCTCCAACTCCCCGGTCGTCGGCATCGACGAGCTCGGGGGCAAGCGCCGCGTCCGCTTCTCCCCCACCATGAAGATGTCCACCTACCTGGTGGCCTTCGTCATCGGCAAGTTGGAGGCCACGGAGACGGTCGACGTGGACGGCGTCCCGTTGCGGGTCGTGTGCACCCCGGGCAAGAAGGCCTTGGGCGAGTTCGCGCTCGAGGTCGGCGCCTTCGCTCTGCGGTTCTTCACCGAGTACTTCAACATCCCCTACCCGGGCGAGAAGGTCGACCTGGTGGCCATCCCGGACTTCGCCGCCGGTGCCATGGAGAACCTCGGTTGCATCACGTTCCGTGACACTGCGCTGCTCGTCGACCAGTCCACGGCGGCCCGCACGGAGCTCGAGCGGGTGGCCGACGTCATCGCGCACGAGCTGGCGCACATGTGGTTCGGCGACCTCGTCACCATGGGCTGGTGGGAGGGCATCTGGCTCAACGAGGCCTTCGCCACCTTCATGGAAACGCTCTGCATCGACGCCTTTCGCCCGTCGTGGGAACGCTGGGTCGGGTTCGCACCGTCTCGCGAGGCCGCGCTCGCCGTCGACGCCGTCCACTCGACGCGCCCAATCGAGTACCCGGTGGGCCCGCCCAAGGAGGCGGAGGGGATGTTCGACCTCCTCACCTACGAGAAGGGCTGCGGCGTGCTGCGCATGCTCGAGCAGTACATCGGGCCCGAGGTCTTCCGCGACGGCGTGCGGACCTACCTCAAGGCGCACGCCTACGCCAACACCGTCACCACGGACCTGTGGGACGCGCTCGAGGATGCCAGCGGCGCGCCGGTGCGTGACGTCATGAACACGTTCATCTTGCAAGGGGGGCACCCGCTCATCTCGCTGCACGGGGACACCCTCAGCCAGCAGCCCTTCGCGCTCGGGCCTGTGCCGCCCGGCGTGACGTCCTCGATCGGAAGCGTCTGGCAGGCGCCGGTGGCGGTCCGCTCCCTGCCCGCCCGGGAGCACGCCGGCGCGCGCACTCGACATCTGGTGCTCAGGCCCGACCCCGAGCACGTGGCCGAAGCGGGCGCCGGGCTGCTGGTCGTCAACGCCGGCGGCTGGGGGATGTTCCGGGTCGGCTACGAAGCCGAGCACCGGTTGGCCCTGGCCGAGCGGTTCGGTGAGCTGACGCCGCTCGAGCGTTCGAACCTCCTCGCCGACACCTGGGCCACCACCCTGGCGGGGATCACCCCCCTGCGCGAGTTCCTGGTGCTGGCGTCGCTCCTCGGGGTGGAGAACGACCCCGCGCCGTGGGCCCCGGTCAGCAGCGCGCTGGTGCTGGTGAACCGGATCGCGCAGGCCGAGCAGCGCGAGGCGCTCCACACCGCGGCCGGCGCGCTGCTCGGCCCCACCCACCGGCGCCTCGGGTTCGGAGCCATCGCGGGCGAGAGCGACCGCACCCCTTCGCTGCGGGCGCTGGCCATCAATCTGCTCGGCACGGTGGGTGCCGATCCCGGCGTGCGGGACGAGGCGGCCCGTCGCTTCGACGAGTCCCCCATCGGCGGCGGTTCGGGGCCTGCCGTCCCGGCCGACATCGAGTCGGCCGTCCTCGCCGTGGTGGCGGACCTGGCCCGCCCGGGCGACTACGACTTGCTCTTGGAACGCTACCGCCGGGCTTCGACGCCCCAGGAAGAGATGCGCTCGCTGGGGGCGTTGGCTGCCTTCGCCGACGTCGACCTCTGCCTGCGCACCTTCGACCTGGCCATGACCGAGGTCCGCAGTCAGAACGGGTTCATGGTCATCGGCGCCCTGCTCGCCAACCGCATCGGGAACCAGGCGGTGTGGGCCCGTGTCACCGAGCGCTGGGACGCGGTGCTCGAGCGCTTCCCCAAGAACGCGCCGCCTCGGATCCTCGAGTCCGTGCCGGCGCTGTGCGCCGACCCCGACTTTGCCGACGCAGTGATCGGCTTCCTGGCCGACCACCCGCTCGAGTCGGGACCGCGACGGGTGGAGCAGTCGATCGAGCGGCTGCGGGTCAACGTCGCCTTCGCAGCGCGCGAGCGCAGCTCCCTGGCCGAGGCGTTGCGGGCGGCCGGCGACTCCACCGGCTGATGGCCCCGGCGCAGGCCAAGGACACCGGTTGCTCTCGGCGCGTCGAGGAGCTGCTGGCCCGGGCGCGGCGCGCCCGGGGGTTCATGCCCGACGACGAGGGAGAGGCCCTCTTCGCCGCCGCGCTGCGTGCCGGGCGTGACCCCGCCCCCGATGCGCGACCGCCGACGTTCGTGGAGATCGGCGCCTGGTGTGGCAAGTCGACCGTCTACCTCGGCGCGGCGGCCGAGGCCACCGGGGCCGTCGTCCTCTCCGTCGACCACCACCGCGGCTCGGAGGAGAACCAGCCCGGCTGGGAGTACCACGAGCCCGATCTGGTCGATCCCGAGAGCGGCCAGATCGACACGCTGCCGCACTGGCGTCGCACCGTCGCCGCCGCCGGGCTGGAGGCTTCGGTCATGGGGGTGGTCGGGGACTCCGCCACCCTGGCTGCCCGCTGGGACCGGCCGCTCGCCTTCTGCTTCATCGACGGGGGGCACGGGGAGGAGCCGGCCTGGGCCGACTACCGGGGCTGGGCACCTCTCGTGGCCGTGGGGGGGCTGCTCGCCATTCACGACGTCTTCCCCGACCCGGCCGACGGGGGGCGCCCGCCGTACGAGCTCTACTGCGCCGCGCTCGGGTCCGGTCAGTTCGCTGACGAGGACGCCTGCGGGAGCTTGCGCGTGCTGCGCCGAGTGGCTTCCGCCGGCGCCTGACCGGTGCCGGAACGAGGTGCCACCTACGATTCTGCGGTGGCCGGTCTGTGGTCGCTGCGTTGGATCGTCGTCGTTCTGGCGGCCACGCTCGGCGTCGTCCTGGTCCTCAGCGGCTACTGGCTGATCGGCGCCCTGGTGCTGGCCCTCGCCGTGGCCCGGGCGGCGCTGCTGGTCGGTGTTCGGAGGCGCCGCTCCCGCCTCGAGGACCGCTGGCGCAGGTTCGGGCCCCCTGGGGGTGCTCGGCGGCCCTGACGGGCCGGGCGCCGTCAGCGGTGCTGCAAGTCCGACGCCGTGCAGCCCTCGATGGCATCGCCGCAGTGAGGCTCCGCCAGGTCGAGGGGTTCGGGCAGACACTCGCCGCGGAACAGCCCCGCCGCCGGCGTGGTGCCCGAGAGCGCATCGGCCGCCAGGACCATGGCGGCATAGGTGTACGTCGTGCGCTCGTCCTTGGGGAAGGTCTCACGCTCCGGGTGGACCATGCCCGTCCAGTACGAACCGTCGGGCAAACGGAGATGTTGTCCGGCCACGAAGAGCTCCATGGCGGCGGCGTCCATGCCCAGGGCGTCGAGCGTCAGCACGCACTCGGCCGTCTCGGCGGCCGTGACCCAGTCGCCGGTCGACACGCAGCGCACCCCATAGCCCTCGAGCACGAAGGTCGACCACCCCTCAGCGATGCGGCGTCGCCCCGGCTCGCCCTCGACCGCGCCCGACAGCATCGGGTAGTACCAGTCCATGGCGAACTCGACCTTGGGTGCGAAGGCGCCGGGGTGGTGCGCCACCGCGTGGCCGAGCCGCCCGGCTGCCAGCTCCCACTCCGGACGGTCCTTGGCCAGGCACTCGGCGACCGCCACGGCGCAGCGCAGGGCGTGGTAGATGGACGAGCACCCGGTGAGCAGCGCGTAGCGCTCGGCACGGCCCGCCGAGTCCAGCGACCAGAGCACCGAGCCGTCGGGCTGCTGCCAGCGCAGGATGAAGTCGATGCCCCTCTCGATCGTCGGCCACAGCTCGCCGAGGAACTCCACGTCCCCCGTGACGAGGTGGTGGTGCCACGCACCGGTGGCCAGATAGGCGCACACGTTGGTGTCCAGCCGGGGGTCCTTCACGCCGTCGCCCTGGTAGTAGTTGAACCAGCTCCCGTCGGGGAGCTGCCGGAGCGCCAGCCAGCGGTAGGCCTCGACGGCGTGGTCGACGAGTCCGCACACGGTGAGCGCCATGGCCGCCTCGACATGGTTCCACGGGTCGCAATGGCCGCCCTCGAACCAAGGGATCATGCCGTCGTGACGCTGCACCGCGGCGATGGCGTGGGCGCTGGCCAGCACCTCGGATGCGGACAGGACCCCGGGCACCTCGGGCACGGTGCCGGCGGTCGAACGGATGTCCTCGGTCGTCATGCGGCTGCTCCTTGCCGGGGTGTCGGCCCACGCCGGCCAGGCGCGCCACGAGGGACGGTGGGACGGGCGTCGGGCAGTCCGGCCACGGTGCCCCGCGGCTTGGTGACGTAGACCACCAGGCTCTTGCCGATGAACGGGCTGAGCACCCGGTCCGCCGTACGGGTGAAGAAGGGTGCCTTGACGATGTCCCAGACCAGCACCTGGTGGTAGGCCCTCACCGCCGGGTGGCTGTCGTTCGACGGGCCGACCAGGCAACGCAGCCACCAGTACGGCGAGTGCAGGCCATGGGCGTGCTGGAAGCCCATCGGCTCCAGCCCGGCGGACGTCAGGCGTCGTTCGAGCGTGGAACGCCGGTAGATGCGGACGTGGCCACCAGGCGTGTCGTGGTACTCGTCCGAGAGCGCCCAGTTGATGGCCTCGGGCACGCAGCGCGGCACGGTCACCGCCATGGTGCCCCCCGGGCGCAACACCCGAGCCAGCTCGCGGATGGCGGCCGTGTCGTCGGGGATGTGCTCGAGCACCTCCGAGGCGATCACCCTGTCGAAGGTCCCGTCGGGGAAGGGGAGCGCCAGGGCGTCGCCCTGGACCGCCGTGGCGGGATGCTCGGGGGGCAGCTCGCCCGCCTCCTTCATGGCGCCGATCGTGGCGCGGACCTCGGCCACTTCCTCAGGCCCGGCGTCGAGCGCGACCACGGCGGCCCCGCGCCGTGCTGCCTCGAACGCGTGCCGCCCGAAGCCGCACCCGAGGTCGAGCAGGAGGTCGCCCGATGCCACGCCCAAGCGGTCGTAGTCGACGGTCAGCACGGTGCCCCCTCCTGGGCCCCGGCGCCGCCCTCCGCGGCGGACGCGCTCGGCGCCGCCGCCGGCGCCCCGGGCAGCGGCCGGCCGGCCAGGAGCGCCTCGTAGCAGGCCGCGGTCCCCGCGGCGGTGACCTGCCAGGTGAACCGGCGCACCACGCGCTCGCGTCCAGCCGCCCCGAGCCGAGCCCGCAGAGCGGGGTCGTCGAGCAGGCGCCCGATGGCGAGCGCCAGGGCGCCGGGGTCGTCGGGCGGGACCAAGAGTCCGGTCTCCCCGTCGGTACCCACCACCTCGGGCAGGGCCCCACCCGTGGTGGCCACCACGGCCACGCCGCAGGACATGGCCTCGATCGCCGGCAGCGAGAAGCCCTCGTAGAGCGACGGCACCACGGCCACCTCGGCCTGCCCATAGAGGTGCGCCAGCTCGTCGTCGCTGATGCCGCTCACGCAGTGGACGACGTCGGCCAGGCCGAGGCGGGTGATGGCCCGGTCGACCCGCCCACCGGGCGTGGGACGGCCGATGACCGTGAGCTCGACGTCGCGCTCGGTGCGCAGCTTGGCCACGGCCTCGAGCAACGGCACCAGGCCCTTCATGGGCACGTCACTGCTCGAGGTCACCATGATCCGGCCGGGCACCGGCGTCACCTCGGAGAAGGGGCGGAACACCGTGTGGTCGACGCCGACGGGGACGACGGTCATCCGCTCCGCGGCCACGCCCATCTGCGCCGTGATGTCCTGGCGGGAGTTCTCCGACACGGTCACCACGGCGGGGAGCGCCCGGGCCACCCGGACCTGCATGCCGAGGAAACCGAACCAGCGGCGCTGGGTGAAGCGCTGCCAGGGGTTGGTGGTGTGGGAGAGAGCCAGCTCGCGATCGACGGTGATCGGGTGGTGCAGCGTCGTCAGCAGCGGCCACCGGTCCTCGACCATCCCGAGCATCCCGTTGCCCAGGCACTGGTTGTCGTGCACGACGTCGAAGTCGCCCCGCCGCGCCGCCAGCAGCTGGCGGGCACGCTGCGAGTAGGCCAGGGGCTCGCCGAACCCGGCCGTGCACATGATCGCGAACTCGAGCCAGTGCTCCCGGGAGGTGAACTCGCGGGGGTGCGGGATGCGAAAGGGGTCCGGCTGGCGGTAGAGGTCGAGCCCGGGGACCGGCGTGAAGCCCACACCCTCGTCCAGGTCGGGCCAGGGCGGCCCGGCGAACACCTCGACCGAGTGCCCCAGGTTCACCAGCTCCCGGGTCAGGTGACGGGTGTAGACGCCCTGGCCGCCGCATCGGGGGTTGCCACGGTAGACGAGGAAGGCGACGCGCAGGCCGCCGGGCCCGGGAGGCGGCGCGGGGACCGGGGCGGGCACCTCGACGTGGCGGGAGCGCTCCCAGGACTCCTTGGTCTCGATCCACTTCTGACGGGGAGTCTTAGGCAATGGATGTCCCGACTCGGCTCGCCATGGCCGCATAGCCTCCCCGAACGCCCAGGTGCGACGCAAACGGCACCCCTGGGGACGGGCCCCTCACGACAGCAGGCGCGGGAAGTGGAAGCGGCCCTTGGTGGGCACCAGGGCGTCCAGGACGTCGTCGGCCAGGATGCGCCCGATGGGGCGGCTGTCGTCGCCCACCACCACCAGGGAGTGCCGGCGGCTCTCCACCAGCTTCGCCGCCACCTCGCGCAGCGGCGCGTGGGGGTCGACGGTCACCACGTCCTCGTCGCCGAGCAGCGCGGACATGCGGGTGGCCGAGTCCGACCGCAAGGCGAGGAGGACGTCGACCAGGGCGACGTCGCCGACCAGGCGGCCGTCGCCGTCGACCACGGCCACCGCGTCGAGGTCGACCTCGTGGCTCCGGGCCTCCGAGAGGCGGTCCACGACCTTGCGGACCTTCTCCCCGGACGTGGCCGTGACCAGCGCCGTCGTCATGATGCCGCCGGCTTCGTCCTCCTCGTAGCCCAGGAGCTGGCGCAGGGCCAGCGCCGTGCTGGCCGGGATGTGGCGCAGCACCTCGGCCCGCACGGCCAGGGGCAGGTCCCGCAGGGCGTCGGCTGCCTCGTCGGGCTCCATCGCCGCCACCAGGCGCGCCGCCTCGGCGGGATCCGACTCGCGCAAGAGCTGCTCGAGGTCCTCGGCCTGCATCTCCTCGAGCGCGTCCGCCGCCTCGTCGGGGTTGAGCGCGGCCAGCAACTCGCGGCGCTCGTCCCGGCGCAGGTCCTCGAGCAGGTCGGCGAGCTCACCGGGCCGCAGCCGGTGCAGGCCCTCGTTGGTCGTCCGCAGACGTACCTCGGTCGCCACACCGTCGGCCTCGCCGCTCTGCTCGGTGAACGGCTGGATGACGGCCCAGTCGATGACGCGGTCGGGCGTCGGGCGCGGGCGCCTGCGCCGCGGGCCCAGGCGGCGCAGCAGCGTGGCGTTGGACACGTCGGCACCGACCAGACGGACGCGGCCGATCACCTCGGCCAGGTAGAGGTCGGCGGCGCGGACGACCTGCACCCCTTCGACGTCGACCAGCTGGTGGTCCAACACGTCCTTGGCCAGCAGCACCTCGCCCCGCCGGCGGACGACGTCGCGCAGGTCGAGGCGCGAGGAGCGCAGCAGGACCTCGGCGTTGCCGATCCGGTCGATGGCCGAGGCGGGCACGAAGGCGCGGCGGCGCCCGACGCGGATTACCAGGCCGCTGACGGGCGGGTACGTCTGCCCGTCGTCCCAACGGGCCACGATGTCCTCGAGGCGCCCGATCTCCGCCCCCTGCTGGTTCCGGACCGGACGCCCGATCAGGCCGGCGAGCGAGACGATGGAGTCGAAGACGCCCTCGGAGGCCAGGATGCGGCGAGTCCGGCGCCGGCGCAGGTGCGGCGGGCGCTGGACGTCCCGGATGCGGCCGGGCAGCCGCTCGGTGCGCGTGGGGGTGTTGGTGGGCGGCTGGGGTGGCGGCGTGGCCATGGAGCTCCCTCGTGCCATGGCTACACCTCCTTCGTCGCGCCTGAGCGTGGCCTGCGGGGTCCCGAAGCGAGGGATTCCGGCCCGCCAGCGTACCGGCACGACCGAGCTCCCCCCGCCGGGGACCTTTTCCCCTAGCCTGGCCCGGTGCGAGCAGTGAGGATCTGGGCCATGGGACCGGCGGCTCACGGAGCCCAGCGGGGAGCGCCGGCATGCTGGTGAGGGAGTGCCTGAGGAGTGCGCCGGTGACCGTCCCCGCGGGCTGCACGCTCGAGGAGGCGGGGAGGCTGCTCGGGAGTCACGGCGTCGGGTCGCTGCTCGTCGTGGACGGTGACCGCCTGGTGGGCATCGTGACGGACCGCGACATCACCGTGCGCGGGATCGGGGCCGGCCTGCCTCCCTCGGCCGACGTGGGCTCCGTGATGACACCGGACCCCGTCACCATCCAGGGCTCAGCCGACGTCTTCGAGGCGTTCAGCGTGTTCCGCACGGCCACGGCGCGGCGCCTCCCCGTCCTCGAGGACTCGGATCTGGCCGGCATCATCTCGGTCGACGACCTCCTGATCGCGCTCGTGGCCCAATTCGGCTCGGTCATGTCCCCCGTGGCCAGGGAGGTCGTCCACCCCGGCTGAGGCACCCGGTGCTTGCTCGAAGCCGGCCACCAGGCCCTCCGTCCCGGCTCGGCGCTGACGGGTGGCCAGCACGAAGAGCGGGATGCTGGCCAGCAGCGTGGCCCCACCGCCGAGCGCCAGTGCGACCCGCGGCGTCGTGGCGTCGCTGACGTAGCCCAGCAACGGTGCCCCGATGGGGGTGCTGCCCAAGAAGGCGATGGCGTTGAGCGACATGACGCGCCCGCGCATCGACGGATCGGCGCGCAGCTGGAGGGTGGCGTTGTTGGTGGCGACGAAGGCGATGCTGGCCACACCCATGGGCACCAGCAGCGCCATGGCCCAGGCCTGGGTCGGAGCGAAGGCGACGGCGAGGATGGCGCTTCCGAAGACCACCGCGATGCAGGCGAGCAGTCGGGCCGAAGGGCGGCTGTAGAAGGCCGTCGCCAGGCCGCCGACCACCGCGCCGGCACCCATGGCCACCATGAACCAGCTGTAGAGGCCCGCCCCCCCGTGGAAGGTGAACTTGGCCAGGAGGGGAAGCGTGACGGTGAAGTTGAAGGCGAAGACACCGACGAGCGCCATGGAGACCAGCAAGACCCGCAGGTCGCGGGTCGCCCAGGCGTACCGGAGTCCCTCGCGCACCTGACCCTTGGCGCGCCGCACGCCTGGGCGCCGGTAGAGCTCCGACGCCCGCATCAAGGCGAGGGCGGTGATCACCGCAGCGTAGGAGATCGCGTTGACGAAGAAGCAGGTGGCGACGCCGACCGTGACGATCAGCACACCACCGACGGCCGGGCCGATCACCCGCGCCGAGTTCATCAGCACGCTGTTGAGGCTGACGGCGTTGGGCAGGAGCTCGACCCCCACCATCTCGGAGACGAAGGTCTGGCGGGCCGGGTTGTCGAAGAGGTTCACGAAGCCCAGCCCGGCCGCCAGCACGTAGACCTCCCACAAGGTGGCCACGTGCGCCGCCACCGACAGGCCGAGCACCAAGGCGAGGACGCCGGCCGTGCCCTGAGTGGCGTAGAGGACCTTGCGCTTGTCGAGCCGGTCGGCCACCAATCCGCCGAAGGGACCCAGGAACAACAAGGGCAGGAACTGCAGGCTGGTGGCGATAGCCACGTCGAGGCCGGTCCCGTGGAGCGGGAAGAGGATGAGGTAGGCCTGGGCCACCGTCTGCATCCAGGTGCCGGACACCGAGATGACCTGGCCGGTGAAGTAGAGGCGGTAGTTGCGCACCGAGATGGCACGGAAGGTGCGCCGGCCCGCCTCCCGGACGCGGTGTCTCACGGCTCGTCCAACAGGTGCTCGAGCAACGAGACGAGCTCG
>Ga0187784_10004000_pt1 | contig 11934 bp, 9 predicted proteins | sample 1015_SJ02_MP15_2_FD_132964 | JGI IMG/M metagenome (GOLD analysis project Ga0187784, IMG submission 132964) | Tropical peat soil microbial communities from peatlands in Department of Meta, Colombia - 1015_SJ02_MP15_20_MG | ecosystem: Environmental > Terrestrial > Soil > Wetlands > Peat | place... | reverse complement strand
GGTAGATGTAGTACGGCATTCTTCAGTTTCCAGAACTTCCCCTCATAGTTCACTTCGTTGCCGTCGCTCTCCCACAGCAGATGCATTATCCGAATCGCTTCTTCGACGCGTTCGGCCAATTTGTCATAGGGAAACCCGTAAGGGGAAACATTCTCGCGTTCACCGGTTCCGAGCCCGATTATCAGTCGTCCCTTGGCGATATGATCGAGAGTCATGATTGTTTGTGCTAGAACAGCGGGATGCCTTCTAATTGCATCAATTACTGCCGTCCCCAAGGTAATCCGACTGGTTCGGGAGGCAACGGCAGCTATGGTCGTCGTTGCTTCGAGGAAGAGATTGGGGCTTTCGATGAATGAGGCGATCCCGAACAGGTCCGGTGACCATATGGACTGAGGAATCCATCCCATGAAATGGTCGGGCCACCAGATAGAATCGTATCCCTTCTCTTCGTTCCTAACGGCCTGAGAGATCACGTTATCCATTGGAGGAATTGTTACGCCTGGGGAACCGATACTGATGCTGTTTTTCATAATCACTCCACAAAACGCATAGTCTATTTGACTTTAACATTTTTCGAATTCCGTTTCGAAATTAATCAACTCAAACGAGGACACACGCGCTATACCCCTTTCCGTGAACTCATGACAGGACGGACAAGCCAATAACTAGCCACACACCAGTACTAGTCGTGAAGGACATATGCCCGGGTCGCTGCTGATCAAGCTATTGCCTCGAAGGTTGTTGAATCTGTGGCCTTGTTACTGGGGTACGGGTGTGCATCTCAAGTACGTAGCGAAGGATTACCGTGAGCTACGCCTCGAAGTGCCGCTTGATTGGAGAACTCGAAATTACGTTGGAACAATTTTCGGCGGAAGCATGTATGGGGCAGTAGACCCCGTTTACATGTTAATGCTGATCAAAAATCTAGGTCCTTCGTACGAGGTATGGGATAAGGCAGCTACGATACGATTCAAGAAACCGGGTCGATCCACTCTACACGCTACCTTCAGATTAGACCAAGATGAGATCGATCTGATAAAACGCCAGCTCTCCTCTGCGGACTCCATTGACCGCGTTTACAACATCGATCTAACCGATGAAAAAGGCGTGTCGTGCGCCACGGTGGAAAAAGTGATTCACATTCGGAGAAAAACGATCGAAACTAGGGAGGCCACTGCAAACCTTGACAAAGAAGCAAAGAGCTTGGCGGAAATTGGTTGACTTAGTGCGTTCTTCAGGGGTTAAGTGTTACATCTGGTCTTTTATTCCCGCTAGGTGCTTGGAGAGGTTCTTCTTAGCCTCCAGATTTGCCTGTCTGAAAATAGTTATCCTCTGTGCTTGAGGCGATCCGGCGCCATGCAATGACTCGACCATGCCCGCACCGAAAGCCATGTTCTCAATAAGCCTCATCATACGTACCCTGTTCTCCGTTGGAACAGTTGCTTGACCTTTCAAATATTTCTCGACATACTTTCCAATCTCCGGACTGTTGAGATCCTTCTCAGATGGAAGGGTTGCGACGAGCCCTCCGGCGATGTCCAAAGCCAATCTAACCATCTCGAACGGGAACCTCGTGACATTATGTTTTGTAGCATTTGCGAGCAGAGGATTTACCGAATATGTTCCTGAGGGCAACCGGTAGCCCTCGTGAGAACAGGCTAGTCCGCAAGAATACATCGTCTCGTTTAGGTGTACCATTTCGGTGAGCTTTTCTTTGACGTGGGAAGCGTCTTGTACGCCGTTGTACTCGGCGATCGTTGCTGCCGCGCCTATCAGGACATCGCCTACGCCCGTCTTGCAGCCGCCGTAGTTTTGCCTGTGATATGACGCGAACCGTTCAACCAGTGGGCCGGAGAATTCGTTCTCGCCACACATGTAGACTTGTTCCCAGGGTACGAAAACGTCGTTAAACACGACCAAAGTTTCATGGCCGGCTACACCGTACCTTGCGTTTCCGACATCTATCTCCCCGTCCTCAAGTTTCCTCGTGTCGTTCGGTTGTCTACCGATGATGTAAAGGATTCCTTCGGAATCGCTGGGTGTTGAAAATGAAATCGCATAGTCTTTCTCATCGTCTCGCATCGCGATCGTCGGCATGACAATTATTTCGTGAGAGTTGATCGCTCCAGTCTGATGCGCTTTAGCGCCCCTCACTACGATTCCGTCACTTCGCTTTTCTACGACCCTAACGTACAGATCGCCGTCTTCTTGTTCGCCCGGTCTCAATCCTCTATCGCCTTTGACATCGGTCATTGCACCGTTACAGACGAGGTCCTCATGCTGGATGTACTTGAGGAAGGCGTTGAATCTGTCATAGTATCGAGTGCCCAGTTTTTGGTCGGCTTCGTAGGTTACGCTGGACAACGCTATGAGTGCATCCATTCCGACGCATCTTTGAAAGCATGCGCCGGTCTTTTGTCCAATTAGCCTGAGCATTTTCACTTTCTTGACTAGATCTTCGCTGCTCTGGGGAATATGCGTGAACCTGTTGATCTTCTCACCCGTGAGGTGCGAGGTCGCCGTCATCAGGTCCGAGTAGGCCGGGTCGTGGGCCAGTGAATAAGTCAACGCCACGGAGTTTTGTGAGGGCTTCGTCAGCGGAAAATCTGCAGGATTATCGACTTTCTTACCCATGAAGTACACGTTGAGTTTCAGTTTTCTCAAGCTTTCCAGATACTCATCCGCGGTCTTCAATTGGGACTCGCTTCTATGACGAAGCACAGTTCGCCGAACCCATTATCCTTACCTTTCCGTTATCACCGTTGACGAGTGAGTCAAACCCCGAAAACCCCTAAACTCAGTCAAGAGCTGTGGACTAATCAAGGGAAGCACACAGCGCCTTTTTCTGTACGCATGACACGGTCTCTCGATTGTCAGCAGGGCCGGTGGGCTAATGCAACGCATCTTCTATCCGCGCAGCCTCGTTGTGATTGGTGTTTCAGAACGACCCGATAACCTGGCGCGAATCATCATAGAAAATCTACAGACGTTTGGCTACAAAGGACAGATTTACGCGGTCGGAAAGACAAAGGGGATTGTGCATGGAATTCCCATCGAAAGTTCCCTGGATCAAATTCCCGACCGGCTTGACCTGGCTGTGGTTCTCACCCCCGCCGCAACGGTGCCTGAATTGATGGAATCATGCGGCCGCAAGGGCATCCATAACGTCGTGGTCGAAACCGGAGGCTTCAGCGAGTTCTCCGAAATGGGACGAAAGCTGGAGGAGCAACTCCTGGAAATCGCCCACCGATGGGGTATGCACCTAGTCGGGCCCAATTGCATCAGCGTCGTCAACCAAGAAATAGGACTCTGCCTTCCATTCGTGCCTATCTCTCCCACAACCGCAAGGTTGGGGCCTGCATCGGCCGTTTCGCAAAGCGGCGGAGTCTCGGTCACGTACATGGATCTTCTATGCAACGCCGCCGTAGGTGTCGACAAGGCGATCAGCATAGGTAACAAGACTGACCTGAATGAGACAGATTATCTGAACTACCTTCTACAGGACCCTGGCACACAAATCATCTGCCTCTACTTGGAGTCGATCAGCGATGGCAGAGAGCTAATGCGTTTGGCTAGGTCATCCGCGAAACCCATAATCATACACAAAGCCAACCGAGGGCAAGCCAGTCAACGTGTCGCATTCTCACACACGGCGGCTTTAGTGAATGATGACAGGATCGTGAGCACCGCGTTTCGTCAGGCAGGGATCTTCCGGTCGGAAAATTTTCGTGAATCAATCTCTATGGCTCAGGGTTTCTCTCTTCCGCCAGTTCGAGGAAATAACCTCGTCATCATTTCGCGTTCGGGCGGCCATGCAGTAATCGCGGCCGACGCCGCTGAAAAGTATGGTTTCCGGCTGACGCCGCTCCCAAACGAATTCATTGATCGGGCACGTTCACTCCTACGTACCGACATCATCACTCTCGCCAACCCAATCGATCTCGGAGTAATCTTCGACTTCGATCTCTACGCTCGAATTGTGGAAGAATGCTTGCGCATACTATCCCCCGACGCGGTTCTTCTGATTAACACGTTCAGCCTTGTTGAGGCTGAGAGAGCCCACAAATTAGCTAAACGGGTAGAAGGGATAGTGAAAGAATCCGGCCGCCCGATAGCTTTCTGTGTCTATTCGCAAGGCGATGAGAAGCAGATGACTCAACACTATACAAATTTCCCCATCTTCGCGGAGATCGAGGACGCTTTGCAAGGACTGGCCGCCTCACGGGACTGGTACTCCCGACGAAAACGTGCAATTGAGACACCCAGCGACGCAAGCACAGGACCACCTCGGAGAGAAACGACACGGTTCTTCTCGGAATCGGGAGTACTAACAGCGGATCAAGCGCTTTCGTTGTGCCAGCAATATAATATCCCGATCGCTCGCTTCGAGGTCGCGAATAGTCCAGATGAGGCCGTGGGTGCCGCCGAGCGAGTAGGCTACCCAGTAGCTCTCAAACTGCTGGCGAGTGAGTACGCTCACAAGACAGATGTCGGCGGAGTGGCTTTGGGATTGGCGGATGCAGCCACAATCAGACGTGAGGCAGAGGCCATGTTACGCAGGTTTACGCGACCCGCTAAGCTGATGGTTCAGCAAATAGTCAGCGGCGGATTGGAAATGATTCTTGGTGGTAAGCGCGACCACAGTTTCGGGCCCGTTGCCATGATGGGGTTGGGCGGCATCTTTGCCGAGGCATTCGACGACGTGACCTTTCGTGTGGTCCCGGTAAGCCGAGCTGACGCTCAAGAGATGGTCAACGAGATTCGCGGCAAGCGACTACTCGAAGGATTTCGCGGCAAACCACCTCTAGACCGGGAAGCCCTTATCAAGGCAGTAACATCAATTTCTGACATGCTCGCGGAAACACCCACGATTGCTGAAATAGATGTCAATCCTCTAGTTGTCCTTGAGAAGGGAGCCGTCGCACTGGATGCGCGCGTACTACTGAGAAACGAAAACAACGAGAAACAAGCAAGCTAGCGAGTTCTCTTGTCCAAGTTCACAGCGCAAACAAGAGGCATGAAAAAACACGTCCGAACCTCAGATTCTTATGCTTCGATCGTTCACACTAGGTGGACAAATCAACAGTCAGTTTGGTAACAGGCAAATGCGAGGAAGCTGATCAGCCATGAAGGTGCTGATTCTTTCACCCCTACCGGAGGGCGTAATCAGATCGCTGTTCGCGGCGAACCTAACGAAATACAAAATCGAGGCCCACTTTGTCACTATCAACGAGTACAACCTAGATGCGTTGAAACGCGAACTTGCCGACGCGGACATCGTAGTAGGCGACTACACATTCAGGATACCCATCACCGCAGAAATGTGTGACGCCATGAATAAAGTGAAACTTATTCAACAACCCAGCACAGGCTACGACCACATCGACATTAGAGCCTGTGCTAAGAAGGGGATTCCCGTTGCCAACATAGGCGGAGCCAATGCGATCTCCGTTGCCGAACACACCTTAACCCTAGCTCTCGTTCTCCTGAAACACATCACTTATGCCCACCAGAAGCTGCTGGAGGGTATCTGGACTCAAGCAGAGCTGCTCAATGTTGCTACCGAATTGAGTGGGAAAACCTGGGGGCTGGTGGGGCTTGGCCGCATCGGTAGAGAAGTGGCAGAACGAGCAAAGTCTCTAGGAGCCGAGGTAATCTATTTCGACGTCAAACGACTTCCCGAAGATGAAGAAAATAAACTGAGCTATTCGTTCCGTCAACTCCAGAGGCTTCTCTCGGAGGCCGACGTCGTTAGTATACATGTCCCACTTACACTCGAAACAGAACACATGATTGGAGAGAAGGAATTACGGATGATGAGATCAACGTCCATCTTCATCAATCCTTCGCGGGGAGAGCTTACGGACGAAGCGGCCGTGGCAAAGGCGTTGCGGGAGGGCTGGATTGGAGGCGCGGGCGTTGATGTGTTCAGTAAAGAACCACCTGACGAAACTAATCCTCTGATGTCCGCAGCCCAAGAAGGCCTCAACATCGTCCTCACTCCTCATCTTGCCGGCGCGACGAGTGACGCACGCATGCGAATAATCCAAGTCACAGTTGAGAATGTCCTACGAGTGATGCTTGGACAGAAACCACAGAACGTTGTAAACCTATGAAGGTCGCCCATGCCGTAGTTGAATGTCTGGAGAAACTAGGAGTAAAGCGTGCCTATGGCCTGATTGGCACGTCAATTCTCGATCTCGTAGACGCGACAAAAGATTCGAAGATAAGGTACATCTCAACGAGACATGAGCAAGTCGCAGTGAGTATGGCGGACGCAGAGGGCAGACTCACCGGCCACCCCGGCGTCGCCTACATTCATGGAGGGCCAGGTTTTCTCAATTCCCTAATCGGCATCGCCAACGCATACAAAGACTCCTCACCGCTATTCATGATAGCGGGAGCCGTCAAACGAAGACTTGCAGGCCTCGATTCCTGGTTAGAAGTCCCCCAAATCGACATCATCAAACCCATCGTGAAAACCGCCTTACGTATCGACAGACCCTCACAGGTAGGCAAACTGATTGCGCAAGCATACTCCACTGCAATGTCGGCTCCAAAGGGGCCTGTCTTTGTAGAGGTGCCGGAAGACGTCTGGGGGCTCGAAGGAGCCAACACTCAAGACGCAAGCGTTAACGTCAAGACTGCACCCGAAATTGGGCCAAACGATATTGGGCAAGTAGCGGAGTTCTTGCGCCATTCATCGAAGTCACTAATCCTTGTCGGAGGTGGTCTGAATCACTCAGAGGGGGCTCGAGCGCTGATGGCGTTTATTGCAAAGTTCCCAATACCCGTCGCCTCAACAGGGAACGGCCGCGGGGTGGTTCCGGAAGACAACCCGCTCTCGCTTGGCCGAGTTGGTTTCGGTGGAGGAAATATCGTCGCTGACTCAGCTCTAGAGCAGGCCGACTTGGTAATCGCCCTGGGCGCCGGAATCTCCGACGTAACAACCTATGGATATAACATAGTTCCGAAAGGAGAGATTGTGGCCGTGGACCTCGATCCAATGGCCTCGAGCAAACCCATACCGTACGCTATGCATCTCTACGGCGACGCCACCTCCTTCCTGAAACAGCTAAGCAAATCTCAGATTTCCTGCGCACCAGACGATGAATGGCTTCGCTTCATCAAGGAAAAACGTGAAGCCTGGAATACTCTCCTAGAAGGATCCACAGCTTGGAACCCTAAAGAATACGTGAACGCCTCCACATTCTTCAAAGCGCTTGACGCTAAACTACCGACAGATGTTGTGATCACCGCAGGGCAAGGAATCCACGTTCTCTACACCTACGCGTTTTTGAAAATCCGGTGCTACCAAAGCTTTCTGGCCGCAACGAACTTGGGCGCCATGGGTTTCGCTTTCCCCGCGGCACTCGGCGCGAAAATGGCTCAGCCTGAGCGAGAAGTGATCGCCGTTCTGGGAGACGGAGAGTTTCTAATGACGTTGCAAGACCTAGAGACAGCAGCACGGGAAAGCATAGGAGCCAAGATCATAGTGGTCAATGACAGTTCGTACCGAGTCCTTTTGATGCGTCAGAAGATGCAGAAAATGGGACGCATATTCGGAACACTGCACAGTAACCCCGATATGGAGAAGCTTGCCAATTCGTTCGGAATTGCATCGATGGTACTGGCGGACAATACTCACGTGGAGGAAGCCATCGAATTCATCTTGACAAGAACCGAGAAACCCAGAATATTAGAGCTCAAGGTCAGCCAGGAGGACATGCCTCCCTTCAACATGGAAGCTTCCCTCAAATTCTAGCCACGATAGCCTCACAGCCGCATTGCAACCATCAAGCTTCATCCTTCTCATTTCCCGGTAGACGCAACGAGTATGGGTTCATCTTACGGCTGATCAAGTTAGCGGTAGGGGACGAATTCCTTTCCTAGAATCTCTCGAGCAATTATGATCTTCATTATGTCGGCCGTTCCGTCCGCGAACCACATACCGCGTACGTCACGCAGACGCAATTGATCCGGCGCTTCCGATGTGTAGCCTACGGCGCCGCGGTTCTGAAGGCAATTGTTGATCGCTTGGAATGCTACTACAGGCGACCACCACTTCGCCATCGCTGACTCTTTTGTGCATTTTTCTCCGCGGTCGATCAGCCAAAGAGCTTTGTAGCAAAGAAGACGAGCGGCTTCGACCAGTGTGGAATCCTCCGCGATTCGAAATTGAATTGATTCGAACTTTCCGATAGGTCGGCCGAAAGCTGTGCGTTGCCTCGCGTAATCAATCGTCTCCTCAAGCGACGCTTCCGCAAGCCCAACGCAATAGAGTGCGATTAGTATGCGGAGGGAATCGAAAGTCTTCATGAGCGAGTAAAATCCACTATTCTCTTGACCGAGCAAGTTCTCCTTCGGGATTCGAACATCCTTCATTACGAAGCCTCCGAAGGAGGGTATTCGCGACCCCATAGTAGGGAACTGGTACCGGTTGATTCCAGGGGAGTCCATTGGAACAAGAAACGCGCTTATACCACGAGCACCCGCCTCGGCCTGCGTCTTGGCGAAGACGACGAAAGCCGAGGCTTCAAGAGGCATGGTGACCATCTGCTTCTCTCCATTGAGAACATAGCCCTCTTCGCTTCTAACGGCAGTTGTTCTCATGGCTGCGGCGTCTGATCCGGCGTGAGGTTCTGTGGAACCGATGCCGATCAGAATCTCACCGCGCCGAGGATACTCGACCTCTCAAGACTTGTGCCTGGGCCATACTGCACGCGGTTACTCTGCGACATGGGCGCTGAGGTAATCAAAGTAGAGGAACCCGGACGCGGCGATTACATTAGGTCTCTTCCTCCCTACGTAAACGACGTGAGCGTGGCCTTCGAGTTGTTGAACCACGGGAAGAAGAGCATTACACTCAACCTAGAAAAACGGAAGGGCCAAGAAATACTCCGCAAACTGGTCGCCAGTGCCGACGTCTTTCTCGAGAGCTTCCGACCTGGAACTACGCAAAGCCTGGGCTGTGATTTCGGGACCATTCGAAAATCGAACCCTCGAATCGTCTATTGCTCGCTGACGGGGTTCGGTCGGACCGGCCCATACAAAGACTTGCCGGGGCACGACATCAACGTTACGGCCATCTCAGGATTCCTAAGCCTTAACGGCCGCGAACCAACCGTGCCGAGCCTTCAAGTAGGCGACCTAGCGAGTGGAATGCTCGCCGCACTAACCATAACCACCGCACTGTTCGCTAGACAACGAACTAAGCAGGCCCAATACATCGACGCTTCAATCCTTGACGTTATGCTCTCCTGGTTATCCCTTCCCTTGGCATTGCAACTGGGAGGTACCCTGAGAATGCTTGGAGGCGATGCTCCCTTCTACAGACTTTACCGCACACGCGACTCGAGACTGGTCACGCTCGGCGCCATAGAATTGAAGTTCTGGGAAAGATTCTGCAAACTTATCGATCGGCCCGACCTTCAACCAGATCAATATAGCTCCGAACCTCGCCGAACCGAAGTCATCAATGCCATTCAGTCCGTCTTCCTGACGAAATCCGCGGAAGAATGGTTCAAAATAATGTCGGAACACGATCTTCCTTGCACGCCAGTCCTTAGCTTGGATGAAACCATCAGAAATCCCCAGGTCCGGTCACGGGACATGATCCTCGATAAGGACTCGACGAAAGAAGGCAAGTTTGCGTACCTCGGCAACCCATGCAAAATATCAGGCCTTGGCAAAGTTGACCTTACTCCCTCCCCCAGACTCGGCGAACACTCCGCCGAAATCTTGCACGAAATCGGATACTCTGAGACTGCAATACGCGGTTTCGTTAAAGATGGCGTCACATAACACAATAACCGAGTTCAAGACACGCCCCTACGCGATTTTCATAAATGAAAGACCTCGGCTGAGGCTAGATACTCCCCTGGCTCAAGGAGTTTACATACCGGTGTTCCACTAATTTTAGTCGCTCGGAACTGGGGTATTGCCTTGGCGAAGTTTCCATCCGAGGATTGGATCAAACTCTTCAAAGACGCCGTAAATTCTAATGCCCAATATCAGGACGCCGCTAAGACTTGGGAAGGAGACTTTCTGTTCGTTGTGAAGCCCGACTCGGCACTGAAGGAGGAAGCAACATTCTACGTTGACCTTTGGCACGGCAAATGCCGGGACGCAGCACTCGTCAAACCCGGAGAGACGAAGCAGACTGCCTTCGTCTACGAGGGACTCTATGGCAATTGGATGAAACTAATCAATAAACAGATTGACCCCATTCAAGGCTTACTGACTGGCAAATTCAAACTCCGGGGCGACATGCTGAAGGTGCTCCGTGCTGTCGGAGCTGCAAAGGCGCTAGTCGACACGGCAAGTAAGGTACCGACAGAATTCACCTGAATCCTGGCTATGTGAACCCACGTGTGGTGGTTCGTTAGCCCGGCAATCGTCTTCGGCAGCGATGCGCTAGATCATCTCAATTCGATCGAAGGTAAACGAGCACTGATTGTCACGGATGAACAGATGCGTCGCCTTGGGTTCGTCGAAGAAGTGGAGCAACACCTCAAAGAAGTGGGCAAGCTAATTGAAGTTTTTGACCGCGTAGAACCCGAACCCTCACTTGAGAACGTGTCATCCGGAGTCGACGTTGCGAACAGATTCCAACCGGACCTTTTAGTAGCATTAGGCGGAGGCTCATGCATAGACGCTGCGAAGGCGATCTGGATACTTTACGAGCGCCCCGACCTACGCCTGAAGGAAGTTAGTGCGCTCACTGAACTGAAGCTTAGGAAGAAAGCAAGGCTAGTCGCTATTCCGACTACGAGCGGAACCGGCTCGGATGCTACGTGGGTTGCAGTCATTACCGACAAGGCTGAAGGACTCAAGCTCGACTACATTACATCTCGCGAGCTTGTGCCGGACATATCTATTCTTGATCCGAGATTCTGCATGAAGATGCCCAGGAACCTGACGGCTCAGACCGGCCTAGATGCTCTCACTCATGGGATCGAGGCGTATGTGACGACCTGGCGAACAGATTTCTCCGACGCTCTAGCCATGAGAGTAGTCCAACTCGTATTCAAGTACCTAGAGAAAGCCTACACGAACCCGGATGACGTGGAAGCCAGGGAGAAGATGCACAATGCCGCCTCAATGGCCGGTCTAGCATTTAGCAACTCCCACCTCGGAATCGCACATAGCATGGGGCACACTCTAGGGGCAGTTTACAAGATGACACACGGCCTCTCCGTTGCCCTATCGAACCTTTACGTGATGCAGTTCAACCGCGATGTCGCCGGCGAGAAATACGCTGAGATTGCGCGGGGACTGGGTATAACAGCATCAAGCACCAAAGAAGCCGCGGCCGCACTGGTCTCCGCCCAAAAGGATCTGATGAATCGACTCCACCAACCAGTCACGCTGAGCCAGTCAGGAATAGATCGCAGTAGGATGGTGCTCGACATGAAGACCTTGATAGAACGAACCAACATGTCTGCCTGTACCTTCGTGGCTCCACGGGTCCCCTCAAGCAAGGAATTGGAGAACCTATACCTCTACGCTCTTGAAGGGCGAGAAGTAGACTTCTAGATAACCACGACAGCTCAACTAGAGGCGCTTATGAGGGCATAGGCAGTTTCCTCAATGTCTCCGCTTTTGTTAACGAAATAGTGTTTCGTCTGCAAATACTCATAGAGTCCCTCTTCTCCAAGCTCTCTTCCAAACCCACTCTGTTTGTAGCCTCCTCGTGGGGCGTACGTCGTGAGCATATGGAAGTCGTTGATCCAAATTGTGCCAGCCCTTATCCCCCTACCTATCCTGAGAGCCCGTTCCTCGTCTGAAGACCAAACCGCGGCTGCAAGTCCGTAGACTGTGTCATTTGCCATATCAAGAAGCTCTTCTTCACTTTTGAAGGTCATGACGGAAAGGACCGGACCGAAGATCTCCTCTTGCGCTATCTTCATGTCTGGACGTACGTCGGTGAAG
>Ga0187784_10003999_pt1 | contig 11936 bp, 9 predicted proteins | sample 1015_SJ02_MP15_2_FD_132964 | JGI IMG/M metagenome (GOLD analysis project Ga0187784, IMG submission 132964) | Tropical peat soil microbial communities from peatlands in Department of Meta, Colombia - 1015_SJ02_MP15_20_MG | ecosystem: Environmental > Terrestrial > Soil > Wetlands > Peat | place... | reverse complement strand
GGCGTGAGGCGGGAGGCGCAACGTATTACCATCAGAAGCTAAAGACGCTCCACCCATTGCATCGATCTTGCGCAGCCTGCTCACCATTCCACCCAAACCAACGATCCTGCAAGCTACGGGAAGCTCGGTGAAATTCGCCACCGCAGCGCCTGCCCCCAGCGGGAAAACGGCCACGCGTGGGGGCGCATCCGGCGAGGTCACGGTGAATTCTTCCACGATCTTGCGCAACTCCCCCAGCGCTTCCCGCTGGGCTTCCGACAATTGAGTAACCCGGTTATTTGAATCCACATAAGTGAGCCGGGGCAGCGAATCCGAGAAAACCACCAGATTGCCGTTCCCTTGCTGCACTTTGAGCAGGTATTGGTTCTTGGGAAGGTTGGTCGAGGCTTCCGAGGGCAAGCGAGGGTCTCCACTCAAGGCATGGGCCAGACCCTCGCTAACCAGCGCAGTCCCGCCCGATTTCAGGAAACTTGTCAGACGCGGAACGAACTCGACATCTTTGAGCGAATGAAGAGTGAAAAGCGCAGCGCGGGCCGTGTCGGGAAAGTGGGCTGTGGGAACGAGGGGAATCGCCAGCATGCCAATCTGGTCAAACAGATAGTGTTCACCGCCAGGCGCGCTGGATACGGGCTTGTAGGCCGGAATCCCCGTCCAGTTTCCGACTAGCTTGCTCAGCGCCTGGAACTCCGTGCGATGGGCGGCCAGAGCTTCCACCTGCTCCTTGTATTGAGTGGAAGCCAAAGAGCCGTAGTGGAAGAGGAAGGCTTCCGGGGCGCCCGCAAGGACTGTAATCAGCGCCTGATCCAGGTAAGTCACCGCATTGGTCCCAAAAGGATCGAACCAGCCGCCGCCCGTTTTTTCTCCGCCTATGTCGCGGAGCCAACGGTAGATGAAGTAGCCCGTGTATTGCTGCTTATGGCCCCATTCGTCGGAACTGGGGTCGCGCAATTCGGTGCCTACCCAGATGCGATCGAAGAGTTCCGTCTCCTTGTCAACGATGTAACCGCGATCCTGAAAGTCATCGTACCACTGCGGGTACTTCAGGATGACCTTCACCTGGGGATTGACTTGCTTGGCGGGGCCGAGCACACGATCTCTGGCCATCTCGAGCATCAGCTTTTCGCGATATTGCTGCCAGCTCATCGAGCCCTTCGAGGTCGCGCACTCGGAACACTCACAATCCGTGAAGAAGAAATCATCAATCATGATTTCATCGAAGATCCCGGCGGCGAACCGGAAAATGGAGGCCAGCCTCTCCTGATTTTTGCGGTTCGTATAGCACACCGCCACATTCCAGCCGCTGGAGGGCTTGCCGATTCCTGTGGTCGTAACGCATCCCGACACGCGGAGCCCCGCCTGGCGGAAGAAGTCCCGCGCGGCCTTGAGCGTTTCTCGATCGGGCTGGTAGCCCTCCCGAAAGGCTTCAACGTAAACCTTGCTGATTCCGAGCTTACGGCAGAACTCGAGAGCATCCGCCCGTCCCTGATCTGTGGAGAGATGGTCACGCACATCCTGGGCGGTGAAGAGCGTGGACCAGTCAATTCCCCAGAGGGCAAGGGGGCTAACGAACAGCGTTCCAAGGAGGACTAAGACACAGAGCACAGGCAGCCTGCTGCGTAGCCAACGGCCGGAAAAACCTGAAATTGAAAACACGACGTAACACCTCCCCATGCTGGCATCCTTTGCCGCGCGGCGCTCGCCGCCCCACACACGCGCCGAGTGGCCTCACAAGATAGCGCAGTCGTAAGTGAAAGGAAAGCGAATGCATAACCCCCACGTGGAAGTACAATGTTGGCGTCGCGATGTCGCACCGCCGGCGCTTCTATTGGCTTGAAGGGGGCCCCAAGAGCCGCCCCCGCGAAGCTGTGAGATAACTCGAATGTGTCATGCTGAGCGCAGCGAAGCATCCCTGCAGTTGCTCGTAGGTCGATGGAACGAGAAATAACTGCCGAGATCCTTCGCTTCGCTCAGGATGACAGACGTTCATTTAATCGCCCACTCTACGCCGGGGGGAGAGCAAAATGGTGAAACTGAAGCTCAGGCTATTAAAACACACGGATCGAGCCCGACTCGACGAATACTTGTGCCTTTACAACCGCAGCTTCAACCCCGAGGAACGGGTCAGTACACGAATTTTGCGCCGGGTCATCCAGCCTTCGCCAGCCCGGGTTAATCCCGTGCACCTCTTTGCCGCTTACTGGGAGAAACGACTGGTGGGCGGCGCCTGCACGCTGGTTCTCCCCATGTTCCAGGTCGTGTTCGGAAGCTACATCTTCGTCGATCCCGCGCTTCGTGGCCGGGGGCTGGGCTTGAGGATTCTTCACGAGGTGCTGCGCCTGGAGAGGAAAGGGCCGCACGGCTGGAATTGGAGGCTCTACGCCGAAGTCACTGCCTCGTCAGGCGACGCTTGGCCGAGAGTCCTGGCGAAAGCAGGCTTCCGTTTTTTCAAGACGATGTGGCCGCTGGGTTCGTATCAAAACCCCAACAAAGTCGTGGCGGGGCGACTCTGCTACTTCAACTTCCGTAAGCCACCGGAACGGTTTTCGCAGCCCGCACTGTTGGCTTACGTCCACGCGCTGTTTTATGGACCCGACGCCATGCATCGCCACCTGCTGCCGCGGCTCAAGCGGTTCGTGAAGCTTGAAGCTGAGGACTAGCCCGCATTCCTCACCACGCCTCGGGAAGGGCGGGGCTGAAGCCCCGCCCTTCCGATTTCCTCAAATCGTGGTCAGAAATACTGGCTGGATCCTAGCCGAGATGCTTGCGGTATTGCAACAGGAGGTAATTATCCGTCATACCGGCAATATAATCGCAGACCACGCGATGCAGGGGCTCTTGCCGGCTTTGCGCGACGTAGAAAGGAGGGAGGCGGCGGGGGTGTTCGAGGTAGTACCCAAAAAGGCGCCGCACGCAGCGCACGATGACCTGCCGCGCCGACCCCACCTGGCGATGGGAGTAAAGATTGGCATTGAGGAATTCTTTCAGTTCCCTGTCGTCACGGGCTCGGCGGGGACCTAATCCCACCAGCCGCTTGGGATGAGCCCGAACGTCAGCCACCGATGCTACGCCAGCCTTGGCGAGGCGCGCCCGCGTCGCGTCGATGAGGTCGGTTACGAGAATATTCAGCACCCCCTTCAAGGCCTCATTGAACTTCAGTTTCTCGCGCGCCGCAGGGTACTTCCGGTCAACGCTCCGATACAGAGAATCAAATAAACGCACGTGCTTGCGGATCTGGGGAAGTGTGAGGAGTTTCGCCTCGTAGCCGTCGTCAAGGTCGGCGCAGTTATAAGCAATCTCATCAGCGGGGTCGATCAACTGAGCTTCCAGGGGAGGCCGGGCGTCCAAGGCGAACTCGGCAAGTTCCGGGTAATGGGCTGGGTCATAATCGCGCGAGTGCTTGATGATCCCTTCGCGGACTTCGAACGTGAGGTTCAAGCCGGGGAACCCCACATATTTCTGCTCAAAATGCTCAACAATCCTCAGCGCGTGGAGATTATGGTCAAAACCCCCGTGGTAATGCCCCATCAGGCGGTTGAGTTCGGCTTCCCCGGCGTGGCCGAAGGGTGGATGCCCAACATCGTGCGCCAGCGCCAAGGCTTCCACCAAATCGGTGTTGAGCCCCAACGCCTTCGCCACCGTACGGCTGATCTGCGCCACTTCCAGCGTATGGGTCAGCCGCGTACGAAAATGGTCGGAGTAGCGCCGCGTGAACACCTGGGTTTTGTTCTCAAGCCGGCGGAAGGCGCGCGAGTGAAGGATGCGGTCGCGGTCCCGCTCGTAAGCATTGCGGAAGGGATGCGAAGGCTCGGAATAGCGGCGGCCTTGCGATTCTTCAACGCGCATGGCGTAACTAGCCAGGTGGTTTTTTCCTTGGCGGCGCATAGGTGACTCGCTATGGAGTTTCTTCCGGTGTTGCGAAACGATAGCCGACCCAAGGTTCGGTCAGGAGGTAGCGGGGCTTGGCGGGCTGCGGCTCGATCTTTTTGCGCAACTGGTTGATAAAAACGCGTAGATATTCCACTTGATCTCCGTAGTCAGGTCCCCAGACGGCTTGCAGCAGTTCGCGGTGCGGAAGCGCCTTGTTGGAATGGCTGACGAGATAATGGAGGAGTTCGAATTCCTTGGGCGTCAGTCGCGCCTGATGGCCGCGCGCGATCACTCTGCGCTGCGCAAAGTCGATGGTAAGATCCCGGGTCTCAAAGGTCGCCGGCAGCTCGTCGGCACCGGGGGCATGGCGGCGCAAGTTGGCGCGAATGCGCGCCAGAAGCTCCTGGATACCAAAGGGTTTGACAACATAATCGTCGGCGCCGGAATCAAGTGCCCGGACTTTGTCGCGCTCATTGTTGCGCACCGAGAGCATGATGATGGGGGCATCGCAAAACTCGCGTATTTCATGGCAGACTTCGAAACCGCTCATGCCCGGCAGGTTGATATCAATAATCAGCAAGTCCGGCTTTTCTTCCCTGAGCATCTCGAGGGCCTCTTCGCCTCGCCGCGCCTCGCGCACCACGAAGCCGCTCGCCACCAGGCTGGTCCGCAGCACGCGGCGAATCTGCGCCTCGTCATCGAGGATCAAAACCCTGCCCGAGCTCATAGCCCCCTAGCCCTTTCCGGAGGCAGCGGCAAGTTGAAATAGAATACCGAGCCGCTTCCCACTTGACTGGTGACTCCCATGCTCCCGCCGTGGGCCTCCACAATCGCCTTGCAGATGGCGAGCCCCATACCGGTACCCTGAACGCGGTAACGGTGTTCCCTGCCCCGATAGAATTTGTCGAAAACAAGGGCCTGCTCAAAGCTGTCAATCCCCGCGCCGCGATCCGCCACGCTGGTGACGAGATACCGGCCGGAAACTTCGCTGCTGATGACGATCGGGCTTCCGGGAGGAGAATACTTCACCGCGTTGTCGAGAAGTTGAGTGAGAACCTCCCGGATGCGCACAGGATCCATCGGCACCAGGGGCAAACTCTCCGGCAAGCGGACTTCGACACTATGATCTGCCAGGGCATTTTTCGAATCCGCGATGGCCGCCTCCACCACCTCGCGAATAGGGTGAGGTTCGATCTCGAGCTCGATTTCGCCCGCATCGAGGCGGGCCATCTCAAGGGCTTCCTCGATCAGGTGATTCAGGTGGTCGCTCTCCTCATTAATTATGGAGAACAGCTCCCGCCGCTGTGGCTCACTCAGCTCGGATTGGGTCAGAAGACTCGTAACCGAAGCCTTAATCGCCGTGAGGGGGGTTCTCAGCTCGTGGGTAACGGAATCCAGAAGCGCTGAGCGGAGGCGCTCCTCCTGCCGCGCTGCTTCGGCTTTTCCCAGGGCTTCGATGGCGCTGACGCGCTCGACGGCAATGGCGATGACTGTCCCGAGAGCCTCCAAGGTCTCGCGCCCCAAAACCACGCCGGAAAGGCCAAGACTTCCCACCGAGCGCACTCCCATTCGCACCGGAACGTAGCAAACATGCCGGTCCACGTCCACCACGGTTTCTCCACGCGCCATGATGGCCTTAAGCTGATCCTCGCCCAACTCCCGAAAATCACTTCCCGAACGGTAGACGGCATCCCGGCTGGCGAGGTACAAAGCCGCATCCCGGACCTCGAACGATTCCACGATGTGGCGGGGAATAACGTTCAGCAATTCGACCACGCTACCCGCTACCAGCATCTGTTGCGTGAAGGCATAGAGGCGTTCAAGTTCCCGGCGGCGCCGGTTTGCGTCGCGGGCTCGCCGCCGCGCTTGCTCTGAGAGCCGGCTGGCGGTGATGGCCGTGACCAAGAAAGCACAAAGCGCGACCCAGTTCTGAGGGTTGCCGATTGTTAAGGCGCCCAAGGCCGGGAGGAAGTAATGATTGAAAGAAAGAGTAGCGAGCAGGGACATGAAAATGGAGACCCCGAGTCCCCAGAAAGCAGATACATAGAGTATCGCCAGCAAGAAGATGAGAGCCGCGCTCGTGGCGTTGACGGGCGGCATGCGGCGGAAGATGAGAACTATGGCCACCACCATACCGGCGGCGGCAGCGTAATGCGGGATTTGCCATCGGGAAAGATTCAACACTGATGGTATTATAGCGGATATCGCCTATAATTTAGCCAGGCTCCCAGGGTCCAAACAAAGCCGGCACGCACGGATGGTTGAATGAGCAAGAGTCCCGACCAATGGCTTGAGAAGACCGCGCCTCCCCAAAAAAAGGAAGGCGTGCTGAAAGTGTTTCTTGGATACGCTCCGGGAGTGGGTAAGACTTACACGATGCTGAGCGAAGCGAGCCGGCGCCGCCGCCGGGGACAGGATGTGATTATCGGATTTGTGGAGACACACGGACGAAAGCCCATTGAAGAGCTGGCTTCTCCTCTCGAACAGCTTCCTAGGCGCCAAATCGACTACAAAGGCGTGACGTTCGAAGAGATGGACGTGGACGCGATTCTGGCCCGCCGGCCCGGAGTCGCTCTAGTTGACGAGTTGGCCCACACCAACATCGAGGGAAGCAAGCACCGGAAGCGTTACGAAGACGTCATGGAACTCTTGGCGGCGAAGATCGATGTGCTCTGCACTATGAACATTCAGCACGTGGAAAGCCTCGCCCCGCTGGTTCAATCCATCACCGGAATTCCTGTGCGCGAAACCGTCCCGGACTGGGTGCTGAAGCGCGCGGGCGAAGTGGTAATGGTCGACCTGACTCCCGAGGCGCTGCAAAACCGGATGCGTCGGGGAGACATCTACCCGCCCGAAACCATTGAGAGGGCTCTCGGTAACTTTTTCAGGCCTGGCAACTTGATCGCCCTGCGCGAACTGGCGCTCCGTCAAGTCGCGGAGGAGGTCGACCGTGACCTCGGCTCCTACCTCACCACCAAGGAAATCAGCCGAAACTGGGGAGTGCGGGAGCGCATTGCGGTCTCCATTAGTTCTCACCCTAACTCACAGTACCTGATCGCCCGTGGAGCACGTTTCGCTCGGGCGGTGGACGGGGAACTTTACGTGGTCTACGTCGAGAACTCCGAAGACACCAGCGACGAAAAACTGCGCAGCCTGGCGGCCAACATTCGTTTTGCGAAAGAACTGGAAGCTAAAGTGGAGCACCTGCGCGGGGATCGCGTCAGTGATGCCGTCGCGAACTTTGTAAAGGAAAAGAGAATCACCCAGGTGGTCTTTGGACATTCCACCACTCGCGGTTGGCGAAGATATTTTTACCTGGCGGCGCTCAATCGCTTCCTGCGCCGCTCCCCGGCCGTGGACCTCCATATCGTCACCCAGGAAGGCGATGCTGAAACGTAGTGGCCGGTTTTCGATACCCTCCAGGGACAACCTCGGTGGTTGCCCAAGAGTGGCCACGCGAGTCACCACTACATCGGCCCGACACCCCGGCCCAGCGTTGTTCCCGTCTCTTCAGGGCTAGACTATTTGATATAATATTACTTCTTAGGTTAATTCAGCGGAACCCGGTTGGCGAATGCCTTGGCATTTGCAATCGGTGAAATTCCCAGGGAGGGATGGCAACTCATGGAACGCGACACGGTGGTGTGCCTTCTGGCAGGCGGACAAGGCGAGCGCCTTTATCCACTGACGCGAGATCGTGCCAAGCCCGCCGTGCCCTTTGGGGGGATGTACCGGATAGTGGACATTACCCTTTCGAACTGCATTAATTCAGGCCTGCGCCGGATCTTCGTGGTGACCCAATACAAGGCCCTCTCCCTGAATCGGCATCTGCGCGAGGCCTGGAGTATTTTCTCCGATGAATTGGGCGAGTTCTTACAAGTGCTGCCGCCCATGAGGCGGGTGGGAGAACACTGGTATCAGGGCACCGCCGACGCCGCTTACCAGAACCTTTACTCGCTCGGTAGCGAGCCGTGCAAGTATATCTTGATTCTCCCCGGGGACCACGTTTACAAGATGAATTACCAGTTGATGCTTGAGCAGCACGTGCAATCCGGAGCTGATGTGACGATCGGCACAATCGAATTCGATCGCTCGGTAGCCTCCCAGTTTGGGATTGTGGAAGTGGACAAGAACAACCGCATCATCGGCTGGGAAGAAAAACCCACCAACCCCAAGCCCTCTCCTCACAATCCCGATAAGTCGAATGTCTCCATGGGAGTCTACTGCTTTAATCGTGACCTGCTGATCGAGGCGCTGGTTTCCGACGCCGCCGATCCCAACTCGAGTCACGACTTTGGGAAAAATGTGATTCCAAAGCTCATCGAGTCAAACCAGGTCTGCTCCTACGACTTCCGCGATGAAAACAAGAAAGAGGCCAAGTACTGGCGGGACATCGGGACTATCGAGGCCTATTACGAGGCCAACATGGACTTGGTCTCCGTCACCCCAGTCTTCAACCTGTATGACTCCGACTGGCCCATCCGCGCCTACCAGCAACAGTACCCGCCGGCCAAGTTCGTGTTCGCGCAGGAGGGCCGCCGCATGGGGATCGCTCTCGACTCGATGGTCTCGATGGGTTGCATCATCTCAGGGGGGCGAGTCACGAACTCCGTTCTTTCCCACGACGTCCGCATCAATAGCTACAGTGAAGTGGAAAACTCGATCGTTTTTTCTCACGTCAATGTCGGCCGTTACTCGCGCATCCGTCGCGCTATCATCGACCGAGCTGTGTATATCCCAGAACGTACTGAAATTGGATACGACCTGGAAGATGATCGGAAGAAATATCACGTCACGGAAGCCGGCATCGTCGTCGTTGTTCAAGAACAAAGCATGTTTGAAGACCGCAGGCGGGCAGAGGCAGTAGGCAGTGGGCAGAGTCTATAAGTAGGCCGATGGGCAGGTGGGCCGATGGCCAGGTAGGCCAGGTGGAACGCATTGACGCTGCGCCCTTTTTCGATCGCCTTCTCAGCCAGCGAAGGATTTCTGCGATGGCCTCAGGGGTTGAGGCTACGTGCTAATAAAGAGCCATATCTGCTGAGCTCAAGGGGGAAAAGTTCGCCTAGCCTGAGCTTTTAGTCGGCTGTGCATCGCTGACTGCCGAACGTCCACCTGCCCATCTGCCTACTTACCTAGCTGCCGATCTGCCCGTTTGCCTTCGCTGGGTTCTCTGCAGGCGCGTCCTGTGTTAGAATCCGAGGTTTCAAAAACCACTCAAAGGACCAATTTAATGGCCAACATCGATCTGATTCAGGCAAGAGAAATACTCGACTCACGGGGGAATCCCACCGTCGAGGCGGACGTCTACCTTCGCGATGGTTCCTTCGGGCGAGCGGCAGTGCCGTCGGGGGCATCCACCGGCGAGCACGAAGCCGTGGAACTACGCGATGGCGACAAGAAGCGTTACTCCGGCAAGGGCGTATTGCAAGCCGTCGAGAATGTCAACACCGGGCTGGCGCGTGAACTAGGGGGACAAGAAGCCAACGACCAGGCGGCGATTGATGACCACATGATCCGCCTGGACGGAACACCCAATAAGAGCGGGTTGGGCGCGAATGCCTTACTGGCAGTCTCCATGGCGGTGTGCCGTGCCGCAGCTCATTCAGGGCACCTACCGCTCTATCGTTATTTGGGCGGGCTTCAGGCCCGCATACTTCCCGTCCCCATGATGAATGTGCTCAACGGCGGCGTGCACGCGGATAATACCGTGGATTTCCAGGAATTCATGATCATGCCGGTGGGCGCCGAGAACTTTGCTGAAGCGCTGCGCATGGGTGCCGAGACTTTCCACACGTTGAAGAAAGTCCTAAAAGAGCGCGGTTACAACACCTCCGTGGGCGATGAGGGCGGGTTTGCGCCCAGCCTGAAGTCCAATGTCGAGGCCGTGGAACTCCTGCTGGAGGCCATCGAAAGCGCGGGTTACTCAGCCGGACATGACATCTGCCTGGCACTCGACGCAGCGGCGAGCGAGATGTTTCAGGACGGCGAGTATGTCTTCTTCAAGTCGGATAAGTCGCAGAAGTCTTCTGACGACATGATCAAGCTGTACGCAGACTGGGTGCGCCAGTACCCGATCATCAGCATCGAGGATGGCTTGGCCCAGGATGATTGGGAGGGCTGGAAGGCAATGACCGAAGCACTCGGTGATAAGATCCAGATCGTCGGCGACGACCTGTTTGTTACCAACACCGAGCGGCTGCAACGGGGCATCGACGAAGGCATAGCGAACTCCATCCTGATTAAGTTGAACCAGATCGGCACCGTTACAGAAACCATCCGCGCCATCGAACTGGCCCGGCGCCATGGGTATACTTCGGTGGTTTCGCACCGCTCGGGTGAAACCGAGGACGCTTTCATAGCAGATTTCGCGGTGGGCATGGGCACTGGACAAATCAAGACCGGTTCCGTCAGCCGCAGCGACCGCGTTGCCAAGTACAACCAGTTGCTGCGCATCGAGGAAGAATTGGGCGAAGCTGCCGAATTCCTGGGCCGCGCGGCCGTAAAGTGCGCCCCATAGTTCGGGTGCAGGGGCGGCTCTTGCCGCCGCCCCCGGGGCGACCATCCCGCGCGGGATCCCAACGACGCGCTGAATTCGCATTGACAGACGTCCCTGCCCGGATGTAATCTGTCGTTTGATGTTGCGCCCGCTGCTACATTTCCATCACCACTCGGCCCACAGGGTGACGTGTCAGTGGGCGAATTGCTAATTATCAAGGGATTGGCAAAAAGGTGGCCCGCTGGCCCGGAAGCGCAGCGGGCTTTTTATTTTTGGGTGGACAGGGAGCGCTGATCGATGGAGCTGAATTTTCAAGACGGCTTAATCCCGACGATTGTTCAGGACAGGCATTCCGGAAAAGTGCTCATGTTGGGCTACATGAATAAGGAAGCGCTAGAGAAGACGCTGGAGTCAGGTTACGTGACCTTTTTCAGCCGCAGCCGGCGGAAACTTTGGACCAAAGGTGAAGTCTCCGGCCACTATCTGCACTTACGGGAAATCCGCGTCGACTGCGACCAAGACGCCTTGCTGGTCCAGGCGGAGTTGACGGGTCCGGGCTGTTGCCACCTGGGCTATAGATCTTGCTTTTTCCGCAAATTGAGCGCTAACGGAGAGGAAATCTTCCTGGAACGAGAATTTGACCCGGCCAAGGTGTACGGTGACGAAAACCAGGAGAGCCAGACATGAACCGCTTAAAGCTGGGGCTGCCCAAGGGAAGTCTCCAGGAAGCCTCGCTTCAACTCTTTCGCCGCGCTGGCTACGAAATCACCATTAATCCACGTTCCTACTTTCCCGCCATCGACGACGACGAGATTGAGTGCATGCTGATCCGCGCCCAGGAGATGGCGCGCTACGTCGAAGACGGAGTCCTCGATACAGGGCTCACCGGCAAGGATTGGATTCTCGAAAACCAAGCCACCGTCGTGGAGGTCGCAGACCTGATCTACGCCAAACAAACCTTCGGAAAGGTTCGCTGGGTGCTCGCCGTACCGGAGAAATCGCCGTTCCAATGTGTGAAAGACCTGGAAGGAAAAGTCGTTGCCACGGAGCTGGTGGGAGTGAGCAAGCGATATCTCGAGGAAAAGGGAGTGAAGGCCAAAGTGGAATTCTCCTGGGGGGCGACGGAAGTCAAGCCCCCCGTGCTGGCGGACGCGATCGTGGAAGTTACGGAGACGGGCTCTTCACTGCGCGCCAACGGCCTGCGCGTTCTGGAGACGGTGTTGGAATCAAACACCAAGTTCATCGCGAATCCCGCCGCTTGGAAGGAATCCTGGAAGCGAGCCAAGATTGAAATGCTGGTTATGCTACTTAAAGGGGCGATTGAGGCGGCGGGCAAAGTGGGACTGATGCTGAACGTTTTGCGGCGGGATCTGGAAAAGGTGCTGTCGGTCCTTCCGGCTCTGAAACGGCCGACGATTTCGCCACTCAGTGACCCGGAATGGGTCGCGGTGAATACCGTTATCGAGGAAAAGACGGTGCGCGAAATCATTCCGCGCCTCAAGGCCGCTCAAGCCCAGGGCATCGTGGAATACCCACTGAACAAAATCGTGCTGTGAACGCTTTGGATGCGGCG
>Ga0187784_10003998_pt1 | contig 11939 bp, 7 predicted proteins | sample 1015_SJ02_MP15_2_FD_132964 | JGI IMG/M metagenome (GOLD analysis project Ga0187784, IMG submission 132964) | Tropical peat soil microbial communities from peatlands in Department of Meta, Colombia - 1015_SJ02_MP15_20_MG | ecosystem: Environmental > Terrestrial > Soil > Wetlands > Peat | place... | reverse complement strand
CTCGTGCACGCCGACGTGATAGGAGCCATAGGGCATGTCGGCAATCAGAAATGCATGCTTCACGCCCCGCCGCACAGCGCGTGTGTGATGCAGCATTTCATCCACCGTGACTGACAACGTGTTTTCGTAGCCAAGCATGGTCATAGCCAGCGAATCGCCGACCAGGATCACGTCGATGGCGGCGTCATCCACCAGGCGGGCGCTGGCATAGTCATACGCAGTCAGGCACGTGATGGGTTCGTGGTGAAGTTTCTTGTCGAGAAGAGTTGCTACAGTGATTTTGTGGCGAGGGTCGCCAATCGGGGTAAGACTCACATTTCCTCCAGTGCCCCTCCGCATCATGGCGGATAGAGCCTGCTTCCGTATCCAGCTACACGGCTATTTTAGCCGCAAATCGAGCGAAGAGTCTACAAGAAGCTGTAAGGCGGCCGGATTCAATATGTTGGACAGGATACGCGTGGGCCTAAACTGCTGCGAACCCCGGAATGCGCTGCCCTTTGCTTGATGGACCGGCACTCACTCATCGACTACCTCGACAACTTCCTGCAGCGCGGCAGCGAAATTGCCTATGGGCAGCGTCACGGTTATCGGACTGCCCGATGGAGTTATCGCCGCGTGGCAGAGACTGCTTTTCAGTTTGCCCGCGAACTCGAGACGCGTTCCGTCTCTAAGGGCGACCGAATCCTGCTCTGGGGGCCGAATTCCGCCGAGTGGGTGAGCGCTTTTTTCGGCTGCGCGTTGCGCGGTGCGATTGTCGTTCCCATGGATGACGCTGCCTCGCCCAGCTTTGTTCAGCGCGTCCACCAGCAGGTCAGAGCCAAGCTGGCGGTGTGCTCGTGGGAGCACGCGGGTCTTCTCGCACCGCAACTTGTGCTGGAGGAACTGCCCGAAACGCTAGGCCAGCACTGCTCCGCAGCATACACCGCGACTGGCCTCGCCCCCGACGACACGCTTGAGATCGTGTTCACCTCCGGTACCACGGCTGACCCCAAAGGTGTCGTCATTACCCATGGCAACGTATTAGCGAACCTCGCTCCGCTCGAAACCGAGATGGCCAAGTATCTCAGGTACGAGCGCTTTGTCCATCCCATCCGCTTCTTGAATCTCCTGCCGCTCAGCCACGTCTTCGGACAATTTCTCGGCATGTTTCTTCCCCAGTTCATGGGCGGAACAGTCATCTTTCAGGACACGCTCAAGCCCGCCGAGATCATCGTGACCGTCCGCCGTGAGCGCGTCTCCGTGCTGGTCGCAGTTCCGCGCGTGCTGCAATCACTCAAAGAGAAGGTCGAGCGAGATTTCGAGAGCGACGGCTCGATGGACCAGTTTGGTCAGCGATTCCGATCGGCCGAGGGGAAACACTTCCTGCGCCGCTGGTGTATCTTCCGCAGCATTCATCGCCGGTTCGGATGGAAATTCTGGGCATTCATCTCCGGCGGCGCAGCGCTGGATCGCGAGACGGAAGAATTCTGGGGGCGACTCGGGTTCGCCGTCATCCAGGGCTACGGCCTGACCGAGACTACTTCCATCATCAGCGTCAACCATCCGTTTCGCCTGGGCCGAGGATCAATCGGCAAGGTGCTGGCCGGGCGCGAAGTCAAACTGGCTGCCGACGGCGAAATTCTGGTGCGCGGAGGCGGTGTCGCGGCGGGCTACTGGAGCGGAAACCACCTTGAGCCGGTCGCCGGCGACGAAGGCTGGTATAGAACTGGTGATGTCGGCGAACTCGACGCCGCCGGCAATCTCTACTTCAAAGGACGCAAGAAAGAGGTCATCGTCACGCCCGCTGGCATGAACGTCTTTCCCGAGGATCTGGAAGCCGCGCTGCGCAGCCAACCTGAAGTCAAAGACGCGGTCGTAGTCGCGCGGGCCTGCGGCGGCAATGCCGAGCCGTGCGCCGTGCTGGTCCTGCGCGAGGGCGCCAGTGCTGAAGCGGTGGTCGAGCGCGCCAACCAAACTCTCGCCGAGTACCAGCGCATGAACCGCTGGTACGTATGGGGCGAACACGATTTCCCCCGTACCTCAACTCAGAAGCCACGCCGCAACGTCATCCAGCAAGCGGTTGAAGCTGAGCTGTCACAAGGAGCCGGCCCCGCGCCGTCGGGGGGCCTGCTGGCAGAGATGATCACCCGAATTACCGGACGGTCGCCGCAGCTTTCGCCCAACAGCAATCTCGAATCCGATTTGCGTCTCAGCTCGCTCGATCGCGTCGCGCTGCTCAGCGCGCTGGAAGACCGTTACCAGCTCGACCTCAGCGAATCCCGTTTTGCGTCGGCGCACACCGTCGGCGACCTGGAACAGATGATCACAGGCAAGCTGCCGGCCCGAGCCGAGTATCACTATCCGCGCTGGGCGCAGCTCTGGCCGGTGACTTGGCTTCGTTTCCTTTCAAATTATCTTCTGCTGCGCCCTGCTGTGTTTTTACTGGGTTGGCCGCGGATCGAAGGGCGCGATCGTCTGCGGGGCGTGGGTGGCCCCTTGCTGGTGATTTGCAATCATGTGACGGAAATCGACATCGGCCTAGTAATGGCGGCGCTTCCCCACTGTTTAGCCAACAAGCTGGCCACGGCGACAGGCGGCGAGGCGCTGGAAGCACTGCGCACGCCGCCTGCATCGCGTAGTTTGTTCGGCCGAGCCTGCGACCGCGTGCGCTGGGCGCTGGGTGTGGCCTTGCTGAATCTGTTTCCCTTGCCGCGCGAGGCCGGCTTCCGCTCGAGCTTTCGCTTCGCCGGAGAAACCGCCGACCGGGGCTACAGCATCCTCGTTTTTCCCGAGGGCCGCACCACCGAAGACGGCGCTATGCGCCCATTTCGCGCCGGGATCGGGCTGCTGGCGGTGAATCTCGGCGTTCCCGTCGTCCCTATGCGCATCGATGGCCTGTTCGAGCTGAAACAAGCTGGAAAGAAGTTTGCGCGGCCGGGACAGATTTGCGTCCGCATCGGCGCCCCAATTTCGTTCCCCCGGCACACTCCTCCGGAGGAAGTCGCCCGCGAGCTGCAGAAGCGCGTGGGAGAGCTGTAGGCGCGAGCGTCCCCGCTCGTTCGGGTGTGTGTGGAGCGGATGTTCCTGTCCGCGGTCCCTGAGCCTCGCGGCTATTCGTCGTCCTCGCCATTCCAACGGGCCTCAGCCCAGCGGAATCTGCTTTTCGTATGCCTGAGCGCCAGCAGGTTCTTCACCGCCAAGACTGATTCGGAATGACAAGAATCCGGAGTGGGGCAAAGGGAAGTCCCTACGCCTCCATCCCGTGCTCGTCCACGCTCTTGCTGGGCGCGGCAGCGGACAATGCCCAGCTCTTCTTGGGATCTTCCACGTCGAGCCGCACCACACCGTGGGGGAACTCCTGCATCAGGCGTCCGTATTCATGTTCCTGCTCGGGGGTTCGCGGCGAGGTCCAGGGATGAATGTAATAAACCCGGCTGATCTTGGCCTGAAGCATCTCTTTTAGGCATCCGAAACAAGGCTGGGTGGTCGAGTACATGGTCGCGCCCTGCACGCTGATGCCGAAGCGCGCCGCCGAAAGGATCGCGTTCTGCTCGGCGTGGACGCAGATGCAAAGATCGTACCCCGTGCCTGCGGCGTACTGCTTGCCGCGATTCTCGCAGCGCGCGCAGCCTCCGTCCGAGCAGTTCACCATTTTGGTGGGCGTGCCATTGTAGCCAGTGGAGATGATGCGGTCGTCGACCACGATCACGGCGCCGACTTTCTGTCCCTTGCAGTCGGCCCGCTCCCGTACCGCGATAGCAATTCCCATGAAGTACTGATCGCGATTCGGCCGGCGCGGTTTCTCGTTCATATCGTTCTCTGCTGCTTGACGCCACTAAGATACTTCGCGCTCCCGCGGATTGTCTATTCCGACCCTGCCAGTGGCCATTCGGACACTGTCCTCATGGCCTCCCTGCGCTCCAGTCCTAGAAGCGGCCTCGTGCCCGACGATCGGTCCCCATTCGGGGACGGCTCCCGGCAAACTCTAGTGGGTTTCTTCCTCGGCGGGCGCGGTGTCTGGGGTATCAACCTTGTTGGCTACGGCATTCGGCGGCAACGGCGGAACGGGCTGAAATTCCCCGGCGTCTTTTCCCGCCAGGGCCACTTTCATGAAATCCATCCAAATGGGCAGCGCGCCATGCGCCCCGGTCTCTTTCGCGCCCAGCGATTTCTTTTCGTCGTAGCCGATCCAAACGCCGGTTGTCATCGACGGTGAAAAACCAATGAACCAGGCATCGGTGAAGTCGTTGGTGGTCCCGGTTTTCCCGGCGATGGGATATTTCATGCTGCTGGCGGCAATGGCCGTCCCATGCAGCACCACCTCGCGCAGCATCGAGGTCATGATGCGCGCGGTCTGGGCGCTGACCACGTCTTTCACTTCCGGATAATTTTCTTCCAGCACGCGGCCTTCGTAGTCTTCCACTTTGGTGATATAGCGCGGCACAACCCGCACGCCGTCATTGGGAAAAACGCTGAAGGCTGAAGTCTGCTCGAACAGCGTGACTTCCGCCGCGCCCAGGGCCACGGGCAGGTAGGGCGGGAGATTCGAGGTGACGCCAAAGCGCCGCGCATATTCGATCACAGTCTTGATGCCGACCCGATTGGCCAGCTTGAGCGCGGGGATATTGCGCGATTGCGCCAAGGCGCGGCGCAGTGTGATCGTGCCCTCAAATTTCTCATCATAGTTGTGTGGGGTGTACGGCCCCGAAACGGTTTCGAAGGTCACCGGGGCGTCCACGATCGTGTCCTCCGGCCGCCCGCCCTGATCAATCGCAGCAGTGTAAACGTAAGGTTTGAACGATGATCCCACCTGGCGCAGCGCTTGCGTTGCGCGGTTGAATTTGGACTCCTCAAAATCGCGCCCGCCCACCATGGCCTTGATGTCGCCCGTGGCATTGTCGACAGCAAGCAGCGCGCCTTCCGCGCCCGAATCTTGCTCTAGGCTCACGCGCGCCGTCTCATCGCGACCGACCGAAAGAACTTTTACATAAACGATGTCGCCGGTCTTCAAAATCGCCGACAATCTCTGTTTTGTCCAGGCCGCGTCCGGCTGCGAGAGTGTTGCCGTCAAACGGCCCAGCTTCAGCTTGGCTGAGCCAGACACCACGTCAGTGACCAGCGCGTGTATGTAATAGTTGGGCTCGACTTCATTCGTCCAATCGGGATGCTGAAAATCATCCAATCCAGCTTTGCCGGCCAACACGCTTTCCAGATGGCCTTTCCATCCGTGGCGCCGCTCGTATGCGGCCAACCCGTCAAGCACAGCCTGGTTCGCGGTACGCTGCAGACCCATGTCAAGTGACGTGTACACCCGCAGCCCGCCTTCGTGCACCTGGTCGCTGCCGTATTTATTCTCCAGATAGCGGCGAATCTCCTCGACAAAATACGGCGCCAGCGAATTGGGATCACGCTGCAGCTTCAGCTCAATCGGGCGGTTGCGGGCCTCCGTCGCCTGCGGCGCAGTGATCTTGCCGTCTTCCAGCATGGCATTGATCACCAGATTGCGGCGGCGCACAGCGCGGTCAGGGTGGTTGATGGGCGAATACATCCCCGGGGCCTTGGGCAGTCCAGCGAGCAACGCGGCTTCATCGAGAGTGAGTTGCATGGCAGGTTTCGAAAAGTAATACTCGGAAGCCGCTTCAAACCCATACACGCCGTGGCCAAGAAAAATCTGGTTGGCGTAAAGCGCGAAAATCTGTTCTTTGGTGAAGCGCCGCTCAATCTGAATCGCCAGCAGCGCCTCTTCAATCTTGCGGTGAAAGGAGCGGTCAGGCGAAAGAAACAAGTTACGGGCCAATTGCATGGTAAGCGTGGAGGCACCCTGCACCCTGCCGCCAGATTGGATATCGCGATACGCTGCACCTGCGATCCGCCATACGTTGATGCCCCAATGCCGGTAAAAGTCCTTGTCCTCAATGGAGACCAGAGCGTCGCGCAGCACGGGAGGAAAATCCTTGTAGTCGGCGACCACGCGGCGCTGCAGCGCAAACGAGCCAATCACCCGGTTCTGGTCATCGTACAGTTCGGTCGTCGAGCTGGGACGGTAGCGCTCCAGTTGCTGGACCTCAGGAAGACCGGTCGAATAGACGAGCAGCAACCCGGCGGCCGCGCCGATCACCGCCGCGAACAGCACCAGCAGGCCGAATACGACCCGCCCCATAATCTTCCTCCCGCCGATCTCGACCGGCGGAAGAGGTTGATAAATGACCTTCATGGGAGGTTATGCTCAGGATAGCAGGGCTTCTCGGCGCTTGCCCACTCCTCGGTTGAGTCTGCCAACTTCATGGGAGCTGCCTTTTCCCATCTCGACGGATGGCCAGTTCCGTGTGACCATCGTCACACAAAACTGTGATTGCCCGTACCGCGTGGCGCTCTCGAAAGAACCCATACTGCATGCAGCTCAAGGTCAGACCCGCGGAGAAGCGGCCCGTGAGTGCAAGGAGTTCGGCTATGGCTTCGCTGCGGATCGTGTGGCGCAATCCCAGACATTGGAAAAATCCCCGACGGAAACGGGTAACCAGGGGCTTGTACCACGGCGCCTATGTGGTGGAGGAGTTGGTCTGCGCAACAACGGACTCCTGGGCGAGTACTGTGGTGTTAGCGGTGGTCGGCTCTTCGCAACCGGAGGCTCACCCTGTTCCGCCAGCGCCGCGACAGCGGACCAGGAGCCTCTGGCTCGGATGAGCCTGGCGAGAGCGGCCGCGCCCATGTTCCCCGCGCCGCGTCTGGGTCAGCGAGGGCGGGGTCCCCATTACGCACGGTTTTCGCCTGATGGGATGCTGGGAATGAGTCGCAAACACCAACCCCTTCGTGAAACTTCGTGTCCTTCGTGGTTCATTTACTAGAACCTGTCCGTGGTGCAGGTCCTGCCACTTTGCTTTTGCTGCCACATTTGAGAGACTGGCCTCGGTCACTAACTGTCGGTCACTGGTCTATGGGCAGAATTCACGTTCTCTCCGAAGCTGTCGCCAACAAGATCGCCGCGGGCGAGGTCGTCGAGCGTCCGGCTTCCGTGGTCAAAGAGCTGCTGGAGAATGCTCTCGACGCAGGTTCCACCCGCATCAAGATTCAAGTCGAGGCCGGCGGCAAGAAGCTCATTCAAATCACCGACAACGGATGCGGCATGGTGCGCGATGACGCCCTGCTCGGCTTCGAGCGCCACGCCACTTCGAAGATCAAGAACGTCGAAGATCTGCTCACTGTGGCTACGCTTGGTTTTCGCGGTGAGGCTCTGCCATCCATTGCTTCTGTGTCACGTTTGCGCCTGGAGACCCGTGCCTTGGAGGAGAACTCCGGTACGGTGGTCGAAATCAACGGCGGCAGGATTTTCAAAGTCGAGGAAGCCGGGCTTCCAGCAGGAACCTCCATCACCGTTCGCGATTTGTTTTTCAATACGCCGGCGCGCAAGAAATTCCTGAAGTCCGAATCAACCGAGCTGTCGCATATTGCTTCTCTGGTGACGCATTACGCTCTTGCCCATCCCGACAAGCATTTCGAGCTGCACTCCGCCACCAACGCCATGCTGGTAGCGCCGCCGGTTGCCGGACACAGCGAACGCGTGTACCAAGTCTTCGGGAAGGAAGTTCTCGATCAACTGATCCCCGTGGCCGCGTTGCAACCGCTGGAGCGTCTTGGGTTGCCGCAGCCTCCACCGTGGCGCAGGCAGGCAGAAGAGGATGATCAGCCTCCCTCACAACCGGGAGAACTGCGCGTCCATGGCTTCGTTTCCAAACCGGAGATTCAAAAACTGAATCGCAACTCCATTTTCATTTTCGTGAACGGACGCCTGATTCGCGACCGCCTCATCCAGCACGCACTCACCGAAGCTTATCGCAACGTCATTCCGCCCACGGTTTATCCCGTGGTTTTGCTGTTTCTCGAACTGCCCAGCGGCGAAGTGGACGTGAACGTGCATCCTTCAAAGACCGAAGTCCGCTTCCGACAGCAGACGGTGGTGCACGACTTCGTCCGCGATTCAGTGCGCGGCGCGCTGATGAAGGCGCGCCCTGTTCCGCAGTTCACCACCGAGATCGCGGCGCATCCCACAGCCAGCCCGTCGCTGACTCCGGGCGCGCGAACCCCGGCATCGGCCGCGTGGCAACATCTCTACGCCCCGGCTCAGCCGCAGGACTTCAGCTTGCAACCACCAGTTCCTCCGCCAGCCAGCGAACGTTTTCAATTCAGCGGCGGAATCAGCGTTGAAGCCAACGCCGCTATCCCGGTCGCCCGCGCTCGTGAGTTCACTCCCCCTCAGTTCATTCCGACCGACGGCTGCACTCCGCCCGTTCCTGACGAGCCCGAAGCGCCCAGCGACCTCGCGCCGTCGCTCTCGTCGCTCAAGCCGCTCGGCCAGGTTCGCGAGTCGTTCATTCTAGCGGTGAACCACGAGGGCCTTTGGATCATCGATCAGCACGTCGCCCACGAGCGCGTGCTCTTCGAAAAAATTCTTAGGCAGCGCGCGGCACAGAAAGTCGAAAGCCAACGCTTGCTCATGCCCTTGGTTCTGGAACTCACACCCGCTCAGCAAGCCGTGTTCGCGGAAGTCTCCGATGAGCTCGCCCACAACGGTTTTGAAGCCGAACCTTTCGGCTCCCGCAGCATCGCCGTGAAGGTCGCGCCTGCCGGAGTGGAAGCTGCGCAGATCGAGCACATGCTCGCCGAGTTGCTCGACCAGTTTTCGCGAGAAGATCAAGCCCTCAACATGGAGAAAGTTCGTGCCCGCATTGCCGCTTCGATCGCCTGCCATGCAGCCATCAAAGTGAACATGCCGCTGGAGCAAAACAAAATGGAGTGGCTGATTGCCGAGCTGGCCAAAACCGAGTGTCCCATGTCCTGCCCGCACGGCCGCCCGGTAGTTCTGCGATACTCTTTGAAGGACATTCAGAAGGCGTTTAAGAGGATCTAGCATTCAGCGGTCAGCACTCAGCACTCAGCCCGCAGGCGCATCGGCAATCGCGATCGAATGTAAATGGCCGAGTGCCGAGTACTGATTGTCATGAGCTTCGATCTCTCCCAACTCCGGCGCGACAAGTGGCGGCTCGACGGTCGGCCCGTCCGCACGCTCGACGAGGCGCGCTCGTTCATCGAGTCGATCGGATTCTGTCTGCTTTATCCCATGAAGCCTCCGCTGTTGGCGCCCACTTTCATCGGCGCTTGGGTGGGATCGGAAGATCGCCTGCCGACTTGGCAGCATGCCTTCGAGGATCCACGCGCTCGGGAGGCGACGGACCTCATGGTCCGCTTGCTGCGCGAGCGCGATGCTTACGAAGCCAACCTGTTCGGCGAGAACAATGCCTTTTTGTTGGCGGCTTCGATCTTCCCTTATTTCTATGCCTTGGTCGGCGAGCGCAACCCCAAGCAGCCGCCCAAGCCTGGACCGCGTTCGGAGTACTCGCAACTCGCCTGCGACGCTTATGAAGTCATTCGCCGCCAGGGCCCGGTGTCGAAACAGAAGATGCTGGAAACGTTGGGCCGGGGAACCTCGACGGCCGCGCTCGACAAGTCCCTCGCGGAACTTTGGTCGAAGCTGCGCATCACGCGCGTGGACTACAACCCAACGGAAGGCTCGTCTTGGGATGTTCTCTATCGCTGGTCACCTGACGCCGTGCGCGAGGGCATCAATTCGTCGGTGGCAGAAGCGCTTTCCGCTTTGCTTTCGAAATATCTCGATTGCGTGCTGGCCGCCGAGCCGCTGGAAGTCGAATCTTTCTTCGCCAACTTCGTTTCCCGCTCACGGGTGAAAGAAGCCATCAACGCCCTCATCGCCGCACGCGAGCTGAACTTCATACATATGAGCAACCGTTCACTGATTCAGCTGACGCCGGCAAAATCGTCGCCCGATCGAAATCCTGCGGCCCACGCGGTGCCAGCGAAGCTCCGGGAATAGGCACACGTGACGACAGCCGCCCTCGGCTGTCGAGCCGGACAGCGCCCGGCAGCGGCCTATCCTTCCGATGGACGGGTTCGGAGGGTAGGGTCTCCGCCAAGCTCCCGCGCTGCCTGCTCCAAATCCTCCAACCTCCCCAAATCTCGCCAGGAGTACTCATCCGCCCGAAAGCCAACGATCTTCTCCCCCTGCCCTACGAGCCGCAGATATGGCCTGATGATCGAAAACGCCCCTTCTTCCGTCATCATCATGAGCAGGCGCGGCGAGATGACATGGATGCCGCTAAACGCCAGGGCCTGCATTTGCGGGGCTGAACGAACCAATTCTTCTTTCCCGTCCGCCCGTCGCCCGCAAAGCTGATTCTGCTCGTCAAACAGTAAGTACCGCGAAGTCGCCCGTTCTTGCACAGCCAGCGTAGCCAGAGCCCGATACTGGTTGTGAACCTGCACCATCCGGCCAAAATCAATCGTGCTGATCACATCAACATTGTGCAAGAGGAACGGCTCTTCTGACGGCCGCTCCAGGAAAAACCATGCCGCCTTCTTCAGGCCGCCGCCCGTATCGAGCAAAACTTCTTCGCGAGAGACTTCGATCCGCATGCCGAAGCTATGGTTGGCCTTCAGATACTCGACCACCATATCCGCAAAGTGATGCACGTTGATGATCACCTCGCGAATCCCAAACGCCCGCAAGCGCGAGAGCGTGATCTCCAGCAGCGTCCGGCCCGCGACTTGCACCAGCGCCTTGGGACGGTTGTCAGTGAGCGGGCGCAACCGCGTACCCAGCCCCGCCGCCAGGATCATGGCCTTCATTCGCTCAGCTTCTCCAGCTCGCGGTGGCGCACGATAACCTTCACTTCGTTTTTGCCGCGCAAGTGCATTGCCAGTTGCTCCGCCAGATATACCGAACGATGCTGGCCGCCGGTGCAACCGAATGAAACCATCAAGTGGGTAAAACCGCGCTGCTTATAGTTGCTGACACTGGCGTCCACCAACGACACCACGTTGGCCAGAAACTTGCGTACGCTTTCCTCTTGGCTGAGATATGCAATCACCGGGGCGTCTCTTCCCGTCAGAGCCTTGAAACCCTCTTCCCGCCCGGGATTCGGCAAACTGCGGCCATCGAAAATAAATCCACCGCCGTGGCCGCTGTCATCTTTTGGGAGGCCACGGTGGAACGAAAAACTGAAAATCCGCACCGTCAGTCCACCAGCTTGAGGAGCGCACTCAGGCGACTTCCCCAGTTCCGCTGCGCTCGTCAGATTCCATAGTTTCTCCGAGGCCAGCATGTTATGAAACGCCTCCGTCAGCGTCGGCAGCGCGACCGGCAGCTCGACGTTGTGCAGCAGCCACCGCACGTTCTTCAACGCGTACGGCACGCTTTGCAGGAAATGGGTCTTGCGTTCATAAAAACCGCGAAAGCCATAAGCACCCAGCGCCTGCATCACGCGCACGCAGACGTAAGCGTAGTAGTGGTGCATGAACTCATCGCGGTCAAGCTGGAGATGGTTGGCCAGATTTTCCAAATAGTAATCGAGCAACTGAGAACGCAGCTCAGGCGGCAGGTCGGCCTTGGCATCATACAAAAGCGAAGCGATGTCATACTGCAGCGCGCCCTTACGCCCGCCCTGGTAATCGAGAAAAAACGGCTCTCCGTCGCGCAACATGACATTACGGGACTGAAAATCGCGGTAGAGAAAATAATCGCGGGGCGCGGTCAGCAAGAACTTCGTCAAGCGGCCGAAGTCGTCTTCCAGCGCCTGTTCGTTGAACGGGACACCGGCCAGCCGAAGAAAGTAATACTTGAAATAGTCCAGGTCCCACGCGATCGATTGGCGGTCGAAGCTGGCGCGCGGATAACACAGCTTGTAGTTCAAGTCGCGGCCGGCCTCGACCTGAAATCGCGGCAGCGCGGCCACCACTTTGCGATATGCCGCAATCACTTCCGGAGCGATGTCCGCGCCGGAACGATGCTCGGAGAGAAACTCAAACAGCGTCGTGTCGCCTAGGTCTTCTTCCAAATACGCGCCGTGCTGCAAATCCTCGGCGTAAATCTCCGGCACGGGCAGGCCGTG
>Ga0187784_10003996_pt1 | contig 11939 bp, 9 predicted proteins | sample 1015_SJ02_MP15_2_FD_132964 | JGI IMG/M metagenome (GOLD analysis project Ga0187784, IMG submission 132964) | Tropical peat soil microbial communities from peatlands in Department of Meta, Colombia - 1015_SJ02_MP15_20_MG | ecosystem: Environmental > Terrestrial > Soil > Wetlands > Peat | place... | reverse complement strand
TTCATCGGCCCGAAGATGATCAGGCTTCTTCTGACGTGGAAGGGGTTAAAGATTCGTTTCAACATCGAGGGAAGGGAATAAAAAGACCGATTCACTTTCCAGAACCCTTCCTGAAGTTCTTCGACAGTCATCCTCTTGGGTTGAAAGACCGCTGTAGCCATATCATATTTTGACCATTCCTCTGTCAGAATCCTTGCCTCTTGTTTTAACCTCCGGTAGATGCGAGTCCCAGGAAAAGGGGTGAGAAGGGGAAGAAAGGCCCCTTCCATTTGGTTTCGTTCGGCAAACTCCAAAAAATCGTCAAACACCGAGGGATCATCGTAGTCATAGCCAAAGACAAAGGAACCATAGACTCCGATGCCGGCGTCATGGAGTCTTTGAACCCCCCTCTCATAGGCTCCAATTCGGTTGATCCGCTTTCCCATGAGGTTTAGGTTTTCCTCACGAAGGCTCTCGAACCCGATGAAGAGCCCATGGCATCCAGCCTGCGCCATCAGAGAAACCATTTCTTTATTCTCGGCAATCTGGATGGGTCCTTGACTTACCCAGCGCAGCCGATAACGGGAGAGCATGGTGAGAAGCTCTTTGGCATGGGAGAGATTCCCAACCAGATTATCGTCCACAAAGAAGATGTAGGCCTTTGACCGCTCCAGGGATTGAATCTCTTTCTCAACTTCGGAGACCGGCCTCATCCGATAGGATCTCCCGTGGAGAGCCGTCACCGAGCAGAACTCACAATCATAAGGACATCCCCTTGTGGTCTGAACCAGATTGTGAAAGAGGTATCCTTTGGGAGGAAAAAGATCCCTTCTTGGAATAGGAAGACCGCTTAGATCTGTTCTCTCCTTCTGGCGATAAAAAGGCTTCATCGTCCCTTTTTCAGCATCTTCCAGAATCTCGACCCAAACCTCATCGGCCTCGCCGATGGCCACACTATCGGAATGGGCTTTGGCCTCCTCGGGAAGCCAGGATGCGTGGATGCCTCCTATCACCACCTTCTTCCCTCTCCTGCGAAATTCATCCGCAATCTCGTATCCCCTCGGGGCCAAAGGAGTGATGGCGGTGATAGCGACCAGATCCACCTCCTGATTGAAATCGATCTCCGCGAGGCTTTCATCAATGATGCGGAATTGATGATGCGAGGGCGTGAGCCCCGCGAGAAGGGAAGATGAAAGCAAGGGGAATTTGAACGCGATGACATCCCAGAAGCTGTTCTTCGGCCACCTCGGAATAATAAAAGAAATCTTCATTCCAGCTTCTTCCCTTTTAGGAATTGGGCCAACGGTTTGATCTCCACCCCCTCTGGAGGGTCCCACTCGAACGAGTTCCCAGGCAAGGGTTGATTGACGGAGATTTCCTTCAATTTCATATCCAGGCGGGTCTCCTTCTCCGGCATCTCGATCCGAATTCGGTTTGGAACCTCGCTGCCTTCAGGTTTTTCTGTAGAAATCCTAATATTGGCCTTCGCGATGAGATCTCCAAACTCGGAAATCTCTCCGGTATAGGCTCTATTTTGTAGGGGACTGAAAAGGAGGAATTCCCCGCCCCGGTAAAGGATGTCAAACACACCCATTCCAAACGGGTGATAACCCAAGATGCGAAGTTTATCCGGTTTTTCGTAGTAGACGACTCCGTTGAGAAGAAACTTGTACTCCTGACCTTTTCTCACAGTGTCAATACGAATCGAGGCCTTGGCCTGAACAGATTCTACGGAGGAAAAGGATTCAAGAAGTTGAGCCATGGGATCCTTAACAGGAGGCACCTCTATCGAAGGAATCCTCACCATTTTTTTGGCACACCCTGATAGGAAGAAACTGAGGATAATGAGACCAATACAAACATACCCATACTTGGCGAACCTACCTCGATTCCCCCTCGCCCCGTCCGTCTTCCCCCGGGGGAGAGGGGAAGTCGCCGACGCGCCATAGCCTGTCTTCGTCGAAACGCTTCGCGCAGGTAGGCCGCCTTGGCGACCGCGCGGGTGATGGGCCAAGAGTGCCCAACAGAAAAATGCAGAAAGTCTTCGAATCATTTCTCTATTCTCCTTTTTCAAGCCTGTTCAACACTGCTTCTGCAGTCAATTCCCCTGAGGCGACCACCCCGGCAATTCCTCCTCCCGGAGATGTCCAATGTCCGGTCAGATAAAGATTCGGGATGGGAGTGGTCCGGGGAAGACGATAAATCCCGGATTGCCTCGGGATCTGCGCCCATCCATAGGCTGCTCCCCGTCGATTTCCGGTCCACTGCTCAATCGTCTTCGGGGTGGTCTCTATCTTAACCAGGATCCTCCTCTCGAGATTGGGGATGAAGGCCGATGCCTTCTGGATAAGCCTCTTGGAGAGTTCATCTTTCGTTTTACGATCCCAACCCGGGCTGAAATTATAGGAAGCCTTGCAGCTCAAGCAGAGCGTACTTTTTCCCGCGGGTGCATGGGACGGGTTTACTTTCGATGGAACGAGCAGGTAGAAGGGGGCCTTCTCAGAAATCCGATTCTTGTAAAGGAAGTCAAACTCCTTTCGGGGTGCGTCCCCCAAAAAAATTTCATTATTCGAAACGGGAAGCTCGTCCACGTCTCCTTCGATCCCTAAATAGAGGATAAAATACGAAAGAGAAGGTCTCATCCCCTTTAACTTTGACCGAAACCCACCTGGAATGTGGTTCTCTCCGATGAGGTCCGAAAATGTGTGATGGGCATCGACATTAGAAACAACGACCTTTCCCGTTAACTCCTGGCCATTCTTCAGCCGCACACCGATTGCCCTTTTCTCATTTATCAGAATTTGCTGAGCCTCATGACCCGTCAAGATTTCTCCTCCCATCCTCACAAGGACCTCTCCCATTTTCATCGGGAGCTGTTCCACCTTTCCATCAACACAAGACACCCCATGATTAAAATAGGACATCTCAATTCCTGCCATCGCCGCTGCGGAGATTTCCTCCGGTGGAAGAAGCGCATAAGAGCTTCGTATCGAAAGAAGGGTCTTCAAGAAGGGATGGGAGATAAATTCGTCGACAAGTTCTCCATAGGTCTTATCCTTATACCGTGACAGATAAGGATACCGGGAGAGAAAGGAAGAAGGCTCAAACCAATTGAGAGAGGATCGAAGACTCGAAAATTCTTGGAAGATTTTTTCCAGGGCCGCATAGACCTCTTTAATCCCCCTTTTTTCCGCGGGGAAAAGCGAGGAGAGGTTTTCGATGTGGGTTTCCATTCTGGAGGATTGACTCACCGTTTGATCTGGAAAGTGATATTCTCTTGCGGGATCGAGAGGAATGAAACGGATTTGATCTAAAAGGTTCCATTGCTTCAAGACCCTCCATACCCTCCCGCCCTCTTGGCATTCGCCCAATGATTGCACTGAGAGGTCAAAGGAAAATCCTTCTTTTTGGAAAGAAGTACAGCAGCCGCCCACCTTCTGATTCTTCTCGATCATCACAACCCTCAACCCCTTCTGAGCGAGAAGACAACCACACGTGAGCCCTGCCATCCCTGCTCCAATGATGACGACATCCGCATCAAACATGACGTAAAAGTATAACACAGCACTTAAGCTTTCGTCGAATTCCCCCCTTTTGCGAATGATTAAGTAGCAGATAACGCTCGATCGTTTTACAATAGAATGTCCAAGGTCTGATATGGTTCAAAAGGGAAAATTTATTTCAGGCGTTGTCCCTCCGGCGGAACAATCAGAGCCTGCCTGGTGGTTCGTCTTCCAACAAAGTAAACTCCTCGTTTATCAGGAACCTTCTCCGGTAAGCCCTCCCTGTCTTGTTGATTTAGGAGAATTAGGGTTGACGCCTTTATCTGAGCACTATTTGGGCCGGCTTGACAACCGGCCTTGTTATACTGCCGAAGTCGCTGAAGGAACCATTCCGCCTGCGGACATGACCTTTGAAGGCTTACGCCATTTGTACGGCCCTTTGGAGGAAGACCTGTTCTGGATCGCAGCCCGGGCAGTTCAAATTGTGGATTGGGACAGGACGCACCGTTTTTGCGGCCGGTGTGGAATTCCGTTGAATACAAAAACCACGGAACGAGCAAAAGAATGTTCCCAATGCGGTCTGCTCCATTTTCCCCGTCTGGCTCCGGCGATCATTGTGCTTGTCCAGCGAGCCGACCAACTGCTTCTGGCCCGATCCCGTCACTTTATGCCGGGGATGTACAGCGTCCTTGCCGGATTTGTGGAACCGGGCGAATCGCTGGAGGAGGCAGTGATGCGCGAAGTCAGGGAGGAGGTGGGAATTGAGGTCAGGGAAATCAATTATTTCGGGAGTCAGCCCTGGCCTTTCCCCCATTCTCTCATGATCGGTTTTACAGCCACCTACGCCGGCGGTGAGATCTCACTCAATGACGAAGAGATCGAAAATGCAGGCTGGTTCAAGGCTGACAACTTGCCGCGTATTCCCGGGAAAATCAGCATTGCCCGCAGGCTCATCGATTGGTTCATAGAGAAACAGGGGAAGGGACCGGATAACACCTCCAACCCTCCTATGCTGTGAAAAAATGTGGGAGCCGGGCGGGCAAGAATATCTCTAAAGTTTTACAAATGCGGTTCTCTGAGAGGGTAAAGCTAACAAAAGCCCGTAGGTGATGAGTAGCTACCAAGTTTTCCATTGTGGGTAGTCAACGCGAAAAGGTGCCGCCGTAAAACTTTGTCGACATCCTGCCCGCCCTTTCCACTGGGCAATTTTTTCACACCCTCCCTTCAGTAAAGAGGGGGCGAGGGGGATTTCTGAGGGGTAACGAACCCGTCGTGAAGGATTACCGGGTTTTGTCTTTTGGGTCTGTCTTCTCTGCGACAACACCATAGACATTGTAGGAAGGAGGTGTACCTCTTTTTTCGGTTGAGATGGTTACTTCCCTGTAGTGTGGATGAGATTCGCGATTACGAGCAATGAGCGCCTTCGCCACATCCCATCCTATCTTATTCTGTCTCGCCATCTCCGTAATCTCTTCGAGAGCTGTTCGATTATCGTAGGCTCCGAATCGGTAAGGTCTGGGCATGATCAGTGCGTCGTAAATGTCGCTCACAGCGATGATTTCCACTAATGGATCCTTAAGCGGTATACCTCGGGGATATCCCGAACTATCTCTCCTTTCATGATGATCAAAGGCTACCTTGCAAGCGAGGTGCTGGGTATTTTTGTAGTAATAGCTGAGTAGCGCATAGCCGGCTGCGGCGTGATGTTCTAAGCAACTCCGCTCCATTTTGGTGAGAGGCGTCGTCTTTTTGAGGATGTGCAAGGGCACGCAGATTTTGCCAACGTCGTGGGTAGGACCGGTGGCAGACAACTGGATACAGTCCTGGTAGTCCGGTATCAGGTCCTTTGCCAAAAGGGTAGACAAGGCAAATACCATGAGAACATGGGTATAGGTGTATAAGTCATGGAGTTTGAAATAGTCGAGCGATTGCAGAATGGGGATGGGAAAACGAACCGTTTCTAATAAGTTGAAGAGGCTGTCGATTTCTTTTCTATCCTGGAAAATGGTCACGTAAGACGGCAAACTGACAAAACCCAAACAGTCTTCTTGAATCGAACCGTACAATAGCAGGGGATAGGTTTGATACGAAACCGTCCGGTGTGACCGGATAACGACATTTAACGTTTTTTCCGTCACCAGGGCTCCCGCGGGGAACAACGATTGATTATCGACGGTTCGTATCGGATGCTGAAGTGTTAGGCTCGGCATAAAGGAAGACCTTCGGTGCCTAAATTATCATTGTGGGTGATTGGATGTCAATATGTTTTGGGAAAATTCTGGGAGAATTCACGAGGGGTCGTACGGCGAAGCCGTTGTCAAGTTCTCATTTTCTAACTCAAAGAAAAATGGAGTATTTCTTTCTTGTAGAAGAACTGCTATATTTTGGGGGATGGCTCATGTCCGTTTGATCCTATTTTCCATTGTCGTGATCTCTCTCTTTCTGGGGCAGGTGACCTCTTCCAAGGCCCAGGAAACAGGTACACTTTCAGTGACGACGACGCCTGTAAGCGGGGCCATCTACGTTGACTACCTTTTGGTGGGCGCAAAATTCTGGAGCGGAAATCTGAGCGCCGGGTCCCACGTTGTATCGTTCAGTGATGTCGAAGGCTACATCGCACCGTTCCCGCAAACCATCACGGTTGTTGCAGGTCAAACGTATTATATCGTCGGTGCTTACAGAAAGTTGCTCTCCTTCAAAGAGATGATACCGATTCCGGAAGAAACAATCGTTCTCGCCCGAGGGCGATGGTGAAGAGGGTTGCAGAAAGGGAGGCGTGAACATGAGGAGGCTAAAGGAAGTAGTAGTCGTCGATGCAGTGCGATCCCCCATCGGCAAGTCGGGACGGAAGGGAATGGAAAAGGGCGGCCAGCTCTGCCAGGCATCCGCTCAGGATCTCATGGCCAATACACTCCAGGGTTTGCTGAAAAGGGTCCACTCTTGGTGTCCTAAGTTTGATGAAGCGGAGATAGAAAATGTGATCATCGGATGCCTGAGTCAGATCGGGGAGCAGGGCGCTAATATTGCGCGCATCGCATCACTCCTTGCCGGCATCCCCAAAGAGGCGGCAGCCTGCACAGTGAACCAGTACTGCAATGCCGGCCTCAAGGCCATCAACGTCGCTGCACACGAGATCATGGTGGGGGAGGGAGATATTATGATCTGCGGGGGCGTGGAGATCATGTCCCATTACGCCATGATGTCCGACATCCAGGTGGCCATGGATGCCAAGTATCCGGTCCGTTTGTCGCCTCGCCTCGCGGAGATCGGCATGTTGGTGCCTCAGGGCGTTTGCGCCGAGATGATCTCCGCAGACCAGGGGCACACCCGGGAGGAGCTGGAGCGCTTTGGCATGTGGAGCATGCAAAAGGCTGTCGACGCCGAGCGGAAAGGGTGGTACGCGGATCATATCGTTCCCTTCGAGTTCACTTGGGAGGCCGTGACCCGGAGCGTAGAAAAGGACGAGGTCCTTCGGCCAAAGGCAGTTGCTGACCCGGAAGCATACCTTCAAGATCTCATGGCGCTTCCCACTCCGTTCAAGAATAACGGACTCGTCAGCCCGGGAAACTCCTCGCAGATTGTGGATGGGGCCGCAGCGGTCCTGCTCATGAGCGGGGCCAAGGCCGAAACATTGGAAATTGAGCCCCTCTGCAGAATCGCGGCATGCGCCGTGGCAGGGGGCGAACCAGTACCCATGCTCCTCGCGCCTATCCCGGCTGTGAAGAAGGCCCTCCATCGTGCTGGTAGGACCATCGATGACATGGACATCATCGAGCCCAACGAGGCATTCGCCTCCCCGGTGCTTCAGTTTGCAGACGAGCTGGGCTACGACCGGCTTGATCTTAGGGTTAACCCGACGGGCGGTGCCATTGCGCTGGGCCACCCGATTGGTGCGTCCGGGGCCATGTACTTCGGGGAGATGGTCCACCACCTCAAGCGCACGGGCGGGAAGGCCGGAGTCCAGATGGTCTGCGGCGGGGGAGGAGTCGGGATTGCCACCGTCGTGGAAGCAGTTTGATGGAAGCCCTCTTTTCATGTCGAGATTGGTAAGGAGCTCGAAGAGGTGGAGGCAAAATTTCAAGTTAAAGACAAAAGTCTCATGGAGAGAGGCCTGGGAATTGCCAGGTCAATATTGGAAAGATGGATGTCCCGGAAGTAAGTATACTGCCCAACCATCCCAGACGACAAAAGAGATTATCCTTAGGATGGAGCATAGCGTTTGAACCACAGGGAGATGTTCGACCCACCATTCGAGCAAGCATTAAGTAAAGCAGATCGTATTTCCCTTTTCTTCGACTGACCGAGAATCACGTCCAAATCGCATTGTGGATCGAGACGCTCCGTTCCAATGGTCAGAGGGATCACCCCATGATAAAGGCTCAACGCCACTCCGCAAGCCCTGATCCCTCCCGAACCGTCAAACTCCCCGAGCATCGATTTAAGGCTGCTGACGGAAATTTCTCTTGCCCTTTTCCCAAAGACCTTTGTGATCGCAAGGGCCTCTCCTCGATCGAGGTCCGGGGTGGAATTAGCGGCCGCAGAAATATAATCAACAGTATGGAGCTCTTGAGCGGCTAAAAACATTGCCCTGGCAATCGAATTTCCCTTGACATCATATCGGAGAAGTCCACCCGTGCTTCCTGAAAGCCCGGCGCCAGCCATCTCGGCATAGATTTTCGCTTCCCTTTTCTCCGCATGCTCCAATGTCTCTAAAACGAGGATCCCACTTCCTTCACCCAGGACAATTCCGTTCCGATCCTGATCAAAGGGCTTCATTCCTTCCAACCCTTTCCCTCTTCCCGGCGATAAAGCCCCAAGCATTGAATAGACATGATAGAGAGGCTCACTCAACTCATCGCCTCCCCCTGCGAAGATGACCTCTGCCCTTCCCTCTTTCAACAGATGATAACCAAATGTCATGGCCATCTCTGTGGAGGATTCTTTATGCGAGAAAGTGATATTGACTCCCTTAATGCCATATTCGATGGCGCAGTGGCTCGTGATGGCGTTCGGTACAGCGGTTTGAAACAGCAGGGGGGCGGCTCCAAGGGGGCCCTCCTTTAAAAGGGACCGGAAGAATTGGTCTACGGTATCTGAGCTTCCCAGGCCTGTGCCGATTGAAATTCCTATCTGGCTGGTATTCTCTTCCTTTAACTTGAGGCCTGAGTCCTCTATGGCCAGTCGAACGGCTGAAACCACGATTTTGCCGATCCGGTCCATTCTTCTGAGGTTCGCTGGCTTGATGAAAGCCTTAAAATCGATCTCCGGGAGCTGACCTCCCAATCGAGAACGGTAAGAGCTCACATCGAACCCCCGAACCGGCTTAATCCCGGAGATTCCCTGAAGACAATTCTCCCAGAACGTCTCCTTCCCGACGCCCATAGAGGAAACGATTCCCAAACCTGTAATGACAACGCGATGGTCCATTGTTTTATAGGGTTCGAGGATTCGAGGGTTCAAGGGTTCTATCGTAATTCGCTTGGATCCTCGGCCCCTTGGCCCCTTGAATCCTTCTATTCTCTTTCATATTTTCCAAATACTAAACACACGTTATTTCCTCCGAACGCGAACGAGCTTGAGAGGGCCACCCGGACATCCTTTTTGATAGATCGATTGGGTGTATAATTCAGATCACAAAGGGGATCGGGTACTTCATAGTGAATAGTAGGAGGAATAATTCCATTCTCCAGGGTCATGACGGTTGCCACAGCCTCAATGCCGCCCGCAGAGCCAAGGCAATGCCCTATCATGGATTTGATCCCGCTGATCGGAATCTCTTTTGCCGTTTCTCCAAAAACGCGTTTGATTCCCCTTGTCTCGGCAATGTCATTGAAAGGCGTGGCCGTACCATGCGCATTGACGGTATCAACTTCCTCCGGGGAGACCCCTGCGTGACGGAGAGCAAGGCGCATCACTCTTTCCACGCCCTCTCCGTTGGGCTCAGGCGCGGTGAGATGATAGGCATCAGCACAGATCCCATATCCTAAGAACTCTGCATGAATCGGGGCGTCTCTCCTTAAGGCATGCTCCAGTTCTTCGAGGATCAGGATCCCCGCTCCTTCACCGATGACCAGACCCTGTCTCCTCTTGTCGAAGGGCTTACAATTTTCAGGATCAACCAGCTTCAGGCTGCTGAATCCGCTGTAGGAGACCTCGCAGAGAGAGTCGCTTCCGCCCGTCACCATCACGTCAGCTAAGCCCATTTGGATCATCTCATAGGCCACACCGATCGAGGCAGAGCTTGAAGAGCAAACCGTGGCGGTGGTCGTTCGGGGCCCTTGCAGATCTAATTCAATGGCGATATGGTCTGTTGTGGTGGCGAGGGAATAAGAGATCAGAAGAGAAGGAGAAGACTTGTTCGTTCCTTGGTAATAGGCTCTAAAATATTTTTCGACCGAGAGAATGCCGCCGGAGCCTGCTCCCAATACGACTCCCACCCTCTCCTTATTGTAAGAATCCTGGTTAAACCGGGCAGATTTCCACGCCTCTCTGAATGCAATCAGGCCGAATTGATCACATCGGGAAAGGCGTCGAATCTCTTTTTTTGAAAAATGGGTTTCAGGGTCCAAATGGGAAACCTCCGCCGCAATCTTCGTCCGGTAGGCAGAGGGATCAAAAACCGTAATTTCCTTTGTCCCGTCTCTCCCTTCGACAAGGGAGTCCCAGAACTCGTGGAGGTTATTTCCCACGGCACTCACCACACCCAGACCTGTAATTACTACCCGTTTTTTCATTGGACCCTGATACCTAACCACGTGTCCGTGTCCATTTTTCGTGTCCGGAAGCCATCGGAATTCTATTCAAGGATCAGCTAGAAAACTGCCCTCTCAAATCCTTCCCCACCTCCCTTTACCAAAGGGAGGAGTAACCTCCCCCTTTAAAAAAGGGGGATTGAGGGGGATTTGTGGTCCATCACTTCGAATTACCCTTAAAGGCTACTATCGTTTTGCTGACCCCTGGAAAAAGAAACCTTTTGCCACTTAGATAGAAAGACTCTTCCGCGAAGCTTCCGAAAAGAATGGAGGAGGCTCGCTTCCCTAAATGGTTCGGCAGTGTGTACCCTCCGATCGAATGTTGGCACTTTTGAAAGCCAATTTTTTCTAAACATTCCTGGATTATCTTCGGCGAGAAATCGCAGAGATGAGCAGGTAGATCATATAAACAGTTCTTAACGCCAAAAAAATGGAGGAGATTCTTGATGGGGGTGGTATGAGGATACCGCAGCAGAAGGAGTCCTCCTGGTTTGAGAATCCGGTAGCATTCCTTGAGAAAGGCCTTCGGGAAGGGAAGATGCTCGATAACATAGAACCCCGTGACCGCATCGAAATGATCATCCGAAAACCCCACTTTTTCCAACGGCCCGGAATGAACAGTCAGCCCTAAAACGTTCCTTGCATACGCTAAGGCCTTTTGCGAAATCTCAACGCCCGCTGCCTCCCATCCCTTACCCTTCATCTCGGCGACAAAAAAACCAAAACCGGACCCCACGTCCAAGAGCCGCCCGCTTTTTCTGTATCGTTCGAGCAGGTTGGCCGCCCGGTTGAAAACAGGTTTCATCATTTTCTCCCATGATTCAATCGACGATTCTTCTTCCGGGAGATACATTTGATAGAAATGATGAAGAGATTCAGCCGTGGGCCGAGGGTTGAGAAAGATGAATTGACATGAGGGACACCGGACCATCTGGAAGGAACCCTCCAGGTGGAGAGGGTTCCCTCTTGACTTTTCGCAGATGGGACAGTCGATCTCCTCCATTTCAAAATCCATGCTCATCGCTTATACTGACCGCGAGAACAAAGTTGTCATTGCGAGGAGTCCTGCCTTAGCGGGACGACGTGGCAATCTGATGAGATTGCTTCACTTCGCCCTGTACCATGCTAGGTACAGGGCTTCGTTCGCAATGACACTCTACCCGCGTCAACCTAATTGATGACACCCACTTCAGTGATTCACCTTGCTTCGCTTCATGAAGAGAATGATGAGGGATCAGGACCGGCGTCCTACGGATTCGATCCACATCTCGACGGTGCGTGTGTAAAGCTTCCAATGCTCCAATCTCGATTGTCCCAAGAAGTCCAGACATTCCTTGAGGGTATAGGAAGACCGGATCGATTCCAGAAATCCTCTCCTCGCCTTCGGATGTCTTCCGAAAAATGCCTTCCAAAGAAGATTGAAGATTCCGATGAATACGAAAGAGGCGTCCCGATGGAAATCAACTATAACAAACGCCCCCTCTTCCTTCAAGGATCGGGCAACCTCGTTGAAGAAGTCAACAGGACGGTCTAAATGGTGGAGCGCAGTGATACAGAGAACAAGGTCGAGAGAATGATCCTCGACAGGCAGGGAGTAGGCCGAGCCTACTTCAAACTCGATTTTGTCGGCCAACCCTTCCTCCCTTGCGTTTCTTCTCGCAATGTCGACCATCACCGGAGAGAGATCTATCCCTTTAAAACGAAT
>Ga0187784_10003995_pt1 | contig 11941 bp, 11 predicted proteins | sample 1015_SJ02_MP15_2_FD_132964 | JGI IMG/M metagenome (GOLD analysis project Ga0187784, IMG submission 132964) | Tropical peat soil microbial communities from peatlands in Department of Meta, Colombia - 1015_SJ02_MP15_20_MG | ecosystem: Environmental > Terrestrial > Soil > Wetlands > Peat | place... | reverse complement strand
TATGAGCGCCGTAGTACCCCATTTTCTGACCCGGCGGTCATAGACCGCCGCCACAAATGAAGGTCTGCGCACAGGCTCCTCAGGGCAGCCGCCGGGCCACCACCAGCCCCAACATGCCGATGACGGCCAGCCGGGAGAGCCGGCCGCAGAACGGCTTATCGTCAAAGGGCGATTCAAAATAGCTGGGTCCATCGAGCAGTGCAAAACCCGCGCGGCGGAGTTCCGCTTGGACTTGACGGAAGTTCCAGATGTACCTCTGGAGAGCCAAATGGGGCGCGCAGGGGTAGCGCCACTTGGCGTGCTTTCGCCACAAACTAAGCCGGTTGGCGAAACTGAGAAGAAGGATTCCATTGGGCCGAAGGGTGTCCCGGAACGCGGCCAGGAGGTCAGTGGCGGAGGGCACATATTCGATGACGCTGGAACAGACCACGCCATCGAAGCCGGCGCTGGGCAGGGAAGGGCTCTCTTCCGGGATGAGCGCGAACTCAACCTCCAGGCCGGTCAAGTCCTGCGCCGCGGCTTCCCGTAACATGCCCGGCGCAGGGTCGACGCCTTGAACCCGAAAGCCGGCGCGCGCGAGCAAAACGGCGATGCGGCCCGGACCACAGCCGAAATCCAAAATCTTCCCGCCCGGGCGGACGAAGCGCTTTGCCGCTTTCACGAACATCTCGCCGCGAACATATTTCCCCTCTTCCGCCAGCCGGTCGGCGCTGCCAACGAATTCGCTTGCCGTTCGAGTGAACAGCGTGGAGTTTGAGGTCATAATGTTAAAGCGTCCCGGCGGATCGAGTGCGCCTCGTTCTGCGCGGAATGAGTTGTCGGAGCAAGTTTCTTCAGGAAGCGGATACGGCGGTTCACCGCGCATGCGAACTGCCATGTGCGGCCCGCTGCAACATACCCCCAGTGGCGAATGGCCTCGGCCGACCGGCGCGCGGGCCGCCGGCGGTAGTGGCGCATGCGGGCCTCCCAGAACATCCGTTCCAGAAGCGGCCGAACAACTTCGTCACGATCGTCAAACTGGTGTAGGGCAACCTCGCTGCTCGTCACCGCTATAAGCGGCTTGTCGATATAGCAGACGTCGAACTCTTCCGCCAGGCGCATCCACATGTCCACATCGGCCCAGAAGCCGAAGCGCGGGTCAAACGATCCCGCGTGATCGAAGGCGGTGCGCCGCAGCATGACCGTGCCATAGACCGGCGAGTTGAAGCGCCATCGCTTAAAGAAAATCTTTTCGAGCAGTACGGAGCCCGGCGAGCAGCGAGGCAGATCTTCGCGGTATTCGGTGCGGGTCTGGCCGCGCGCATCGAGATAACGGTAGGCATTAAATACAAACGCCGCCCGGGGATGCTCGTCCAGGCAGGCCTTCCATTCCTTCAGCAAATCAGGGCTGTAGACGTTGTCGTCGTGCAGGATGGCCACGTATTTGCCCGTCGAGGCCAGGATGCCCAGGTTCAAGTTCAGCGGCATGCCGAGGTTGCGCGGGCGCCTGTAATAGCGGATGGGGGTTGGCAAAATTCGGGCAAAATGTCCCTGTTGCCCCGTAACCCCAAATTGCCCCCTTCGGAGCAAACGACCCAAGCACGGAAATCCTCCCAGATTATCCTGCCTCGATTCGATCCAGCCCCGGCAAACTTCCGCTGTCTCATCCCGCGATGCGTCGTCTGCAATGATCAGTTCGAAATCCGAAAGCGTCTGGCTGAGAATGGACTCGAGGGTGGCCTCCAGCAAGTGGGCGCGATTATAGGTGGTGAGCACCACACTCACGCTTGGTTGCTCACCACAGGTTTGGTTCGGCTGCTGTTGCTCCGCGGTTTTGATCACAGCTCACCCGACGTCGCTAACAAAAATCTGCGCAGGCCCATGCCCATCCCGCGGTTAAAAATTAGAAGGATGACAAGCAAACTTGTGCCGTAGGCAAAAGTGCTGGCGATGGCGGCGCCGACGAAGCCAAAGCGTGGCAAGAGGAGGTAGAGGCCGGCGATGGTGACCAGGGTGCCGATTCCCTCCGCGCAAGAGGGCACGGCAGGCCTGCCCAGCGCGCGCGCGCCCTCATACAGCACCTGCCTCAATCCAAGGAATAGCGCGCCGGGGAGCAGAATCCGGCAGGCGAGAATCGCCCCGGAGAACTGGGATCCGAAGAAGAACGTGACCAGCCACGGCGCCGCTACAAAAAGCGCGGCGCAGGTGACGAACAGCCAAGCAAAGGACAGGCGGAATGACTGGGCGATGGTTTGCTTGGCCTCCGCGGGAGGCAAGTTGGAACCGTTGGCCAGAGTGACGATGCCCATAGCCTGCGGGAAGAAGGCCACCACGGAGGAAAGGGTGACCGCCACGACGTAAAGGCCCAACTCCCGTGGAGGGACGAACAGCGACAGCAGCAACTGGTCCGCGCGCTGGTTGATGTAGGTGTTTACGTTTTCAAATTGCGTCTTGAGGCCGTACTTTGCAACGCCTGCACAAGCGAGACGGTTCCAAGCCAGCCCAGGGCGCCCATCCTTTTCGAGCAGCCCAAACGTTACGCAAGCGCCCCCCACCATGCCGAAAATCTGGGCTCCGACGACATAGGGCAAATAGGGCTTCCGCAAAAAAAACAGCAGGCCAAGGGTCAGCGCGTAAACCAGAGGCGTCGCGGTGCGAGTGGCGTTGAAGAGTGCAAGCCGCAGCCTTCCCTGCAACTGGCTGGCGGCGCAACCGCTGAACATCAAGATGGGCGCAGTGCAAAGCAGCGCCAGAGCGGAACTCTGCACCAGGCGAGGATAGGACCTCAAAACCAGCGGCAGCACTACCATGCCGGCCAAGAGCACACAGGCCGATTGAATGGCGGCAAGAAATATTCCGGACGTCCAAATCTCGGAAGCCGGGAAAAGCCGCCTTCCTGTGTGGAAGACAATTGACTGGTTAAGCCCCATCGAGCCAAGCGTAAGAAGCGTGGAAGGCCATAGGATAGCTGCCGCAAGCTCTCCCCGTCCTTGCGGCCCCAGCAGCCGCGCTGACATCACTCCCGTGCAAGCGCCTAGAAGGAGAATGAAGATTTGCGCTCCCAACGTGGATCGAATTCCGCGCCCCTGGAAAAGCCGCGTACCCAGACGCATAATCTGGTTCCTTTGCCTCATAAACTCGTGCCCCGCATCGTGCCCTTGGGTACACACGTGGCGATGGCTGCACACACGGCGAACCACGCGGCGTTGGCGGGAATGTGCAGGTTGAAGTCCACCAAGCTGTGTACCAGCAGGCCGCAGCAGCCGATGGCCGCGCCGATTGGAAGCCATCCCTCGCGATGCCAAAGACGATCGCGCAGGTTTCTGAATGCCAGCCGGAAGAACAGCCCCAACGAGAACAAGATGAGGGCCCCACCGACGATGCCCGTTTCCGCGAGCGCCTCCGCATAATCGTTGTGGGCGTGGTCCCAGGTGAGGTCGCTCGCGAAACTCTGGTACTGGGGGAAGACGGTTTCAAAGCTGCCCAGGCCGGCGCCCACCCAGGGGTGAGCGCGGAAAATGCGAAGCGAGTCATGGGCGGGAGCCAGGCGGTCGGCGAGCGCCAGCTCGGGCGAGTGCGTAGCGTCCGCCACGGTGGCTAAACGCTCGGCGACCTGGCGCGGCGCCATCCAGAAGAACAGCATCAAGGCAGCGATCATCGCCAGGCCGCCCACGGCGGCGGGCTTGCGCGCCCGGCGAGAGCCGCAAAAGAAGATGAGAATCGCTGCCAGCAGGACCTCCACAACCAGGGAGATGAAGCCTCCGCGGGAACCCGAAAGCAGCAGAGAGGCGATCGGGATCAAAGCCACGAAGCCGAGTAAGACTGCCGAAGGGTGTTTGCGAATCGCAGGCAAGGCGCCGGCCACCGCTAGCGGAATCAGCATCTCCATCAAGCCTGCGTAATGATTGTGGTTGACGTAGGGCCCGAAGGTGTAGCCGGGAGAAGGTATGGCCCAATAGATCAGGTTGTGGCTGGAGAAGAATTGCAGCGTCGCGAACATTGCAAGGGCAAAAGTATAGAGCGTGAGCGCAAGTCCCATTTTTCGCCACTGCGGCTCGGCAGCTTGCGCCAGAACCTGCCCGGCGAGAAAGAAGAGCACCAGGTCCGTCACGAGCTTCGCAAGCGCTTCCTTTGTGGCCGCTTGATCAAGCGTCAATCCGGCGAAATGCTGCACCCCAGCAAGTACGAGAAAACCTGCTGCGGGCAGATAGATTGGCGACCAGCAAACGCGAATGCCCGCGCTTGCTCCCTGTTCCCTGTTCCCTGCCCCTTCCCCCCATGCCCAAAGCACAAGCAGAAAAGCCGCCACCACTCCCATTGCGCCCCAGGCCCAAGGCTGCACTGCGCCAAAAGCCAGTGGAGCGGCAAAGAGAGTCGCCAACAAGAAGACTCGGGCGAAACCAAATGTTCGCTGGCGCGCCAGAGCTTTGCGAGCAGGCAAGATCTCCGATGCGAAGACCGGTCTCTCCAGGATGCTGGGTAGTGCCGTCTCAGCGCTTCGCAATGATGCTTTCCTCGGCTCGGCCGGATTTGATGGGACGTAAAGAAACGTCGTCCAGCCAGAAGCTCCCGGAGATGTCCATCGGGAAGGTGCGGCTGCGAGGGCGCCAGACGGAAACACGAACTACGCGCGTCTGCTTGTCCGCTATGAAATCGGCGCTGACGGAATGCCAGGCAGTGGTGCCGGTGGTGGACTCGGTAGACACGCTCAGGCAGGCGGGACAATCCGGGTCGACAACCCTCAGCCGCGGGCCGCTGTCGGAGGTGATGTCCCTGGTGCGGACGCAGGCCGCAAGGGTGTAAGCCTGCCCCGGATCCACGGGGAGAATCTGGTAAACGAACTCGGACTCACCATTTTGGCTTACCGGGAAATCAAGGCGCAGGCAGCGCGCCCCTTCGTAGGCTGAAGGGTCGGTGAAATCAACGGAAACATAAGGCGACGGCGCTGAGCGCCAATCGAATCCCGCCTCCAAAGGCGGCTGCTCGAAACCGCCGTTGAAAACCAGATTGTCCGGACCACTGTCGCGGGGTTTTGCGATGACGCCCCGCTGCTCCAGGTACAACCAAACCGCCTGAGCTTCCTCATACCGTCCCTGACTCATTAAGTGCTCGAGGTAGGGCCGGACGGCCCCAAAGGGAAACGTCGCCCCGCTGCCAGCAATCCGGGTCCAGGCTTGGTGGGCAGCGTCGAAGTGGTCATTGGCGCTCATATAATCGGCAAAGGCCAGCGCCAGCGTCACATTCGTCCCACTGTTTACAACCTTCTCAAAAATCACCTTGGGATCGCCATAGGCGCGCAAGGTAAGGTCGAGGGTTTCGGTCAAAAAGTCAGGATTCAGTTCGAGCAGGTGCTGGAAGCACGGCAGAGCCAACTGCGGCCGGGAGGTGCGCAAATAATAGTTACCGGCCACCCACCAAACCCGCGGCGCCATGGGAGAGAGCGCAAGGACGCGCTGAACCGCTCTGGTTGAACAAGCTGCGTCACGGATGGATTCGCAGGCGGAAGCGAGGTTCAGCCAATAGTCGAGTTTATGGGGATTCAAAGCTACGGCTCGATGCGCCTGTGCGACGCCCTCGGTGTGGTTGGTCAACTCCAGAGAACCGCCATAGAGCTGGCTAAGCCGAAAGTGGAGCTCCGGGTTGTCGGGGTCGAGCGCGAGCCCTTTCCGAACCGCAGAAACCTCAGTTGAGCTTGCCAACGCTGTGACCCTGGCAATCTTGATTACCTCTGCGGTCCCCGCCAGAGCCGCCAGCGTCACAAACGAGAGAAACAGTCCCGGACCCCAGCGAGATCCAGGGAAGAGCTTGAAGTCACCTGCAAGGAGAAGACGCATGGGCGAGGAGCGGGAACGCAATTTGGGAGCCAGGAGAGAAATCGCAGGTTTTTCCTTCGTCGCGCCTGCGCAAGGAGGAACCGGGGGGCTAAGAATAGGGCCCGCGCGCGGCCGCCCAACCGGGGAGGGCGTGGAACGGCCGCTTCCGGCTTGTCCGGCTACCATTTAACATTCTAATGATAGTGAAATTAGTAATGGTGGTAGTAACCGTAATATCCGTCATGGCGCACATCGACCTTGTTGAGGACGACGCCAAGAACCTTGGCCCCCACGTTTTGGAGAGTCTTGCGGGCTCTCATCACGGCGGCGCGGGCGGTGGTTCCGCTGGCCACAATAAAAACCACCCCGTCCACAAAAGTGGAAAGGATCATGGCGTCGGTGACGGGCAGCACAGGGGGCGAATCAATCACCAGGAACTTGAACCGCTTGCGTAATTCTCCGAGCATCGATTCCATGGCCGAGGAGGATAGCAGTTGGGCAGGATTAGGCGGCCTGGGGCCAGCGGGGAGCACCCAGAGGGTGGGCACCGGAGCATACTGTCGCAGCCCCTCCTCGAGGCCGTGCGCTCCCGTCAGGAAGCTGGCAAGGCCATGGCCGTTGACCATATGGAGTGACTCGGCAATTCCCGGATGGCGCAGGTCCGCATCGATAAGCAGGGTCGGCTCTCCCCGCTGGGCAAGTCCTATCGCCAGGTTGAGAGCGGTGATCGTCTTTCCCTCACTCACCGTAGAACTGGTTACCAACAACGCCTGAGGAGCTTGCGCTGCCGTGGAGTGGACCACGGAGGTCAACAGAGTCCGGAAGGATTCCGCCAGAGTCGATGAAGGTTTGTTCAGAACTGCCAAGCGTTGCGCCGCCGACGTGCCATTGCCTCCCGGAAGCGCTGCGCCCGCCCGTCGAAACATACTGCGCTCGAGGGGGACAATCGTCAAGGCCGGAGCCTGAGCCACTCGCTCCGCCTCATCGATGCTCTTGATGGAAGTGTCCACGGCTTCCCGGACAAAGGCGATGGCCACCCCCAGAACCAATCCGACGACCAGCCCGATGAGGATATTGGAGAGTTTTTGGGGGCGGACCGGCGACTTGGGCGGGCGCGCCGGATCGATCACGTGAATGTTGGTCGCGCGCAGGCCCGCCGAAACCGTCGCATCTTTGAGATGCTGGAGGAGGCTGCCATAAAGCTGTTGATTCGTATCGTAATCGCGCTTCAGCAGGTTGTGCTGGATGAGGAGCTGGTTCAGCGCCCCCACCTCCACCTTTTCTTTGGCCACCGCCGCCGTGAGAAGCCGCTCCCGGCCCAAGGCCGCCATGTAGTCATTCTTGATGCTTTCCACCATCCGCTTGCGCTCGCGCTCAATGAGGGACTGGATCTCATTCACCTGGCCTTGCAGCCGCTCGGCTTTGGGGTGCTTGGGTCCGTATTGCCCCAGCACATCAACATACTGCGACCTCAGGTCGGCAAGCTTTTCCTCCAGTTGCTGGAGGAGCTGATTTTGCGCAATGAAAGCCACCTGCGATTCGTTCGCTTGCACCATCTCATAGAGCGACTGCTTTTGCAGACGGTCGCTTTGGGCCGTGGTCAGGTCGTGGCTGAGATCTGCCAGTTTCTGCTCGACAACATTTTCTTTTTCGCCGATATTGACAATGGCGTTCTGTCTTTCGTAATCCACCAGCGCCTGCTCCGACTTTTCAACTTTCGCTTTCAGTTCGTCGAGTTGCTGTTCCATCCACCCAGATGCCAAGCGAGTAGCATCATACTTCTGGCGAAAGTTGTATTCGATATAGTTGCTCGCCAGGGCGCTTGCGATCTTGGCGGATAGAACGGGGTCGGCGCTCTCGAAACTAACGTTCACAACGTGGCTGTCGCGCACTTTCTGGACGTGCATACACCGCTTGAACGCCACCAAAAGTTCGTCCGGTGAAGCCGCGAGTTTGACTGAAGACGGGCTGTTTGCCCCGCGGATGGCTGAAACCCAGGCAGGGTTATTGGCCAGGCCGAGCTGCTGGATGGTGCGCTCGGCCAGGCTGTCGCCTTCAAGGACCTGAATTTGCGTCCCGATGAACGCCTCGTCGGTGGGGTTCTGGTGAAAGAGGTCATTCAGCGACTGGATGGGGGCGGTGTCGGCCTCGATGTCCAGATGCACGGTAGCTTCGTAGATGGGGGTCATCTTGAAGGAGGCAATCGCCACCAGCAGAGTGACGATGAAAGTCACGGTCATTATCATCCAGCGACGCGTGCTGATGATGTCCCAATAGCTTCGCAGGTAAACGAAGCTGTCGAAATCCCTTCGCTCAAGATCAAAAACAGGGACAGGCGCCGAGTGTACCCACTCCGGCGAATGGGGTGCGGCCAGGGACATAGCTTGGTTATCCTTCATATCCTTCCCCCGGCAATGCCAGAATCATCGAGCAAGATTGGTCTAGGCATCTGACATCCTCACCAGCGATAGATAATCCCATACGTGGCGGCGGTGACGGCGGCTTCGGCGCCACGGTGCAAGGCTTTTTTCCTTGGGCTGTCTGGAACAAAAAGAATATCGTTGGCCTGCAGTCGAAGATCACTGTCCCGGCCCGCCAGCACGTTGTTTAGGTTCACTGCGATTTCTTGCCGGTCGGTCGACCCTCCAAGATTCTTGTGAATGATCAGGGCTTTTTTCCCTGCCGCGGTAGACTTCAGATCCTCGGCCAGCGCCACTGCCTGCATGACCGTCATGTCCTTCTGGCCGGTCTTCAATGGGAACCCTCCCGGCCGATTCACGGCACCCACTACATAAACGATCCCGGCATGTTGGACCGTGACCCTGTCACCGGGGTACAATTCGACGTTCACAGCAGGGTCGCCCGTTTCGGTCAGTTGGCTAAGGTCAACGCTGAAGGTCTTCTCGCAAGCAGCCCCCTGGGCGGCGGACTCACAGGGCCCTGTCTGTTCGAGGGCATGTAAGCCAGCCGCACCTCGCGTTACAATGGCTAAATTGCCGGCGTCATCCGCAAGCCCTTCCGCCTGCGACAAGACATCCAACAACGTGGTCTTTCCAAACACGGGATAGATTTGAGGCTTCTTCACCGCCCCGGCTATAGTGACAGCATGGACGCGAGATTCCTTGAGGGCCACAGTTACACGTGGATGACTGATGATTTCCGCCTTGCAGTATCTCTCGCCTATTTGTTCTGAAAGCTGCGCGGGCGTCAGTCCTGCTGCCTGGATACCCTCCGGGAGCAAGGGAAGCTCGATTTGGCCGGTTGGGCTGACGCGGTATTCCCCGGAAACATCCGGGGCGTCATAGACGCTGATGATCAGGACGTCGTCTGCACCAATGATGCAGTCAGGAATGGAAGAAGGAGGCAAGGCGGACGCGGCTGCCCCCGGACCGGCGTCTGGCGGATGGACCACACCGGCGGAGGTTTGCGCCGCCAGGAAGGGGCAGGAAGCCAAGATAAGCGCACAGGTGGCCGCCATCCAGCTCCCTCCAAACCTTAACAGAGTAGGCTTTGCGTCCGCTGGCAAGATCATTTCTCCTGGCTCCTCGCCGGGGTTTTTTCCCCCTGGTTAATTTGTGTGGCACGGCCGAACGCGCCAAAACCGTGCGAGCCTCATGCAAAAGCCCGGGAACAGGAATCCAAGGAATGGGCGGGACGAAGCCGTTCGAGTCTGTGCACGCGCTCCACTGCCCAGAGGTCAACCTCCACGGCCACTGATTGCTGCACCAACTCGACCGAGAGAACCAGCCGGTACTGGCTCTTCGTACGGACCAATATTCCCTCGATGCCCTCCAGCGGACCGCGCTTGACGCGAACCCAGTCTCCGCATTTCAGGAACGGAGAGGGTTCAACGCGCACGGATCTCGCAAGGACTTGACGCACAGCATCAATCTCCGCATCGGGAATGGCCGCTGGCAGGCCCCCGAAGGCCACCACACAGTGGACACCTGGCGTCGTCAGAATACTAAGCCGCCGCTCAAGTCCGCCCCGCAAGAATAGATAGCAGGGGAAAAGTGGGAGTAAGACTTCCTTGGTTCGATCACTCCAATTCCGAACCGCGGAATACAGGGGGAGAAAAACTTCAAATCCTCTACGGGCTAACATGTGGGTGGCGACTTTCTCATGTTGGTGCCGGGTGTGGATGGCAAACCAGCTCGGCCCCTCCCTCCGGCAATCCTCAAGCGATGCAATATCGCTGGCCCACATATAGCTTCGCCCTGTGGCTCCCAGGAGCCTTCCACTCCCTGGGCCGCGTCTTATCAACAACGCCAGCGCTCCCGGTGGCTCCGTCACCGCGCATGACCGGCCGTCTGCTCAGCCCATCCGCACCGGCAATTGATCTTTCCGCTTCTTCCAAACTCTCCATCAACCTGCTGGAACGGCGTGGGAGACCTTGGTTGCGTGGAGATCCCCGAGCTGCTCTTGCAGGAATCGGCCCGACCCTCGGAAGCCCATGGCTATTTCGAATCGCGGCTGCTCTTTGAGACGCTCAACGATTCCTTCAAAGCGCACCGTCGTGACTTGTTTGTCCGGACCCCGAAAGTGCACAAATAGAACAATCTTTGTGCCGCGTAATATGGGTTGCTCCAACTCCAGTTTGGCTCCGCCAACGCTAATGTCGCGAAGCACCCCTGGGACTTCCATCTCGTGGTTTGCTCCATTCGAAAGATGGACGGTCACAGGGCATTGGATTTCAAAGCGTCTCCCTTTGCGCATGCTGTGGGCCATTTTCTTTTTGTTCACGCAACACCGCCAGCGAATAGGTTGAGAGGTTCCCTTATATGCGTTTGAAGCCGGAAAGAAAATCGCCTTTCGGCATGAGATTCCGGCTTAATCGGTATGAGGAAATCAGGTCAGGGCGTCCCTCGATCTCCGTAGCCATATGGGGAGTTAAGGTGCCTGTGGCGGGGCTGGTGGGTTAGCCCGAATCGATGCCGAGGTGCACCGATTTCCTAGCCCTTCCGGGCTACCCAAACCCCAGTGCATTGCTGGTTGGCTTTGCTATCCCCTGGTAGCCGAAAGGCTTCCGGGCATACTCTTAGCTGGTATTCCTCAAGAGCGCGGGAAGGGCGGGGCTTTAGCCCCGCCACCTCAAAGCTTACAGAATTACCCCCCATGTCTGGCGGCCCGCGCAGTCCCGTGCCTGCGCGGCTGCGCGGGCCGCCAGACGGAAACGGGGGGAGACCCTCCAGCGGCGGGGCTAAAGCCCCGCCCTTCCGACCCCCCCAGAGTGGAAACAGAGGAGCGAGGTCAGAAATCCGGCCTGACGGCGAGAGGCGCGCGGAAGCGTGGATTGCCCGGGGGTTATTCGTGGCCAGAAAAAGTGAAAGAAGAGCAGATCTAAGAAGCCATACCACACCAGCGAGCCTGTTTCAAAACGAGGACTTATTGGGATGGCTTCTGGTTTTGATCAGGACGACATCGTCCAACTTTAACTTTGCCCGGGGCGACGGTGATTTGAGGGGGAAACTCCATCCGACTTGCCGTGCTGGAAATAGTAAAGTGTGGCCGCCAATCGGCAGTCCACATTGATCTTTCGATAAATGGTGCCGAGGTGGGTCTTGACCGTATTCTCCGAGACGGAAAGGGCACTGGCAATTTCCTTGTTTCGGGAACCCGTAGCCAGCAGGGCCAGGATCTCCCACTCCCGGCGCGTGAGCCCATTCGAGCTTGCTCCATTTCCGCTCTCCGTTTGCATGAGCTTTTCGACGGCCCGCGCCGCCACGCGGCGACTCACCCAGAGCTCGCCCCGTCCGACAAAGTCGAAAGCTTTGAGCAAGGTGTTCAGATCAATGCTCCTTGAGACGCATCCGCGGGCCCCTGCCCGGAGCGCTTGCAATTCTGTCTCCTCATCGGCTTCATCTACATAGTGCAGGATTTTAATCTTAGGCACGAGCTTATGCAGTCGGGAGACGCCGTCGAGATCCGAAACACAGCCGCTGGTTTGAAGGAGCAGAACCTCCGGGTGTGCCTTGCGGAGAAGGTCCAGGTCCTCGGGAATGGTGGGCAGTTCCAGCACGAGCGCGCAGTTCGGCCACGAACTAATCAGGGAGCACAGTCCCTTCCTGGACAGTTCATAAGGGCTAATAACTCCCACTCTCACATTGACACCTCGCGCTGAATGCGCCAAGCGACCGAGCTAAAAGTGG
>Ga0187784_10003994_pt1 | contig 11941 bp, 9 predicted proteins | sample 1015_SJ02_MP15_2_FD_132964 | JGI IMG/M metagenome (GOLD analysis project Ga0187784, IMG submission 132964) | Tropical peat soil microbial communities from peatlands in Department of Meta, Colombia - 1015_SJ02_MP15_20_MG | ecosystem: Environmental > Terrestrial > Soil > Wetlands > Peat | place... | reverse complement strand
CTCGTCGGTGCATACCGGCGTGATCCAAGGCGGGACGGCACTTAACATCGTCCCGCGCGAATGCACCTTCGATTTCGAGATGCGGCAGCTGCCTGGCGACGACGTCGCCGCAGTCGTCGCCGAGCTCAAGGAATTTGCCGCCAAGCGCCTGTTGCCGGAAATGCATGCCGTGAATCCGGAGACGGGCATCCTCATCGAGGAACTCACAGCCGCTCCCGGGCTGTCGACCCCGATCGATCATGAGGCGACGCAACTCGCGAACGCGCTCTCCGGCAGCAACGGAACGGTCAAGGTCGCTTTTGCCACCGAAGGCGGGCTCTTCGCGGAAGCTGGCATCCCAACGGTGATCTGCGGACCCGGCTCGATCGACCAGGCGCACAAGCCCGACGAGTTTGTCGCGCTCGAACAGATCGCGCGCTGCGAGACATTTCTGCGGCGCCTGGTTGACCGGCTCTCCGTCTGAGCTGGAAAACGCGCTGTGTCCGACCCGCGATACAATGTCGAGCTGGTGCCCCCCGATATCTCGGCATATCGCTCCGGCAACACCGGGGTCGAGTATGTCACGAGCTTCGCGGCGAGCGAGCCGGGGCCGCATGTCGCGGTGCTCGGCCTGACGCACGGCAACGAGATTTGTGGCGCGATCGCCATCGACAAACTGTTCCGTGCCAACATCCGGCCACGCCGTGGCACGCTGACGCTCGGCTTCAATAACGTCGCCGCCTACCTCGAATTCGACGCGCGCTATCCTATTGCCTCACGCTACATCGACGAGGACTTCAACCGGCTGTGGTCGCCTGCGACGCTTGACGGCACGCGCAATTCCACCGAGTTGCAGCGTGCTCGCGCGATGCGGCCGATCGTCGACACCGCCGACTACCTGCTCGACCTACATTCGATGCAGTACGCGACCTCGCCGCTCATGCTCGCGGGGCTGCTCGACAAATCGCGCGCGCTGGCGCGCCGGGTCGGCATCCCCGAGATCATCATGTGCGATGCCGGCCACGCCGCGGGTCCGCGCATCCGCGACTATGGCGGGTTCGGCGACGCCACCTCACCCAAGACGGCGCTGCTTATCGAAGCCGGCCAGCATTGGGAAAGGCGCGCCGCCGAGGTCGCGACCGACGTGATGCTGCGTTTCCTGATCACACTCGGCGTGGTTACGCGCGACGATGTCGCGGCGCTCGGTGGGCCCGATTTCGATGCGACGCCGCAGCAGAAGGTCATTGAGGTCACTCAGGCGGTGACGATCACCGGCAACCGGTTCGAGTTTGTCGAGCCCTATATCGGCCTCGAGATCATCGCCAAACAAGGCACGCTAATCGGACATGACGGCGACCAGGACGTGTGCACGCCCTATGACAATTGCGTGCTGATCATGCCGTCGCGTCGGCTGGTCCGCGGGCAAACCGCAGTGCGCCTCGGGCGCTACGTCGGCTGAGCACGGCACCCCTTACGACCGCGAAGCGCAGCTTTCCGCCGATCATCGGCCCCAATCCTCGCGCGTTGGTGCTCGGAACGCTGCCGGGCGAAGAGTCCTTGCGCCAGGTTCGCTACTACGCGCATCCGCGCAACCTGTTCTGGCCGATCGTCCACGCGCTGTTCGGCGCGACACCTTCCGAGATTTATGAAGAGCGGCTCGTCTTTGTGATGGCTCGGCGGATCGCGCTGTGGGATGTGTGCGCGGCCGCCGAGCGGCGCGCCAGCCTCGACACCGAAATCAAGCGCGAGGTGCCGAACACGATCGACGCGCTGCTCGACGCGAACCCGGGCATTCGAACCGTCGCGTTCAACGGCGGCACCGCGCGCCGGCTTCATGACCGGCATTTCACGCGCCGGCCTGGCGTCGCTTACCTGCATCTGCCGTCGACCAGCCCGGCTCATGCGAGCCGCAGCTTTGCCGAGAAACTGGCGCTGTGGCAGGCCCTGCGCGAGGCGCTTGACGGCTAGGCGCCCAAGCGCGCTGCATTGCCGGCGCGGTCGGACAAAAACTCAAGCAGTGCGGTGTCAAGCCGCGCCAACTCGTCGCCAAGCTTCTGAACCACTCCACTGCCTTGTTCGCGCAGTTCGCGCTGGCTGATGTCGCGCATCGCGAGCGCCAGCTCGCACAGCCGCGTTCCGCCCAGATTGGCGGCGCAGCTCCTGAGCGCGTGCAGGCTGCGGGCGAAATTGCCAGCATCCGCCGCAGCCGCCGCACGGACGATCCGGTCCATGATCTCCTTCGTCTCGACACGGAAGCTATCGATGATCTCCGCGAGAAATTCATCGCCGTCGCCGAGCCTGCGCAACGCCGCGATGGCGCGTGGATCGACAATCTGAGTGTCGGCGCCGAAGCGCGGGTGCATCGAGATGGGCGTCACCTGTGGGCCGGCTTCCGGTTCCTGGGGCGCCACCGTTTCCAGGGTTACAGGCGGCGGCGATTCCGGTTCCGCTTCCGGCTCGATCGTTTCGGGCATCATCACCGGACGCGGGGGCGCGCCGCGCCATAGCGGCAGCGAATGGAGCGCGTTGGCGAGGCAATGATTGTCCAGCGGCGCCGCGAGCACGCCATCGAGTACACCGTCAGCCAGTTCGAGCAGCCCGTGAATCTGTTCCTCCTCGGCGACCATCAGCAAAAACGACGGCGGGGACGGGCTGCTGGATGCGCGGTGCGCGAAACTGAGCGCCGCCAGCATATGGTCGCGTCCGTCGACGATCAGCACGCTGCAGGCGCCCCCCTCGCTCGTGTCGAAACCGAGCGTGCCGCTGAACCCCTCGATCCAGCGCGGATCGCCGTGCCAGGCGTTGAGCGGCTCGGCGAGGTCGCTGGCGAACTGGCTATCCTCGGTCGCTATCAGCACCAGGCAGTGGCCAAGATCGATCGCTCTGTCCACCTGCGGCTCGTCGACGGCGAGCGGCACGGTCATCATCAACGAACCACCCTTCGCCGCGCCGCTCTCGACCGCGATCCGACCGCCCATCAGCTCGACCAGACGCTCGACCACCGCCAGGCCGAATGCGCCATGCGTGCTGCCCGACCCCGACGCATGCGTCGCGGGACCGGAGAACGGATTGGAGAACGCCTCGGCATCGGGGGGAGCAATAGGGGCGCCCTCATCTCTTACGACAATCCGCAGAGTTATCGTGCTGCCGACGCGATCGGCGGCACCGATGGCGATCCGCACCGCGCCATTGCTCGTCACGCCGATGGCTCGGGCGACAAGAAAATCAAGGATCTGTCCCAGCTGCTGCGGCCAGCCGCGCAATCGGTACGGCATCGCGGGATCGACATGGACAAGCAGCCGCAGCCCACGCGATTTGGCCTCTTTGCGCCGGTCCGCAAAGGTCTCGTTGATCAGCTGGTGCAGGTCGAACGCTTCGGTCTCGGGGACGAAGGCCCCCGCCTCGATCGCCGAGAAATCGAGGATGTTGCTGACCTGCGACAACAGCGCTCGCGCCGAGGGCCGCATCGATGATACCTCGGGTCCGCGTATCGCCGTCTCGGCCGCGCCATTGTTGCCGAGAATCGCGTCGAGCGGAGCGCGCAGCGCCTGGCTGATCACCATGAGGAACCTGGTGCGCGCCGCTTGCGCCGCAGCCGCCGCGGCGCGCGACCGCGCCACTTCGCGCACCATGCCGGCGACATATACGGGCAGAATGACCATCGCGATCAACAGCCCGAAGGCCAGGAGCGCCTGTTCCTGCCAAAAGGCAGTCGTCGCCACCACAAGCGCGAAGCCGACAAAGTTGGCCACCGCCGCGGTCGCGAGCGCTCCCGGGCCGAAGCGGAACCCCGCATAGAACGTCGTGAGCAGGAACAGTGGGAACCACGGCGCTGTCCGTACCGCTCCGACGTGTAGGAACATCGCCACCAAGGCCGTGTCGTAAAGCGTTCCCGCGTAGTGGCGCAGCGGCGACGAGATCGGGTCGATGATCGCCAGGAGCAAAAAGATCCAGGCACCGGCGAGACCCAAGGCGGCAACGATCTGACAGGATGCGGCCGTTTCGCCCATCATCGAGACGGTAAAGGCATAGACCACCGCCGCCACCGCGACGAAAACCCGCAAGACCGCTTGTTCATGCTCCTTGTCGCCGCGCGCGCGGCAGTTTTCGCGAACTCCCTCAAGCCCCATCATCGCCGCAATGAGGCCGACCACGGCTGGGGCCAAGATCAGCAACGCGGTCAGCACGATCGAGACCGGAAATCCGAGGACCGAGCCAAGATCCGCGGGACGCGAGGTGAAAGCCAGCGGCGGCACCACCCCCGCGACCGCGAGGGCAATCACGGCGAAACGCGCCGCGCGCGTCGTCACGGCGGGTTCCAGTCGGTCGTGCTTCAACAGCGGTGCGACCGGTTGCGGCGGCATGGCCGGTTCGGTCGATGCGCGAAACAACGAAGGCCCGATGGGGGCCCCGGACGAGCCCGAGCCCAACCGGTCCAGGGAGGTGCGCGGCATGGCCGGTTCCTCTTTGCGAAAAGGTGGTTTCATCGCGCGACGGCGGACTGCGCCGCCTCCGTCTCGTTTTGCGCCGTGTGCGAACGCGCGGCCGGGAAGGCGATCGTCACGATCGTCCCGACGCCCTTGGTGCTGTTGATCGCCAATGTCGCGCCGTGCAACTCGGCGAGCCCGATAGCCAGCGGCAGACCAAGGCCGGTTCCGGAATGATCGCGAGTCCAGGCACCGGCGACCATGCCGAACCGGGTCATCGCCAGCTCGACCTCGTGCGGATCCATGCCGATGCCATGATCGACAACCTCGATCGTCACCGCACCGGCATCGTTCTTGAGCACGATCTCGACATCGCTGCCGGCCTTGCTGAACTTAATCGCATTGGTGACGAGGTTGAGAACGATCTGCTTCACCTTGCGCAGATCGCCCCTAAGCAGCGGCAGCTCACCTTCATGGCGGGCAACGAGCTTGATCTCCCCTGCCTTCGCCTTGCCGTCGACCAGCACGATCAGATCGGCGATTGCCTTTGGCAGGTCGATCAGTTCCTCGGCGAGATCGAGCTTACCGGACTCGAGCTTCGAGACGTCGAGGATGTCATTGATGATGCCGAGCAGATGCTCGGCGCTCGCCAGGATGTCACGGGCGTATCCAACATAACGCGTCGTCGAGATCGGCCCCAGCATCTCGCTCGCCATCACCTGCGAGAAGCCAATGATCGCGTTGAGCGGCGTCCGCAGCTCGTGGCTCATATTGGCGAGAAATTCCGTCTTGCTGCGATTGGCGACCTCGGCGTGTTCCTTGACCGCAAGCAGGTCCATCTCGGCGCGTTTGCGAGCCGTGATGTCGAGCGAAACGGTGACGACCATCGTGCCGTCGCCGTCGTGATAGACGGATTTACTCGTGAGCAGGTCGCAGAAATTGCCGTCGCGATCGACGATCTCCTCCTCGAAGGAGGGTGGTAGAATTTCGCCCGACAGCAGCCGGGCGTCCTGCTCCGCCAGGCGGCGGCCGAGCGCATCGTCATGCGCCTCCAAGGGCCGCCTGCCGATCAGCCGGCCGGGTCGCAACCCGACAAACGACGCGAAGCGGTGGTTGCAGAAAATATAGCGGCCGTCGCCATCGGTGGCGCAGACCAGCGCCGGCACGGCGTCGATGACTCGCAGCAGCCGTTCATGAGCGCGCGACAGGCCACTGCCGCCACGCGGTGCCGTTTCTTCCTTCTCCTCCCTGGCCGCTTGCTGATGACGTCGGAGCGCCAACAGGTTCTGAGCGCGGGCACGGAATTCACGATGATCGACCGGGGAAAAGATATAATCGGCGGCGCCAGCATCGAGCGCGCGGTCGATCGCCGGACGCTCATCAAAACCGGCGACGACGATAACCGGCGCCTCGGCGCATCCTGCCTCATCACGCAACCTGCCGATAAAGGCGGCCGCATCAAGCCGAGCCATTTCACCGGACGCCACGACGAGATCGGGACGCTGCCCAACACACGAGGACAATGCCGCCGCCGGATCGGCGAATGCCTGCACCACAACCGCCTCGCCCAACGACATCGCGAGCCGGGCGAGAATCTTAAGGTTGGTGGCGCTGTCATCGACGACGACCACCAGCTGCGAGGCCAACGCGCAAATCCCCTAGGTGAACCGCCTAATTGTACAGACGCAGCGGCGCTCAACGGTTGCTCACCGTCTGGGGCTGTGAAACCTCTGAAGTTCCAATAACTTCGGCACATCGTCGGAAAGCGGTAAGGAAGCCGACGGCGGCAGGGGTCGTCAGGCGATTCGCAGCCGGTAGAATTCAGCGGCGTTCTTCCAGAAGAACCGATCGTGGTCCTCGTGGCTCCGATCAGACAGCATCCGGCTCATCGCCCGCACCAGCGCGTCGTAGCCGATCCGCAGGCTCGCCACCGGGAAGTTGGTCGCGAACACCGAGCGCTCGATGCCGAAAATCGCGATCGCATCGAGCACGACACGGCGATTGTCGTTGTAGTCCCAAGCGCGATCTTTGAGCCCGAATTCGGAAACCTTGACCCAGACATTGGGTTCGCGCGCCAACGCTTCCATGCCGCGCCGCCAAGCGGCAAGCCCCTCCTCGCTGCGATCCCATGGAAAGCCGGTGTGGTTGAGGATGATCTTGGTGTTTGGAAAATCGCGAGCGACCGCAGCGGCCTCTTCGAGATGCCAGAACGGCACCCGCAGGTCCCACGACAGCGCGTATTTCTCGAGCAGCGCAAAGCCGCGCAGCCATTCCTTATCCTGCATCGTGCCAGACGCCCCTGGAACCATCTTGTCCGGCGCGGACGCCGTTACCGGCTTTGAGCGAATGCCGCGCACGAGGGGATTGGCGGCCTGGGCGGCGATGATCTCCTCGGCGTTTGGTGTGTCGAACCAGGCGTGCGCGACAATCGCGCCGGGGATGCCGTAGCGCTCGTGCATCGCCGTCACCCAACGCGTCTCGCCGAGTTGGTCGTCGCGCGCCCATTCGGCCTCGCAATGCACCGTGGTCAGGACATTGTGACCGGCGGCATCGCGGCGGTAGTCAGCGGGTAGATAGTCGCGATTGATCGCGCTGTCGTCGCCCATAAAAAAATCATGGCGCACACCCGATACTCGGTTCGGGTGCTTCTTCATCGACAAATCCCACAGGTGATGATGCGCGTCGATCAAGGTGACCGCGTCGGACGAGTCGTTCCAAGTTCCGTGGATGGTTTTCATCGGTGGCGCTCGCGGAGGGTGGCAGCGAAGTATAAGCTACCCGCGGAACCGATGAGTTGGCAGCGATGAGCGGCAGCTACGAGACCATCAGCGTCGCGGATCAGGGCGGCGGATTGAGCGTCCTCACCCTCAACCGGCCTGAAGTCGCCAATGCGATGAACACGCAGATGGGCCGCGACCTATTGGCGTTCTTCGATGCTGTCAACGCCGACCCGCTCGCGCATCGCTGCGTCGTGCTGACCGGGGCCGGCGACAAGGCATTTTGCGCGGGCGGCGACCTCAAGGAACGCCAGGGCATGTCGGATGAAACCTGGCAGGCCCAGCATTTACTGTTCGAGCGCGCTGTCCGTGCCTTTATCGCCTGCCCGGTGCCCGTGATCGGCGCGATCAACGGCGCCGCCTATGCCGGCGGCTGCGAGTTGGCCCTCTGCTGCGACTTCATCTACGCGAGCGAGGCCGCGCGCTTCGCGCTGACCGAGGTGTCGCTCGGCATCATGCCCGGCGCGGGCGGCACACAAAACCTGCCGCGCGCGGTCGGCGAGCGGCGCGCCAAGGAGATCATCCTCACCAGCCGCCCGTTCTCGGCGCAGGACGCCTATGACTGGGGCATGGTCAACAGGCTCTGCGCGCCCGGCAAGGTGCTGGAGGAGACGCTCGAAACCGCGCGTCGCATCGCCGACAACGCCCCCATCTCCGTGCGACAGGCAAAGCACGCGATCCATTACGGGCTGCAGATGGATTTGGCCTCCGGCATGATGCTGGAGATCGAAGCCTACAACCGCATGGTCCCGACCGAGGATCGACGGGAAGGCATCAACAGCTTTAACGAGAAGCGCAAGCCAGTGTTCAAGGGACGCTGAGGAGGAAACGATGGACGGCGCAGCGGTCAGCAGCGGAACGAACCTCACCCGAACACTCGCCGAGCAAGCCTGCGCCGTCACGTATAACGCGCTGCCCGAGGCGGTGCGCGAGCTGGCGCGGCAATGCGTGCTCGATTATCTCGGCGTCGGGCTTGCCGGTGCCGACGACCCGCTCGCCCGTATTCTGCTCGACGAGCTTGCCGAGGCCGGCGGCGCCGAGCAGGCCGGGGTCATCGGCCATGCCGCACGGCTGCCGGTCGCGGCGGCTGCCCTCGTCAACGGGGCGACCGCCCATGCGCTCGACTACGACGATGTCAACCTGGCGATGCCGGGCCATCCGTCCGTGGCGATCCTGCCGGCGCTTCTCGCGCTCGCGGAAGAGAAAAAAGCATCGGGCAAGGCAGTGATCGCCGCCTTTGTCGCCGGCTACGAGACCTGCTGCCGCGTCGGCATGACGCTGCGCCCGGGGCATTACAATCGAGGCTTTCACGCGACCGGCACGGTCGGCGCATTTGGCGCAGCCGCAGCGTGCGCGCACCTTCTCGGCCTCGATGCCGAGGCGACGGCTCGCGCGCTCGGCATCGCCGGCACCCAATCGGCCGGCCTCAAGTCGCAATTCGGCACGATGTGCAAGCCGTTCCACGCCGGCAAGGCGGCGCAGAATGGGTTGCTCGCCGCCCGGCTCGCGGCGCGTGGGTTCTCGAGCCGACCCGACCTTATCGAATGCGCACAAGGCTTCGCGGCGACGCATTCGCCCGATTTCGTGCCGGAAAAGGCGCTCGCCGAGCCGAAGCGCGGCTTTCATATCTTCAACAACCTCTTCAAGTACCACGCGGCCTGCTACATGACGCACGCGCCGATCGAGTGCGGCCGGCAGCTGCGCGAGCAGGGCGTCGCGCCGGCCGAGATCGCCGCGATCAATCTCAAGCTGCACCATGCGACCGATCGCGTCTGCAACATCCCGGCGCCGACCGACGGGCTTGAGGCGAAATTCAGCCTGCGGCAGACAGTGGCGATGGCCTTGTCGGGCGTCGATACGGCGAGCCTTGGCGCCTACAGCGTCGCCACCGCGACCGATCCGGCGCTGGTCGGATTACGCGAACGGGTGAATTTTGATTTCCGCGAGGACTTCCCGGAAGCCGGCGCCGAGATCGAGATCGCGCTGACGGACGGCCGCAAGTTGAGCGCGAGCTTTGACGCCGGCATTCCGATGGCCGATAGCGCCGCGCAAGGCCGCCGCCTCATCGAGAAATTTGACGCGCTCGCGCGGCCGGTCATGGGCGCCGCACGGGCGCACGAGCTGCGCGAGACGATCGCCGGGCTCGACGCAGTCAGTGATGTGGGAGCTCTCGCGAGACTGGTGGCGAAATAGCAGCTTCGTTTGCTAACGACCCCATCGTTGACAAGATCGGCGAGCGACCCGCTCAATCTGCCGGATAACACCGCGCGGTCGGCGCCGCTTATCGCACCTTGAAGAACCGGGAGGAAAACGCATGTATCCGCTGGACATCGCCTCCTACATCGTTCCCACCATCGCCGTTATCATAGCGCTCATCCTGCTGCGCAGCATCCGCGTCGCCAACCAGTACGAGCGCGGGGTCGTCTTCCGGCTCGGCAAGTACAGTCGTACGGCCGGACCGGGCCTCTACCTCGTATTGCCGATCATCGAGTGGCAATTTCGCCTCGATTTGCGCGTGGTGACGACCGATGTCGCGCAGCAAGAGGGCATCACGCGCGACAACGTGCCAATCAAGGTCAACGCGGTGATCTGGTACCGCGTCGTCGATCCGGCGCGCGCGGTGATCCAGGTGCGCGATGTGGCGACGGCGGTGGTTCAGGTCGCGGTGACGACGTTGCGCTCGGCGCTTGGGCAGTACACGCTCGACGACATCCTCAAGACGCAGGAGAGCGTCACCGAGACGATGCAGAAGACGATCGATGACGTGACCGAGCCATGGGGCGTCAAGGTCGAGCGGGTGCAGATGAAGAATGTCGAAATCCCGCCGACAATGCAGCGCGCGATGGCGCAGGAAGCCGAAGCACTGCGCGAAAAGCGCGCCCGGCTTATCAAGGCCGAGGCCGAGCTCGACGCCGCGGCGCAGCTGCGTCAGGCGGCCGAGGTCATCATGCAGAACCCGGCCGGTCTCGAGCTGCGGCGCATGCAGATGATCACCGAGGTCGGGGCCGAACAGAACACCATGACCATCATCATGATGCCGAGCGAATTCGTCGCCGCCGCCGAGGGGATCGCGAAGCTGGCGAAGGGCTCAGGTTGAATCTGAACCATTTTCTCGCTCCAACCGTACGATGCGGTGGAACGCAGGCCGGGAGTAGTGGATAATCCAGTTCAACCAGCTCGCGCGCTCCCGGTACTATCGCTAAAACGACAACGCGTTTCTTCAGGAGAGATCGACCCATGACCAAAAGCCGATCCATTGCCCTCGCGGCCTTGTTCGCCCTCGCGGCGTGTTCGTCACCACCGCCTCCGCCGCCCGCCGCGCCCCCGCCGCCACCGCCGCCCATTCCCGGTCCGCAGACCATGTCGGAGCGCACGCTGCTGACGATGGCCACCGATCAAACCTTCGCGTCGGGCAGCTACACGTTGACACGCACGGGGCGCGCCAAGCTCAACGAGCTCGTGCCGACGCTGCAAAGCGGCATGGGGCCAAACGACAAGCTTGTCGTCTACGGCTACACCGACGACCGGCCGGTCGGCGCCGCGCTCAAGAAGCGGGGCATCATCGACAATCTCGACCTGTCGTCGCGCCGGGCCGACGCGGTGGTCCGCTACCTGACCTCGAAGGGCATCAACCCCTCCGTTATCTCGGCCAAGGGCCGCGGCGATACGCACCCGATCGCGCCGAACGACAACGCCAAGGACCGCGCGCAGAACCGCCGCATCGAGGTGGTCGTCGAGCAGCCGCAGTAAGCTGCCGATTACCGTGATTTGAGAAGCAGGGCGGCGTTGCCGCCCTGCTTCCGCGCGCCCGCTCAGTATGAGCGCGGCATGCCGAGCACGTGCTGGCCGATATAGGCCAGGATGAGGTTCGTCGAGATCGGCGCGGTCTGGTAGAGCCGGCATTCGCGCCATTTGCGCTCGATATCGTATTCGCGGGCATAGGCGAAGCCGCCGTGCGTCTGCATCGTCGCCTCGGCGGCATGCCAGGTCGCTTCGCTCGCGAGCAGCTTCGCCATGTTGGCGTCGGCGCCGCATTCCTTGCCGGCGTCGAACAGCGCCGCCGCGCGGCGGCAGATCATGTCGGCCGCCTCAAGCTCGGCATAGGCGCGCGCCAGCGGGAATTGCACCCCCTGGTTCTGGCCGATCGGCCGGTCGAAAACCACTCGTTCCTTGGCGTATCCGATGCCCTTGTTGAGCAGCCAGCGGCCGTCGCCGATGCATTCCTGCGCGACCAGGATGCGCTCGGCGTTCATCCCGTCGAGGATGTAGCGGAACCCCTTCCCTTCCTCGCCGATCAGGCTGTCGGCCGGGATTTTCATGTTGTCGAAGAACACCTCGGTGGTGTTGTGGTTGATCATCGCCTCGATCGGGCGGATTTCGCAGCCGTGGCCGAGCGCCTCGCGCAGATCGACGAGGAAGACCGAGAGCCCGTCGGTGCGGCGCTTCACTTCCTCGACCGGGGTGGTGCGGGCGAGCAACAGCATCAGATCGGAGTGCCGCGCGCGTGAGGTCCACACTTTCTGGCCGTTGACGACGTAGCCTGAGTTGCCTTCGCGCACCGCGCGGGTCTTGAGCTTGGTCGTGTCCGAGCCGGTGGTCGGCTCGGTGACGCCAAAGGCCTGAAGGCGCAACTCGCCGGTGGCGATCTTGGGCAGGTATTTCTCTTTCTGCTCGGCGCTGCCGTGCCGCAGCAAGGTGCCCATGATGTACATCTGGGCATGGCCCTGGCTGGCGGTGCAGCCGGAGGCGTTGATCTCT
>Ga0187784_10003993_pt1 | contig 11944 bp, 20 predicted proteins | sample 1015_SJ02_MP15_2_FD_132964 | JGI IMG/M metagenome (GOLD analysis project Ga0187784, IMG submission 132964) | Tropical peat soil microbial communities from peatlands in Department of Meta, Colombia - 1015_SJ02_MP15_20_MG | ecosystem: Environmental > Terrestrial > Soil > Wetlands > Peat | place... | reverse complement strand
TGTCTATCCGTTTCTGATCAGTCTTGTGGTTGCGGGAGCGTTGCTATTTTTCTTCCCACAGCTTGCGCTCTGGCTTCCCAACCTGCTGATGAAGTAGGATGTTGTTTCTGAATGGTCGATGCGCGCTGAACCATGTGGGATCAATGACTGGAATCCTGCACCTCAAATGCTTCAGCGCCCCCATCTATCCCTCTCGTGTCTTCTTCTTATTTCTTTCGGCCACCAGGGTAATAAATCAGAGGATACGGTATTTCGGAGAATACGGGGGACCTTCTCTCCTTTTGCCTGAGCTTCCATCCCGAATAGAAGAACGGCCTCCTTGAAATATTTCTTCAGCCTCAGCCTCTTAAGAATGCCTCCTGTTTCTACCGATCTCTTCAAATTTGATTGGGCCGTCAAAATCTGGTAAGCCATCTCCTTTGCTCCTCTCGGGAAAGAGAATGGAGTAAGAATTTGATGGATGGCCCAATGGATCGTCTGCGCCAGGTAGCGGTATTTCTCCCTATTTCCAAGAAAGGAATGTTCGGGGGTGATGGCTTGTAGATAAGGAGTTACAAGAAGGGCAAGAAGAATTGCTTCGGACAAGGTTCTCCCTCTTTTGATCAATTGATCCACAAGATCGAAGAGGGAGAGAAAAAATTCCTGGGTCTTTTCCGTGGAAAGGCTGCGATTTCCGAGGGCCCGCTCCAGATCGGGGAAAAGGGAAAAGAGCAGGCCTGTTTGGAGCATGAAGCGAAGAGAGGGGTTTGCCGCGCCTTCTTTCAGCTCTCGCAGGAATTCGTCTCGAAGGCGGGAAGGAAAGCAATCTCGTATCTCTTCGCGATGCCGGAAGATGGCCTCATACGTCGTGTCATCAATGAGAAATCCCGTTCGGGCGGCATGGCGGATGACGCGAATCATTCTAACAGGATCTTGCTTAAATCGTTCGTCTGGATCGCCGATGGTTCGAATAACCCGCCTGTTCAGGTCAGCCATTCCGCCGACATAGTCGATAATCGAAAAATTCGCGATATTGTAGAAAAGGCCGTTAATGGTGATGTCGCGCCGTAGGGCATCCTCTGCGGGTGTTCCAAAACTTTCTTTTCGCACAAGCTCACCTTGCTCTGTCTCTGTTTCTTCAAACTCCGACCGGCTCCGAAAAGTAGATAGCTCTATGATCTTTCCTCCCCTGAAAAATACTTGAACCAACCGGAACCGGCGGCCAATGATGCGGCTGTTCCTGAACAGGGCGTTGATCTCATGAGGATGGGCGTTCGTGGCGACATCGAAGTCTTTGGGGACCTTTCCAAGGAGGAGGTCCCGAACGCTTCCACCGACGAGGTACGCCAAAAACCCATGACGGTGAAGACGGTAGAGAACCTTTAAAGCTTCTTCGTCGATCATTTTTCTCGAAATCGGATGTTGATTTCTCGGAATAATGGCAGGCATCATAAGGGATTAATCCCGGTGGCGTAGGAATTCGATGATACCGGGAAGAATAGAAAGAATAATAATTGCAAAGATGACTAAAGAAAAGTTTTGTTTGATGACAGGGATGTTTCCAAACATGTAGCCTCCGAGAACAAGCAACAGAACCCAGGCAATCCCTCCTGAAACATTGCATAGGATAAAACGCCTGTAGGTCATGGTTCCGATGCCGGCGACGAAGGGTGCAAAAGTCCGTATAATGGGAATGAATCGAGCAAGGATAATCGTCTTCCCTCCGTATTTCTCGTAGAACCGATGGGTACGATACAGGTACTCTTTGTTTAGGAAACGTGATTTCTCTTTGTTGAACACTTTCGGACCGGCTGTATACCCAATCCAGTAATTGACGGTATCTCCTGCAATGGCGGCGACGGAGAGAGAAAAGATCAACCACTTCACATCCAAGGACCCGAGGGCAGCAAAGGTACCTCCAGCAAAAAGCAGGGAGTCTCCTGGAAGGAAAGGGGTGACGACCAATCCGGTCTCCAAAAAGATGATGAGAAAGAGGATTCCATAGGTCCAGGCACCGTAACTCCGAATGAGCAAGTCGATGTGTTTATCAAGGTGCAAAAAGATTTCAATAAAAGTCCTTATTAACTCCATCGATCCTGCCTTCAATGTGTCTTATGTTTCAAAAGGTACAAAGGTTTAAGAAATCTTTGTTGCCACAATATCCGAACCGAGATCTTACTATAGACAGCTTATCTCAGCTTTTTAATCCATTGGTGAATTCGCTCATGGTAGATATAAAAGATTAGGATGACCAATGCAGATACCACCGAAAGAATCAAAAAGAACTTATATTGGTGCTCAAAAGCTTTCGCTCCCTGTAGGGTAGCTATCAGTGTCCCGGGTATCCTTCCAATAGTGGAAATAGTCAGAAAAAGACCCAAATGCATCGGTGTCAGACCCAGGATGTAGCACAAAGCGTCTTTTGGAAACCCCGGGATTAAGAAGAGAAGAAAGCTGAGGATGACACCCTCATGGCCGACCAAGTAATCGAATTTCTTCATCGTCTTAGGGGAAACAAATTTTTCGACTGCCCACTTTTCAAAAATTCTGGCTATGCTGAAAGCAAGCCACGACCCCAAGATGAGGCCGATCATGGAGTAGAACATCCCTGCCCACACCCCAAACAGGTAACCCCCTAAGAATTCTATAGCTCCTCCCGGGATAGGAGCAACAACCACTTGGATGACTTGAACGAGGATAAAAACCAGGGGAGAATAGACCCCAAAAGAGGAGATGAATTTTTTTAATCGGTGGTGGTTCTCAAAGAGATCCCAGAGTCTACCGGATAGAACCCATAACTGGGAATTATATTGATAGATAATAAAGGCGGCGAAGAGTCCTACGAGGCCGATAATTCCTGCCCACAGCCATTTTGATCGGAATGATAATTTCATTAACCGAGATTTAATCTCCCTGCGTTAATCGTCCGTTTTCAGTAAAAGAATAAATTTAAAAAACATTCGGAGGAAGGTCCCGCGTCTTGATCCCTTCCCTTTAACTCAGATGGGCCGACCTGTCAATATTTCATCCAATCTTATCTGTGAGAATCTCTTCGGGTTTCTTCTCGAATACTCTACAGAGCAGAATGCTTATCTCATAGAGCCCCATGAGGGGAAGGGCCATGAGAACCTGGGAGATGATATCGGGGGGAGAGATGACGAAGGCAAAGATGAAGATCAGAAGAATGGCATACCTTCTCTTTTGGGCCAACATCTTCGCGTTGATCACTCCGATCTTTGCCAGAATGAGTAAGAGGATAGGAAATTCGAAGACCAAGCCGAAGGTCAACAAGAATCTAATGCTAAAGGAAAGGTAATCGTTCATATCCGGCATGGGCGTGATCGATTGAGAGGCATATTTCAAAAGAAATTTACATCCGAAGGGGAGGGCGACGAAGTACCCGAAAAGAATGCCCAGGGCAAAGAAAAGGGAGCCAGCCACGACAAAAGATAGGACATATCTCTTCTTATCCCGGCCCAGTCGGCGGCCCACAAGTCCCCAGATTTGATAAAGAACAAAAGGAGAGGCCAGCATCAGGCCCGCAACGAAGCCCACCTTCATATAGGTAAAGAAGGCTTCGGCCACGCTACGGAAAATCAGAGCACTCTCGACATGGATATTTTGGACGTTGATATTTTGAATACTTTTAATGAGAGGGGCAGTAAGGATCTCGAAAATGGAATCAGAAAAACCATAACAGATCAGGAAACCCACTCCGACAGCGATAAAAGACAGAATTAATCGTTTCCTTATCTCTTGGAGATAAGTTGCAAACGAAGCTTTTTTCTCATCCATCCCTTAGCCCCCTGATTTCGGGTTCTCCTTCTCCTTTCCATTTCCAGCCGACACGGAAGCTAAAGGCAATGTCTTCTCAGCGATTGGCTCCTCTTTGGGCGGCGACGCGTCTTTCGAATTGTCGGAAAGAGTCATGTATTGGGATGTTTTTTCAGCAAGATCCGCAAGCAGGTCTATTCCGGTTAGGTTGCTTCTCATCCTCTCTAAATCCTTAATTCCCATACTCTCCTTCACGTCTTCTGTCGTCTTCTTAAACTGCCCCATCGCTTTGCCGAGGGTCTTGGCCAATTCTGGAAGTTTTTTGGGCCCAAAGACGATCAAGGCAATCACCAGGATGACTAGTAAATCTGGTCCTGCAAGCATAAACCCTCCCTGTATGAGTTCCAAAAGAGACAATTCAAGTGATGAAGGATGTAAAGAACCTTCTACTGCTTGCTCCCTCCTGAGATCTCATCAGGTTTCTTGGGAGTCACATCGATTTTTTCTTTCTCGGTTGCGCTTTTGAAGTTTCGGATCGCTTTCCCCAGGTTTTCCCCAATCTGAGGAAGCTTGCCCGCACCGAAAACGACCAAAGCGATGATTAAAATGACTATCAACTCCGGCATTCCAAGACTTCCCATTTTGTTTCCTCCTTTAGATCATTTAAATTAAGCGAATGTGTGTGGCTATATGTATAATGTCGTAGGATATGACCTCCTCCATGTCTTGCCCATATCTAGACGGACTAAGACATGAAAGGTCAATGACACACTAAAAGTAGACAATCTTCTCAGCAGCGAAGCAACAAAGCTTTTTGATCTGCAAAAGAAACCAAGAGCCAAACGTGAGTGATCTGGTTGGAGAGAATAGTTCCGGGCAGCGATTTGAAGGTAACCATAGTTGAAACAAATGCTCTTGATCGACCAGGCTGATAGGAAAGTATATCATTTTGATTGGGATTCTCGAAAGTCAGGTCGGTGGAGAGAAGTCTAATCCCTGTCAAATCAGAGCTGCGGAGGCAGGCTGGAAATACGAGAATAGAAGCAGAAATTGTTATAACCATGAGAATTTGAATGGGTTTTTTTTTCATATATTGCGCCGGCCGATAAAATCAGGCGAGGATAATCCACCTACTAGATTCCAATTTACCATAATTTCTCTTTAGAGTCAACGAGAGACCTCGGAGGAAGAATTGGGCTTGACAAACAGCTATAATCGGAAAAGAATATTACATATAACTCTCGATATTTCAGAAGCTTTGAAAACAATGAAAGGAGGGCTCGTTATGGGAAAACAGATTCAGTGGGAGGCTTCTCTCACCACAGCGAAGGCAAAGGCAAAGAAAGAAAAGAAGCTTATCTTGATGGACTTTTATAATAATCTTTGAATTGGGTGCCAACAGCTGGCAGCTGTTACTTACCCCGATCCCAATGTCTGTTTCTCTGTAGGGAATAATTTCATTCCCCTTCAAATTGATTTCAACAAAAACAAGGCCTTGGTGAAGCGCTATGCCGTCAAGTGGACCCCTACCGTTATCATCCTGGATTCCGGCGGGGAGGAACACCATCGTTTTGTCGGATACTTGCCTCCTGAGGATTTCATCGCCCAGATCATCCTTGGCAAGGGCAAGGCAGAGTTCGATCAGGACAACTTCGAACAAGCCATCCAGTGTTTCCAGGAGATCCTGGTCAGATTCCCTAAGGCAGATGCAGCGCCGGAGGCTCAATACTTTCTCGGAGTTGCCAAATATAAGGCAAACCATGATCCAAAGGAGCTTAAGTTGGCGTTGGAAGCCCTTCAAAGGGAATACCCGAATAGCGAATGGACTAAGAAGGCCCAGGTCTATTCCCTGATCCCTTAGTCAACCTTAACGTTGCATTCAATTGGTAGGGGAGTCTGCTTCAAAGAATTTATGATGCCGCAACGACGGGCGATTTACAAACTAACTTCTAACGAAAGGAGATCAAGATGAAGAAGCATGCGGTAGGAATATGGATTTTGGTCTTAATGGTTATTGCTGTATGGGGAATGGCCCTCCCGGTCTACGCACAGGAAAAAGCCAAGCAAGAAGCCCCCACGAAAGAGATGGGGAAGGAGGCAGCCGCATTTGCGGTAAAGCGGCTCGTTGTTGGAACCGGAGTGGAGAACGGTGAACCCGTGGGGGTTGCAGAGACCTTCCCTGTCTCGACAGAGAAGGTCTACTGCTTCTTAGAGGCAACAGATATCGCTAAAGACACGGAGGTATCCTTTGCATGGTTTAATGGCGACAAGGAGCTGTCCAAATTCAGCGTAGCGTTAAAGACAGGTCCGAGATGGAGGACCTACGCCTACAAGAATTTAAGAGAATTGAAAGGAGACTGGAAGGTAGAAATCAGGGATGCCGATGGAAAAGTGGTGAAAGATGTCAAATTCAAGGTGGAATGAGTTTAAACCATTCGGCGGCGCCAAGATCCGCTCTTCAGGATGGGGTACAAATCCTTTCTTTGTAATCCCCCTTTATCCCCCCCTAATTAAGGGGGGAAGTAAGGAGGGTAGAACATGGGATAATGCCGATACAAAACCCGGTAGAACCCGTTTTTATTCAGCAATTAAGAACGAATGTGGGATTCGTGTTTGCTTATTGGGGGAAAACAACAGTGCAGAAGTGACGCCGTGGCAACGGCAAGAGGTGCTGATCAGGATGGTCCGACGGGGGGCCATCTTTTTTTTTATATTTTCGAGGAGGCCCGACAGCGCCGCCGGTGGATATCCTCCAACTCCAGGTGCCAGTTGCTGACTGCGGATCACTCTTGATTCAAAAGCTCCTTCTAACTCATTTAAGATCTGATAAAGAGGTTTTGGGCGTCTTTGCTTTGTGACGGTGCAATATTCAGCAGGTTCTGGACAATCTTCAGGACAAAGAAAGTTGGCAAGGCTGGTATAGAAATCACCTGTTTTGCCTATCATGGAGTTGGGCAGACCGGAGAGGAGAGGAACCTTTACTCTCGTCACATCGTAAGACTTCAACGTGGACCAGAGGAATTCAAAAGCAAGATGGAGAGGAACGGCAGGGACGATATAATCAATAGGTTGACCTTTTATTAGGCATTGGCGAAGGGAAGAAATGCCTTCACCCAAGATGGTTTTTACTGGAAGAGAAGAAATCTTTTGGATCGCTTTCACGTCTTTGTCCACGACGGTAATCCTCGAATGGGGATCTTTTCTGAAGAGTTTCTCTGCGGCCTGGCTTCCAAAATGGCCGCATCCAATAATGAAGTAAGAACGCGTGTTACTCATCACTTCCTTCAGCATCTACCCAATCTTTAAGGTATTCTTTATAGGCATTAACATCCATTAGGGTGACTAGATCCTGTATATCTTTTATGGAAAGAACGATCATCCACCCTCCTTCATAAGGTTCTTTATTGATGAGCGTGATTTTTTCTCCTAATTGGTTATTTCTTTTGATAATCGTCCCACTGACGGGAGAATAGAGTTCAAAAGAAACTTTGGATGTCTCGAGGGTTCCGAATAGACCCCCTTGTTCAATTTCGGAGTCCTCTTCAAGTAGATCAATACTCAACAGATTTCCCACCCAGGATTGGGCGAAATCCGTGATTCCGACAGTCGCTCTATCTCCGTTAATCCTCACCCACGTATGTTCTTTACCGTACTTCAAATCTTTTGGAAAGGCCATTTGGTGTTTAGTTGTCATTGGATGAAGTGGAAGAGGACGTCCTTCTTCACCGCCAGCCCCAGTTCTGCTTCCGCGGCCTTAATGATTCCACAAGGCACAGGACAACTGGCATGGCGAATCACTTTCTTCGCAGTCTGGTAAACGATGTCTTCACCGAACGGAAAGCCCAGAATATCCTGGACCGTAAGGTGAGTGATCATAGAGGCCATTTCATTAACCTGCTCGCAGTCTGTTTGGATTACAAGAGTTGCCTCCTTTGGTGCAATCTTCGAGGCTATAACAGTCACAACAAATCCACAGGCTCCAGGGTTGATTTCAACCTTAGTCATCCATTATCTCCATCATGACCGGTTCCAAAACGGCCTCAAGAAATTGTGGCAAGAAAGATATTAATGTGATTTTAATTCTTTTAGAAACCTTAATCCTTTAGAAAGCATAGTGGGGCACCTTGCTTCACAGGCACAGATACTATTCTTAACTTACATTAAAGGGTAAAGAACTATGCTGAAGAGCATAGCAGAAACCGCTCCACCCAAAAAAGGACCCATGATATACACAGTAAGAAAGCCACTGCGGGGGCCCGGGATGGCTACTTCCCGCCACCCCGAAAAATAGGCCACGAGCCTTGGGCCAAAATCACGGGCAGGATTGATGCCTGCTTGGGTTAACGGAGACAAAATAGAAATAATTGCCGTCACGGTAAGGCCGATGAAGATGGGTGCAATATCGCTGGAGGGACGCCCCACGTTGCAATCCTCGGTCAGGAGGAGAATGATGGTCACCAATAAGAAGGTGCCAATCGCCTCGACAAAAAAACCCTTTATCAAGGAAACATCAGATAAAGCCGCAGGAAAGGAAGGATTAGGAAAGCACTCACCGAACATCATGGCCGTTTTGACCGAGCCTGCCGCACCTCGGACTATATGGTGCACAGTTTCGAAGTTAGCAATGGAATTTGAAAAAACGCCGAGAACTGCTAAGCCAGCCGATAATGCTCCCATGAATTGGGCAGCTAGGTATACGGGCAATTTCCAGGGTTTCATTCTTCCGGCCATGACCATAGCCAGACTCACGGCAGGGTTTAAATGGGCACAGGAAAGATGTCGAGTGGCATAAATCGCCAGTGTGACCCCAATCCCCCATATTCCTGCAACCTGGAACACGCCCATATTGGTCGAATGGGACAGATGTGGCTACCGCCCCACATCCAAAGAAGGTCAGGGCAAATATACCGGTCAGCTCTCCGGCGAAGCTATATAAATGGTTCAAGACTTGCTCCTAACGCATCCTTGCTGCTGAACCTCAACCATCGGCTTCTTTGAGTTCTTGGGTAATCGCCTTGATCAGATCCTCCTGTGCAGGGATGAGGCTCTCAAATCGGAGTTCTTCACTTATGGCGATGGAGGGGAGCGACCTGGCTCTAAATTTCTTAAACATCTCGATTCCTTCTCGATTCCGCAGACTCCATTCATGGTAATCGATTTTGTCTTTAATTTCTTTCGGAAGATCTGCCACGGCTGCCACCATGTAGACGCAGGCAGCTCACTGAGCAAAATCGGTGACGAAGACATCCACCCGTACTTTTTCCATCTGGCCCTCTTTATGGAACGATACCGCTGATAACGGCATATCCAAATTTCTCCGAAAGAAGGTGCTCTGCCATCTGGTCTAATTCGCTTTCATCCTTGGCTTCGTATACCCCCAAGCCTATGGCGTCCTTGAAGGCGTTCATGACTTCATTGAAAAGGACTGGTAGTTCGTCTTTCCAGGGATCCTTGATATCGGCAGTCAATTCATACCCCTTCACATTGTTCAGTCCCGCATTCACGAATATGTCCATTGTCTCCCTCAAGGATTGGGCCCCTGCCAGACAACAGGCATAGAGAAGGGGGGTGTGTAATTCCTTTGGGACCTCGCCTTTGGTGATAACGTCGGAGACAGCTACCTTCTTGCCCGACTTCACCACGTGGGCCATATTTCGGATCACCTGGACCTTATCTCGAAAAAGGCAGAGGGAACATTCGCTGATCGCAGCATCAAAGGAGCCTTTTCCAAAAGGCATCTTATGGACGTCTCCCTTTCTGAAGGAGGCCAGATGACCGAGTCCCAAATTCTTGGCTCTTTCGGTAGCATGAACCACCATCTTCTCCGAAAGATCGAAACCTACCACCTCGGCCTCAAATTTCATGGCCAAATAAAGAGCAGTCTCTCCGGAGCCTGAAGCCACATCCAATATCCGAGTCCCCTTTCGAACACCGACCTCTCTGGCGAGCTTCTCCGTATAGTTCACCCCGCCGGGATGAAAGTTCTCAATCTCTTTGATCAGTTGATCCTCATAATATTTTACAGTAAATTCTTGGAGTGCTTCCCCTTCAGTCATCACCTTTTCCATTATTTATACTCCAGATAGTTAACTACAACAGCAGCAAGTATTTTTCTCGTCGACTTCGGGTTTCTGGGCTGTCACCCGAATACTTGCGATCTTGCCTTCCACTGCCTTGATCTCTTTCTGACCGAGAGGATTCTCGAAAAGTGACGAATTCGTCTCTTTAAACATGGAGATCTCTTCATGGGAATAGATATGCTTCGACTCGATAGCGACGTTAGTAAATCCTGAGGCACGAATCTTCGAGAGATAATCCTGTTCCTTAAGGGCTCCTCCAATGCAACTCGTCCAGGCTTCTACATCTTGCTTAATAAATTTTGGAAGTTTGCCGTCGGTGACAATATCTGAGACAGCAATCCGTCCCTTCGGTTTGAGAACTCGGAAAATCTCTCGAAAGACGGAATCCTTGTCAGGAGAGAGATTGATCACACAGTTGGAGATGACGACGTCAACCGAGTTTTCAGGTAAGGGAATCGACTCCATCTCTCCCATCTTAAACTCTACATTGGTAAACCCCATATTTCTTGCATTTTCCTGAGCTCGATGGATCATCTCCTCCGTCATATCGAGTCCAATGACCTTCCCCTGAGGGCCAACTTTCTTGGCGGCCAAAAAGGCATCGATCCCCCCGCCTGAACCAAGGTCGAGAACCACCTCTCCGGGGTTGAGATTAGCGATGGCTGTGGGATTTCCACAACCCATGGACATATCGGTTACATCTTTGGATAGACCCTCAATCTCTTCCTTTCGATAGAGGGCATCCACATAGGCTCGGTTGGTAGCTTCATCACTGGGACAGCAACAACTTTTGTTGACCTTTGCCAATTTAGAGTATTTTTCTTTTACGACCTGTTTGATCTCCTTCTTTCTTGTTGCCTTCCTTTTCATCTATTCCTCCCTTCTTTTTCAAACGATCCATCCCTTTAGCTACCTCTATCGCTACTGCCCGAGCGAGGTCCAGGTCGAATTGTTCCCTCGTTCCCCTCATTTCCAGATGGAGTTTTCTAAGAATGTCAGGGATGATCAATCCGCGTGCAACCGGATGGCTGTATTTCTCTGTTCCGATTTGGGCGCATCGCTTTTCACAACCATCTAAGGTCAAAGTGGGAAATCGCTGGGCAAAAGTCCTCTCCTGCTCATCACCTGCCAGGAAGAGAGGCAGGCAGATCGTAGCCGTCTCATCCGGTTTGATTTCCTCCATAAGGATTCGAACGATAGCCCGGGTAAGGGTCCCTTCGGGTAGATCCTCTCCGCAGCAAGCGATCACCCCGATGCGTCGGGAAGATGGTTTTTCACTCATGTTGCTCCTTCATTCTATTCATTTGGTTACAGATTTCGTCAGCCAGGAGGCTGACCAGTCGCCTTCCTCCTTCTTCCAAATGGAGGACCGTTCCAAGATTAAGCTCATTTGGATTAAGATCCCTGTGCTTCCGAAAAAGGCCCATAATGGTCAAAGAGATGGGGGGCTTCGGCGCTACCCGCTCGATATTCTTACAGGCACACCTTTTGCCACATCCATCCAGAGCGATAGCCGGATTTTCCTTGACTAGGGAGATGGCTTCTTCGTCACCCTTCACCAGTAGGGCCAGACAAAGAAGACGGCTTGATTGAGGTTTCCGTTTTTCTACTACTTCATAAGCCGCCTCGCGGCAGATGGTCCCGTAGGCCTTGCCGATGCCACTGCAGGGGATGATTACAAAGGTTTGTTTCATCATTCAGTTCTTCCCAGCCTTTGGCGAATGGCCTCGATCAGACTATCCGAGTCGGGAATGGAGTCAAACACAATTTCTTCATTCATCAAAATAGAAGGCACATTTGGCTTTCGATCCAGTTTCCTCCTCACTTGCTTTAGCCTTTCGAGGCCTTCAGGCCTCGATATATCCATCATCGAATAGGTCAGTTGGCCCTTGAAAATAGGGGAGACCTCATCCAGGGCCTCCATGGCCAGTTGGCAGAGGATTCAGTTGGGCCACCCCACAATCTCAACAATGAGGTTTTTTGCATGATCGTTCATCATATCTTCCCCCACTACAAAATCCGCAAACGTCTCTATCCCGATCCCTCAAGGTTTCCGCTTGAGGAAAAAATCATCGTTTGCTTTAATTCTCACAAATAAGCGAAGGCAGCAT